>Ga0307515_10003160_pt1 | contig 34852 bp, 33 predicted proteins | sample 17_EM_MG_FD_194513 | JGI IMG/M metagenome (GOLD analysis project Ga0307515, IMG submission 194513) | Populus trichocarpa ectomycorrhiza microbial communities from riparian zone in the Pacific Northwest, United States - 17_EM | ecosystem: Host-associated > Plants > Roots > Unclassified | place...
GCGATCATCTGCGACGGCCGCATCGTCAAGGAAGGCGCCCCCGCCACCCTGGTCACCCAGCTGGACGGCCGGATCTGGAAGAAGGTCATCGACAAGGTCGAGCTTGAGGACGCCAAGGCCCGCCACCAGGTGATCTCCACCCGCCTGCTGGGCGGCCGCACCGTCATCCACGTCCTGGCCGAGCAGGATCCGGGCGACGGCTTTGCCCGGGTCGAGGGCGGGCTGGAGGATGTCTATTTCTCGACCCTCTCCACGACCCGTTGCGCGGCCTGAGACGCGTGCGGATGTTCGGGAAAGTCGCCGCCTTCGAGTTTCGCTACCAGGCGCGCCAGCCCGTCTTCTGGGTCGGGGTGATCATCTTCTTCCTGCTGGCCTTCGCCGCGGTCGCCGCGCCGAACATCGTCCAGCTGGGCTCCACGGCCAATGTCCACAAGAACGCCGCCTCGGTGATCGCCAGCGGGAACCTGTTCCTGGCCCTGGTCTACATGTTCATCACGGCCGCCTTCGTGGCCAACATCATCACGCGTGACGAGGACACCGGCTTCGACGGCATCCTGCGCTCCACGCCGCTGAGCAAGTTCGACTATCTGTACGGCCGGTTCGCCGGGGCGTTCGCGGCGGCGGCCCTGTCGTTCTTGGCGGTGCCGATCGGCATGGCCCTGGGCGCGGCGATGCCCTGGGTCGACCCCGACAGCGTCGGGCCGTTCGTCCTGAACCACTACCTGTTCGCCTATGTCGTCCTGGCCCTGCCGTCGCTGCTGCTGACCTCGGCGGTGTTCTTCGCGGTGACCACCGTGACGCGGTCGATGATGTGGACCTATGTCGGTGTCATCGTGTTCATGGTGGCCTCGTTCATCAGCGCGACCATGCTGCGCCAGCCGGGGCTCGAGAAGGTCGCCGCCCTCTGGGAGCCCTTCGGCGGCGGCGCCTACGGTCTGGCGGTCCGCTACTGGACGGCCGCGGAACGCAACACCCAGGTCCCGGCCCTGGCCGGCTACCTGCTGGCCAACCGGCTGATCTGGATCGGCATCGCCCTGGCCATCATCGCGGCGGCCTACTGGCTGTTCGACCTGCGCAAGGGCGACGGCGCCACCCGGGTCAAGCGCGAGAAGCCCGGCGAGGCCGACGCCCCGCGCCCCACGCAGATCACCCACGGCGCCCCGGTCTTCGACCGCGCGACCCGCTGGGCGCAGCTGTGGGCCCGGGCCCGGCTCGATGCGCGACAGGTCTTCCTCAGCCCGGCCTATCTGGTGCTGGTGGGCCTGGCGGCGGCGCTGTCGGTGTTCAATCTCTGGCATGTCACCGACGACAGCCTGTATGGCGGGGCGATCTATCCGGTGACCCGGATGATGACCCAGGCCCTGAACGGCATCTTCCCGTTCATCTCGATGATCATCGCCTCGTTCTACGCCGGCGAGCTGGTCTGGCGCGAACAGGACCGCAAGACTCACGAGCTGATCGACGTCACCCCGATCCCCGACTGGGCCTTCGTGGTCCCCAAGACCCTGGCCATCAGCCTGGTGCTGCTGTCGACCTTCCTGGCCGGGGTGGCGGTGGCGGTGATCATCCAGCTGATCAAGGGCTACACCCACCTGGAGCTCGGCCACTATCTGGTGTGGTGGGTGCTGCCGCAGGCGGTCTATTGCCTGTTGATGGCCGTGTTGGCGGTGTTCCTGCAGGTGCTGTCGCCGCACAAGTTCGTCGGCTGGGGCCTGATGGTGCTCTACATCATCGCCACCATCGTCGCCTCCAGCTGGGGGCTGGAGCACAATCTCACCCTCTATCCCGAGGCCTCGCCGGCCCCGATCTCCGACTTCAACGGCCAGAGCCGGTTCTGGATCGGGGCCTGGTGGTTCCGGCTCTACTGGACGGCCTTCGCGGTAGTGCTGCTGGTGCTGTGCCATGGGCTGTGGCGGCGCGGGACCGAGAGCCGGCTGCTGCCGCGTCTCGCCGCCCTGCCGCGCCGCCTGATGGGCGGTCCGGGCCTGATCGCCGGCGCCGCCCTGGTGGTGTTCGCGGGCGTCGGCGTGTTCGCCTACATGAACACCAACGTCTGGAACGAGTACCGCACCACCAAGAGCAACGAGCGCTGGACCGCCGACCTGGAGCGGACCCTGTTGCGCTACGAGAACACCCCGCAGCCCAAGATCGTGGCGGTCAAGCTGGACGTCGACATCCGGCCCGACCTGCCGCGCATCGACACCAAGGGCGTCTACGAGATCGAGAACCGCACGGGCAAGCCGCTGCGCGAGATCCATGTCCGCTTCGACCGCGACCTGAAGGTCTTGGCCCTGTCGATCGAGGGGGCGCGGCCCAAGCGCACCTTCGAGCGCTTCAACTACCGGATCTTCGCCTTCGACACGCCGCTGCAGCCGGGCGAGCGACGCTCGATGTCGTTCAGCACCGCCCGCGTGGCCATGGGCTTCCGCAACAGCGGTCCCGACACGTCGATGGTCGACAACGGCACCTTCATCAACGATCAGCAACTGGCCCCGTCACTGGGCATGGACCGTAGCGGCCTGCTCAAGGACCGCACCAAGCGGCGCGAAAACCACCTGACGCCCGACGAGCTGCGTCCGGCCAGACTGGGCGACGTGGCCTCGCGCGATTTCAACGGCCTGCGCCGCGACAGCGACTGGGTGACGTCCGACATCACCGTCACCACCAACGCCGACCAGACCCCGATCGCGCCCGGCTACAAGGTGTCGGACCGGACGTGGCACGAGTCGGCCGGCATGAGCGGTCCCGTCAACAAGGCCGGCGACCGGCGCACGGCGCGGTTCGTGACCGAGGCCCCGATCCTGCACTTCTTCTCGATCCAGTCGGCCCGCTACGCGATCAAGACCGTGCCCTACAAGGGCGTGCAGCTGTCGGTCTACTACATCCCGGCCCACGCCTGGAACGTCGACCGGATGACGGACTCGATGAAGCGGTCGCTGGACTACAACCAGGCCAATTTCAGCCCCTACCAGTTCCGCCAGGTGCGCTATGTGGAGTTCCCGGCCTACGGCAACTTCGCCCAGTCGTTCGCCAACACCATTCCCTGGTCGGAGAGCCTGGGCTTCATCTCCAAGTACGAAGACCCGACCAAGATCGACATGATCACCTATGTCGGGGCCCACGAGGTCGCTCACCAATGGTGGGCTCACCAGCTGATCGGCGCCGACCAGCAGGGCGGCGCGGCCCTGGCCGAGACCCTGGCCCAGTACTCGGCCCTGATGGTGATGAAGAAGACCTATGGCGAGCCGATGATCCGCAAGTTCCTCAAATACGAACTGGATCGCTATCTGCGGGCCCGGGGCGGCGAGGTGATCGAGGAGCTGCCGCTGCGCCAGGTCGAGGAGCAGCCCTACATCTATTACAACAAGGGCTCGCTGGTGATGTACCGCCTGGCCCAGGAGATCGGCGAGGACAACGTCAACGCCGCCCTGCGCGAGATGCTGGCGACCTATGCCTTCAAGGGTCCGCCCTATCCGACCACCCTGGAACTGGTCGCCGCCCTGCGCCGTCACGCCCCGGCCGACAAGCAGGCCCTGATCACCGACCTGTTCGAGAAGATCACCCTCTATGACCTGAAGACCACGATGGCGACGGCGCACAAGCGTCCCGACGGCCGCTTCGACGTGACCCTGACGGTGACGGCCAAGAAGCTCTACGCCGAAGGCCGCGGCCAGGAGAATGAAGCGCCGATGAGCGAGCCGATGGACATCGGCCTGTTCACCCTGGAGCCCGGCAAGAAGGGCTTTGGCGCCGACAAGGTCGTGGCCTTCGAGCGGCGGACCATCAAGTCGGGAACCCAGACCCTGACCTTCGTGACCAAGGCCCTGCCCAAGGCGGCGGGGGTGGATCCCTACAACATGGTCATCGACCGCAACGGCGACGACAACACCATCAAGGTCGAGATGCGATGAGCAGTTCTGGGCGCGATGGGGCGCCCAGCGATGCGGTGCTGCGGCTCGACGCGGCGGCGTTGAACGCCTTTCTGTCGAAGGCTTTTCCGGAAGCGGGACCGCATCTGCCCCAGGTGGTCGAGGCCGAACCGGGCCGCGTGCTGGTGCGCCAGGTCTTCGCCAGCCGGACCCTGCGGCCGGGCGGACTGATCTCGGGGCCGACCCAGATGGCCATGGCCGATACGGCGGCCTACGCTCTGATCCTGGGCCATATCGGCGAGGTGGCCATGGCGGTGACCTCGTCCCTGACCATCCACTTCCTGCGCGGAGCCAAGCCGGGCGACCTCTTCGCCGAGGCAGCCCTGCTCAAGCTGGGCCGGCGGATCGCCACGGTCGAGGTGCTGATCTGGTCGGAATCGCGCGAGCGCGCCGCCGCCAAGGCGACGGTCGCGTATGCGATTCCTTGAGATGCCGGCGCGGGGCGAAAACCTCGTCCTTCGACAAGCTCAGGATGAGGTTTTCGACTGCCCGGCCTGTAAATGGTCCTCATCCTGAGCTTGTCGAAGGACGAGGACCACGCACGGGCGCTTTTTAGTTCACAAAGCCCTTCTTCAGGCCTTCGGCTTCGTTCAGGTGGTCCTGGACGGCTGGGGCCGTGGCGGCGGCGAAGGCCTTGATGGCGGCGGTGTCGCCGTCCTGGGCATAGCGCTGCATCAGGTTCAGGGCCGCCTGGTGGACGTCGACCTGATCGTCGGCATAGGTCTTGTCGAAGTCCTTGTCGTCGGCCTTGTTCAGGTCGTCGAGCTTGTCCTGCAGGTCGGCCGGCAGGGCGGTGGGCAGGGCGATTGTCGCGCCCGAGGCGGCGATGGCGGCCTTGAGGTCCTCGGTGGTCTTGGTGTGGGCCTTTTCCATCATCGCGGCGAACTTCTTCACCTCGGCGTTGGTCGAGCGCTTGGCCGCGACCTTGGCGGCTTCGATTTCGTACATGTCGGTGGCGGCGGCCTTGGCGACGAAGGTCGCGGCCTTGGTCTCGTCCGACGGAGTCGGGACGGTGGCGGCCGGATTGGCGTCCGGAGTCGCGGCCTGTTCGGCCGGGGTCGCGGCGCCCTTGGTTTCGTCCGGCTTTTGGCCGCAGGCGGCGAGGCTGAGGGCGGCGAAGGCGGCCCCGACGATGAGAAGCTTACGGGTCATGGCTTTCTTTCCCTGCGCGTTTTTCTAGAACGTTGATCGTTCGGCGTTGCGCTGCGCCTATGAGGCCTAATCAACCTCACGCGCCCGTGATGGTTCCGTGAGACGGGGAGAGAAAAAGCATGGGCCAAGCGCCGCTGGAGGGCCTGCGGGTCATCGAGATGGGGTCGCTGATCGCGGGACCGTTCTGCGGTCAGGTGCTGGGCGATTTCGGCGCCGAGGTGATCAAGCTGGAAGACCCCAAGGCCGGCGATCCGATGCGCCAGTGGGGTCGAACCAAGCCCCAGGGCCACTCGCCCTGGTGGCCGGTGATCGGCCGCAACAAGAAGTCCGTCACCCTGGATCTGCGCACCCGGGAGGGCCGCGACATCGCCCGCGCCCTGATCGAGACGGCCGATGTGGTGGTCGAGAACTTCCGCCCCGGCACGCTCGAAAAATGGGGCCTGGGCTATGAGGAGCTGGCTCTCACCAATCCCGGCCTGGTGATGGCCCGGGTCTCGGGGTTCGGCCAGACCGGCCCCTATTCGCACCGCGCCGGCTACGCCCTGATCGGCGAGGCCATGGGGGGGCTGCGCCACATCACCGGCGAGCCCGACCGGCCCCCGGCCCGGGCCGGCATCTCGATCGGCGACAGCCTGGCCGGGCTCAACGCCGCGCTCGGGGTGATGATGGCCATCCATGCCCGCCACGGCTCCGGCAAGGGCCAGGTGGTCGACGCGGCGATCTATGAGAGCGTGCTGACGGTGATGGAGAACCTGATCACCGAATACGACCTGTCGGGCTATGTGCGCGAACGCTCCGGCGCGGTCCTGCCCGGCATCGCGCCGTCCAATGTCTATCCCACGCGCAGCGGCGAGCTGATCCTGATCGGCGCCAACCAGGACACCCTGTTCAAACGCCTGTGCGACGCCATGGGCCGGCCGGAACTGGCGGCCGACGCGCGCTACCGCGACCACGCCGCTCGGGGGATTCACCAAGTTCAGTTGGACGCCACCATCGCTGGCTGGACCGTCGAGCACGACATCGAGACCCTGCTGCCCCTGCTGGAAGACGCGGGCCTGGCCGTCGGCCGGGTCTATCGCGCGCCCGACATGCTCAAGGACCCGCAGTTCATCGCCCGCCAATCGATCGTCGAGGTCGCCCACCCGGTGTTCGGCACGGTGAAGATGCAGAACGCCTTCCCGCGGCTGTCCGACACCCCCGGCGGCGTGCGCTGGCCGGGACCGGCCCTGGGCGAGCATACCGACGCGGTGCTGCGCGATGTGGCGGGGCTGTCGGACGAGGCGATCGTGGCCTTGCGCGCCAAGGGGGTGGTGTAATGAGCGCGCCCATCACCGGCGGCTGCCTGTGCGGCGCGTTGCGCTACGAAGCGCGAGGCGAACCCCTGTACATGGGCCTCTGCTACTGCGCCGACTGCCGCAAGGCCTCGGGCTCTGGCTTCATCCCGTACATGGGCTTCGCGGCTCAGGACCTGACCTTCAGCAGCGCCACCACCACCTTCGTCTGCGCCTCGGCGCGCGGAACCGACGCGGTGCGCAATTCGTGCCCGGTCTGCGCCAGCCTGGTGTTCGGCGGTCCGGTCGGCGAGACCGAGTCGCATACAATCTACGCCGGCTCCCTCGACGACCCGTCGGTCTTCCGCCCGACCATGGCGATCTTCACCAAGGGCCGGCCGGATTGGGCGGTGATCCCGGAGGGATTGGAAGAGTTCGAGGGGCTGCCGCCGGGCTAGGTTGATTGGTCCGCCTACCCCTGCGCCCGTCATCCTCGGACTTGTTCCGAGGACCCCTCGGTCCGCCGAGAAGAAGGAAGATCCGTGGAGCGGTAAGGTCGCGGCTTCACGCCCGCCGACAGCGCGGCTGATGTCGGGGTCCTCGGAACAAGTCCGAGGATGACGGAGGGGGTGATAGAGGCGTCCTATCGCCACGAATGAATTAATCGATTGGCCCTATCCGGTTCGGCCCCGTATGGATGCTCCCGCAAATTCATGCAGGAGCACTTCATGTCGCTGATCAACACCCAGATCAAACCCTTCACCGCCGAAGCCCTCAAGGGCGGCAAGTTCATCACGGTCAGCGACGCTGACCTGAAGGGCAAGTGGTCCGTCGTGTTCTTCTACCCGGCCGACTTCACCTTCGTCTGCCCGACGGAGCTGGAAGACCTGGCCGACAACTACGCCGAATTCCAGAAGCTGGGCGTGGAGATCTACTCGGTCTCGACCGACACCCACTTCGCCCACAAGGCCTGGCACGACACCTCGGAAGCCGTGGGCAAGATCGAATACACCATGGTCGGCGACCCGACCGGCAAGATCAGCCGCAACTTCGACGTGATGATTGAAGAGGTCGGCCTGGCTGATCGCGGCACCTTCGTGATCGACCCGGAAGGCAAGATCCAGATCGTCGAGATCACCGCCGGCGGCATCGGCCGCGACGCTCTCGAGCTGCTGCGCAAGGTCAAGGCCGCGCAGTACGTCGCCGCTCACCCGGGCGAAGTCTGCCCGGCCAAGTGGGAAGAGGGTGAAGCCACCCTGAAGCCCTCGCTCGACCTCGTCGGCAAGATCTAAGCTCTAGACGACCCGCGACCTCCTGTTGCGAGGACGCGATCGGCGTCGCCGCCGGCTCCATCAGCTCATGGAGCCGGCGGCGACGTCACCTTCCCCAAATTTCACGCGATTCCCCGCCACGGGAGAACTGCGCCTCGCATTCGGAGCCCGGCATGTTGGACGATGGTCTGAAGACCCAGCTGAAAGCCTATCTGCAGAACCTGCGCCAGCCGGTCGAGCTGGTCGCCTCGCTCGGCGAGGGCCAGGGGTCCAAGGACATGCTGGCGCTGCTGGAAGACGTGGCCGCGACCTCCGACAAGGTCAGCCTGAACCTGGCCGGGACCGACGCCCGCAAGCCGTCCTTCGCCATTACCCGCGACGCCGGTGACGCATCGGTCCGGTTCGCCGGACTGCCCCTGGGCCACGAGTTCACCTCGCTGGTGCTGGCCCTGCTGCATGTCGGCGGCCACCCGCCCAAGTTCGACGCCGAGGTCCTGGAGCAGGTCCGCGCCCTGGAGGGCGAATTCCGCTTCGAGACCTATTTCTCGCAGAGCTGCCAGAACTGCCCGGACGTGGTCCAGGCGCTCAACACCATGGCCGCCCTGAACCCCAACATCACCCACGTCGCCGTCGACGGCGCGCTGTTCCAGAAGGAAGTCGAGGAGCGCCAGGTCATGGCCGTGCCGACCGTTCTGCTGAACGGCCAGCCGTTCGGCCAGGGCCGCATGAGCCTGGAGCAGATCCTGGCCAAGCTCGACACCGGCGCGGCGGCCCGCGAGGCAGAGAAGATCAAGGCCAAGGACGCCTATGAGGTTCTGGTGATCGGCGGCGGTCCGGCCGGCGCGGCCGCGGCGATCTACGCCGCCCGCAAGGGCATCCGCACCGGCGTCGCGGCCGAGCGTTTCGGCGGCCAGGTGCTGGACACCATGGCCATCGAGAACTTCATCTCGGTGTCGCACACCGAGGGCCCGCGTCTGGCCGCCAACCTGGAGCAGCACGTCAAGGACTACGACGTCGACATCATGAACCTGCAGAAGGCCGTGGGTCTGGTTCCGGCCAAGACCCCCGGCGGCCTGATCGAGATCAAGCTCGAGAACGGCGCCAGTCTGAAGTCGCGCAGCGTGATCCTGTCGACCGGCGCCCGCTGGCGCAACATCAACGTGCCCGGCGAGACCGAGTACAAGAACAAGGGCGTGGCCTATTGCCCGCACTGCGACGGTCCGCTGTTCAAGGGCAAGCGCGTGGCGGTGATCGGCGGCGGCAACAGCGGCGTCGAGGCGGCCATCGACCTGGCGGGCATCGTCGCCCACGTGACCTTGATCGAGTTCGACAGCGAGCTTCGCGCCGACGCCGTGCTCCAGCGCAAGCTGGCCAGCCTGCCCAACGTCAGGATCGTCACCTCGGCGCTCACGACCGAGGTTCACGGCGACGGGACCCGGGTCAACGGCCTGACCTACAAGGACCGCAACCACGACTCCGTGCATCGCGTGGACCTGGAAGGCGTGTTCGTGCAGATCGGTCTCGTGCCCAACACCGAGTGGCTCAAGGACAGCGGCGTGGCGCTCAGCGGTCGCGGCGAGATCGAGGTCGACTATCGCGGCGCCACCTCGCTGCCGGGCGTATTCGCGGCCGGCGACGCGACGACGACGCCCTACAAGCAGATCGTCATCGCCATGGGCGAGGGCTCCAAGTCGGCCCTGTCGGCCTTCGACTACCTGATCCGCCAGGAGCCGGCGGTCCCGGCCGAGCAGGTCGCGGCCTGAGGCCAAATCGCGCAGTGGGGTGAAAACGCCCCGTCTGGCGTGGTTTTGAAGCCGTCGCGTTCGCCTTTTGAGGGCGGCGCGGCGGCTTTCGCCGTTTTGGCGATGCGTCAATGCGCCTCTCGCCGCCTACGCGATCTTGACCTCGACATCAAACTTGGGCGCGGGCTATTCTGTTAACGAATGGGCAAATGATTCTGCGCGGCTGAGGGGCCGAATCGGCGCGATGGGCGTTGAGTCGCGGGTCGTTAAAGGGTGGGCAAGATGAGGCTGCTGTCGAAGAACGATCGCAACACCAAGGGCGGCGTCAAGCCGGTCATGCTGGCCGCCGAGAACGACCGACCCGAATTGGCCGAGGGCGGTTCCGACCGCCTGGTCGAGGCCACCCAGGCCATCGGGGTGCGCTATGAAACCATCCATGGCGGTCTGGACAGCATCAGCCGCGTGGTCGAGCACCTGCGCGCCATCGAGCCGCTGCTGTCCGAGATCCGCGGCCCGGTCGCCGAGGAATTCGAAGCCCGCCGCGCCGAGCACGCCGAGCTGATCTCCCTGCGCGCCGCCTTTGAGCAGGCCGCCCGCCAACTGGCGCTGGCTCAGGGCGAGGAACGCGAACTTTCCGCCAAGCTGGCCGCGTCCGACGCCGCCCTGACCGAATCCGACGCCCGCCGCCAGGCCCTGGACGTGGCCCTCGAGGACGGCGCGCTTGAAATCGACCGCCTGCGCAACGGCCTGCTGCAGTCCGACCTCAAGGTCGGCGGGCTGGAAGCGGCCCTGCGCGACGCCTCCTCGCGCGCCGACCACCTGACCCAGGACGTCGACACCCTGCGCGCCCAGACCCAGGACATCGACGCCCGTCGCGGCGAGTCCGAAGCCGCGCTCGCCCGCGCCAACCAGCAATCGGCCCTGCAGCTCGAGGAGCTGGGCACACTGAAGAAGCGCCTGGACCAGGCCGGGTCGGACGTGGCTCGCCTGTCGCGCATCGAGACCGAGCTGGAAGCCCAGATCGCCGCCGAGCGCGCCCGCCTGCTGGCCTCCGAGAACGCCCTGACCACCTTCCAGTCCGACAGCGCCCGCACGATCCGAGGCCTGGAAGCCCAGGTGGAAGCCGGCCGTACCGAGGTCTCGGCCCTGCAGACCCGCCTGGAAACCGCCACCGGCCGCGCCGACAAGCTGGAAGAGATGAACGGCCAGATCTCGGCCAAGCTCAACGAGAGCAGCGCCCAGCAACAGGCCGTCGAGCGCCGGGCCGGTGATCTCAATGTCGCCTTGGAGCGCGCCCTGGAACGGGTTCGCAACCTGGAAGACGAGGTCGAGGACCTGCGCGGCCGCCATGCCGGCGTCGACACCGCCCGGGCCGCCGCCATCGAGCGCGCCGACCAGCTGGCCAAGACGGTCGGGGCCCACGAAAAGGCGCTCAAGCGCGCCGAGGAACGCGGCGCCCAGCTGCGCACCCGCTTCGAAGCCTTGCAGGCCTCGGAAGACGAGACCCGCCGCGCCCACGACGACAAGGTCGCCGAGCTGCAAACCGAGATCGAACGGATCCGCTCGGAGGCCGCCCTGGCCGAGGGCGCCCTGGAATCGGCCCGCCGCGACCGCTCGCGCCTGCAGATGGCCCTGCTGGGCGCCACCAGCGACGACGTCCAGGCCGCCGGCTAGCCGCCTTCGTTTCCGCCGAACCGCATCAGCCCCGGGCCCCGCGCTCGGGGTTTTTGTTTGGCCCATGGGTTGGCTGTTTTCTACCTTGGCGATCTAATATTGACCTCTCCCTCATAGCGTGATCACCCTAAGGCAGGGCTTGGGCGATCGACGTGGGGCGTTGCCGCGCGCGATTCGCCGATGATGGTGGAGGGCGCGGATGAAACTCTCGATCGCGGGACGGAAGATCGGCTGGCGGACGCTGGCCTCGGCCCTGGTGGGGCTGGTGGGCGGCGGGGCGCTGTTCGCCGCCGGGGCGATCAACGCGGCGGCTCCGGTCAAGCCGGCCTATCTGGCCGCCTTCCCCTCTTTCGCGCCGAAGGTGACGCCCCAGATGCCGGGCGACGTCGACATCGCGCTGAAGACCCAGCTGGAGAACGCCAAGAAGTTCCCGCAGGTCCAGCGCGAGTTCGACCTCTATTCCTGGCAGATGTTCCTGGCCCTGAACTGGCCGACCAACAACCAGGGCCAGGCCGCGCCCGCCTTGACCGACACCAAGTTCGGCGCGCCGCACTGGACGCTGTGGCACAACTCGGCCGACATCTTCCAGACCGACGGCGAGAAGCCCAAGGCCTGTGGCCTGGAGCCCAAGGCCCGCACGCTGGTCCTGACCCGCGAGATGGCCAAGCCGGTCAGCAAGGGCCTGGCGGCCTTCTCGGCCCAGGCCTCGGCGGGCGCCGACGCGCGCACCACCCGCTTCCTGGGCGTGGTCTCGGCGGTGGGCGAGCTGAACGCCGGCAACCTGGCCCAGCTCAGCGAGATCGGCCAGGCCTTCACCGGCCCGCTGATCGACCAGAACGGCGAGTTCGTCTTCTACGAGATCATGATCGACCCCAACGAGGTCGGCTATCTCTGCGACAAGAGCCTCTACAACATCAACGGCCAGGTCGCCTTCTCCAAGGCCGGCGGCAAGGTCGACATGCCGGTGGGCACGCCGCAGCAGGACTGGAGCGGATCGTTCGAACTGAAGCTGGCCTGGCGGATTCTCAAGCAGGGCAAGGACGACTTCAGCCGCTTCTACACCACCCCGGCGGTGGTCATGGACCAGGGCCCCAACGGCAAGCCTGTGGAGCGCAAGGTGATCGTCGGCCTGGTCGGCATGCATATCGGCCACAAGAGCACGACCTCGCCGCAGTGGATCTGGTCGACCTTCGAGCAGGTCGACAACCTGGACGTCGACAACGTGGCCCACCCCAATCTGTCGCCGTCGTTCTTCGACCCCAACTGCCCGATCTGCGCGGTCAACCAACTTCCCCAGCAGGTGAACGGCGTCTATCCGCGCATCCCGACCCAGGTCTCGCGGGCGATCCCGATCCCCGGCGACAAGCTGGCCCTCAACGCCCAGGCCCAGGCGGCGCTGAAGCAGCAGGGCGCGGTCTGGCAGTATTACGCCCTGATCGACACCCAGTGGCCGACCAGCCCCAAGACCCCGCCGTCGCCATGGAACGGGGGCCTGCCCAATTCGGTCGTCAACAAGCCGGGCGGCAATCCCACGCCGGTCATGCTGACCAACATCACGATGGAAACCTACTTCCAGACCGGCAATCAGCAGGCCTGCCACGGCCAGGAACGGCCCTCGGGCGTCAACTGCCCCGCCGTGCCGCCAGTGTGGAATTCCACGCTGAACAACAAGCCGCCGCCGCTGGTGAAGGCCGACCATCCCAACACCCTGACCTTCCAGTCGGAGAGCTGCATGGGCTGCCACTCGTCGGCCGGCATCTACACCAGCTACGACCCCAAGACCCAGACAGGGACCCAGTCGGGCCAGCTCTCGGCCGACTTCTCCTGGCTGCCCAGCCAGAAGGCCAGCTGGCAGCAGTAGGGGGCGTTCGGAGCGAATAGGAACTGTCATCCCGGACGAGCGCGCAGCGCGAAGATCCGGGACCGACGCCTGACCGCTGAGCTTCCGGCGGTCCCGGATCGGCGGTCCTGCGGGCCTTGTCCGGGATGACAGCTCTGTTTGATGGGCCTTACGGCGCCTAAGGCGCCTTGACCGCCTCTGGGTTCCCCGTCTCGGCATAGGCCTTGAGCCGGTCGAACTGCTCGCCGAGCACCTTGTCGACGATGGGGGCGAGCTTATCGAGCCCGCCCTTCATATAACCGCCGACGTCGTAGGTCTGGGTCAGGGTGGTCTGGCCGTCCTTCTCCGACAGGATCCAGGCCAGGTGCCCGGTCGCGCCGGTCGTCTGAAGGGGACCCAGGGCGCCCGACAGCCGCAGGGCCTGGCCCGGCTGGGCGAAGACCACCGTCATGTGCATCACCGAACCGCCCTTGGGCAGTTTCTCGCAGAAACAGCCGCCGGCCATCGGGGCCAGCGACAGATTGGCCGCCGAGCCCGACCAGGTGTGGTCCTTGTTCCACCACTGCGATGGCTGGGATAGGGCCGCATAGACCTTGTCGGCCGGCGCGTTGAGCACCGCCGTGCGCCTGACCTCGAAACCGTTCGGCGTGGCGTCGACGACCTCGGCGTGGGCCGTGGTGGCGGCTAGGGCCAGGGCGGCGGCGATCAGCAGGCGTTTCATGGATGGACCCTCCCGTTTGAAGGAAGGGTGGCGTTCTGGAGGTCAGCGTCAACCCCACTTGCCCCCACCTGACCGCTACGCGGTCTGTCCGCCCCCATAGGGGGCGGAGCCTCAAGCGCGGCGTCGACTGCAGGGCTCTTCCCCCTGTGGGGGAAGACGATCGCGAAGCGATCCGTAGGGGGCAAGTGGCGCGGGCTTAAGCCGCCTCGAATTCCAGGGGGGCGCCCCAGAAGGTCTGGACCAGGGCGTTCTGCGGGCCGGGCTTGCCGGTGGTCAGGAACTTGCGCGAGCCGCCCGTCCCCGGATCCAGCTCCGGATGGCGCTCCAGATAGAGCTCCAGGGCGTCGGCGGTGGAGGCCGGCTGCTGGATCATCGGCGTGCCGGCCGGCAGGGCGGCGCGGAAGATGTCGGCGATGATCTCGTAGTGGGTGCAGCCCAGCACCGCGCGGTCGGGATAGCGGCCGATACGGGTCTTCAGGGCCTGGACATAGCCCTCGACCGCCTTGGCCAGGTCCACGGCCCCGGCGTCGGCCTCGATCATCGGCACCAGGTCGGGACAGGGTTGCGAGAACACCGCGATGTCCTGTTTGCGCTTGTCGATCTCGATCTCGTAGACGCGCGAGTTGGTGGTGCCCTGGGTCGAGAACACCCCCAGCACGTCCAGCTGTTCGACCTTGTCACCGCGCCGCTCGGCCTCGTGTTCCCAGGGCAGGCCGGTGGCCGCCTCGATGGTCGGGACGATGATGCCCAGCACGTTGATCGGCCGGCCCAGGGCCTTGCGATAACCCGGGAGCCAGGTCTGCTGCAGGCGGCGCAGGGCGATGGCCGAGGCGGTGTTGCAGGCCAGGACCACCAGGCTGGCGCCGGCCTCGAACAGGCGCTCGCAGCCGGCCCGGGTCAGGTCGACGACCTCCTCGCCCGGCCGCCCGCCATAGGGGGCGTTGGCCTGGTCGGCCAGATAGATGAAGTCCGCCTGGGGCAGACGTTGCACGAGGGCGCGGTGGACCGTGAGGCCGCCCACGCCGGAGTCGAAGACGCCGATGGACATGCTGTTGGCTTAGCGCGCCGCCGCCCGAGCGTCCACGCGGGGCGCGCAGGAATCTGATGGAGAAACGGTGCAGGCGGGCGGCCGCGCCAGGGGCTGGGACATGCCCATGCGCATGTCCCCAAATCACAACTTTTCAGATATATCGAAAATCACTCTTGACCCGGTCCAATTTCGATATATCTATAATTCCGATATAACGAAACAGGAACTGAAAACACAATGTTTGGACGTCATCATCAACACCGCGGGCATCACATGGGTGACCACGGCCACCACAGCCGCCACCCGTTCGGCTTCCACGGCCATGAAGGCCCCCACCGTCGCGGCGGCCGCATGGGCCGGTTCTTCGATCACGGCGACCTGCGCCTGGTCGTGCTCAAGCTGATCGCCGACAAGCCCAGCCACGGCTACGAGCTGATCAAGGCCGTCGAGACCGCCGCCGGCGGCGCCTATACCCCCAGCCCGGGCGTGATCTACCCGACCCTGACCCTGCTGGAAGAGCTGGGCTATGTCACCGCGGCCGACGCCGGCGGCGGCAAGAAGCTCTACACGATCACCGACGAAGGCCTGGCCTTCCTCGAAAGCAACCGCCAGCCGGTCCACGGCCTGTTCACCCGCATGGCCGAAGCCGCCGCCCAGAGCGCCGCCTTCTCGCCGCAGATCATGCGGGCCCGCGAGAACATCAAGACCGCCCTGCGCCTGAAACTGACCGCCGGCCAGCTGACGCCTGAACAGGTCGCGGCCATCGCCAAGGTGCTGGACGACGCGGCCTCGGCCATCGAAGGGGTCTAGCCGTCATGCAGAGCCACGCTCGCCTCAACACCGACCAGGCCGTGCGCTACATGACCCAGCTCGCCAAGCACTGGAGCCACAAGTTCGAGGTGTCGTACGACGACATCTCGGCCTTGATCCCGCTGCCGCTGGGGACCTGCAGCATGTTGGCCGACCCCGAGGGCCTGGATATCACCATCGAAGCCGCCGACCTGGAGGGCCTGGCCCGACTGGAGGACGTGGTGGCCGAACACCTGCTGCGCTTCGCTTTCCGTGAACCGGTCGCGCGCCTGGCCTGGACGCGGGCCTGGGAGGCGGGCCGCATCGACCCGCCGGCCCTGCGGATCAACCGCGCCTCGCTCTAAGGCGAGCGCCGCGGTGATGCTCCGGCGCCGCCATTGTCACGTTTTTGAGATGTCCCGGGACAGCCGATCAAACTTGCTTGCGCGTGCCCGGGAACGGGGGTTTCATCCGATTCAAGCTCCGGTAGAGAGCTTTGGAGGAAACCCCATGGGTCAAGTGGCTCGCGGTGTCTCGTATCGCACCCGCGAAGAGGGTCGTCAGGGCCGTCTCGGCTGGCTTTTGCTGATCGCCGGCGTCAATCTGGTTCTCTGGAGCGGCGTGATCGCCCTGATTGCACGCGCCACCTAGACGCAAGCCTTGTCAGCGGCGGGTCAGCGCAATCCGCGCAGAACATCCAGCCGCCGCATGGCCTTGCCCGGCAGGGCCGAGACCGATCCCAACGGCAGGGATTCGGCGATGTCGCGCACGCGATAGATGGCCTGCCGCGCCAGGGTCGAGACCGAAGGCGCGCCCAGGAAGCCGAACGTCACCACCTGCTGACGGTTCGAAAGCTCGCGCTTGAACCGATAGTCGCCGGCCCCGAGGTCGAGGCGGCGATAGGGGCCCTGATCCAGGCTCCTCAGGATGTCCTGAAACAGCAGCAAGCCGGGTGAATAGCGCTCGAACTTCGGGTCGTGGGCGATCAGCCAGCCGTGGATCGTGCCGCCGCCGCGCAAGTGGAAGTGGACCGCTACCAGCTCGTCGCCCAAGTGCAGGGTGTAGAGCCCGCCGCCGAAATCGGCGTCGCGGGTTTGCAGCAGCTCTTCCATCAGCCGCATGACCCAGGCGGTCTTGAACAGGTCGGTCTGGCCCGTGGCCGCCAGCTGGGCGCGCTTCCAGGCGATCAGGGTCTCGAAATCGGCCTGGGAGTCCGACAGGGCGGTGAAGCGGGCGGGGCCGACCTCGCGCTCGGCCTTGCGGCGCTTCTTGTCGATGTCCTTGAGCACGCCCACGCCGGCCGTCTTGCGCTCGGCTTCGTAGGCGGCGTAGCCGTCGGCGACCTCGACGATCCACGAGGTGTTCTGGCCGCGCGCGTGGCCGAAGAAGGCCGGGTCGTCGGCCTGCATGTGGCAGAAGTCGTAGCGCGAGACGTCCAGCGCCCGCAGCATGGCGCGCGGATCGGCCGGGAAACCCGGGCGGGCCACCAAGGCCTGGTAGTCGCTCATCGGCGCGCCGACCGGCATGGCGGTGGAGCCGCGCGTCCGCACGGCCAGGAAGGCGGCGGGCGCGCCGGCCATGTCGCGTTGGACGGCGACCTTGACGCCGCTGGCCGGGCCCTGGGCGCGGGCCACGGCCTGGGCCCACTGCGGCGACAGGAACGGGCTGTCGAAACGCGGCTCGCCGGCCTGGGCGGCCAGCCAGGCCGCGCGGACCTCCGCGGGCAGTTCCAGGGCGGGGAAGACGTCGATCTTCAAGGCAACCTCGGTCCGGCCCAGGCGACAAGCCGACCGGAAATTCGAGGTGATCCTGCTCCCGATAGGTTGAACGAGGGTTTACGGCCCGGGAAACCGTGTTTGTCGAAGTCTGGTTTTGACTCGTCGATATCCAGCTTCAGGGAGCGAAAACCTCGTCCTTCGACAGGCTCAGGATGAGGTTTTCGACGCCCTAGACCAACACCATGGCCCTCATCCTGAGCTTGTCGAAGGACGAGGACCACGCACCGCGCTGGATGTCGAAGCGCCTCAGTCCATCAGCTTCCTGGACAGATAGACATATTCCAGCGCCTGCCGCCGCGCGGTCTCGGCCAGGTTGGCGCTGGCCGCGTGGCCGCCGTCGATGTTCTCGTAATAGAGCACCGGATAGCCCAGTTCCTCCAGCCGCGCGGCGGCCTTGCGGGCGTGGGACGGGTGGACGCGGTCATCCTTGGTCGAGGTCTCGATGAACACCTCGGGATAGGGCTTGCCGGCCTTGAGGTTGGAATAGGGGTCGTATTTGGCGATCACCGCCCGCTCGGACGGTATGGCCGGGTCGCCATACTCGCCCTTCCAGGAGTCTCCGGCCCCGATCTGGGTGTAGCGGATCATGTCGAACAGCGGCACCTGGACGACGATGGCGTTGTAAAGCTCGGGCCGCTGGGTCAGGGCCACGCCCATCAACAGGCCGCCATTGCTGCCGCCCATGATCCCCAGCCGGCGCGGCGAGGTGATCTTGCGGTCGATCAGGTCCTGGGAGACGGCGAAGAAGTCGTCATAGGCCTTCTGGCGATTGGCCTTGAGGGCCGCGTCATGCCAGGCCGGGCCGAACTCGCCGCCGCCCCGGATATTGGCCACGACGTAGGTGCCGCCGCGCTCCAGCCACAGCTTGCCCATCACCCCCGAATAGGCCGGGGTCATCGAGACCTGGAACCCGCCATAGGCGTAGAGCAGGGTCGGGGCCGATCCGTCGTACTTCACGCCCTTGGGCCGCACGACGAAATAGGGGATCCTGACCCCGTCGCGGCTGGTCGCCTCGAACTGCTCGACCACGTGGGTGGAGGCGTCGAACCGGGCCGGCGAGGCCTTGACCTGCTCCAGCTTCAGCGTGGCGGCGTCGGCCAGCCAATAGGTCGAGGGCGTCAGATAGCCAGTGACGGTGACGAACAGGCGGTCGTCCTTCTGCGAGGCCGAGCCCAGGCCGATCGTCGAATTGGCCGGCAGGGCCAGGTCCTGGTGCGTCCAGCCCTTGAGGCCGTGGCTGTAGACCTGGGTCTTGCCGGTGACGTTGTCGAGCAGGCCGACCACCAGCTTGTCGCGGGTCGAGGTCACCTGTTCCACCGACTGCTTGGCGGTGGGGCGCAACACCAGCGTGGCCGGAGCGGCGTCGGGCTTGGCCTTCAGGGTCGCAAGATCGTAGCTGATCAGGTCGCCGGTCTTGAAGCCCTTCTCCGGCCAGTCCTGGTCGAGCGACACCAGCACCTGGCCGGACACATAGGCCTGGATCGCGTGCTTCAGCGGCAGGGGCAGCTTCACCGAACCGGTGTCGGTCAGCAGATAGGTCTCGCTCTCGAAGAAGCTGACGCTGCGATGGGCGGTGACGGCCGCGACCGCGCCGTCGGGCTCGGTCAGGACCCCGCCCGAGGCGGCGACGTCGTCGCTCGCGCCTCGGAACACTTCCTTGGCCGAGGCCAGGGGCGTACCGCGCTTCCATTCTTTCACGACATAGGCGTAGCCCGACTTGGTCACCTGGCCGGGCTCCCATTCCCGGGCCACCAGCAGGGTGTCCTTGTCGACCCAGCTGACGCTCTGCTTGCCCTCGGGCAGATCGAAGCCGCCGGGCACGAAGGCCTTGGCCTTGATATCGAACTCGCGGATCGTCACCGCGTCCTTGCCGCCGTTCGACAGGGTCAGCAGGCAACGCGTCTCGTCCGAGGGCAGGCAGTCGGCGCCCTTGAACACCCAGTTGGCGTTCTCGGCCTTGGACAGGGCGTCGATGTCGAGGATCGTCTCCCACAGCGGCGTGGCGGTGCGGTAGCTTTCCAGGGTGGTCTTGCGCCAGATCCCGCGCACATGGTCGGCGTCCTGCCAGAAGTTGCGCAAGGACCCGTCGTCGGCGAACGATACGCCCGGCACCCGGTCCTTGGCGTTGAGGATGGCCAGGGCCTGGCCTTCCAGCCCGGCATAGCGGGCGTCGCCCTGCAGGACGGCCAGGCTGCGGGTGTTCTGGGCCTTGGCCCAGGCCAGCGGCCGTTCGCCCTCGATCTCCTCCATCCACTTGTAGGGATCGTCCTTGCCCAGCTCGGCCAGCGGGGTGCGGGCTTCGGTGTTGGCGGGAGGAACGGGATCGGCGGCTTGGGCTGCGGTCATGAGGCTCGTGGAGGCGAGGAGGGCGAGAAGCAGGCTACGCATCTAGGGATCCGACGGCAGACATCACAGGGGAGCGCGACGGTATCGCAAATCCCGACGCGCGCCATATGGCTCAGTCGCCGTCGTTGGGAATGTTCAGCACCTGGCCGCAGGCCTTGCAGTGCACGGCGTCGGGGTCGTGGCGGCGCAGGCCGCAGCACGGGCAGGGGAAGGTCACCTTGTGCGGTCGCAGGATCGACTGGATCAGGCCGATGAACAGCGACACCCCGCCCAGCATCACCGCCATCGACAGCAGCTTGCCCCAGACCCCGGGCAGGGTGACGTCGCCATAGCCGGTGGTGGTCAGGCTGGTGACGGTGAAATAGAGCGCGTCGACATAGCCGCCGATCCCGGGGTGCCGTCCGGCGAAACTGGAATAGACGAAGCCCGTCACCACGAAAATGAAGGTGATCAGGGTCGCGGCCGCTCGGGTGATCTGTTCGACCCGGGTGTCGTCGTAGCGCCGGCCGACGGTGCGCCAGAAGAACTCGCTGTGGATCAGGGTCCACAGGCGCACCACCCGCAGGAAGCCGAAGTTGAACAGCCAGGCGGGGAACAGCAGGGTGGCCAGCACGAACAGGTCGATCCAGCTGATCGGCTTTCTCAGCCAGGCCTTGAGCTCGCCGTGAGCGATGGCCCGGGCCGCGATGTCCAGCGCCAGGAACGCCGCCACGCCATAGTCGATCGCATAGAAGGTCAGGCCGTGGCGTTGCATCAGCGGCGCGGCGACGAAGAAGGCGATGATCGCCAGGTCTATGACGATGATCCCGTAGCGGAACCGCACGGCGGCCGGCGAGGCGCCGTGATAGAGCGCCCGGAGACGGGCCCTCAGGCGCAGGCCGTGGTCTTCGCCGTCCTGTTTGCCCACTTAAGACCTCTCTGGCGTCGAAAAGCCGCGCTCAAAACGCCGCAGTTGGGTCGCACCTCTGACTCGGCCGAGGTTTTCCACTATATAGCCCGCACCATGAGCCGCACCTTTCTCAAGATGAACGGCCTCGGCAACGACTTCGTCGTGATCGAGACCGCCTCCCAGCCCTTCCATCCGACGGCTGAGGACATCCGCGCCATCGCCAAACGCGGCGAGGGCGGGATCGGCTGCGACCAGGTGATCGCCATCGATCCGCCGCGCGCCGAGGGCGCCAGCGCCTATGTGCGGTTCTGGAATTCGGACGGCGAGGAGACCGGGGCCTGCGGCAACGGCACGCGCTGCGTGGCCTGGCTCTTGATGGAATCGGCCAAGAAGACCTCGGTGGCCTTCGACACGGTGGCCGGCCGCCTGTCGGGCCAGATGGCCGGCGACAATCTGGTGACGGTCGACATGGGCCGGCCGGGTCTGGCCTGGGACCAGATCCCGCTGTCGGAAGAGATGGACACCGTCGGGATCGAGCTGCAGGTCGGTCCGATCGATGCGCCGCTGGTCCACACCCCCGGCTGCGTCTCGATGGGCAATCCGCATGTGGTGTTCTTCGTCGACGCGCCGGTCGACGACGCCTTCGCGCGCGGCACGGGCAGCCTGGTCGAGCACCACCCGCTGTTCCCGGAAGGCGTCAATGTCGGCTTCGCCCACATCGCGGCGCGCGACCACATCCAGCTGAAGGTCTGGGAACGCGGGGCGGGCCTGACCCTGGCCTGCGGCACCGGGGCCTGCGCGGCCCAGGTCGCCGCCCTGCGTCGCGGCCTGACCGATCGCATCGCCAAGGTCGAGTTCGAGAGCGGCGCCCTGACCATCGAATGGCGCGAGGCCGACGGCCACGTGATCATGACCGGCCCGATCACCCTGGAATTTACCGGCAAGCTGCCCGAGCGGGTGGCGGCATGACGATCCACCCCGCGATCGGTCCCGGCAAGACGGCCGTGATCACCGGCGCGGCCGACGGCATCGGCCTGGCCGCTGCTCAAGCCTTCGCGGCCTTGGGCATGAACGTGGTGATGGCCGACATCATGGGCCGGGCCCTGAAAAAGGCCGCCGACGCGATCGGCGACAAGGCCCTGGCCGTGCCGACCGACGTCGCCGACCGCGCCGCCGTCCAGGCCTTGCGCGACGCCGCCGTCGACAAGTTCGGCGCGATCGACGTGCTGATGAACAATGCCGGGGTCGGCGGCGGAGGCGACGCCTTCTCCGGCGAGGACCCGTGGAAGCGCGTGCTCGACGTCAACCTGTGGGGCGTGATCAACGGCGTCCAGCTCATCGGCGAAGAGATGGCCGCCAGCGGCCGCCCCGGCCTGATCATCAATACCGGTTCCAAGCAGGGGATCACCCAGCCGCCGGGCAACACGGCCTACAACGTGTCGAAGTCGGCGGTGAAGGCCCTGACCGAGGGCCTGGCCCACACCCTGCGCGAGATCGTCGACTGCCAGGTCGACGCCCGCCTGCTGATCCCCGGCTTCGTCCACACCGGCATGACCCGGCGCGGGACCGACAAGCCGGCCGCCGCCTGGACCCCGGAACAGACCGTCCAGTTCATGCTCGACAGCATCGCGCGCGGCGACTTCTACATCCTGTGCCCCGACAACGACGTGCCCCGCGCCGTCGATGAGAAGCGCATGGCCTGGGCCATGGGCGACGTCATCGAGAACCGCCCCGCCCTGTCGCGCTGGCATCCCGACTGGAAGGACGCCTTCGCGGCGTTCGTCGACCAGCCATGACCGAGGCCGTTCTCTCGTCCCCCCAAGCCGGCGAAGTCTCGACCAAGCGGCCGTCGTGGCGTGGCGTGGTCGGGGCTTTCGTCCTCAACCTGCTGCTCCCGCCGGTGGGCTACGTGTTCGTTGGCCGTGTGCGTCTGGCGCTGGCATTCCTGGCCCTGATGATCGCCGCGACCTTGGCGGCGATGGGCTGGACGTTCCACTCGCCGCCGGGCGTCTATCGCTGGGCGGACGACGCGTCCAACCTCGGCCCGATCTGGATCCTGAACGTGGCGGCGGCGCTGCACGCCGGTTGGATCGCCTGGCGAGCCCGGGCGACCGGCGTGGCCGTCAAGCGACTCCACTGGCTGGCTCACCTGTTGTTCGCCGTCACGCCGCTGCTGGTCGGGCTGGGGCTGCGCCTATTCTTTCCGCTGTCCGCCTACACGATCTCCTCCGCGTCGATGACTCCGACCCTGGCCCAGGGCGATGTCACGGGCGTCCATGGCGCGCGGGCGTTGTGTGGTTCGATCAAGCCGATCGTGGGTGACGTGGTCGTCCATCGCATCGGCAAGGTGCGGTTCGTCAAGCGGATCGTGGCTGGGGGCGGCCAAGTCGTGGCATTGCGGGCCGGCGTCCTGAGCATCGACGGCCACGTCGTGCCCCGTCACGCCGAGGGGCGCAGCCTGCCGATCGCCGACGGCGGCTACTCCCCCAGCGGTCAGGTCTACCGCGAAACCCTGCCCGGCGGCCGTAGCTACGAAACCCTCGATCTGGTTTCGGATGGCGAGTTCGATGACTTCGGGCCGTTCACCGTTCCCGCCGGCGCCTGGTTCGCGCTGGGCGACAATCGCGACAACAGCCTGGATTCCCGCACCCAGGGCCCGGTCGCCCAGAAAGACATCTGCGGCGTGGTCACCAAGGTTCTGAAGTCGGAATACGCCGCTCGCGTGGGGGTGAAGCCGTGACGACCTACACCCTCATCTCTCGCCCCCCCACGCCCAAGCCCGCCGTTGGCGAAGAGGGCGGACCGGCGACGACCATGTCCGGTCCCGACGGCGTCGACGTCGTCACCTTCGGCTGCCGGCTGAACGCCTACGAGTCCGAAGCCATCCGGGCGCGGGCCAACGCCGACGGCTTGCAGGACGCGGTGGTGTTCAACACCTGCGCCGTCACCAACGAGGCTGTCCGTCAGGCCCGCCAGGCGATCCGCAAGGCCCGTCGCGAGCGGCCCGACGCCCGGCTGATCGTCACCGGCTGCGCCGCCCAGATCGACCCCGCCGCCTTCGCCGCCATGCCCGAGGTCGACCTGGTCCTGGGCAATGCCGAGAAGGCCGCGCCGGGCGCCCTGCTCGACACCTCCACCCGCGTGCGGGTCAACGACATCATGTCGATCAAGGAGACCGCCGGTCACCTGATCGCGGGCCTCAAGGACCGCGCCCGGGCCTATGTCGAGGTCCAGAACGGCTGCGATCACCGCTGCACCTTCTGCATCATCCCCTATGGCCGGGGAAACTCACGCTCGGCCCCGGCAGGCGAGGTGGTCGAACAGGTCCGCCGGCTTCCCGACCGAGGGCTATAACGAGGTGGTGTTGACCGGCGTCGACGTGACGTCGTGGGGCACGGACCTGCCCGGCCAGCCGACCCTGGGCCAACTGGTGGGGCGCATCCTCAAGCTGGTCCCGGACTTGCCGCGCCTGCGGCTGTCGTCGATCGACGCGGCCGAGATCGATCCGGACCTGTTCAAGCTGCTCGAGACCGAGCCGCGCCTGATGCCCTATCTGCACCTGTCCCTGCAGGCCGGGGACAACATGATCCTCAAGCGCATGAAGCGCCGTCACAGCCGCGAGGACGCCCTGAAGCTTGTCGCCGAGGTGCGCCGCGTGCGTCCCGACACCGCCTTCGGCGCCGACCTGATCGCCGGCTTCCCGACCGAGACCGAGGACGCGTTCGCCAACACCCTGAAGCTGGTGGAGGAGGCGGGCCTGGCCTTCCTGCACGTCTTCCCCTACAGCGCCCGCCCCGGCACGCCCGCCGCCCGGATGCCGCCCGTCAAAGGGCCGGTGATCAAGGACCGCGCCCGCCGCCTCCGTGAGGCGGGCCAGGTCGGTCTCGAGCGCCATCTGCAGCGCCAGGTCGGCCGCGTCCTGTCGGGCCTGGTCGAGCGCGAGGGCGTGGCCCGGGCCGAGGACTTCACCGAGATCGCCTTCGATCCCGCCTTGGGGGGCGCCGCGCCGCAGGGCCAGATCACCGCCTTCCGGGTGGTCGGCCACGACGGATCGAGGGTGATCGCGGAGCTCGCCGTCTAGGCATGAAAGCGCGCGTCCTGATCGCCGCCGCCCTGCTCGCGGCCCTGTTGTCGCCCGCCCTGGCGCCGGCCCAGGATGTCCCGGTCGTCCCGGCCATCCCCGCGCCCGCCACCGAGGACACGCCCCCCGCGCCCTTCCAGCCGATCGGTCCGTTCAAGCCGGTCGAGCTGAGCGTGATGACCTACAATGTCGAGGGCCTGCCCTGGCCGGTGCGGTTGGGGCGCGGCTCCAAGCTCAAGGACATCGGCCGCCAGTTGGCCGCCCTGCGCGAGAAGGGGATCGAGCCCGACGTCGTGCTGATCCAGGAGGGCTTTCGCGAAGAGGTCGACGACCTGATCGAGCTGTCCGGCTATCCCCATGTCGCCAAGGGGCCCCGCAAGCGTCAGCGCGACGGCAGCCAGCTGACCCGCGAAGACCGGCCGCGCTACAAGCGCGTGAAGTACCGCCGCAAGGGCGAGGGCTGGGGCAAGTGGGGCTCCAGCGGCCTTTGGGTGCTGAGCAACTATCCGATCAACTGGGTCAAGTCGCACGCCTACCACTACTGCGCGGGCCTGGACTGCCTGGCCAACAAGGGCGTCATGCTGGTCAGCCTCGAGGTGCCCGGCCTGCCCGTGCCCGTCGAGATCGCTGATACGCACCTGAACTCCAAGGGCGCCTCGGGCGTGCCGCGCAATCGCAACCGCACGGCCCATCACCTGCAGGCCGAGGAGTTGGGGCGGTTCATGGAGACCGACCGTACGCCCGGCGCGCCCCTGATCGTCGGCGGCGACTTCAACGTCATGCACGCGCCCGACCGCTTCGACTATGTGATGCAGCGCTATCCGTTCGACGTGGTCAGCCAGGTCTGTTTTCGCACCCCCGAAAGCTGCGACGCCAAGATCTCGGCCGACGGCGACGCCCCGTGGCTCGACACCCAGGACCTGATCGGCTTCAAGCAGGGCGACCGCGTCGGCATCCGGCCGATCCAGGTGGAGGCCCGCTTCGACGGCTCGGCCACCGGCGGGCCGGTGCTGTCGGACCACGACGCCTATGAAGTGACCTTCCGCCTGACGCCGATCCCGACGCTGCCTCTTCCGCCGCACAAGCCCTGAGGTTTTCGATGTCCGACACGCCTGTCCTGACCGGGGGATGCCAATGCGGCGCCGTCCGCTTCCGGGTGAAGGGCGAGCCCGGCCGCGCCTCGATCTGTCATTGCCGGATGTGCCAGAAGGCCTTCGCCGGACCATTCGGGGCGCTGGTGACGGTGAAGGTCGCCGACCTGACCTGGACGCGCGGCGCGCGCTCGACCTTCCAGAGCTCCGACGCCATCGCGCGCGGCTTCTGCGCCGCCTGCGGCACGCCCCTGACCTTCGAATGGAGCGCCGACCAGATCGACCTGGCGGTGTTCGCCTTCGACGATCCGTCGCGGGTTGAGCCAGGCGTGCAGCTGGCCGTCGAGGGCCGCCCGGCCTGGATGGATCACCTGGCCGACATGCCCGTGCGCCCGCCGATGGGGCCGTCAGGGCCGGTGGTTTCGCGCCAGCATCCCGATCACGACACCTGAATCCTTCTCCCCTTGCGGGAGAAGGATTCAGGTCTCCTCGCCGCCCGCAAAACCGGGCAGGCTCCAGCCCAGCTTCAGGGCGCAGGCCCGCAGGCCGAAGGCGGCGGCGAAGCCGGCGATGCCGGCCGGCCAGAAGCCGAGGTTCAGCCAGGTCAGCAGGGCGAACACCGACGCCCCCAGCAGGGCGGCGGTGATGTAGATCTCGCGGCGCAGCAGCAGGTTCGGCTCCTCGGCCAGCACGTCGCGGATCACCCCGCCGAAGGCGGTGGTCAGCACGCCCATCATCACCGCCGTGAACGGATGGACGTTCAGGCTCAGCGCCTTGGCCGTGCCGACCACGGCGTAGGCGGCCATGCCCAGGGCGTCCAGCCACAGCAGGGCCCGGAACCGCCAGCCGCGCTTGCCCAGCATCCATACGGCCACGGCCGCGGCCAGGCAGACCATCACGTAGCCGGGCCGCTGGATCCAGAACACCGGCGCGCCGATCAGCAGGTCGCGCAGCGTGCCGCCGCCCACCCCGGTGATGGCGGCGAAGAAGCCGAAGGTGATGATGTCGTGCTTGCGATGGGCGGCCGCCAGCGCGCCGGTCGCCCCGAACACGGCGACGGCGGCGTAATCCAGCCAGAACAGGGTGGTCGAAAGCGCGTCCATTGGCGTTTCATGCCACGTCCCGCTAAAGAAGCGCCATGAGCGAAAAGCCCGAGCAGAAAAAAGGCTGGTTCCAGCGCCTGACGTCCGGCCTGGCCCGGTCGTCGCAGCAGATGACCGAGCAGGTCACCGGCGCCTTCACCAAGAAGCCGCTGGACCAGGAACAGCTGGACCAGCTGGAAGAGATGCTGATCGAGGCCGATCTCGGTCCCCAGATCGCCGCCCGCATCGCCGACGCCTTCGGCAAGGCGCGGTTCGGCAAGTCGTCGACCGATCTCGAGGTCAAGGAGGCCCTGGCCGATCTGGTCGCCGCCGAGCTGACCGACCGCGAAGGGACCTTCGACCCGCTGTCGGGCCCCAAGCCCTATGTGGTGCTGTTCATCGGCGTCAACGGCTCGGGCAAGACCACCACCCTGGGCAAGATCGCCTCGGACCTGACCCTCAACAAGAAGGCCAAGGTGCTGATCGCCGCCGGCGACACCTTCCGGGCCGCCGCCGTCGAGCAGCTGAAGGTCTGGGCCGACCGGGCTGGGGCCGACTTCATGTTCCGCCCCGCCGGCGCCGACGCCGCGGCCCTGGCCTATGAGGCCGTCGAGCGCGCCAAGGCCGAGGGCCACGACGTGGTGCTGATCGACACCGCCGGCCGCCTGCAGAACAAGCAGGGCCTGATGGACGAGCTGCTGAAGATCATCCGGGTGCTCAAGAAGATCGATCCGGACGCCCCGCACGAGACCCTGCTGGTGCTGGACGCCACGGTCGGCCGCAACGCCCTGGCCCAGGAGAAGATCTTCGGCAACCAGGTCGGGGTGTCCGGGATTGTGATGACCAAGCTCGACGGCACCGCGCGCGGCGGGGTGCTGGTGCCGGTGGCGCGCGCCTCCGACAGCCCGATCAAGCTGATCGGCGTCGGCGAAGGCGTCGATGACCTGCAACCGTTCGACGCCCGGGCCTTCTCGCGTTCGCTGGTGGGCCTGGAGGACTGAACATGACCGACACGCCGCCCCAGACCCCGCTCGTCGAAGACCCGCAGGCCAAGAAAAAGAACGCCGCGTGGGTGCGCACCGCCATCGACTACGGCGCGCCGGTCGCGTTCGGCGTGGCCTTTTTCGCCACCAAGAACTTCCAGACCGCCACCTGGGTGCTGGTCGCCGCCTCGGCCCTGGCCCTGATCCTGGGCTATGTGGTCGAGCGCCGGGTGGCCCTGCTGCCGCTGTTCTCCGGCGTCATGGCCCTGATCTTCGGGACCCTGGGCCTGGTGTTCCACAGCGATGTGTTCGTGAAGATCAAGGTGACGGTGGTCAACGCCGCCCTGGCCCTGTTCATGATCGGCGGGGTGCTGACCAAGCGCGCGCCGCTCAAGGCCCTGATGGGCGACGCCGTCCACCTGCCCGACGAGGCCTGGCGCACCCTGACCCTGCGCTATGGCGGCTATTTCGCCTTCGCCGCCGTCGCCAACGAGATCGTCCGCATCACCCAGACCACCGACATGTGGGTGAAGTTCCGCATCGGCCTGCTGCCCCTGGCCATCCTGTTCTCGCTGAGCCAGGTGCCCTTCATGATGAAGCACATCGCCAAGGGCGAGGAGGCCAAGACCCCCGAACCACCGGACGCCGGGTTCTAGATCGGATCGACACCGGGTGCGAAACCTCGTCCTTCGACAAGCTCAGGATGAGGTTTCGACTGCCGCGACCTGTAAAATGATCCTCATCCTGAGCCTGTCGAAGGACGAGGACCAAGCGCGGTGCTGAATGTCGGCTCGCCCCGGCTCTTTCTGACTGACAGCCCACGGACCATCTGTCGTCAAACCGACGTGTAACCGTGGTAGATAAAGGTCCGTCGGCGGAAACGAGGGACGACGGACCATGGCCAAGACCAAGGGCGACACCAAGGGCGACAAGGGGAACGGCGGAGCCCTGGCGCGCTCGCCCAGTCACCTCCTGCACCGGGTCCTGCAACTGGCCCTCGACATCTATGCCGAGGAAAGCGGAGCGGGCGGCGTCACCCAGCGCCAGTTCGCCGTCCTGGCCGCCGTGGCCGAGAACGAGGGCGTCACCCAGACGGGCCTGGTCCGCGCCACCGGCATCGACCGCTCGACCCTGGCCGACATGGTCGCCCGGATGATCACCAAGGGCCACCTGGAGCGCCAGCGCTCGGACCTGGACGCCCGCGCCAACACCGTCAGCCTGACCTCCGCCGGCGCCGCCGTGCTGGAGGAAAGCCGCCCCAAGGTGGCCATGGCCGACGCTCGCATCCTTGCCTTGCTCAAGCCCAGCAAGCGCGAAGGCTTCCTGGAGTTGCTCAGCGACATGGCCGTCTCCGACGTCCACGCCGAACCCGAGGTGAAGGCCAAGAAGCCGAAGGCCCCCAAGGCCGAGAAGGTCGCCAAGAAGGACAAGAAGCCCAAGAAGGAAAAGGCCGCCAAGAAGGCGGCCTGAGGGGCAATCGCCGATGGGCCGCCCTCGTCCTTCGACAAGCTCAGGATGAGGGCTGCTTTCACGACGTTCGCATTCGAATCCTCATCCTGAGCTTGTCGAAGGACGAGGAATTCGTTTCGCGGCGCCTCGCGCCCACCGGCCCTCAGCCCATCCGCATCGACAGCTCGACATCCTCGGCGAACGGCGTGGAGAGATAGCCCGCCTCGGGCGAACGCACCCGCGCCAGATAGTCGGGGCTATGGTCGGCGTTGTCGGCGACGATCAGCGCGCCGGGGCGCAGGCGGCTTTCCACCAGGCTCAGGATCTCCGGATAAAGCCCCTTGGCGCCGTCCAGCAACAACAGGTCGATCGTCTCCGGCAGGTCGACGCTCAAGGTCCGCAGGGCGTCGCCCTCGCGGATCTCGACCAGGTCGACCAGGCCGCCGGCGGTCAGGTTCTCCCGGGCCCGCGCCGCCTTGGACGGCTCGAACTCGCTGGTGATCACAACGCCGCCGCCATTGTCGCGCAGGGCGGCGGCCAGGTGCAGGGTCGAGATGCCGAACGAGGTCCCGAACTCGACGATCGTCCGCGCCCGGCAGCTTCGCGCCAGCATGTAGAGCAGCGCGCCGGTCTCCCGCGAGACGGCGAGCGGGAAGTCCTTCATGTGGCCGTAGAACTCCAGATAGTCGGTCTTGCTGCGCATCAGGCGCGCCAGGTCCTCGGGGGACAGGCCGGCCGCGGCCGGGCTCGCCATCGGCGAGGCGGCGTCGGCCTCCGCGAATAGGCGATCCAGCAGGGGCGCCAAGGGGGTCGTGGTCAGGGTGGTCATGCGATTTCCGGTCTGAAAGGGCGCGTCCTTGCGCCGCCTCGAAAAATGCGACTAATTCGTCAGATTGACTATTCGCATCGCTCGAGGTCCTGATGACCGATCGCCCAAGCCCTCGGATTTCCTCGCGAAAACAGCCTCGCCAGGCGCGCTCCACAGAGCTCGTTTCCGCCATTCTGGAGGCGGCTATTCAGGTTTTGGCCAAGGAGGGCGCCGCGCGTTTCACGACCGCGCGGGTGGCCGAGAAGGCGGGGGTCAGCGTCGGCTCGGTTTATCAGTATTTCCCGAACAAGGCCGCGATCCTGTTCCGGCTGCAGAGCGATGAGTGGCGCCAGACCACCGACCTGCTGCGCGCCATCCTCGAGGACGTCGATCGCCCGCCGTTCGAGCGGCTGCGCCATCTGGTCCACGCCTTCGTCAGTTCCGAATGCGAGGAAGCGCAAATGCGCGTGGCGCTGAGCGATGCGGCCCCGCTCTATCGCGACGCGCCCGAGGCCCAGGACGTCAGGGTGGCGGGCGCGCAGATCGTGCAGGTCTTCATGCGCGAAGTGCTGCCCGGGTCTTCGGAGGCGACACGCGTCCTGGCCGGCGACCTGATCAAGGCCACGCTCAGCCAGGTGGGCAAGGCCTTCTCGGAAAGCCCCCGGACGCCCGCCGAGATCGCGGCCTATGCCGACGCCATGGCCGACATGTTCCACGCCTATCTCGCCAGCCTGGAGCGGGGCGCCGCCCGAAAACCCTTAGGCGGCCGTCCGGCGACGCTCTAGGATCGCGTCACGCCGAGAGGGCGGCTCGGCCCGCTGGATCCCCCCGGCGCGCGAGCGTCCTGGCAGGAGCCGCCATGGCCAAGGGTCAGAAGAAGTCCAACAAGGAAGTCCGCAAACCGAAGGCCGACAAGAAGGCCGCCCCGGCCTCGGTCTCGCCGTTCATCGTCACGTCGGCCAAGAAGTAGAGGTCAACGCAAACCGCCCACCCCGCGTCGGCGAGGTGGGCGGCTGTGCGCTGGAGATCAGCGAAGAACGCTTAGGCCGGTTGCTTGACGCCGGCTTCGTTCAGCCATTCCAGGATCTTGGCCTTGGGCATGGCGCCGACCTTCATCGAGGCCATCTGGCCGCCGCGGAACAGCATCATGGTCGGGATGCCGCGCACGCCGTAGCGCGACGGGGTCGTGGGGCTGTCCTCGATATTGACCTTGGCCACGGTGACGTGGTCGGCCAGTTCCTCGGAGATCTGCTCCAGGGCCGGGGCGATCTGCTTACAGGGGCCGCACCATTCGGCCCAGAAGTCGACCAGGACCGGCTTGTCGGCCTGCAGGACGTCCTTTTCGAAGGACTCGTCGGTCACCACTACGGTGCTCATCTGTTGGCTCCATCTGCGCCGGGGGATCGGGCGCGTTAGAAAATTGTCTCTGTCGGGGAGTCGCTCCCCGTCTTGCGTCAAGATTTAGGGACCCGCGCGCCCCTCGGCAATGATCTAGAACAGCTGGGCCAGCGCCCCAGCCATCACCTTTTCTGGAACCGCCATGAGTTTGGGACCGTCCGTCCACACGATGGCGGCCTCGATCGGCCGGTCGGGGAACACCTCGGCCAGCACGGCGGCATAGACCGCCATCTGCGACAGATAGGCCGGATCGGCGTCCTCGATGCGGGCCGGCGAGGGGCGGTTGGTCTTGTAGTCGATCACCAGCACCCGGTCGGGGGTGACCACCAGCCGGTCGACGCGGCCCGAGATCTTCAGCTCCGGCGGCAGTTTCGAGGCTCCCCCGGCCACCGAGACCTCGGCGCGAGACCCCAGGCCGAACACGTCGGCGAAGCGGTCGTCCTCCAGCACGCCGAAGGCGGCGGTCGCCATCTCCTCGCGCTGCTCGTCGGTCAGGTCGCGCTCGGCGGCCAGCAGACGACCGGCGGCGGTCCTGCGGCCCACGGGCTCTATGTCGGGGAGAAGCTGCAGCAGCCGGTGAATGATCTCGCCGCGCCGATAGCGACCCAGGCCCGACACCGCCGCCAACGGCGAGGGCGCGCTGCCTCGGGCCTCGTCCTCCAGGGCGGAGGGCGCGGCATAGCGGGCGGCGGGCGTCTCAGGCGTGGCGGGGGCCAGGGTCCAGGCGGGCGTCGGAACCGGGGCGGGGGCGGCCAGCGAGGCTGGGGCCTCGGCGCGCATCGGGTCGGGGCCGAAACGTTTGCGACCGTCATCACTGATCTCCCGCACGCCCGGTTCGATGTCGGGGTGGGCGAAGGCGGCCTGGGCGGCGGCGTACCAGCCGCCGACGTTCTCGTCCTTGGTGCGGGCGTCGATCCGGCCGCACAGGACCAGGCGATCCCGCGCCCGGGTCAGGGCCACGTAGTAGAGGCGCAGGGCCTCCTCGGCGTCCTTCTTCTCGCGGCGCTCGCGGGCCATGGCGCTGGCTTCGCAGTCATGGGCCTTGGAGGCGCACCACAGGAAACCGCCGTCGTCGGTCTGCATCAGTGGCGAGCCCCGCGCGCCGCCCTTCATGGTGGTCTCGGGCAGGAAGACGATCGGCGCCTCCAGGCCCTTGGAGCCGTGGGCGGTCATCACCCGTACCTCCTGGCGCGCGCCCTCCATCTCGCGCTTGACCACGATGTCCAGGCTGGCGAAGTCGGCGACCAGGGCTTCCAGGTCCCGCACCCCGCGCTGCTCGGCGGTCAGGATCTGGGCCAGGAACTCGTCCAGGGCCTCGGCGGCCTCCTCGCCCAGGCGGGTCAGCACCTTGGCGCGATTGGAGCGCACGGTCTCGTCCACCCGGCCCAGCAGCAGGGCGTAGAACTCGAACGGCTGCTTGCGGCGGCTCTCGGTCAGCGCCCAGCGCAGCAGGGCGTGGGCGGCGGTCCATTTCGGATGCTCGACGGCCCGCTGGTCCAGCGTCCTCCACAGCGTGCCGCCGCGACCCTTGGCCAAGGCGTAGAGATCGTCGTCCGACAGGCCGCAGAACGGGCTCTTCAGCAGGGCCGCCAGGGTCAGGTCGTCGTCGGGGAACAGGCAGAACCGGCCGAGCGCCAGCAGGTCGTCGAACACGATGTGGGCCGACAGGCTCAGGCGGTCGGCGCCCGCCACCGGCACGCCGCGCCGCTTCAGGGCCCGCAGCACCTCCTCGAACAGCGCCTTGCGTCGCCGCACCAGCACCAGGATGTCGCCCGGGTGGGCCGGCCGCCATTGGCGGGTCTCCTTGTCGAACACCGCGTCGCCGCGCGCGATCAGGGCCTGGATCTCGATGGCGATCTTCTCGGCCAAGCGGCGGTTGGCGCCGTGCTCGGTCTCGGCGTCGAGCGGCGCGTCCCAGGCCTCGCGCTCCTCGCCCGGCAGCTCGCGTTCCAGCGGCCAGAGGTCCACGCAACCCTTGTGGTCGATCCGGAACGGCTGGTGGCGCACCAGATCGTCGCCGGCCGGGGCGGGCACGCCCGACCGGGTTTCCGGGGCCGAGAACAGGGCGTCGACGAAGCTCAGGACCTCCACGGTCGAGCGGTACGACATGGTCAGCGGCACGGCCTTGCCGACCCGGTCGGCGGCGGTGATCTGGGCGATATACTGCTGGGTCTCGGCCAGCAGCCGCTGGGGGTCGGCGCCCTGGAACGAGTAGATCGACTGCTTCTCGTCGCCGACCACGAACAGGGTGCGGGTGTCCCCCGTCGGGTTGGCGGTCTGGCGCTTGTGCTCGGCCCGCCAGCGGACCGCGCCGGCCCCGGCGAAGAAGTCCGAGGTCAGGGCCCGCAGGATCGCCCACTGCTCGGGCGCGGTGTCCTGGGCCTCGTCCAGCAGGATGTGGTCGATGCCGCCGTCCAGCTTGTAGAGCACCCAGGCCGCGTCGACCTTCTCGGTCAGCAGGACCTTGGTCTTGTCGATCAGGTCGGCGAAGTCGAGCGCCCCGCGCGCGTCCTTCTCCTCGATGAACTTGGCGATGTAGAGCCCGGCCAGCAGCAGGGCGTTGGCGCTGTCCTCGGCCACGCGGGCGGCGCGCAGCCATTCGCGCGCCTCCTCCAGCCGCTCCTGTTCGGCCAGCAGGCGGGCGCGCAGATCCTCGCGGGGTTTCAGGCCCGAGGTCTTGGCCGGCCAGGTCGCCGGCGTGCCCGCGCCCTTCTCGGTGAACAGCGCGGCCAGGGCCTGGTCGAGGCCGGCGCGCGGGTCGGCGGCGACCGCCAGCATCAGGCCGGCGCACTTGATGTCGGTCTTGGTCCCGTTCAGCAACACGTCGGCGATCGACCGCCAGAGGTCGCGGTTCAGCTCGGCCATCGCCTCGGCCTCGACCGCCTCGACGCTGCTGGCCCCGTAGTGGAAGCCGCAGGCCTTCCAGACGTCGGCCAGGGCGCCGGCCAACCCGCCCTGGGCGGCCAGATAATCGCCGATCGCGCCGCGCCGGCTCTCGAAGGCGGCGAACATCGCCTCGAAACTGGCGAAGTCGAGCGCCACCGAGAACCGGGCATAGGCCTGGGCGAAGGCGTCGTCGTTCTCGGTGACCCAGGCCGCCACCTGGCGCAGGGCGCCCTGGGCGATGGCGGCCGAGGCGCTGTCGTCCATCACCTGGAAGCCCGGCGAGACCCCGGCCTCCAGCGGAAAGCGCCGCAGCAGCTTCTCGCAGAAGGCGTGGATGGTCTGGATCTTCAGCCCGCCGGGGGTTTCCAGCGCCTTGGCGAACAGGCCCCGGGCCTCGGACAGCTGCCTATGGCTGAAGCCGGCCGGGTCGCGGCCTTCCAGCGACCCCAGCTGCTCGCGCAGCTTGACGTCGGGCGTGACGCACCACTCGCCCAGCCGCTCGAACAGCCGCCGCTGCATCTCGGCGGCGGCGGCCTTGGTGTAGGTCACGCACAGGATCGCCTCGGGCGACGAGCCGGCCAGCAGCAGGCGCGCGACCCGGTCGATCAGGGTCTTGGTCTTGCCCGACCCGGCATTGGCCGT
>Ga0307515_10003161_pt1 | contig 34846 bp, 40 predicted proteins | sample 17_EM_MG_FD_194513 | JGI IMG/M metagenome (GOLD analysis project Ga0307515, IMG submission 194513) | Populus trichocarpa ectomycorrhiza microbial communities from riparian zone in the Pacific Northwest, United States - 17_EM | ecosystem: Host-associated > Plants > Roots > Unclassified | place...
GCGTTGCAAACCGGTTTTAGCAGCATGGCTTGCCGATTGCCCTGAGTATAGCGACCTACATCATCTCGAGCGGCATGTCTGTTTTTGGTGCGAGTGTCCAAAGAACGAACTTGGAGATTATGTCCCTTCTGACAAGCAACACCCCCGGCGGGATCACAACCTATATAGAACGCTCAGCGATGCCAACACCAAGGCAGCCGATGCCGAACTCTCGTCGCGCCATGTCCACCGAGGATTCAACGTGTTTCGACATATTCCCTGTATCGTGAGCGACCTCCCGAAGCCCGACCTCCTCCATACAATGCAGATCGGCATGCTTGACCACCTCCAGAAGTGGATTTTCCACTTCATGAAGACGCACGAACGGCTTGACAAGTACAATGCAATATGGTTATCCGTGCCTGCTTACCACGACCTCACACCAAAAAATAAGTCATATGAGGAAGTTTCTCAATGGAATGGGAAAGAGATGAAAGAAATGAGCCGGTACCTGCTAGGAGTTGTAACCCAGTCTCTACGAGGTGGAAGCCCCGCTCAGCGTCCCATATTCAATCGCGCAATTGAGTGCACACGGGCATTGTTAGAATTCTATATGTATGCTCGATATAAATCTCACGATGATGCAACTTTGAGCTACATGGAGGACGCCTTGCATCGTTTTCACACCTTCAAAGATGTTTTCTTACTCGGGCGAGCCGGCAAAAAGGCGAAGGCCAAAGCCAATGCCCTGAGAACGGAACTCGTGAAGAAGCGAAAGGTAGACGAGGAAACAAATGCTGAAACTTGGACGCCGTCCAAGAAGCGGCGCGAAATGAACGCCTGGCGGGATTATATCAGCCACGAGATAGATGTTTCCAAGGAGTTGGATGCCGACTTCAACTTTCCGAAGATCCACTTGATGTCTCATTGGGTCGAACAGATTCGTCGATACGGAGCCTTGCAACAGTATTCTGCCGAGAGACATGAACAAGCACATAAAACGAACCTCAAGGACGGTTGGAACGCCTCCAATCACAATCTCAACTACCTGCCACAAGTAATCACCTTTCAGCGTCGCATTCTCTGCTTCGAAATCAGAGAGCTCAATCTCCAAGCCCTCGCTCAGCGTTGGGAGAACAGCGCTGCCGCCTGCAAAGTCTTCCCTTCCGGTGCTGATCTGGCTGCTCCCCTGAGTTCCCAGTCAAATCTCCAAGCCCTCGATCAGCGTTGGGAGAACAGCGCTGCCGCCTGCAAAGCCTTCCCTTCCGGTGCTGATCTGGCTGCCCCCCTGAGCTCCGAGTCATATGCGAAGCCCGAATTCATGGGGCCCCAAAATCGCTGAGATGGAAAGCCTCCTGACGCTATGATCAAAGTCTTCAGAGCATTACTCGATAATACGCAAGACACAACGCACCGCGCGGAAATTTGCAGCGGGACGCGGCAGTTTTTCAAGCATACGAGTCGTAACAAGACAGATTTATAAGATGAACAACTGCACGCAATGGAGCTCTGTATTAACCACGGTATTAAGGTTCAAGTTGCGGGTTTAGAAGGTGAACGCATATCTCAAATGTGTCGATGCACAGGAAGCCAGAGCTGGTGCGGAAGGGCTCGACGGAACGACTGGGTGTGGGTAAAGCAACACCCAGGGAGGTGTTCTGGCGTGCTGAATCGGCGTCTGCCGTGGCAACTGTAACGACTATTCAAGATCAAGCTCCAAAACGATGATGGAGCTTTGGTTGAGTATTGGTTATCCCTGGCGCTCACCACAATACCTGAAAACTCGGGTAACTTGGATCGCGTCTTGAAATTTGTACAAGTGAGAAAAGCACTTTCAGCCGTTGCTTTGCCAGTTTTCAGCGTGGGAAACATTGTCGGCTGCGCGCATGTAATTCCAGAGATAGCTACAAGTAGTAAGACAGGAGATGGACGTAACGAACGATGGATTGTCAATACCCACATAGATCTGGCGACTTGGAATGATGTGTATAATTGGTAAAGAGATAATTGCTTTTTGCGCGCGGGTAGAAGGAATGCGTGGAGTGGTTTTCGCAGCGTCACACATCGCATTGCAATCCCGATGCAAACGCGTGCCCAATGAACCCATTCCTACGTATGGTGACAGTTGGCCTTCACTGCCAGAGTGTTCGTTTAAAATTGGAGACCGACAGAGCGAGAAGAAACGGTTAAACAGCGTTCGGAGGGCGATATGCAACGCGGCGTGTGGTACTAAGGCCGCGCGTGCAGAAATCCGCCACCGGGGTGTCTCTGACGGCCCTGAGTTACCGAGTCCACTCTGACGGAGCCATTCCGCCCGGACGGAAATATTTTTTGCTGATGTTGTCATCAGTGTTGATCTCCTCACTCCGGGCAATGGGAGCCCATAGTAGTCTCCTTGAAGGCTGGTATAACAGAGCGAATCAGGTGATAGCATCCATACATCATCAATGCTGCAATGAATTGCATCCAGTTATCAACCATATGGATGCTCCTGAGCAGATGCGGAAGGGAATCAGGGACCGACTTCAACAGGCTGCAATCAAACACAGTTGAACTCATGTCTTGCGCACGATCACTGTGGCTCAAATATTGCCAGAAACAATGGTTACCCCGAACTTTCCCAAACTAACTGCGTGCTACAATTAGATGCTCAACACCACTGAAAACATTGTTGATGATTGTTTGAAGACTTATACCTACACTACCCTATCAAATTCATATGAAGCGCCACTTCAATTCATTGACCAGTGCAGTGGATCTACACCCCCATACCCGACAAGAGTTGGGATGCGATCTCCATAAATGGTGAGTGAAGCTGCTTGAGGAAGGTAATCGGTGATGCATGGAGCGAAGCCACTCTATTCCTGCCGGGCAGCCTTCATATCCACCACCATGACTCTGGTTGACAAAGTGGTGGATGATGAAGCAGCCACCACAAGTACAAATAACCATCCTGCAAAATACACAATTCTACTACTGCAGAATGCGGAAAGAGATAGCGCACTGATATGGATTCAAAATCCTCCAGGAATGACAAGCCGACATGATTCCACTGCGTTCTCTGTGGACACATCAAGGACGAGTTCAACCAGTTCAAATGTTCCAGAGATCAACCCAACAAAGTCATCCCGGGAGGAGCATCTCCATCGCTTCCCACAGCATGGGATTGTGACCAGACCTGACTAGCCACAAAATGAACCACACACAGAGCAGCATTTCCTCATGCTGTATGGGTTATCAATACTGGAGCGTCACACGATACAAGTAATCAATGTACCAGATTTCACATATTACAGAAACTTTGTCAGCCAATTGTCATTGAGCTCGGAGATGATAACAAAGGTACAGTAATCCACCACAAACTTGTTATTGTTTAACCGGTGTGCAAATTTAACCTTCTCTACACACCTACGTTGTGTCTCTCCCATCTCTCTATCAATCATTTTGTCACAGGCGGATACACATCCACATTTGTACCCGGCATCGGCTTCATATTATCTTCATCAATCACCATCATAGGCACCGAGATCAATAACATCTATATAATGTCTCCCACAACTGCCCTTACGTTGACAGAACCAAGGATGACTACGATGTCTACTTCAAGCAAGACACCAAATCCAAGGGCACGTATACCTGTGTTCGGCCTCAGAGGCATAAGTGTGGTAATTATTTGAATACAGTTATTGCATCATAGATCTCTGCCAGCTTACGGATGGAGATGACTCTTGTATGACCGGAAAGTGCTGTTGGCGTGAAGGGCCAATACATAAATGTGTACGCATGCATTCACACTTGTACTCGTATATATATGGCCACGTGGCACTCATAGATTATATCCAATTAAGCTTCTCTAGGCATTACTATTCGAACAGGTTATGAGCCTGGCGCCTGGTACAATCTTTACTATAAATACGCTATGTATATCTCATGATCAACAGCATCAAACACCGTAAACCACCTACGACCATCCCTGTTTGTTACCGTAGCATTAGTTGCACATTAACATACTAAAACTCAACACCATCACCACTGTCAGCACCTCATTCACACATCTACCATGTCCATATTCACGATGTCTACCGAAACCTTCTAGAACGATTACGGTGATGACCCAAATCTCGGATATGTTTGGCAGTACCATTCCCAGGAATGAACATCGATTCATCCACCAGTTATATACGACCAGCAGTATCACAGACCCTATGCACCAGTCGATACCGCACTTACCATTAGCCAAAGAAACAGTGCAATCATGGTATTCACACCGATGACCACACATTCACATACCATCATTCCTTCCCCTAAAATTACCAAGGTCCCTTCGAACAGAAGACAGAGAAAGCATACAACGGCCCACTCACCATGCACTCACAACTGCAGTCAAAACTGTACAAAAGCACACTTCCAAGTACACCATCATACACACTCACAGCTTCATCCTCACTTACAGTTACCAAATACACCTTTGATAAAAAAGCTTTGTCAGCCAATAAGTCATTGAGGTTGGAGATGACAACAAAGTTACAGTAAGCTAGCATGGAGTCAGTAACATTTTACAGGAGTTCGAAGTCAATGCCCTCCACACCCCTACCTTCCGGCTCTCCCCTCTTTCAATCATTGAGTTTGACACAGCCGGATACACATCTACATTTGGACACGGCAAGTGATGCATATCATCTCCATCAGTTTCAATCGCATGTAATCGGGTCAATGATCATTATATCACATTTCCAGTAACTGAACCCACTTCGACAAGTATGTGTACAATGTTCACCTCAAGAAGCAGAATGAGGAAGAGAGACAGTGTATCATCAAGCACACATACCACCGCGCCATCAATCGCGCACCCCACCGAGACTACCGCACCATCAATCACACACTCCACCGAAACAACTGCGTGCTCCCTCCACACCAACTCTCCAAGTGCAGCCAGCACCATATCTCAATGTCCACCTGCTACCAAATGTCCAAAGCCCACAGGTATGCAACTAACAATCTCAGAATCACGACTGTGGCATCGCTGCCTAGTCAACATTCATCCCACAGCGCTAAGATCTTTTATTACGGCATATACACAAGACAACTACCTGTGCACCGCATGCATCCAGTCCAAGCATAGACAGATGATCAACAAAGTCAATACCAAGCACACTACAAAGCCATTGAACTCATACATTAGAAAATGTGGGGACCATTCTCCATGCCCACCTCCGCTGGCCATTGCTCCTATATGCTATTCATCAATGATTACAAGCGCTACACCTTTGTTTGGTTCCTCCCAGATAAGAAGTTGAAGACAGGCACCTCAGCGCACCATACAGATGTAAGGCAAGGAGAAAACCCTCGAGATCTGTACTACCACAATCACCATCGCACTCTCACCACCATACCTCCAAGCATATTCACCACCACCATGCGCGACTTTGAAATCCAGTGACCTCCGAACCTATACACATTCACATTAATACGTAACAATTGGAACCTAGAAATACACTCACCACCAAAACCTCCATAAAGCACTCGCCACCATATGAACTTCAGCACATTGCAAGGCACCAAGCCTATACGGCCCACTCCAACAGGATACAGATCACTGCCAAGTGTATCAGAGACTTTTACATTCTTCCACAAGTGGACACATGTCAGTGGCACTTGTATCATCAGTATTGACTCCTAAGAAGAGAGAAGGGGAGAGAGACTGAACCGAAAAGCAAAAATGCACAAAGCCACGAAGTACAGATATTTCCGTGATATCTGAAATTTCCACTCTTATCAACCACCACACCGGTGCTGTGGGGAAACAACGCAGTGTCAGGGCAGAGGGCACATCATCACCAGTCCACCACGGCACCTGTCGCGTCCGAAGGAGCTTTGTGAGAAGGAGCTTAGGAACAGGGTGAGAAGATATGATATACTATCCGGCTGTGGGGAACCACACATCTCGCGTGGATCCATGATCCCATGGCAAGAGTGTTTGGAACAATGAGCTGGGAAACATAGACAACCCCAATCAAGGCACCAACACCTGGCCCGTACATACACCGCTTGGCCAGATGATCAGATATTCACCAAATGAATGATTCGGATCACACTGTGCAAAGATGGCATATTCATTGACACCGAACGTGTTCAGGGAAGAATCAGACACACACTACCAAGAATGCAATCGCTATCAAGCACCGATCAACAGATTTTTGTTTACCACTTACAGCACTTGAGAGAAAGCCAGTGATCAATGATAAGGATCAACAGACCATGGAACCAGTAGAGCTGGATGTCTGAATCTCAGCACAGACACAAGGGATGGGTTTCTCAATCACCGCCCAGATATGAGAGATGGATGTATCAACAGCACAGATACAGGAGATGGACTTCTCAGAGTTCAAGGCAAACACACAGGTCGAGATGGACTTCTCCATCACCACGCAGGAACCAGTCGAAGGGGTGTAGGCTCCGGTCGTAGTACTCATGGCCATACTGATGATGATCTTACAGATGGCTATTATCCTCTGCCTTACGCAGACAAGCCGTCAAAGTCTCCCTGCATGGAAAGGTGTGAGATCACATCCTTTTGACAATGAGGTTGCACCTCTGGTGTGTGGAGAAACTGCCATTTACACTACACATCTCTGCAGCGTGAATGATATAACCTGCCAAGCAGCGGCCATAACGAAAAAGTTATAACTACTATCGATGATACAGCCTGCCAAGCAGCGGCCATGACCAAGAAGTCAGTACGACAATTGAACACAGATCATGGCAAAAGCCACGACGACCCACAACTCGTACCACTCCAGGCATCTGAGGATGCAATGTTATGATTATTACTTGCATTTAAAATGATCAAGGCTGGCGAGCTACAAGCAGATAAACATCAGTACGAGTCATACTGCTATGGACTCGCTGACTAAATAGACACCGAGTCTCCCAACACTCACGTTGATGACAATCTCCACCTGACACTGCCGGAAGGGACTGATGGATCTGCGAACTTTACCAGACTCAATAAAGCAATCAACACCCTCAATCATCCAAGCTATGCCGCACTACAATAAAGGCATCCAACTGAAAGCCAGATAAGTCCTAGCTAGCTGTAAGAGCGTTATGGGGACTGCTACCACTGGCTGATATCATTTTAAATTTTGTGTTATTATAATTGGGAATGAGTGCAAATATGACAACCAAAGCATTTCTGAACGAGATATTGAACACGGTACAGAAGATGATATCGAACAATTGTGCTATGGCTACCGAATTTGTGCCAAACTAGATTGACAATTCTCACAGAACATTATTACCGGAATCTCACAGCGATGGAAATCACAGCGATATCACTTAATATTCAAAGCATAGTAGGGAAATACCGGGAGCCTACTGGAATGAAGACACTGCTGGGGATGCTACGGAATGGCATGTAGAAGGATCAACGAACACTGGCCAAACTGTATACCAAACAGAATCCTCAATCACCTTACCGGAGGCCCACCAAAGGACAACCAAAATGCACATGGATATTCAACTCAACCTGCCTGCCAAGGCACTCACCAAGCAGTCTAACACAAGGTTGGCCAAGAAGTCTGCCAAGTCAACCAAGATGCACTAAAATACCAGAGCTACTGGAATAAGCTTCCGCCAGAAGACTTTCACCAGGGGAGAAGGATTGGGGGGAGAAGATCACAAGAAAAGCTCACTGGAAATAACCACAGGAAATTATCAGAGGAAAAAGATGACAGGAAAAGATCATGTGGGAAGCGAGATGCCAACTAAGACATCGACCCAGATGCCCACAGAGTTTCCCACCAAGTAGCAGTCGACCGAAATCTCTACCGACATTTCAACAGGATGGTCACCAATGTCATATTCCGAACTACATCACTGAAACATATCGACATGTCAATGGCAACTGGCGATGACAACTTATATCTCTGATACCACACTAAGATGACCGATATTGTATGAAGCATGCGGAAGCACTGTACCAGGGTTTGGAAGAGCACAAGCACACACAAAGACCTGGTAAGTCTAACAACCTACAGAGATGCTGAGATGAGAGTTATGCGGTGTACGATGGATGATCACTGACGGCTACTAACCATGCTGTTACCCAAAGATTTGATTCATAATATGTTATGAGCAGAAGCTCTCATCAATGCTGATTCAAGAGCTCAAGGTTCCATCAATGCCAAGTCAAGAGCACAAGCTCCCAATGATACCAAGTCACAAGCAGAAGCTTTACCATCGAGGAAGATTGATTTAAGGTCGGATCTAACGTTGTTTCATTTTTCTTTTGGACCTGCAGATTTCATTGTTTCTATATGGATGACCATCCTCAGGCTACAGTAGTACTCTGTCCCGGCTCCCTTTCGCAGGGTTTTAAGGAGGCTACTATGAGAATCAATTTGTTTCATCTTTCTATTTGGTTCTTGCTTTACGGTGTATAGTATGAGGGGGAGTATTGCACGATTGGTCTCTGCCATCTGATGGCCGGAGATGACTGTCGTATGGCCGGAGGTGAGTCTCGTATGACTGCAGATCGCTGTCGGCCTGGATGGTCAATACATAGATGTATATCCAGGCATTCACACTTGTACTTGTGTATATATGGCCGTGTAGCACTCTTAGATAATATACAATTAAGTTCGTCTAAGCATCACTATTTCAAAGACGGTTGCAAATATGGACACGAGTGATAATAGGTGTGGATGTACAGTTTAAGAATCTCTAGAGACGTAAACAATTATGTGGCGTACGTACCCGTACGAAATCATAAGTCACCTTACCGATTGGTACCACTCTGGGTGATTTCTCGGTGGAGCGGGCCCACGCAGAAAATCCACCTCCACTTCCCTGACTCAATAGGTGGTAAAAACCCATGCTAACTCCATTTGTACTGAGCTAATATCCAATGAAGTAATGAAGTATCGAGAAGAGAACAGGAGAGAGAAACACAAGAAAGCAACGCTCAAGGGTTCACCTAGTGGACTCACTCTTCCCTTCGTACGTGCTTGATTATCTCAAGTGCATACACACTCGCACGCTAAAGCCGTCACAAACACTAGGCCAGCATGTAAAAAGTAAGCGACTTGGAAAACAGAGGTGCTGCCTGGGGGGGCGAAAGCCGCCGCTGTGGCAGCCGCTCACCTGGACTCCCCCCCCTTCCTCGCCGGATGACAATTCACTGGGTGTTAAAGTCGAGACACTATATACGGCCGACCTCGGTATATGTTGGGGCGCGGGTGGGCGGGTTTTTTACACTGGACGCACTGCTTTTCCTCAACCCCTGCTGCTCCCCTCCTCTTCTGTACCTGCTTTCCTTGGTACCTGGCCTCCTTATATCCCTCCCAACCATACGCTTCTGGCGCGAAAAACCTCGAGCTTGAGCTGTGGACCAGGATCCATCACTGCCAGGGCGCCGGCGCTGGTGCTTCTTCCGACTCCTGTGCTTGTGCTTTGCTCCGGCCGGGCCCCGTGCTCTTGCCCCAGCTTGTAGGTTTACCAGAAGCTTCAGGTTTCGGCCACCATCATCCGTGCCAGCTGTAGGCCAAATTCCTCGCTCTTCCCAGACGATGTCTATTGCTGCTTGCCACTACTAGCTGTTGGCCAATCCCAACAGGTCAATTCGCTTCCACTAACCCTCAGTCATGGTGGACCATCTAGCGGACTCACTCATCCCGTTGTATGTTCTGTAGTGTCTCATGTACAACAACATTTCCGGGCAAGAACCATGACAAAACAAAGACCAGAATGAACACAGTCGACGATGCGTAAACAGTGGTGCTGCCTACGGGGGCCGAGGCCACTCCCATGGACTCTTGCCACGGCCACGGCAGCTCCAATATCGTGTTGGAGAGTATTCTTGTTAGTTTAGGAAGTGACGAGGGATCTGGAAGACTTGCTCAGGGTGGTAGTTTATATAGGCTTGGTACCCATTTGACGACCATCGGCCGAGTAGTTGGATTTGGTTATCAACCATCCCCGTGGCGTAGGCCGAGATTGCCGATCCCCTTTGGACCGAGTGCCCCCAGGCTGCCACCCTGACTCACAGCTGACGAAGGAGTTCGCACAGGTGCTGGACCAGGGATTCTTGAGTCAATGTCTGCCTTCCGGGGCCATCTTCTGGGAGGCGGGCAAAAGAGGAACGAGTTGGCTCCAGCTATGACAGAGTTCATATAGTTGCCAGATGGCCGTAGCTGGGGAGGCGGCTTCATGCGAAGACGACAGAGTAGGGAACACTGGTATTACGTGCCCCCAGCTGATATTGTTTGCCATGCTGAAAGCTGGCAAAGCAACAGCTGCAGGTAATTTCCACACTGGAACAAATATCGCAGCAGGATCGAAGTTGCCAGAGTTTTCAGTTATTGTGGTCAGCGCCAGTGCTAACCAGTTCTCAACAAAAGCTCCATGATGATGTTGTAGTTTGATTTTCAATACTTGTTGCAGTTGCCACGGAAGACGCCCATTCCGAGACCCCTGACACCTCAATAGGTGACGCTATACCCAGAGCTAATAGTTCAGTCGATCGCATCCGCACAAGGTCTGGCCTCATGTGCATCAACACATGTGAGACATGCGTTCACCATCTCAACCATCAATATCAACTTTAATGCAACGGTAAATACACAGCTCCATTGCGTTCAGTTCTTCATCCAATATATACGCCTGTTTACGACTCTTATGTTTGATAACCTCCTGAGTGCTGGTGAATATTGCCAGGCAGTGCGGTGTGTCTTGCGTATTGTCGTTCAATGTGCTGAAGTCTACAATCATAGTGTCAGGATGCATTCCATCGCGGAGGTTTTGGTGTCCTATGAGTTTGAGGTTCACATACAACCAGGGGCTCAGACGGCAGCCAAATAAGCACCAGGAAGGAGGACTTTGCCGGCGGAACCGATGATATCCCGAGGCAGAGACAGAGCTTGGGGATAGAGTTCTCCGATTTCAATGCAGAGGATGTGACTCTGAGTGGTCATGACTTTTGCCAGCTAGTTGAGAATATCATCGGAGGCATTCCAACAGTCGTTGAGGTTCGTGTGATGTTGTTGTTCACATATCTCACCGGAATACTGTTCCAAAGCTCTGTATTGACTAATCTGTTCGACTCATTCAGACATTATGTCAAGTTTCGGACAGTTGAAGTCGGCATCCATCTCATTGGGACCATTAATTTCATGGATAGTATAATCACGGCAGGCATTAATTTCGCACAGTTTCTTCGCCGGGTTTCAGATTTCAGCATTGGTAATCTAGTCTACCTTTCGGTGCTTCGCCTGTTCCCTTCTGGGGACTTTGGCTTTGGCTTTCCCCTCTTTACTGCCTTGTCCGAATCGGAAAACATCTTTCAACGTGGGAAAACTACGCAACGCATCCTCCATTCACATCAATGGTGCAGTTCGCACCAAACATAATATGCCACTCCAAATTATGTAGATTGAAACAATCAGGGCAATCTGCCAACCATGCTGCTGAAACCAGTTTGCAACACCTGACATTGCCATTGGCACAGAGAACGTTGTAATACCTGCTCTCCGTGCAGGGATTGTGTTTAAGGGTGAGAGCATGAAACAGCTGCCGGAGTATATCAGTCAGCACCTCTCGCATGGTTTGGAGCAGCTCATCCAGCCCCTTCTGAGGAACACCGCGGTGCGTGATTGGAATTGGGCGGAGAGTGACTATCACGACGCAGTGCTTTGATGGCATCTACTGGATCTTCGAAGATAGATTGCCAATTGGCATCCATAGAGCATACTATTTCTGGCCTCCAGTAGAATAGCAAAATTGTGCTATGTCGGACATGAAGAACTTGGGAACTAGTGTATCCCCCCCCTCTAAGCAATAATTAAACATCGACTAGCATGTCATTATTGGGTAGTATCTTTACTTACGTGTTTCTCCCACCACCAGTCCACAGTCTGCATTTCGGTATAGAGGCGTTGTGGTGACCTATCGTGGTTAAAGCAACGCTGAGCAGCATAACTGAGATTCACAGTATAGGCTGGGTACGGCTTCGACCATCCATTACATTGAGGATGTCTCGACCCCAATATTTGATCGGGTGTTGGTGATTGTGATTCCATTGCATATCCTCAATAGTGTGTAGTTTCCACTCCGCATCAGCTTGATCACCTTGCATGCTAGCCACGAGTTGTTGAAGCCGATTCCTGTTTATGAACCTTGGGAAACGGATCGAGGTGTTTTTTTCCTTCTGCATATTCTCATAGTATGTCTTCATACATCTCTTCTTGATCCCATGCTGGATATAATTGGGCTCCTAATAAGTGGAAAACGGGTAGTAGGACTTGGTTTTCAGCTTCGTCTCAAGGCAACCTTGAGCATTGTGTTGCCATGGATCAGGAATGTAATTGATCAGTGGAGCGCCGGTGCCGGGGTATGTTTCAATTCACTGCATAGGAGGTGTCTGTGGCAGTTGCACTGAGTATGTGATGTCTTCAATCTATGTGAGGTAGGAAAACGCATTGAAGTCTTCAACTGAATCGTTTGAGTATTGAATTCACGAGGCTAAACGGGTTACACTATGTGCCGCACACTGTGAGTGGTAAGATTCTTCTAGCAGGCAACAAGAATGTGTTTAGGATGGTGTGATTTGATATGTTTCAGTCGCCTGCTGCCTGAGGTGAACATCTTTCGGCTATAAATTTTGCGGCAACAGAATGGGGTCTTCCTTTGCATTGTTGACGACACGCACGGAGCGCAGTATACATTGTTGAATCTAACACAAGTTGGTGCTGGGCCTGAGCAGCCTGGTGTGTAAGTTCACAATACTTTCAGCTGACTTAGTGAGGGTCAACACCATCACAAGGAGGTTCATAATATGCCAGGCATTGTAAAAACGCTGCCTGCAAGATATATCATAATACTCTGAATAATACCGAACTGATACAAGATCGGGAAATGATATACACCCTGAGCAATCCACACACCTCGCGACAGGTGAAATAGTCACTGCCTGGGATCACTAGATTAGAACACAGGAACCGAATAGGACAAGAACTTGACCTTACCCCGAACCAAACCATCATCTCGTTCTCTGCAACCCGAGTACAAGTTCATTTCGCGCCTACTGCTGCGTTGTGATACGCGTCAAGGAGAGGGGTATCGGGAGAAGGGATATCGGGGAGTCTATCATCACCTGCCGATTCTCAGAGTCGTGACTGATCCACACCGACATTGCGGGAGTCCCGGGCTGCCTCAGATTCTCGCACAGTTGGCAATGCCGGGCGAGGTTATTGCATAGTAATACGCCCCAAAATCCACAGCCCACTGCGGGGACGAGTCTCCACAGTTCGTGTTCATGGGCGGGTGTCCGGGGTTTGTCGCTGAGGGGCAGGCACCATAGGTTGTGGCCATGGGATATGCGAGTGCATTTCCTTGCGTTTCTCAGGTGACACGATTGGCAGATCATCTACTATTGTATCAACATCATCAGCCGATGTGTTGAACATCTCTACCTGGCCAATCGCCCGAGGTTCTTTGCCATCATCTTCTTCCATATCCTCCCTCTAATCCTTATCCTCCTTCTCATCCTTGTCCACCTTCTCCTCCTCCAGCTTATCTTCCCTCCTCCTCTACATCATCACCGTCCCTTTCCATACCTACATTTCCATCTATATCAACGACATCCAGTGCATTATCCTAATCCTCTATGGGCATATCCAGATCAGGATCAAGTGTTCAGACATATTTGGAGCCCAGCTTGGTAGAGTCGGTATCATGTTCTGAGGACATTGACATGACACGAGATTGTGCCGGCTCTATATATACATAGTGTTAGCAATGGTTGCGGGTTACCCGGCCGCGTACCGGGTTTGGAACCGGACCAGAAGGTCCAGTGCGGGTTGCTACCCGGAAAATTGGGGTATCCACCGGGTTCGGGGACAGGTCAGAACCGGACCGCAGTTCCATTTTCCGGTTCTTCGAACTTTCGCTGTAATTAAGTATTTGAGTTCTGATCGTATCATGACATGATCAGTACGTACATGGTGCAGCATTAGTCGGTCTTTCACCTCCCGCTTTCAGATTTGCGATCCGACTGATATTCGTTGAGTGGCTGTGAAATAAAGGCTGAATTTAAGCGAAATTGGCGGGTTTTCGATCGTGACTCAACAAATACTTGTCAGATCGCAATTCTGAAAGCTGGAGGTGAAGGTGGGACTAAAACTGCACAGTCTACGTATTGATCATATTGTGATACGATCAGAACTCAAATACTTAATTGTAGCAGGAAATGTTGAATTTTGAGGAGCGGCTTTTGTGTGGAAACCCGTTGCAAAGGTTCGGTTCCTGGTTGGAACCGGACCCCGAACCGACCCGAGCATTTGGACCCGTTGCTAACACTATATACCCACTCTAGTTAGCCCTCCATATCTGACACTTCCTCACAGATTACCTTCTGCATCTGCAAAGCGATGGCTCGACAGACATCATCTCCCCCTCCGGTTTATTCAACAATACCTTTCTCTTTACCATTTCCCTTCCCCTTCACATTCCCCTTCCATTTCAACTTCCAATCTTAGGGTCCCATGTGTTTGTCAGTCACTAACTCACCTCCCCCCATGTCTGGCTCGTCGTTGCCCTCAGCGTTGTCATTGCCATCACTAGGACCGGTCTATCGACCACTCGGTGGTCCGGGATATGCACAGTTCTCTTTTTCATCATCCTGATCGTTTATCACATACTAATTGCGTGGTCTCCCTGCCAGGAAGTCACCTGCCTTGTACTGCTGGCAGCTTTGAGTGTCGATCATTGCGCTGAGATCATCTCAACCGTACCAAGAGTAACACTCACCGGTCTGTTTAAACTTTCCTGAGCTCGTTTTCTGTTGATTGGAGCAATTCACTTGATCCTCGAAGGCAGAGCAGCTTTCCTACCTGCAATTCTTCATTTCACCTCTGGTTTTGTGAAACATTTGCACTATATATGAGCCGAAGTCTGCCCACCACTCCTGACAAGGTGAACTGTTGCTCCTGTGGTGTAGCCACATTGGCTGGAATAGTGAAACCAGGAGAGTCCTGACTGAATCAAAACAGAGTATATCATCAAAGAGGTTACATCCCATCTCATCCTTGACGGCACAAACATTGCATGACCATATGATTCCCCGAATGTGTTCGGAGATGAACTCCTTAATACAGTCCCTATCCAACGACAGGCATGAATCAATCGCCAATGGTGACATTTTTGCCCTAGCTGTTACTTTCCCCTTTCCATTGGGGCTGCCCTTTGGTGCCATAGCTGTGAGTTGAAATTGAATCTACATCTGAGGCATTAGCATTATGATACAGTTGAATATAGTGGAAGTAAGCACAGAGGCAACATACACAGTTCGATAGGTTACCTGGTGTGTTTTGAAATCAAAGGTGTTGTGTTGTGCAAGTCACGTCATGTCGAGAAAGTTGGGGATGCTGGCGGTGTGTTAAATGCAGGAGGAAATGCGAATGGTGGTGAAGGCGGGAAGAAGGGATATATATGCCCGAGATCCTGCCATTTGATTCGTATCCTGCATTTTGGTAGGCAATGAACACAAAACAGCACAGCATTCATCATCCGCAACCCCCAGGCACTTCATGAAAGAGAAGCCTCAAGGTGAGATTCAATACATGTAGTAAGGACAGCCTCGTATACCGAGCATTGTGGTGGCCAGTCATACCAGTGTTACTGCTCAGACCGCTTGCAGTTCGGAGCAATCTGAGTTGTTCCCGTATTGTCCCTGCTGTGTAACCATCCAACCTGGTTAGGAATTCCTAGCGGCAGAAAAACCACACTCAAGTGATGTCATAGGATGGAGAATACGTCATTGTTCGCTGTTTGATGCATTTAACTATCCCAGTGGGCAAATTCCACTGTGAAGCTGAACATATACACAATTGAGACTGTAAAGAAATGTGACCGGAATGAGTGCAATATTATGAAAGCAGGGCCAGAATGGCATGAACACTCTTCAAGTGGTGCTAATAGATCTTCAGACTTTGGTGTAACAGTAAATATCAATGCTGAATTTGACCTGAGGGCAACTAACCCTATAATGGAATGGTTTTCAAGGGATTTTGTCACCGAGTGTTGTTAGGGTGTATAGTCTAGCACCGTCTACACTGCGCCTCCCTTTCTTGTCGAAAAACTCCCTGGTCGCTCAAATCGGCGTCAACCTCACCCGCTGTCGCATTTGCATGCACAGGTAATCTCTCATATGTTCTTAACATCAAACATCTATATTGGACTATCCCTTCCCAAAGGCTTCACTCTGACATGACTCCGGTCATACAAAATGCTCGAATTCTTGCCAATTCTCAGACTCAACAACCGTGCGGGCCATCGGGGAATGCTCAACTTCCACCTGGTAAGAGACGCGTTTCCGTACCAGCTGGCATGAGGGATTCCTCTCAAGATGGAAGTTCTGTAGCCTCTACAATACAATATGAGAACACCACCCTATCATCTTCATTCAACAATTCTCGAATTGAAGATATTTTCTCAACCCGTGACCTACGCCCAGTGTGATACGCAACAATGCTCAAACAATACTCCAACTGCCACGCCATTACAACCAGTTAGAGCACAGCAGCACCCAGAGAAACCTCAACATGTCGGGCGGTATCCAGCCCCACATTCAGCAGTGCTATCACTGCCACTCCTCTCAGTGGCTTTGAAAACCAGCCTACCCCCATCCCTAATCCAGAAGCCCACATTATCATTACAAATCGACTCCACAACCAATTTACTGAAAATAATCCGAGACAGAGGCACTGGCAATCGCAACCGCAGGCGGTTTCTACACCTCACTCAATGGTCACCCACAGTCGCAGCAGACAGCACTTTGGTGACAACGACATGACGCGTCTTGGGTGTGCACCAGGTGCACTCTTGGGGGTCAACATCTGGAACAGACATCCATTTTGGAGTCCAAGCGACGTGGAGACAGGAAGTTATGCAATCCGACGCATTTTGAAATCATATCCTGAAGGCCCACACTGACAGATAATAGAGACGTACTGGAACACTGCAATCCAGCACAACGTCATGTGGTCCATAGTATTTGAGGTGGGAACAAGGGACAACTTGAAAGCGGATTGCTGAAGACACGGCCCACATTGGATATTACACTCTCACACCAGCACCAGGTTCGCTCACATGTCGATTCGATTCAATCACATTCTATTTAATCAGCATGCGAAAACATAGCAGAGCATTATGATCTACACCGCTTTGAATCCACCCGAGAGCATTTGTAATTCGTCGATTCTCTTCTGGCAGACAATAAGTAACTTGTTCGTGTAGCAGAGTGTGTGGAAGGTAGTGTACGCGCCCAAATCCAATGCAGAGAGAGTCGAAAGCTGCTAACACATGGCCAGAGTCTACTCTACTTCCTGGCTGAAGAAATCCTGCGGTTGATTTACATCCAATTATATCATGGGGTGAATAGCTGCTGTAAGTGACGTGATGGCGTTTATAATTCCATAATGAACAACACGGCCGGTCATATACCCTCATCACTGATCGTGTTTACCTGCACTGCGTTGTGCCATGCAATTCCAGAGTGGCAACAGAACACAGGGGTTGAACTAAAAGCTTCCAAGTCAAAGTTGAACCCAGACAGACCTGATCTCTCGAACTACTTCAATTCCAAGATTCCTGATGTCAAGTACCCACCCTGCTGCACTCAACCTGTTTGCATGTAGTTAACATTGCCTTGCGTTGCAGACACGTATACATTCTCCATGAATACCTGGAACACACTATCAGAGAGCTACCAACAGAGGGTGTATAAACACACTCTTGCTACAGTGTGGCATCAGTCCCAGCAGGCGGAGAACCCCACAACTGCCAGCGTGATCAGCGTAGAAGCAGCACGTGTCGCTAATGGTATTCTTCTTAACTATTTGACCTCCACAGTGGCCCATGAGCAGCGTGTGATTGGAAGCACTGGGCCTGAACATCCCGATTGACAACAATTGCACAGATACCGAACCGCATTCTGGAATGCCAGGGGGCCGTGAGGATTGCGAAGATGCAGGGGATGAATTCACCGAGTGCGATGCCATCCTCACTATCGACCGGCAACAATGGCCTGTGACTGAACTCGAGAAGTTCAAACTGGAAAGCAGTGATGTCGACATGTATGATTGTGAGGATAACATCAATGCGGACCCGGCCAAGGATAAGGAGGAAGACACATCCCAAGCCGAAGATGGATCAAGGCAGAATGTGGAAAACTGAGGGTATAGTACTAGATACTGTGATGATTGGACAGTATATTTCAGACATGTAAAATATGATAATAGTGATGCAAATGGAACGGCAAGCGATGTATTCAAAGCGAAAGTCTGTACCGTAACAAGTGACAACTTCTCAAAGCTAATCATAAATGATAGTGCGGCATGTGTCTATAGGCCAAAGAAAGGCACAGACCTCGCCAGGCGTAGTGTAAACAGCTACAGCATAACTGCAACCCCTGCGAAGAGTGTAAAACACATGTTGTTGTGATTATACGTATACGCCACCTCATTGCGTGCGCAATGTAAAGTATGTAGGTATGCAATGGGAAGTGTGTCATTGTCACCCGGATGACATGAAGTAACATCAGAGCCATCTGAGCCGTCCAGATCACCCGGGTGTTTGCAATGGAAACTCAGGTTGTTGCTGTTGTGGCCTTCCACTTCCGGCAGTGGAGTATCAGTTCTGATGATAATGACACAGATGATAAAGAATAACGTAGTTGTTTCCTAGAATGGGTCGGCCTTAACTGGGCCTGCAGGAAAATATGTGACAATGGGACAAAAATGTTGGCATACACTGACCGAAGAATGAGATCAAAACAGTGCCAATCTTTCAACAAGCATTAACTAACTGTCCCGCGTAGTTCACAGTCACTCCAATACTAACCATTGCAGCTAAGCTCAACATCCATGAGGCAGTAGGTCGATTCGACACTTGGCTTGGCAACTTCATGTACTTCGCTAATTGTGAAGGAAAACTTAGGGCAGATTCACATGTTGGCAACCAACCGTGGCTGCGCAAGAATTGGGAGGCTTGATGTTTTTCATTTTGGCTGATGGTCTTCCTTTGGTTTCATGGTTTTTCCTTTGCATCTACATATGAGTTTTTTCTTTAAGTCTATGTTTGTGTTTGTTCTGTAAAATCTATGTCTGTGCATTTCCTTTGGGTTTATGAAAGTCTTATGTTGTTTTGGGTTTGGGTATCGAGATATATGCAAAAGGAGAAGTGTGCTTTGCGGACAGTACCAGGAATGAATTGTGGTGGGACTATCCATTTCTCAACACCACCGCCACCCAGAGTGGCAGAAGACTGAGCTATAGCGGGTTAACAGAGATACAGGGATAATGGAGATGGACAGGGTGATGGGGACGGAGAGGGATACACGGGTAACGGAGAACGATGTAGCGATTCGCTGAATGTATCCGGCACTCCCTTGGGTAGACTCTCAGTTATTGCATCATGCATCTCATCTCATCACATATCATCTTGTCCTATACTGAACAATACACAACATCTTTTCAATCTTTTGACCTCACTCTCTGTTTCCAAGACTCCATGTAGATTCACTCAATTCCATGAGACCTCCCAGCCGGGCAGTATCATATCTTGTAATGCTGTTCCTAAGCTGCTCGAGCCAGAACTACACTTTTTCATAAAGTACATTTGGAAGGCAATGATAGGTGCTGCGAAGTGTGATGATCAGCTTTCTGCCCACTCGCTGCATCATGTCATCACACCAGTAGTGATCTACCCTTAGGGACCGTTAGGAGATGGCGAGATCGCCAGCTGGGTCCCTCACTATTTGATATCAAATGCAGAATTGGTAGTTCCTCAGGTGTTGCTTGAGGAGAATTTGTCACACAGTTTCATACATAAATCATTATGTCCTTTCACAGTCATCAGCAAAAAATAATTCCGTGTGGGCCGAAAGACATTGTCAGAGTCGACGCTGTCCGTCAGAGCTGTACGAGACATCCCGATGGCGGGTTACTCTGCGCGCGGCACCAATACCATGCGTCGTGTTGCATATCGCACTCTCATCGCAATTTCACCATATCCCCTCACTCCGTCGTTCGCATATTATTAACAAACACTCTGGCATTGAAGCCCAACTGTGACCATAAGTCCGAATTGGTGCATTGGGCAAATGCTTGCATCGTGATTGCAATGCGATGGGTGATGCTGCGAACACCTCTCCTCGCGTTCCTTCTACCTGCGCGCAAAATGCAATTCTCTCTTTACTAATTATACACATCATTCCAACTTGCCAGATCTGTGTGGCTATTGACAATCCATCGCTCGATCCGTCCGTCTCCGATCCTACTAATCGCGGCTATCTCTGGAATTACGTGCACTCAGCCGACGATGTTTCCCACGCTGATAACTTACAAGGCAACTGCTGCCGGTGCTTTTCTCACTTGTACAAATTTCGATACCGGATCCAAGTTACCCGAGTTTTCAGGTATTGTCGTGAGCGCCAGGGCTAACCAGTACTCAACGAAAGCTTCTTCCTCATTCAGGAGCTTGATTATGAATAGGAGTTGCAGTTGCCATGGGAGTCGCCCATTCGGCGCGCCAGAACATCTCCCTAGGCGTTGCTTTACCCACACCTAGCTGTTCCGTCGGTCCCCTCAGCGCCAGCTCTGGCTTCCTGTGCAATGACAAATCTGAAATATGTGTTCACCATCTAAACCCTCGACTTGAACCTCAATACCATGGTAAATGCAGTGCGCCATTGCATGCGGTTGTTCATCCGATATATATGTCTTGTTACGACTCTGATGCTTGAGAGACTCCAAGGTGCCGTGGTATATTGTCATGCGGTGCGTTGTGTCTAGTTTATTTTCGAGTAATGCTCTGAGGTCTATGATCATGACGTCAGGATGCGTTCCATCATGGCGGTTTTGGGGTCACATGAATTCAGGCTTTGCATATGACTGGGAGCTCAGGGGGGCAGCCAGATCAGCGCAGGAAGGGAGGACTTTGCAGGCGGCAGCGCTGTTCTCTGGACGCTGAGCGAGGGCTTGGAGCTTGAGCTCAATGATTTTGAAGGACAGTATGCGACGCTGAATGGTGATTTCCTGCGGCAGGTAGTTGGGATTGTGATTGGAGGGGTTCCAACCGTCCCTGAGATTTGTTTTATGTGCTTGTTCATGTCTCTGGGCAGAATACAGTTGCAAGACTCCTTATCGACGAATCTGTTCAAGCAAGTGAGACATCAAGTGCATCTTCGGAAGGGTGAAGTCGGCTTCTAACTCCTGCGAATCATCTATCTCGTGACTGATATAATCCTGCCAGGCGTTCATCTCGCGCCACTTCTTAGTCGGCGACCAAGTTCCAGTATTTGTTTCCTCGTCTACCTTTCGCTTCTTCACGAGCTCGGCTCTCATCAGATTGGCTTTGCCCTTCACCATTTTGCAGGCTTGCCCGAGTAAGAAAACATCTTTGAAGGTGTGAAAACGACACAAGGCATCTTTAGTGTAGCTCAATGTTGCATCATCGTGGGATTTATATCGAGCATACATAGAGAATTGTAGCAATTCCCATGTGCACTCAATTGCGCGATGGAATATGGGACGCTGAGCGGTGCTTCCTCCCTGTAGAGACTGGGTTAAAATTCCAAGGAGGTACCGGCTCATTTACATCATCTCCTTCCCAGTCCACTGAGAAACTTCCTCATATGACTTATTTTGTGATGTGTGGTCGTGGTAAGCAGGCACGGATAAGCATATTACATGGTACTTATCGAGCCATTCGTGCATCTTAATGAAGTGGAAAATCCACTTCTGGCGGTGATCAAGCATGCCAATCTGCATTGTATGGAGGAGGTCAGTGTTCAGGAGGTCGCTCAAGGTACCTGAAATATGTCGAAACAAGTTGAATTCTCAGTGAACATGGAGTGACAAGAGTTCGGCATTGGCTGCCTGGGTGCTGAGATCGCTGAGCGTTCGATATAGGTTGTGATCACACCGGTGGTGTTGTTCGTCAGATGGAACATAATCTCCAAATTTGTTCTATGGACACTCGCACCGAAAACAGACATGTCACTCGAGATGATGTAGGTCGCTATACTCAGGGCAATCTGCAAGCCATGCTGCTAAAACCGGTTTCCAACGCCTGAAGTTATCATCTGCACAGAGATTGTTGTAATACCCGCTCTCGGCGCTGGGATTTTGTTTACAGGTGAGAGGCTGGAGTACCCGCCGGAGTACCTCGTTCAGCACATCTCGCTTTGTGTGTCGCTTCTTTTCAAGCCGCTTCTGAGGAATATTGCGGTTCTTGAGCGGAATCGGCCAGAGAGCAACCATAACGATGCTGTGCGTGGAGGGCATGTGGCAGAGCTTCGAAGATACATTGCCTATTGTCATATATACAGGCCACTCATTCTTGTTGCCAGCCAAATTCGAGCAATGTGTTACATCGGACATGAAGATCAAGGGAACCAGTGTACACCCACTCTGAGCGTTGGCTAAAGCTCGGTTAGCACGTCATCATACTCGGGTATCTCTCCTTACCTGTGTCTCCCACGACCAGTCAGGAGTGTGCATTTCGGTATAGAGGCGTTTCGGTGGCGTATCACAGTTAATGCAACGCTGAGGGGTGTAAATAAGATGCTCGGTGTACAATGGCTGCCGCATCAACCATCTCCTGCTTTTGATGATGTCTCGACTGCAGTATTTGATAGGGCATTGGTGATTGTCATTCCATTTCATATCCTTGAGAAGGGGTAGTTCCCACTCCCCGAGAGCGTGATCATCTGCCATGCTTCCCACAAGCGTCTGAACACCATCCCTGTTTTTGAAGGTTGGGAAACGCAGAGCATTGTGTTCACCCTTCAGCACGTTGTCATAGTATGTCTTCATTCCTTTCTTCTTGTTTCCACACTGGATGTATTTGTACTCTTCACGGGTTGCAAACGGATAGTATGGAGTGTTTTGTAGATTCGTCTCAAGGAAACCCTGAGAGTCGCGTTACCATGCCTCAGCAATGTAATCGCTCAGCGGAGCACCAGCGCCGAGGTATGTTTCCGTCTTCAGCAGAGGAGGTGGCAGTAGTTGAGACTTCGAATCTGGAATGTGTTCAAGGTGTTCGACGTGAGGAAACGCGTGCAAGTCTTCAACCGGATCTTCGTTAGCGTTGAATTCACGACACTGAGCGGGTTCAACACCTCTGGGCGCACAGCAAACAGTCATATTCTTCTGGAGTACAACTTGAAGGTGTTCAGGATGGTGTAATTAGATATGTTTAAGTCGCCAGCTGTCTGAGGTGAACTACTTTCGGCATGAAAACTGGGGGTAACAGAACAGGGTCATCACTGGCATTGTCGACAACCCGCGAGGAGTAGAGTATTCACTGTAGAACGGGATGCAAGTCGGTGCTAGACCTGAGCAGTCTGGTGTGGGTATACGATCACGATACTTGAGAGATTTATTGAGCCTCAACAACATCACAAGGAGGTTCCTTACACGCCAGGAGCTGCATGAACACAGCATGCGCGATGTCCCATAATACAAAGAATAAGTTCAGATAAACCATTTGCAATCCAAAACCCTTGCGACGAGTTTAATAATCAATACCTGAGATAAATAGATTAGAACACAGGAAACGAACAAGCCCACAACCGTCACCCAAACGAACAAAACACCTCCACGCGTGCTTTAATCAGTTTCTGATATGACTTGATTACTGTAATGTAAAAACACAAGGCAAGAACGCGAGGACTAGTTCACGTCTCGCCTACCGAGCCATCTTTGCGTACCTCATGGAGAGGGACATCAGGGAGAGGGACATTCAGGAGAGGGACATTGGGGAGAGGGACATCCGGGAGAGGGACATCCGGGAGTTCGACATCCGGGTGACTGTCTCCACCTGCTTGTTCACTGAGTAGCTGTTGCTCCACTTCAACATCCGACATGTTTCCGGCTGGCTCAACTTCTCCCAGAGTTGGCGCCGCTGGGCGAGGTTTTTGTGGCGTCACAAGCCCCAAACAATCCAGCCGACTGAGGGTATGAGTCTCCAGAGTTCGTGGTCGTGGGCGAGGCTGCTGGGTTTATGTTCATGGGGGCAGGCACCCAAGGTTGTGGCCGTGGGGTATGCTCGTGAATCACCTGGCCTTGCTCGGGTAGCACTGTTGGCTGATCGTCTACCATGATATCAGCATTGTCAGCCGATGTGTTAACCATCTCTCCCTGGGCAATCGCCCGAGGTGCTTTGCTATTATCCTCATCCTCATCCACCACCTCCTCCTCCATCTCATCTTCCACCTTCGCATCTTCCTCCTCTTCATCTTCCTCATCTTCACCGTGCCTTTCCATATCAACATCGCCGTCAAAATCAACGCCGTCTGGTGCGTCCACATCATCCTCCGTGCACATATCCACATCAGGATCAAGTTCTGATTCGTATTCGCCGTCCGACTCGGTAGAGTTGGTATCATCATCGTAGGAAATTGACACGCGGCCAATGCTTCTGGCTCTAAATATTCCTGCTCTAGTTAGCTCTCCTTGTCCTAGTCTGCCTCTGACATTTTCTTCTGCAACTGCAAAGCTGTGGCACAAGAGATATCATCACCCTCTGGGGTTTGTTTAACAATATCTTTCCCTTTACCGTGTCCCTGCCCCTGCCCCTTACCTTTCGCCCTCCCGTCCTTTGTTCCCTTTCCTTTCCCGATCCCTTACTCAGTGCCCTGCGTGTCCTCCTCACTCTCGCCGTCATCATTGTCATTGCCATTGCCAGGACGGCGCCTTTCACCGCTCGGCACAGCAGGATCCGCCCAGTTTTCCTCATCATAATCCCCATCGATAATCTCATCCCAATCCAGTGGTTTATCAGCCAGGAAGTCGCCTGGTCTGTACTGCCGGCAGCTTGGCGGTTCATTCTTTGTCCGAAGATCATCGTTAGCATACCAAGAGGAACCCTCGCCGGTGCGTTTAACTTTCCCGGATCTTGTTGTCTGCAGAGTGGAGCGATCGACTTCATCCCAGAAAGCACGTGGGTCGTCCCACTTCCAATTGTGCATTTGGTCGGAGATTTGGACAAACATTTGGACCATATATGAGTGGAAGGCAGCCGACCTGTCCCGAAACGGCGAACTGCTGATCCTGCGGTGCGGCCCGATCGGCTGAAATTGTGACAAGTGGCGAGTCGTGACTGGATGAGGAAAGATCATATGATAAAAGAGGTCCCAGGCCCTCTCATCCTTGACGCCCCAAACATTGTATATCCGTATGAGTCCACGGATGAGTTCCTAGATGAATCTCATTATATGGTCCCGATCCAACGACAGACATCAATTTATAACCGATGTCGGCATCTTTGCCCTAGCCTTCCGCTGTGCTTTGCTGCTGCCCTTTTGTGCCATCACTGTGAGTTGAAAATCAATCTACATCCGAAACGTTAGCACCATGATACAGTTGGATGTAGCGGAAGGAAGCCCAGACCGAAAGTGAGGGAAAGGACAATGTTGTGTAGGTTCTCGGGTGTGTTTTGGAATGGGAGGTGTTGTTTTCTGCAAATCACCTGATGTGAAGATCAGGATGCTGTCGGTGTGTATAATACGGGAGGATAAGAGAAATGAGGTGTAGCCGGATAGACAGGATATATATACTCGACTTCCGGCGATTTCTTGGTCCAACTTGAGAGTTTTGTTGGTTAAGGAACACAAAATGGCCAAGGCTTCATCTTCCAGAACTACATGCCACCTTGTGAACGACAAGTCTCATGACGAGATTTAGAACTCACTGAGAGGACAGTATACCATGCCGGGTGTTGCATTTGCATCGCATATCATGTTTACCGCTCAGACCTTCGTGCATCTCGGAGCAAACTGAGTAGTTCCCAGGTTGTCCCAACTGTTGAAGCATCCAGGAACAGCTACCAACGCCTAGCAGTGGAAAAAGCACACGCAACTCGTGTCATAGTGGCACGGCGGCACGTGACCCAGGCCGGGTAATGGCTGTTCTATATAGTTGGCTTGCCACGAGCCTTAGATCTCTAGCGATAATCTGACCTATACATCTAGATCGACTATCAGCCGCACCCAGGTTTGCAACCATATTCCTCGAATTACCATGCGTGTACCTATCAGGCCGAACGCAGGCATACGTGCCCTTACGCTATTACCGCTTTTTCAGTAAACGGATACGTTTCGCTCACGGGATTACGAGTGGACGAGTTTTACCCATTTATCTGGAGCACGACAAAATTGAGTCAACAATTCAGAATATGGCCCTCCAAACGAGATATCGAAGCATCATTACTGCGAAGCACCAAGCATTGACTGTTCTGTCATTCAATTGCGCCCTCGATGGCAGCATAGTAGAGATCGTGACCAATTGGCGCACAAGCCGTGTCACCGGCAATCAAGACGATTATCATCCCGAGTGCAGAACACCACCCAGCCAATGACAACAATCGCATACGATCAATCCAGATGAGTTCAAGACGTGATCAATTACTTCCAATGGCTGCAATCGACCACGGACACCGGAGAAGTCGGGACTGCACCCCTGAACGTGTCAATTCACGGCGGAAACCTAGAGAGCTCAGACACCAGATGACGCACAAAGCACATCACCGACATTGAAGACGATGATCACGAGTACATGCCAATTCCTACAAGTCAATTAAGCACGATCACCAGTCCAAGCACCTACAATCGACGGAGTAACCTTACCGCTGAATGCGGCCATCTCGAGAATCAAGCCGAAATCAGACGATTTACGAGTCAGCACGGTCACGACTACATTTCTTCGAATTGGGCGAAGTGCACCTATCTCAGTTTGCGTGTACACCTACAGCTGTTATATATATCTACGGATACAATACTCGAGCAATGAATACCTACAGAGGAGGATCCTTCCATGAATCCAGCGCTCTTACCGCCACGAACGCCTCTATGAGCGAAGTGCACTTATGGGGAAGACACCCTACGATTGATGGACATTGAGGATGAGAAGCCTTCCCTCAATTGAAGCGAACTTCTAGCGGCGATACATTGCGCAGCGTGAAGTGTATCTACGGTCAAAGACCGACACAATTCCGCAGACTTCCTACGACTACTACGAGTACAGGGACTACAATGACTATGATGACCTCAGAGCACATGTATTATGGACAATCGAACCGGCAATCTGCAAATCAAGCGCCAATGAGCTTTCGGCACTCAGCCAGCAAAAACCAAAGTTGGCGGCGCAGGCACTAATGGCGACTCTGGACGAAGATTTACAGCGAGATGCAACGCGTATGGGCTCTTACCAACTGCGGCGCAACCAGCATCTTTATGACACCGAGGCTTCTCAAGCAACTCGGGATATCACATCAGGAGGCACACATCACTACTGTCGGCATGAACCGAGGAGTGATGCAACATTCAAAGAACACCGGAAGACGTGGATCACAGTCTAGTACTTGGACTATCCCACACCGGTAGACTAATCAGACGTGCCAGTCATGCCAATGCGTGCATACAATTTAGTACGTGGCTTACCATGGTTCCACAAACCATCCTGACATCGACTGAGCTCAATTGACTCCTTGCGATCACCGAGTGCGAGTGTTTCGGAGGAATAACACCGATAAATATGGCAGTGGCATTGAAGGTCTCACAAGCTGAGAATGATAACCATAATGTCAATGACCAGCTGCTGTGGCGCGGTCCGGGTATACAGACACTTGGAGCAACCGCATTAGACGATCTTCTAACTAGCAATGAAGTCGTTGTAGCATTTGCCCGACAGACTGGGGAATGCATAGGGCTGCTGGGAGCGACTTTGGATGACATCACTCCGGATTCACCAGGTGAGAATACAGACCCAAGCGCAGGATGCGACGAGCTGGGAGCAGCGGCGGTAGTTGCGGCAGAAGAGCTGCTCCGAGGAGACACTTGAATGACTGCTACCGGCTCACCAAGACCCGATGGGAGTGACTGGACGGCGGGGGTTGTCTCCTTTGTGGGCGAACGGTTAACCACAAGGCCTTCTGGATTCCTCCTTTCTTCTTCTTCTCCTTCACCTCCTTGTTCTTGAACACTTAAGCTTATGCAGATCAGAAGCAGCAGACAAGAGGGTACTTACAGACACCAGGAACTTCATCCTAGCAAGGTACTCGGAATTCGTGGACGTCCTTAGCAAGACCAAGGCTGAACCGCTGGCACCGCACCGCCCAATTAACCAAGCAATTGACCATGCAATTGACCTGGAGCTTGGGTTCAAGATACCATATGGACAGATCTACAACCTCTCAGAAGTCGAACTCCTAAGTTCGAGGCATACATCGAGACGCACCTAGCATACGGCTTCATCCAGCGGTCATCAACAGCAGCAGCAGCAGCACTGATATATCAAGCCCGAAGATGCTTGGAGACGGATGACAATCAATCTTTGACTATGGCGACATACACAAAGTTATGTGGAAATCTACCCTATTTTATATACATACTTTCGATGGCAATCCACCAGACTAGCAATTGAGTGCAGAGATGCAGATAAACGATTTACCGGCGGCCTTGCGGTACCGAGTACAATCCCGAGTACTATTCAAGAGACCAAATCAAATACCGAATTACAATGCCGAATACAATGACGATTCCAATACGGCATACAATGCCATATCTGTTTCGAAGTTACATCTATCCCGAATGAGATCCCTACACAGACTCCGCGATTCCGAGCTACACAACTACGATGACAGTTGACGACTGCAATAGACTTCCGAATTCCCCCCTTCCAATCGATGTTCCCTACGAAGCGATATGAGATTAGTCGCCGGCAGAGCAACGACTTTGAAAAGAGAGGGATAAATGTACCGGAATCTCAAACAACCCATTGCGCAAACAATTACCGTCACGGAAGTGCAGGAACGAAGCACCATCAGATGCATTCACCTATTGAGGAGGCTAGCAGCAGCAAGTGCTCCTGGACATGAATCGGCTAGTGGACTTAGAGAACGACGATAAGTGCATGGAGTCAAGTGATGCCAAACACACCAACACATGGATCGACATGCACCCCAGAGGAGAGCCAGCGAGCGCACCCCTCGATCTAAGACAATAAGTTCACCTAGCATACAACGGACGTCCAGTAGACCTACAACTACACCAGAGAGATGACAGGTCGAACGAGCCTGATCGATGCCGAACGAGTGCAATATGGCTACCGGAGCAGTTCCGAACGAGATACCGAACAACTGCAATAGGGCAACAGAATGCGTTCCGAACGCGATACTGAACGACTGCGACATCGCTACCGAAGTCGTCCCAAATGATATCGAAAATGTCCACCGAGCGTACCGGATAGTCTACCGAATAGTCTACCGAATAGTCTACCGAATAGTCTACCTGATGGCATCACAAGAGACAGTCGAGACAAGTACCGAGAGATGATCACCGAGATCTCACAGCGACAGATAACACTGCCGGAGGACTTCACATGGAGACCGAGAGGATTACCGGGAGCCCTACCGTACCAAGCCACTGACCGAGACGCTTACTGCATGGCATACCAAAGTATCAAATACTATCTCCGCACGGCATTCTGAACTGAATGCCAAACCATCTTACCAGAGGCCTACCAAATGACTACCGAGAAGCCAACGGATATTCTACCGAAGCTGTCCACCGATGGCCAAGAGATGACGACCAAGAACAAACTGAAGCTACCATCCAAATGACTTACACCGAGACCCTACCAAATGCAGAATCAAGAGATGCCGCAATAAGCATATGCAATGAACAAAGCGGCTGTCCGAGAGCCGAACCGCGCTCCTATCGCGGTGAGTATGACCACCTACTGTGAAGCTTACGGGTTTGATATGGATCAATGACATACCGCCCACGCCGATGCAATTGGCGCATTCTACCACCTTCAAATGGTCACCAGCGAGTCACATGAGAACCGACGGCTATGACGATGCCAGGAGCGAAAGCTAACATCATTGCACAAAGTCAAGACAAGGCGCCGTTGCAAATGACGTCGAGATTGAGCGCATTGGGACGCCTCATACGACAGCCAGTCAACAGGCAGAACAAGTCACGACGAGGCACAGCCGTTGCAATGCCGTCGAAATTGAGCGCATTGGAACGTCTCATACGACGGTAAGTCAACAGGCAGAGCAAGTCAGGATAGTCACTGGACAGCGGACGATGCAGAAGGACAACGGAACCCGAAGGAAGATAGTCTGAACAGAATTACATGTCCAATCAGAGATTACAATTACAATCCCCAATCACCAATGAATCCCAATATCAATTCGGAGATCCAAGTTACACTGCTACCGTGCCAGGATGGCAATCGACAATCGATATGATGAAGTCGTCGACAGAGCAACGAATTTTCAAAAAGAGGGAGATAGCCATGTCAGATCAGTCAAGTCCTACCGACAAGTCAAAAGCCAACCTGGAGGCAGTCTACCGAGACATATACCAACAAGTCAAAAGCTCACCTTCAAGGCCTACCGACAAGCCAAAAGACCACCGGAGGCAGCCTACCGAGACACGCACCGACAAGTCCACCAAGAAGTCGACCGTGAAGTCTACCAAGAAGTCGCCCAGGATTATAATGAAGCCACCTGTCGAGAGCGCAACCATGAAGTCGATCAGATGGTCACCGAAGCGGACATCCAAAGACGATTACTGAGTCAATGCCACTTACCGATGACTACCGGCTGCAAGATATATTCTCCAGACCATGCCGAAGCACCGCACAGAGCTCAGACAGCACTAGCTCGCTTGAATCTGGTATGTATAACCATCTTTAGAGAAGCTCACTTGCTAGATGTCAACGAATGAGACGAGACTACATGATTGACGTATACAATTGATGATTCCCGACGGCTACGACTGATGCTGGCAGCAGAAGCTCCCATCGATGCCTAGTCATGAGCAGAAGCTCTACCACCCAGACGAATGCCGACAATGACCTACGACGAGATACACGAGCTACGAGGACGGTACTGGATGGCAGGTCGGATGCTGTATGAGTTAGGGAGTGGAGTTAAGGAGGAATTGAGGTCCGAGGCTCGGGAGCGGAGGAAATGGGTCAATAGAGTTTCGGAACTCAGGACTGGAGGAAAGTCATCAATTAGGGGTTCCTTTCTTCTGTTTCTTCTCTTCTCTTCTCTTCTCTTCTCTTCTCGTCTCTTCTCTTCTCTTGTCCATACTTTATTACTTTTTTGGATCTCGGCCCGGTAGAAATGGCGTCGGCACGGGTTTTAACACCTCCGGATCTCAGTCATTTGGAGGTGGGGTTTCCTCTGTGAGCCGGATCCGCCGAAAGGTCACCCTGAGCGGTACTGATCGGTAGCGGGACATTTGCATTTCTACCAGTGCATACGCGGCATGATTGTTTAATGCTTTCCTTTCCCTTTCTCTTGTACACTGTATGCAGCCCTGGAGGTCTGCACCTACAGAGAGGGATTCTGTCACGGCGGCACGTGACCCAGGCCGGGTAATGGCCATTCTATATAGTTGCCTTGCCACGAGCCTTAGATCTCTACCATAATCTTACCTATACATCTACATCTACTATCACTCGCATCCATGTTTGCAACCGTATTCCTATAATTACCATACGTATACCTTTCAGGCCGAACGCAGGCATACGTGCTCTTACACATAGGAAGGAGTATACGTCATTTTTCGGTTTGCGATGCTTTTAGCTCTGCCGAAGGAGGATTTCCATGGGGAAGCTGAAGATATACACAATCGATGGTTCGAAGGGTTGTGCCAAGACCGAGTGCAATACAATGATTATCGCGCCAACAAGGTATAAAGACTGTTCAAGCAGTGCAAATTGACCTTCAGACATTGCTGTAACAGTGAATATCAATGCTGAGATTAATCTGAGATTAATCTGATAGCAGTGAACCCATAATTGAATGGTTTTCAAGGGATCTCGTCCCCGGGTATTGTCACAGGTGATAGTGATTTAGAGTCTAGCCCGGTATACACTGCGCCTTTCTGTTTGTTAGAATCCATCCCTGCTCGCTCAAATAGGAGTCTACCTCGCCTGCCGGTGCATATGCATGCAGAGGATATAATTCTTTCATTCTCAACCTTGAACATCTATATCGGACTATGCCTTCCCAAAGTCCTCACCCTGGCACGGCTCAGGTCGTACGAAATGTTCAAAAACATCACAAGCGGAGGCCGTTATTGAATTCTCAGCTTCCGCCTGCTAAGAGATGCGTTTCCGCACCGGCCTGGCGAGAGGGATTCCTCGCAAGGAGAGAGTTCAGTAGCCTCCAAACTCCCTGGTCAAAACTCCACCCTCTCATCTTTGCTGAACAATTCTGGCGTGGCAGATATCACTCAATGTGTGACTGTAACCCCATCCGCTACACAGCGACGGTCAATGATTACACTAACCACCATGCCAGGTACAAGCTGTCGTAGCACACGAGCACCCAAAGGAACCTCACCGACAGACTCAACGCGTCGCGTTGTATCCACCCTGGCATCGGGGATTGCTAGTACTCCCACTCCTGGTGTTAACAACGGTTCCGGGTTACCGGGCCGTGGTCCGGGTTTGGAACCGTGCCGGACTGTCCAGGCCGGGTTGTTATCAGGAATACAAGGGTACCCACAGGGTTCGGGGACGCGTTCGAACTGGACCGCGGTTCCATTCTACGGTTCTTACAACTTTGAATCCAATCAACTGTTTGAGATCTCATCGTATCGCGACATGATCAGTATGTAAATTGGGTAGTTCTGGCCGCTCTTTCACCTCACGCATTCCGATTCGCGATCCGACTGATATTCATTGAGTTGCTGTGAAAAATGGGGAAATTTATGAGAAATTTGCGGGTTGTGGATAGCGACTCAACGAATATTGGTCGTATCACATATCTGAGATTGCGAGGTGAACGAGCATCTTGACCTGCACAATCTACGTACTGATCATATCGTGATATGATCAGAACTCAAATACCTAATTGGAGGCAAAGTTGTGATGTTGAAATGCCAGGTTTTGTGTGGAAACCCGTTGCAATGGTTCGGTTCCGGGTTGGAACCGGACCCGGAACTGAACCGGGTATTTGGACCCGTTGGTACCACTACCCACTCCTCTCTGCGGTCTTGAAAACCTATCTACCCCCATACCAAATCCAGACACCCGCGCGACCATTGCAAATCCACTCAGAACGTGCGCTCCAGAAAGGAATCATAGACCGAGGGAGTGGCAATTGCAACCGCAGGAGGTGTCTACACCTCAAGCAGCGGTCTCCGGCAGTCTCAGCATCCATCGATTTGGTCACTCAGATATGACGCATCTTGTATTTGCAAAGGGCAGACTCATGGAGCTCTATATGTGGAACGGACGGCCGTTCATGAGTGCAAGTGACTTGGCGATAGTATGCTATGCAACGAATGCGACGCACTGTGCAATCATTAGCTGAAACCCCACACTGGCCGATAATAGAGAAGTACTGGAACACCGCACTGCAGCAAAACAACAATTGGTCCATAGCATTTGAGGCTTGCACAAAGGAGATTTTGAAAGAGGTAGGCTGAAGGGACGGCCAACATTGGATATTACACGCTCAATCCGGTACCAGGTTCAAGCACTAGTCGACAAAGTTACATCCCATTTTATTCAATCAGCATGGGACCATATGGCGGAGCGTTATGATCTCCACCACTTTGAATGCGACGTACAGCGTTTGGAATTCATTGATTCCCTTCTGGCAGACAATAAGTACCTTTTTCCTGTGCCAGAGCGTGTGGAAGGTGGTGTACGCAGTCCAAATCCAATGCAGAGAGTGTCGAAAGCCGCTAACGAATGACCAGCATCCACTTTACTTCCTGGCGGAAGCAATCCGGCAGTTTATCTACATCAAATTTTATTATCGGGCGAATAACCGCGGCAAGTATGCTGTTGGATCCTACATTTCGACATCAGCAACAACTCTAGTTTCCGTCAGAAACACCCGGGTGTTCTTGACGGCTCTGACGCCTCTGATGGATCCTCGTACGCTCTGACGGAGAATTACACGCTACCCGTCGTCCAGGCGACGGGTCGTGTTGCATAGCATCAGCACAATGTATTTTAGTCACTGGTCTGAGAGGATGTGGATTGTAAACTTAGATGCGTCAATTTCAGGAGTATCAGACCCTAGGAGGGCATTCCTGCCTGCCTTCAAAGTAACTGGGAGCGCCAGTGACAAGCCTGGGAACACCTGGGAGCGCCGGCGACAAACCTGGGAGCGCCGGCTGCATGTCTGGGAGCACCTCGAATCACAGTCATGTATTCAGTTTGTATTCTCATCTATGTATCTATGTATCTATGTATCTATATAGCTACCCATCTAGACACGCTATATCTGGACTGGCTGCAGGCGGTGCTTGAGAGCAATTCAAGGTGCGCCTGAAAATGACGATCGAGTGAACCCAGAGTTATACTCCGAGGCCGTGATCGAGCGAGTTTGCAGATGCACTTAGAGGCTGTCATCGAGCGAGTTTGGAGATACACTTAGAGGCCGTGATCGAGCGAGTTTAGAGATGCACTTGGAGGCCGTGATCGAGCGAGATTGGAGATGCACTTGGAGGCCGTGATCGAGCGAGATTAGACGAGTACTTGGAGGCGGTCGATCGACGGCGCACCGGGTGATGAGACTCCATTCATCGGTTAGTCAACTCGCAACCGTGGGAATGTGACAATGTGACTTTACCTTTGAGCTCTGATAGAGAGCTGGCTGATAGCGGTGGATCGTGTTGGGAGGTAGGCCGGTAGCTGTAGCTACATTCAGGGGTCAGCTCGTAATCATGAGAATGAAGGGAAGACAAACAATCTTGGGTGGATGCTGTACTCGGTGGATGCTGTACTCGGTGTATGCTGTACTCGGTGTATGCTGTACTCGGTGT
>Ga0307515_10003162_pt1 | contig 34846 bp, 42 predicted proteins | sample 17_EM_MG_FD_194513 | JGI IMG/M metagenome (GOLD analysis project Ga0307515, IMG submission 194513) | Populus trichocarpa ectomycorrhiza microbial communities from riparian zone in the Pacific Northwest, United States - 17_EM | ecosystem: Host-associated > Plants > Roots > Unclassified | place...
GGGTCCAGTTTTGGACCCGGCCGGTTTTATAGGTCTGCGTGGCAACGGCCTTACCCCATCAAAAATCGACGATTTTTTAAGCGAACCACCACTTTAAGGCCACAAATATTGATCAGACAGTTTAGTGTTTGGTAGGTAAAATATGCAGCTCAGTGCGGCGCATCTTTTGGCCGTCTCCTATTTTCGAAATCTTTAAATCTCAGCAAGCGGTAGCCCAAAAACCTCGTTTTTCGGGCCAAAATGACAATAAATTCAATGCAGCTTGCTGAGTATTGAAGATATCAAAAATCAGAGACTGCCAAAAGATGCACCAGCTGCAGCTCCATATTTCATGTACCAAACACTAGATTATCGGATGAATATTCCGGGATTTAATTGCGGGAACCGTTTAGCACAAACCCGGACCGAACCGCCTGGGGCTGGGTTTTCTTGGAACCGCTATAGTACAAACGGTCCGAAAACGGAACCGTTGCTAACACTAGCGAAGTACCCCTATGTAGAAGACCCTCTGCAATTGATGCACTCCTATTGCCACGAACATCTGCACATGCGAAGTGCACTTACGGAGAGGACAACCTACAATTGAAGGACATTGAGGATGAGAAGCTTTCCCTCAATTGAAGCGAACTTATAGAGCGGCTATACATTGCGCAGCGTGAAGTGCATTCACGGTTACAGACCGACACAATTCCGCAGACCGACTATGACAATTACCACCAACGCACTGAATATGATTATCTCAGCGCACAAGCATTATGGACAATCGAAGTGGCAATGGACAAATCAAGCGCTAACGATCTTTTGTCACCCAGCAATTAAAACACTATTGTCTGTGCCGGCACTCATGGCGACTCTGGACGAAACTCAAATGACAAGATGCAACGAATATGGGCTCATATCGACTGCGGCGTAACCAGGAACTGTATCACACCGGGGCTTCCCAAGCGACTCAAGACATCCGGTGGCACACATCATAACCCTCACCGTGACCAGAGGTGTGATGCGACATGCAATGGACAGCCGGAAGATACGGATCACAGTTCAGTACTTGGACTATCTCGTACCATTAGACAGATCAGACGTGATAGTCGTGCCAATGCGGGCGTACGATTTAGTACTTGGCTGACCATGGTTTCCCAAACAAAATCCTGACATCGACTGGGCTCGATCAACTCCCTGCAATCACCGAGTGCGAGTGGAGCGGAGGAATGACACCGATGACTATGGCAGTGGCATCGAAGGTCTTGGAAGCCGAAAATGACAAGCTTCTGGGGTGCAGTACGGGTATACAGTCACTTGGAACAACCGCATTCGACGAGCTACTACCTTGCCTTGAAGTTGTCATACCATTTCCCGCACCGACTGGGGAATGCATAGGGCTGCTGCGAGTGACTGTGGAAGACATCACCGTGGATTGACCAGGTGATACAGACCGAAGCGCTGGACGCAACGATCAGAGAGCAGCGGCGGTAGTTGCGGCAGAAGAGCCCTTCCAAGGAGACGCTTGAATGACTGCTGCCGGCTCACTGAGACCCGAAGGGAGTGACTGGATGGTGGGGCTTGGCTCCTGTGTGGGCGAACCGTTAATAACAAGGCCTCCTCGATATTCCCTTCCACCGCTTCCATCCTTTCAAGATTCTTTTGCTAACATAGATGGAGCAGTTCGGAGATATTCCCGACAGACTAATGACAATTGAGAATGAACAGCGCACATTGGAACGCCAAGGACTTATGAAGCAATTGGAAGCCCGGGCACGACATTCTGGCAAGAAGCTATCATTGAAACTATGTCAATTGGACTGACGAGCACCAATATGCCCATCCCGGAGATGCTCCGAGATGGATGATAATCAATCTTTGAATATGGCGACATACACGAAGATATACATACCGACGGTCTTACCGTACCGAGTACAATCCAGACGATCATTCAGCAGATCACAACGCTGAATCCGATGCCATATCTGTTTTGAAGTTACATTACCGAGAATACTATCCCAAATAAGATCCTGACTCAGACGCGCCGATTGTGAGCTACACAACTACAATGACAATTGACAAATGCATTCGACTTCCGGATCAAGCCCTTCCAATCAATGGTCCCGAAGAAGCTATCTGATGTTAGTCGCCGGCGGAGCAACGACTTGTAAAAGAACGGGATAACCGTACCGGAATCTCAACCAATTCCCGTCCCGCAAGAGTAGCAACGAAGCATCTCAAGTGAGGTGAGAGCAAGCACACCTACTGATAAATCGACTCGTGGACTTAGAGAACCACGATAAGTGCACGGAGACAGGTGATGGCTAACACACCTACAGATGAATCGACAATCACCCATGACGAGAGCAAGTGAGCACACCCCGCAATTGGTGTTGGCAACGGGTCTGGACCATCACTTCGGGTCCGGATACAGGTCGGAAGCGAACCGGGGCTAGATTGGCAGTCTGAGTGGTCTACAAACCCGATATATCAATTTGGGTACGGTTGCATTGACATCTCCTTACCCCTCCGAATTGGGCGGGTTCTCAGCTGGTTGTATAGCGGGTCCATCTGTAAATTCATATAACATACTTGCCTTTGCAATTCGATTATAGTACTCCATCAAAATCGATCATTTGACATCCAGTAATCACACATTGCATGTTTTGCTTGTAGCGAGATCGACAATATATTAATTCATGTTTTTCTTTTAATGATATGTATTTTTGACCAGGGAAGAGATCAATAGTTCAATTATACGCTCAAATATCCATTCGATGCCTTCATTACCCGATCTGCATCACCAGCAATTGATGACCCTCATGTGATGCTGAGTTGACAGATATTGTCAGAATGGTGCCGTGACCGTGTCAGTTGCTCTTTTGCACATAGTGGGTGGCAATACATTGGTAATGGATAGCAGCGAGCAAATCACTTACCAATTACCTTATTTACAAGACCAAACATTGTGGAGGCTCCATTGATGCTTGAGGTGTAGCGGCATTGACACAGACCATATTGCCTATAAAGGCTGCCAATACTTCGATTATGGATAAATGCCATCGCACAGCCCGTGGATTATATAAGATGCAACACATGAAATTGTTGACGCTCTGTTGACGCTCATTTTGAGACAGGTGTTGTGACCATGTCACGATCGCATTTCCACAGAATGGCTGCCAAGACCTTGATTATGGACATATGCTGTAGCAGAGCCCTTGGAATATGCATGATGCAACACCCAAAAGCGTTGACACTCTGTTGACACTCGGTTGACACTGTGTTGAAGCTCTGTTGACGCTCTGTTGATGCTGAGTTGACATGCTGTTGACACTAATTTCGAGGTGTAACGGTATCGACAAACACCATATTGCCTATAAAGGCTACCGATACTTCAATTGTGGAGAAATGCCGTAGCGCAGCCCTCGGATCATACAAGATGCAACACACGAAATCGTTGACGCTCTGTTGACGCTCATTTTCAGACAGAGGTTGTAACCATGTCACAATCTCATTTGCGCAGAATGGCGGCCATTACGTGACTTATGGGTCTATGCCGTAGCAGAGCTCTTGGATTATCCATGATGCACCACCCAAAGGCGTTGACACTCTGTTGACACTCGGTTGACACGGTGTTGATGCTCTGTTGACGCTCAGTTGATGCTCTGTTGACGCGCTGTTGACGCTCTATTGATGCTCAATATGAGGTGCAATGGTATCGACACACACGATATTGCCTATACAGGCTGCCAATGCTCCAATTACACATAAATGCCGTAGCACAGCCCTTGGATTATACAATGTGCAACACACAAAATCGTTGATGCTCTGTTGACGCTCATTTTCAGAGTGAGGCTGTGACAATGTCGCGATCACTTTTGCTCAGAACAGCTGCCAATACGATGACTACGGATATCTGCCATAGCAGAGCTTTTGGATGATTCAAGATGCAATACCCAAAATCGTTGACACTCTGTTGACGCTCTGTTGACGCGGTGTTGATGCTCTGTTGACGCTCTTTTGACGCTCTGTTGACGCGGTGTTGATGCTCTGTTGACGCTCTGTTGACGCTCTGTTGACGCTCTGTTGACGCTCTGTTGATGCTCTGTTGACGCTCACTTGGTGGTGTAGCAGTATCAACACACACAATATTGCCTGTAAAGGCTGCCAATACTTCGATTATAGATAAATGCCGTGGCACAGCCTGTGGAATACACAAGATGCAACCCACAAAATTGTTGACGCTGTGTTGACGCTCATTTCCAGACTGGGGCAGTGACCATGTCGGGATCACTTTTGCTCAGAATGGACGCCAATACATTGATTATGGGTTCATGCCATGGCAGAGCACTTGGATTTTACATGATCCAACACCCAAAATTGTTGACACTCTGTTGACGATCTTTTGATTCTCTGGTGACGCTGATTTTGAGGTGTAGTAGTATCGACACACACGATATTACCTATAAAGGCTGCCAATACTTCGATTATGGGTACATGCCGTATCACAGCCCTTGGATTATACAAGAAGCAACACCCACAATTGTTGACGCTCTGTCGACGCTCATTTTCAGATGGGGGATGGGACCATGTCGCTTTCTCTTTTGCCCATCAAGGCTGTTAATATGTTGATTATGGATACCAGCGAGCAAATGGCATCCCAATGGACTTACTTACAAGATCAAAAACCGTTGACGCTCCATTGACGCTCGCTTTCAGAATGCGGCTGTTACCATGCCGATTTCTCTGTTGCTAATAAAGGCTGCCCATACTTTGGTTATAGATATCAACGAGCAAACCGGTTTCCGATTAACTTACTTATCACAGAAACTATTGTTGACGCTCCGTGGATGCTCAGTATCAGAATGTGGCTGTTACCGCGCCGCGGTCTCTGTTGCGTACAAAGGCTGCCACGCTGTCGATTCTGAATAGCAGCCAGCAAATCACTTTCCAAATAAGTTGCTTACATGTCGAAATATCATTGACGCCCCGTTGACACTCACTGTAAAAATGAGGCTGTGCCCGTGTGGCTTTTTCATTCGACTATAAACGCTGCTGATACTTCGCTTAAACATATCTCCGAGGAAATCGCTTCACAATTAAGACAGATTCAACACCACAAATCATTGTCACTCGGTTGAGTCTTATTTCAGCATTGGGCTGAATCCATGTGGCATGTTCTTTTATCGATCAAGGCAGCTAATACGTCGGTTATGAATAACAGCATGCAACTCGCTCTCCAATCATCTTACTTCCAAGACAAACAATCTTTGACGGTCGATTCACATCCACCATAAACATGTTCTAACTGTTTGTTCATGGAGCATATTTTTGTCCAAATAATCATGTAGTCATTATTGACAGCCAATGAATAATTTGTATCAATACTCAGTTGCATGCAAAGGCTTCATGGAGTATCAATTTCTGACCAACTGATGCAGAAGTTCTCTGAGCGATGGATAACTTAGCGTGGTGACATTTCTGCGCTTTCAGTTGGCAATTCACTGCATGTAGAGCCATAATCCAATTTTTCATTAATATGGCCCAACATACTCAGTGTGCCATATCCAATTCGATCCGCTCGATTTCCATGACGTACCATAAGGAATTGTCACAAAGCTCACTATGTGCACCCAGTCTAAACGCGGAGTAATGTAGTTGGTTGTATGGATAAATGCAACATGATGTTGGTTATTCATACAGATTCGCGTTGCGCCATGACTGCTCCTTCTACGACTTGTATGTCATCACCAAGTGAAGCTATGTTAGTAAATATTATCTTAAGTTTAGATTGCGCGTTCTCACTTATCCATAAAAGGCAGGACGATAGTCTGTTGATCAGTTGTCCATATACTTGGTTTGGAGTTTGGACCATTCGTATGGCCCGTATGACCCTTGTACATGCACAGACAAATTATCATGTCTCACTATATAGTCAGTGAAATCAAAAAGATTCTTTCAAGTATCGAGATAGATACGCCCACTACTTTGTTTAGCAATATGGCTTCAATCATCGCAGTGTGTGCAGGTTGTGTACACATGACCTACGAGCCAATACAATATCTTCACCTGAATCCATTACCTGTATGGTACGTAGGTATAGAGGACATATGCAGGGGTAAACGCTTATGGGTTTAACAGGGTTCGATTTGTTGATCGGTGATGAATTGCCAATCGTGTGAGTTGTGAGAGCCGATATGTATATGTGAGACGGTCGTTTGTGGCATGCTCTTTACGTATGGCTACTCTATCCCAGGATGTTCCTTGCGGCATGGCGATTTTCCGCTGACACTATCATGTGTCTCCATCAGCTCTCCAAATGTTGTTGGCGCTGTCGCATGTGCACACTGATCAAATTCCAGCTGAATGACTGCCTTAACAATCAATATGGCTGTTCTGGACCTCAAATGTTACAAATGATGCAAGATGAAAAATTGATCACACTCAACTTCAGGATGTAGCAGGGAGCATGTCTCTCCTTGTTTTGAGTATAAAAGCCGCCAATGAAACAAATAAAGAGAATGATGTACCAAAGTTAATATATTGCACATAACAGTAACATATCTGACTGCGACCATAGATAGAAAACCCCGAAAAAGAGAACCGGAGACTGGAACCGACAGGTCAAGTGAAACCTGGTGAGACCCGGGGGTTGCTCGGTAGGGGTACGGCTTTGGCTCGCCAAGAAGCTCCGGGTCGGGTTTTTGGATGGGTCTGGAATTGAACTGTACCATTTTTCAGGTCCAAACCCGGACCGCTGGTGGGTTACCCAGACCCGTTGCTGACGCTGCCCTCGATCTAAGACAATACCTTCACGTAGCATACGACAGACGTCCAGTAGACCCATAAACGCTCCCGCGAGATGACACGTCAAACGAGCCTGATCAATGCTGAAAGCATACGATATGCCTACCGAAGCTCTGCCAAACGACATGCCGAATGCCCGCGATATGGCTACCGAATTTGTCACAAAGGAGATCGGAAATGACCGCCATGCGTACTGACATGTCCACCGAATGGCATCGTGCGATGATCACCAAGATCTCCTAGGGACAGATATCACTGCCGAAGGACTTCACATGGAGGTCGAGAGGATCACAGGGAGACCTACCGTGCCAAGCCACTGACCGAGACGCTTACCAAATGGCGTACTGAAGAATCGAAAAACTATTGCCGCAAAGCATACCGAACTGAATGCGACACCACGTTACCAAAGTACTACCAAATGACTACGAAGAAGTAAACGAATGTTCTACGGAATCTGCCTTGCGAGACGCCAGAATCTGCATATACAATATACACAGCGGCTTTCCAAGAGCAGAAGCTCGCTCCTATCACGGTTAGTATGACCACATACTGTGAAACTCACGTGTTTGATATGGATCAATGATTATACCGCCCACACTGATTCAATTGACGCATTCTAGCACCCGTAAATGGCCACCAGCGAAGCACATGAGAACAGACGGCTACGTCAATGCCAGGAGCGAAAGCTCACATCTTTGCCCAATGTCGCGACAAGACGCTGGGTCAATGATATCGTGATTGAGAGCATTGGGACGCCTCATATGACGGTAAGTCATCAGGCAGAACACGTCACGAAGAGGCATAGCCGCTACAATGACGTCGAGATTGAGCACATTGGGACGTCTCACATGACCTAGGACGACGGAATCCGAAAGATGATAGTCCGAACACAATGACATGTCGAATCAGAGATTACAATTGGAATCCCGAATCAACATTGGATCCAAATATCAATTCGGGGATCGAAGCTACACTGCTACTGAGCCACAATGGCAACCGACAATCAATATGATCGAGTAGTCGTCGACGGAGCAACGAATTTTCAAAAGTGTGAGATAGCCGTGTCTACACGATCAAGTCCTACCGACAAGTCAAATGCCCACCTGGAGGCAGTCTAGCGAGACACGCACTGACAAGTCTACCCAGAGGTTGACAGGGAAAGTCTTCAAAGTCGACCAAGATTGTGCTCAAGCCGCCTGTCGAAAGCGCAACCATGAAGTCGCCCAGATAGTCACCGAAGCGGACTTCCCAAGATGATTACCAAGTCAATGCCTCTTGCCGACGACTACCAGTTGCAAGATATATTCTCCAGAGCATGCCGCAGCACTGCACAGAGCTCAGACAGCTCTAGCGCGCTTGAACTTGGTAAGTATAACCATGTTTAGAGAAGCTCACTTGCTAGATGTCAACGAATGAGACGAGACTACACAATTGACGTATTCAATTCACGGCTAGGACCGATGCCAGTGGAAGCCCCCATCGATGCCAAGTCATGAGCGGAAGCTCTACCACCCTGACGATTCCGACATGACCTACACCGAGATGATATGAGCTACATGTGCGGTACTAGATGACAGGTCGGATGCTGTATTAGTTCAGGAGTGAAGATGAGGAGGAATTGAGGTCCGAGGCTCGGGAGCGGAGGAAACGTGCCAATTGTGTTTCGGAACTCAGGACTGGTGGACAGTTATCAATTGGGCGTTCCTTCCTTCAGTTTCTTCTCTTCTCTTCTCTTCTCCATACTGTATAACTTGATTGGATCTCTGCCCGGTATAAATAGTGTCGGCACAGGTTTTACTACCTCCGGATCTCTGTCGATGGGAGGTGGAGTTTCCCAGTGCGCCGGATCCGCCGAAAGATCGCCCTGAGCAGTACTGATCAGTAGTGGGACATTTGAGTTTGTACGAGTGCGTACCCGGCCTGATTGTGCAATGCTTGCATTTCCTTTCCTTCTCTCTTAAACGGTTTATGCAGGCCAGGAGGTCTGCGCCTAATGAGGGGGATAATGTAACGGCGGCAAGTGACCCAGGCCTGGTATCTGCCGTTCTAGATAGTGGGCTCGCCACGAGCCTTAGATCACTATTGATACTCGTACCTATTCACATACAACTACTATCACTCACATCCACGTTTGCAACCATATTCCAATGCTTCCCATACGTATACTGATCAGCCTGAACGCAGGCATACGTGCCCTTACACACTTCAACCATGTGGGAATGACGTCAGCAAAATGTATTTTAGTCACTGGAAGCCTCCAGGAGTGTCTGAGAGGATGTGGAGTTTAGACTGAGATGCGTCAACTTCAGGAGAGTATCAGACCCTCGGTGGGCATTCCGGCCAGCTTTCAGAGTGTCTCGGACCTCTGATCACTGTAACAGGAGTACCATGAGAGTGATTGTGATATGTTTAGGAACACTTTGCAGCGCCGGAGAGAAGTTTGGGTGCACCTGGGAGCACCGGGGAGCGCCGGAGGCAAGCCTGGGAGCGCATCGAATCACTGTAGAGCAGAATGACAAAAACAACATCTTCTTTGGGAACACTGCTGGTGCGCCTGGAAATAATAGCTACTGCTTATCATTCAACAATTTTTAAAGCTCCTGTATTCAGTGTGTATTCTCATCTATGTATCTATGTATCTGTATAGCTACCCATCTGCACACGGCATACCTGAACTGGCCACAGGCGGGGCTTCAGAGCTTTTCAAATGGCCCCTGAAGATGACAATTGAGTGAACTCAGAGATACACTCCGAAGCCGTGATCAAGTGAGTTTGGACATGCACTTGTAGGTGGTACTCGAGCATGTTTGGCGATCCACTTGGTGGCCGTGATTGAGTAATCGTTCAGAGGCACCCCAGGATCGTAATCAAGCGAGTGTGTGGATGGACTTGGAGGCCGTAATCGAGCGAGATTGGAGATACACTTCGACGACGTGATCGAGCGAGTGTGGAGATATGCACTCAAAGATTGTGATGGAGCGAGTGTGTTGTTGCACTTGGAGGCCGTACTCAACCAAGTTTGGAAATACACTTGGAGGACGCGATTGAGCAAGTTTGGAGATGCACATGGTGGCCTTGATCTAGTGAGTTTGGATATATGCGCTTGGAGGCAATGATTTTGCGAACTACATCAGCAACGACCCTAGTTTCTGTCAGAAACACACGCGTGTTGCGGATGGCTCTGATGGCTCTGACGGAACCTTGTACCCTCTGACGGAGAATTTCCTCCTGTACTTTGTGGTGACCTATATTCACCATCAGAACGACACGTGTGTTACACTCCTCCCAGAGGGTGCAGTTATGCTGTAGCCGGTTACACAAATCCTGGCGATGTTTATGCCTTTCTTCGGCTGATAGCCACATGAAGCACTGTCATTTATGTTTAGCTGTGAGATTGTCAAGTATTGAAATATAGTCTTCGCTTCGGATACATCGCTTGCAGTTGCATTTGCTTCGCGATTATCGTATTGTACATGTCTGCAATATACTGTCCAATCATCACACTCTCGAGAACTATGCCCTCAGTCTTCCACATTCTGCATTGATCCATCATCGGCTTGCCATGCTTCTTTCTCCTCATCTGGATCTACATCGTCGGCATCCTTGCACTTATACCCATCGAGATCACTAGTTCACACGTCAAACCGACTATGCCCTCAGTCCTCCTCATTCTGCGTTGATCCATCGTCGGCTTGCGATGCTTCTTCCTCTTCATCCGCATCTGCATTCGCATCGTCGCCATCCTCGCTCCCAGACCCGTCGACATCACTGGTTCCAATGTCGATCCTCTCGAGTTTTGACGCGGGCTGTCGTCGCCGCCTGGCCGTGGGGATGTCATCGCACTTGTCATTTTAGTCATCTTCATCTTTGTAATCCCCGCTACCCCGTAGCATCCCAAAATGCAGTTTGTAATCCGGGCCATTGTTGTCTGTCTGGATGTTTGGGTCAGTACTCTTGATCTCAGGCTCCTCAAGCGCCACTTCGGAGGGCAAATAGTCAAGAAGCATACAATTGTCAACACGTGATGCTTCCGTGCTGATGACTACGGCAGGTGTTGGGTTCTCCGCCTGTTGGATCTGACGCTAGACTGTAGCAAGAGTGTTTTTATACACCATCTGACGGTAGCTCACCGGTAGTGTGTTCCAGGGATCGACGAAGAATGCATACAGGTCTGCAATGCCAGGCGAGGATAACAACTTGGAAAATGTTGCAGCGCGGCAGGATGCGTCGTTACCACCGTCATTCTTGTAATTGAAGAAGTTCGAGCGATCAGGTCTGTCCGCTTTCAGCTCTGCGTTGGAAGCTTTCGGATGAACACCATTTTTCTTTTGCCACTCCAGGAGGGCATGGAGCAACGCGGTGCAGGTAACCATGATCAGCGGCGAGGGTATATGACTCTCCTTGCTGTTAATCATGAAATTATAAAATCCATCACCATACTTACCACGGAGATTCGCCCAATGATACAATTTAATGTAGATACCGTGAGGGAATCCTTCCGCCAGGAAGTTACGTGGACGCTGGCCATTTGTGGGCAGCTTTCGACTCTTTCCGGGTTGGATTTGGGCCACGTACACCACCTTCCACCCACTCTGCTACAGGAATAGGATACTCATTTTCTACCAGAAGGGAATCAATGAAATTCAAGCGGTCTGCGGCGGATTCACAGCGGTGGAGATTATAATGCTCTGCTATGTTGTCCCTTGCTGATTGCATCAAATGGGATTCAACTTTATCGACTTGTGCTCGAACATGGAACCGGTTCAACCGTGGAATATCCAACGTGTGCCGTTGCTTCCACATACCCCTTTCAAGATCTCCTTTGTGCGCGCCTCAAATGCTATCAACCAAATGTTGTTTTGCCGCAGAGAGGTGTTCCAGTACGTCTCTAGTATCTGCCAGTGTGCGGCTTCAGCTCATGCGTTCGAAACGCGTCGCGTTGCATACCTCACTGTCTACAAGTCGGTTGCACTCATAAACGGCTCTCTGTATTATATGTAGAGCTCCAGGAGTCTGCCCGTTGCAAACACATGACGCGTCATGTCCGAGTGACCAAGTCGATGGTTGCGGCGACTGCCAGAGACTATTGATAGAGGTGCAGACACCACCTGCGGTTGAAATTGTCACTGCCTCTGTCTCTGATTCATTTCAATAGCTCACATTCGGAGTGGCTTTGTAATGATCTCACGGGCTTCTGGATTAGGCATGGGGTAGGCAGATTTTCAAGACTGCTGAGAGGACTGGGAGTGACAGCAATGCCGGATTGGGGGCTGGATACAACGTGACACTATGAGGGTCCTCTGGGTGCTGGTGTGGTACGAGTACTTGTACCCGGCGTGGTGGTTGGATTTATCATTCACTGTCGCTGTGTAGCAGATGGGGTGGAAGTCACACATTGAGTGTAATCTGCAACATGATAATTGTTCAGCGAAGATGAGGGGGTGGTGTTCTGACCTTGGTTTGTAGAGGCAACGGAACTCCCTCCTTGAGCGGAATCCTTCTCGCCGCCAGGACCAAAACGCGTCTCCAAGCAGCCGGAAGTCAAGAATTCCCCGAATGCCCCCTCCTCTGATGGTTCTGAAGATCGGTAAGCCTTTGAACATTTCGTACGACCGGAGTCATGCCAGGGTGAGAGCGTTTGGAAAGTATAGTCCGATATAGATGTTTGACGTTAAGAATATAGGAATAACTTCTTGTGCATGCATATGCAATGTCAGGGGAGGTAGACTTTTATTTGAGCGACCAGGGAGGGTTTCGACAAAGAAGGGAGGCGGAGTGTAAACTGAGCTAGACTCGAAACCGTGACAATATTCGGTGACGAGATCCCTTCAAAAGCATTCAATTTTGGGGTTAACTGCCATCAGATTAAACTCAGCATTGATATTCACTGTTACACCAATGTCTGAAGGCCTATTTGCACCGCTTGAAGGGTGTTATGCTTTCTTGGTGCGGGTACAATAGTATTGCACTTGTTCTTGGCACAATACTTCGAACCATCAATTGTGTATATCTTCAGCTTCCCGGTGGAAATACCCCTTTGCCAGAGCGGAAAGTATTGAAAAGCAAACAATGACGTATTCTCTATCCTATGACATCTGTTCCGTATGCCTTTTCCACCGCTAGGCATTGGTTGACGTGTTGGATGGTTGCACAGTTGGGACAACCTGAGAACTACTCAATTTGCTCCGAGACGCACGAGGTTTGAAGGGTAAAAGTGGTATGAGATGCCAACGCAACACCCGGTGTCGCAAACTGTCTTCTCCACGAGTACCAAATTTCGTCACGAGGCTCCTCATTCATGAGGTGCCTGGTGGTTGTGCAATGTGAAGACTGGGCCATTTGGTGTTATGTAACAAACAAAAGGCAGGATATGAATCAAATTGCACGAACTCGAGTATATGTATCCCTTCTTCCCGCCTACACCACGATTCTCTTTTCCTCCCATATTTAACACACCGCCAGCATCCTCAACACTTTCCACATCACATGACATACACAAAACAAAGCCTCTCGCTCCGAAACACACCCGATATCCTCCACAACTTTGTACGTTCCCTCAGCGCTTGCTTCCGCTATATGCAAATGTATCATAATGCTAATTGCTAGGATGGAGATTTATTTTCAACTCACAGTGATGGCACCAAAGGGCAGCTGCAAAGGAAAAGGGAAGGCAACTGCTACGGCAAAAGTGCCGACATTGGTTATAAATCGACACCTGTCATTGGATCAGGAATATATCAAGCATTTCATCGTGGAACGCATCCTCGGACTCATCTGGATATACAATGTCTGCGGCGTCAAGTATGGTAGGGCATGGGACCTCTTTTTGATATAATCTTTCTTGATCCAGTCACGACTTGCCACTTTTCACAATTCCAGCTGATGTGGCTGCACCGCAGGAGCAGGAGTTCGCCATTTCAGGAGTGGTGGGCAGCCTTCCGCTCATATATGAGGCGAATGTTTGACAATACCTGGGAACAGATGAACAATGTGAGGTGGGGCAAACCCCGTGGCTTCGGGGATCAACCCGATCGCTCCAATCCGCTGACAACCAGCTCGGGAAAGGTTCAAAGCACTGGTCAGTGTTTCTCTTGGTATGGTCGCGATGCTCTCAGGGTGAAGATGGAGCCACCAAGCTGCCGGCAATATACACCTGGCGACTTCCTGGCCTTTGGACCACTGACATGGGATGAGATAATCGATGAGAATGATGATGATGAGAACTGGGCGGATCCCGCAGCGCTGAGTGGTGGAAAGAGTCTTCCTAGCAATGGCAATGACAATGACAATGGCGAGGGTGTGAAGGACACTTAGGGCCGTGAGAATGGGACTGCCAAAGACAAGGGAACAAAGGCTGGGAAGAGGAAAGGGAAGGTGAAAGGGAAGGTGAAGGGGAAGGCAATGGAAGAAGGGAAGAGGAAGGGAAACGGTAAAGGGAGAGTTATTGTTCAACAAACCCCAGGGGGAGATGATATCTCTCATGCCGTTGCTTTGCAGTTGCAGAATGAGATGTATGAGGCAGATTCGGACACGGAGGGCAACCTAGAGTGAGTATATTTAGAGCTGGAAGCATCGCCTGCCATGTGAATTTACTCAGATGATGATACCGACTCTACCGAGTCAGATGGGGAATATTACTCACAACATGAATCTGAGGTGGCTATGCACATGAAGGATGATGTGGATGCACCGGACGGCGTTGATTTAGATGGCGATGTGGATATGGAAAGGGATGGTGATGATGAAGAGGAGGGAGATGAAGAGGAGGACGATGAAGAGCAGGAGGATGAGGATGAGGAGGATGATAAGGATGAGGAGGAGGATAAGGATGAGGATGATGGCAAAGAACCTCGGACGATTGGCCATGGACAGATGGTAAATACATAGGCTGACAATGTTGATACCATGGTAAACAATCAGCCCATCGTACTGACTGAGCAAGGCCAGCAGATGCGGAATCATACCCTCATGGCCACAACCTCTGGCGCCTGCCCCGCTACCACAGACCCCAGAGCCTCGCCCACTACTGTGAACTCAAGAGACTCATCCCCTCAGTGGGCAGGGGCATTTGGGACTTGTGACACCGCAAAAACCTCGCCTGGCGGTGCCAACTCTGCAAGAGGCTGTGGCTGCCAGAGACACCTCGGATGAGGATGTGGATCAGCAGCTTGTCGGCGAATTGGCAGGTGACGAAAGTCTCCCTGGTGTCCCTCTCCCCAATGCTTCTCTCTCTGAGGCACGCCCGGATGGGTCAGTACGCGTGGAGAGAACCAGTCCTGCCAGTGTACAGGAGGCGAAGGGTGTAGTGTTTGGGTTACGGTCGGGTTCTTGTCTTGTTTGGTTCATTTGATCTGATGTATTCATCTGAGGCATTGACTATTACATCAGTCGCGAGGTTTTTGGATTGCTCAGGGTATATTACATCTGTGGGTTTTGTATTGGTTGTATTTCAATCATAGTATTATGGGACATCGTGCATGCAACGTTTTTGCAACTCCTGGCGTGTAAGGAACCTCTTTGTGATGGTGTTGAGGCTCAATACGTTAGCTGAAAGTATCGTGAGTTTACACACCAGGCTGCTCAGGCCCAGCACCAACTTTCGTCCCTTTCCACAGTGTATACTCAACTCCTTGCATGTCGTCGACATTGCCAGAGAAGACCCCATGCAGTTGCCCCGAACTTTCATGCCGAAAGAAGTTCTACTCAGACAGCTACCAACCTAAACATATCAAATGTCACCATCCTGAACACCATCAAGTTGTGCGCCAGAAGAATCTGACTATTTGTAGCGTGCCCAGACACGTTGATTCCGCTCTGTGTTGTGAATTCAACGCTCACAAAGATTCAGTTGAAGACTTGGTTTCGTTTCCCTACCTCAAACACTTTGTAAACATCCCAGACTCGCAGTCTCAACCACCGCCACCTTCTCTGCCACATACAGAAATATACCCCAGCGCCAGAGCTCCGCTAATCGATTAAATTGCTGGGACATGGGAACTCGACACTCAGGGTTGCATTGAGACCAACCTACAAAACAATCCCTACTACCCGTTTGCGACGCGTGAACAGTACAAATATATCCAGTGTGGGATCAAGAAACACGGCATGAAGATGTACTATGACAACATGCTGAAGGAAGGAAACCCCACTCTGCATTTCCCAAGCTTCAAAAACAGGGATAGCATCCAAAACCTCGTGGCTAGCATGCCAGATGATCAGGCTTTTGGGGAGTGGGAACTACACACCCTCAAGGATATGAGATGGAATGACAATCACCAACACCCTATTCAAGACTGGAGTCAAGACATCATCAACAGCATGAGATGGTCGATGTGGCAGCCAGCCCATGCCCAGCATTTTATATATGGCCCTCAGCGTTCCTTCCACAGCGATACTCCACCGAAACACCTCTATACTGAATTGCACACTGCGCTCTGGTGGTCGGTGAAACAGGTAAGGAGAGATACTCCAGGATAATGACTTACTAATCGACATTTAGTTGACGCGCAGAGTGGGGGATCCAATGGTTCTCTGGATCTTCATGACCGATGGAACACATCTCTCAAATTTTGCTGGCAACAAGACAGAGTGGCCTGTATATATGACAATTGGCAATCTGTCTTCGAAGATCCACCAGATGCCCTCAATGCACAGCATCTTAAGGGATGCTCTCCTGCCAATTCCAATCATGAACCGCACTCTTCCTCACAAGCGGCTGGATGAGCAGGGGCTAACAAACTGAGAAGTTCTGAACAAAGTACGCTGGCAGGTGCTCCAGTCTCTCACCTTTATACAAAACCTGAGTGCCAAGAGCAGGTATTACAACGTTCTCTTTGTTGATGACAACATCATGCATTGCAAACCGGCTTTAACAGGATGGCTTGCAGATTGCCCTTGGTATAGTGACCTACATCATCTCGAGCGGCATGTCTGTTTTTGGTGCGAGTGTCCAAAGAACGAACTTGCAGATTATATTCCTCCTGACAAGCAACACCCCAAGGGGGATCACAATGTATATCGAATGCTCAGTGATACCAACACCACGGCAGCCAATGCCAAACTCTTGTCGCACCATGTTCACCAACGGTTCTATCTGTTTAGCCAGATTCTCTGTATCGGGAGCAACCTCCCGAAGCCCGACCTCCTCCATACAATGCAGATCGGCATGCTTGACCACCTCCAGAACTGGATTTTTCAGGTCATGAAGACACACGAATGGCTCAACATGTACAATGCAATCTGGCTATGCATGCCTGCTTACCATGACCTCACACCTAAAAATTAGTCACAGGAAGATGTTTCTCAATGCAATGAGAGGGAGATGAAGAAATTGAGCTGGTACCTGCTTGGAGTTGTAACCCTGTCTCTACAAGGCGGAAGCCCCACTCAGCGTCCCATCTTCAATCACGCAATTGAGTGCACACGGCCATTGTTAGAATTCCATATGTATACTTGATGTAAATCTCACGATGATGCGACATTCAGCTGAATGGAGGCCGGCTTGGGTCGTTTTCACACCATCTAAGATGTTTTCTTGTTCAGGCCAGCCAGCAAAATGGCGAAGGCCAAAGCCAATGCCCTGAGTACGTAAATCGTGAGGAAGCGAAAAGTAGATGACAAAACAAACGCTGAAACTTGGATGCCGTCCAAGAAGTGGCGCGATATGAACGCCTGGCTGGATTATAGCAGCCACGAGATAGATGTTTCCAAGGACTTAGTTGCCAACTTCAACCTTCCGAAGATCCACTTGATGTCTCATGGGGTCGAGCAGATTCGTCAATACGGAGCCTTGCAACTGTATTCTGCCGAGAGACAAGAACACGCACATAGAACCAATCTCATGGATGGTTGGAATACCTCCAATCTCAATGTCAACTACCTGCCACAAGGGATCACCTTTCAGGGTCGCATCCTCTGCTTCAAAATGAGAGAGTTCCATCTCCAAGCCCTTGTTCAGCATCGGGAGAACAACACTGTTACCTGCAAAGTTCTCCCTGCTGGCGCTGATCTTCCTGCCCCCCTGAGCCCCGAGTCAAATGGGAAGCCCAAATTCTTGTGACCCCAAAACCGCTGTGATGGAACGCATCCTGACGCTATAATCAAAGACCTCAGAACATTACTCGACAACGCGCAAGATGCAACCCACCGCATGGCAATATACCGCGGCATCATCAGCAAAAAATGTTTCTGTCTGGCTAGAATGGCCCCGTCAGAGTGGACGCGCTCCGTCACAGCCGTCAGAGACACCCCGGGGGCGGATGACTCTGCGCGCGGCCTCAATACCATGTGTCGCGTTGCACATCGCCCTCCGATCGCGGTTTCTCCGTTTCTTCTCGCTCTGTCAGTCTCCTATTTTGCACGAACACTCTGGAATTGTGGCCAACTGTGACCATACGTCGGAATGGGTTCACTGGTTACGTGCTTGCATCCGGATTGCAATGCAATGGGTGACGTTGTGAAAGTCTCTCCTCGTGTTCCTACTACCTGCGCGCAAAATGCAAATTCTCTCGTGACTAATTATACACATCATTCCAAGTCGCCAGATCTATGTGACTATTGACAATCCATCGCTCGTTCCATCCGTCTCCTGTCCCAGTATTAGTAGCTATCTGTGGAATTACGTGCGCGTAGCCGACGATGTTTCCCAAGCTGAAAACTTGCAAAGCAACGGCTGCCGGTGCTTTTCTCACTTGTTCAAATTTCGAGACGGGATCCAAGTTACCCGAGTTTTCAGGTATTGTGCTGAGCGTCAGGGCTAACCAGTAGTCAACAAAAGCTCCATCCTGGTTTTGGAGCTTGATTTTGAATAGTCATGCAGTTGCCACGGGAGACGCCCATTCAGCGAGCCATAACACCTCCCCGGGCGTTGCTTTACCCATACCCAGTCGTTCGATCGATCCCATCCGCGCCAGCTCTGGCTCCCTGTGCATCGACACATCTGAGATATGCGTTCACCTTCTGAACCCTCAACTTGAACCTTAATACGATGGTAGATACAGAGCTCCATTGCGTGCAGTAGTTCATCCGATATATACGTCTTGTTACGACTCTGATGATTTATAAACTCCTGTGTGCAGCTGTATATTGCCGCGCGGTGTGTGGCGTCTTACGTATTGTCGAGTCATGCTCTGAAGTCTTTGATTATAGCGTCAGGATGCTTTCCATCAGGGCAGTTTTGGGGTCCCATGAATTTGGGCTTCGCATATGACTGGGGGCTCAGGGGGGCAGGCAGATCAGCGCCAGAAGGTAGGACTTTGCAGGTGGCAGCGCTGTTGTCCCGACGCTGAGCGAGGCCTTGGTGATTGAGCTCTCTCATTTCGAAGCAGAGGATGCAACTCTGAAAGGAGATTACTTGTGGCAGGTAGTTGAAACTGTGTTTGGAGGCGTTCCAACCGTCCTTGAGGTTCGTTTTATGCGCTTCATCAGGTCTCTCGGCAGAATACTGTTGCAAGGCTCCGTATCGACGAATCTGTTCGGCCCAATGAGACATCAAGTGGATCTTCGGAAAGTTGAAGTCAGCTTCTAACTCCTAGGAACTTTCTATCTCGTGGTTGAAATAATCCCGCCAGGTGTTCATTTCGCGCCTCTTCTTGCACGGCGTCCAAGTTTCAGGATTTGTTTCCTCGTCTACCTTTCACTTCTTCACGAGTTCTGTTCTCAGGGCATCGGCTTTTGCCTTTGCCTTTTTGCCGGCTCGCCCAAGTAAGAAACATCTTTGATGGTGTCAAAACGATGCGAGGCGTCCTCCATGTAGCTCAATGTTGCATCATCGTGACATTTATATCGAGCATACATATAGAAGTCTAACAATGCCCGTGTGCACTCAATTGCGAGATTGCATATGGGACGCTGAGCGGGGCTTTCACCTCGTCGAGACTGGGTTACTACTCCAAGCAGGTACCGGCTCATTTCCATCATCTCCTTCCCATTCCATTGAGAAACATCCGCATATGACATATTTTTCGGTGTGAGGTCGTGGTAAGCAGGCACGGATATCCTGGTTGCATTGTACTTGTCGAGCCGTTTGTGCATCTTCATGAGGTGGACAATGCACTTCTGGAGGTGGTCAACCATGCCGATCTGCATTGTCTGGAGGAGGTTGGGCCTAGGGAGGTCGCTCACAATACAGGGAATATGTCTAAACACGTTGAATCCGTGGTGAACATGTCGCGACAAGAGTTCAGCATCGGGTACCTTGGTGTTGGCATCGCTGAGCGTTCTATATAGGTTGTGATCCCGCAAGGGGTGTTGCTTGTCAGGATGCACATAATCTCCAAGTTCATTCTTTGGACACTCGCACCAAAAACATACATGCCGCTTGCGATGATGTAGGTCGCTATACTCTGGGCAATCTGCAAGCCATGCTGCTAACACGGGTTTGCAACGCCTGAAGTTGCCATCTGCACAGAGAATGTTGTATTACCCGCTCCTGGCGCTGGGATTTAGTTTCAAGGTGAGTGGCTGGAGTAGCCGCCGAAGTACTTCATTCAGCACCTCTCGGTTTGTTTGCCACTGCTCATCCAGCCGCTTCTGAGGAATATTGCATTGCTTGATTGGAATCGGTAGGAGAGCGACCATTATGACACTGTGCGTTGAGGGCATCTGGCGGATATTCGAAGACAGATTGCCAATTGTCATATATATAGGCCACTCTGTCTTGTCGCCAGCAATATTTGAGAGATGTGTTCCGTCTGACATGAAGATCAAGAGAACCAGTGTATCCCCCGCTCTGAGCATTGACTAAACGTCAATTAGCCCATTATTATCCTGGAGTATGTCTCTTTACCTGGGTCTCCCACCACCAGTCCGCAGTGTGCATTTCGGTATAGAGGCATTTTGGGGGCGTATCGCTGTTAAAGCAACGCTGAGAGGTGAAAATGAGATGCTCGGGGTAGGCTCGCTGCCGCATCAACCATCTCATGCATTTGATGATGTCTCGACTCCAGTATTAGATAGGGCGTTGGCGATTGTCATTCCATGTCATATCCTCGAGAGTTTGTACTTCCCACTCCCCGAGAGCCTGATCATCTGGCATCCTAGCCACGAGCTTCTGGATGCAATCCCCGTTTTTGGAGCTTCAGAAACGCAGAGCGGTGTTTTCTTCCTTCAACACCTTGTCATAGTACGTCTTCATGCCCTTCTTCTTGATCTCACAGTGGATATATTTGTACTCTTCACGCGTCGCGAACGGGTAGTAGGGATTGTTTTCTAGGTTAGTCTCAAGGCAGCCCTGAGCGTCCCGTTCCCATGGCTCAGCAATTTTATCGATCAGCTGAGCGCCGGAGCCAGGGTTTATTTCCGTCTGCGGCAGAAGTGGCGGTGGTTGACACTCCGGGTCTGCGATGTTTTCAACGTGTTCGAGTTAGGGAAACGCGTCAAAGTCATCGACTCAATCTTTGTTAGCGTTGATATCACGATTCTGAGAGGGTTCAACGGGTCGGGGCGCGCTGCGAATAGTCATATTCTTCTGGCGTGCAACTTGAAGGTGTTCAGGATGGTGTAATTTGATATGTTTAAGTCGCCAGCTGTCTGAGGTGAACTTCTTTCTGCATGAAGTTTCGGGGCAAAGGAAAGGGGGCTTCTCTGGCACTGTCGACAACATGTGAGGAGTGGAGTATACACAGTAGAAAGGGACGAAAGTTCGTGCCGGGCCTCAGCAGCCTCGTGTGTAAGCTCACGATACTTTCAGCCAATTTATTGAGCCTCAACTCCATCACAAGGAGATTCCATACACGCCAGCAGTTGCAAAAACGCTGCATGCGCGATATCCCATAATACTATGAATAACATAAAACCAATAACATAAAACCAATACAAAACCCATAAATGAAATAAACCTTGAGCGATCCAAAAACCGCGCAACGCGGGTAATAATCAATGCCTGAGTTAAATAGATTCGAACAATGGAAACGAACAAGGCAAGAACCCGACCCTAACCCGAAAGCAGCAACCATCGCCTCCTCTGCAACGCGAGGACTGGATCCCTCGTCGCTTACCAAGCCAAACGGGCGCTCCTCTGGAACTGGGACATCAGGGAGAGCAACATCGGGGAGAGGGACATCGGGGAGACATTTGCCACCTGCCGATTCACTCCGCAGCTGCTGAACCACATCCACACCCGAGGTGTTTCCGGCTGCCACAGCTTCTCGCCGAGTTGGCACCGCCGTGCGAGGTTTCCACGGCATCACAAGCCCCAAATGCTCCAGCCCACTGAGGGGATGAGTCTCTTGAGTTCGTGGTCGTGGGCCAGGTGCCGCTGGTTGTGGCTGTGGGGTATGCTCGCGCATCTCCTGGCCATGCTCAGGTAACACGATTCGCTGATAGTCTACTATGGTATCTACATCGTCAGCCACTGTATGTACCATCTCTCCATCGCCAATCGTCCGAGGTTCTTTGGCATCATCCTCATCCTTATCCTCCTCCTCCTCCTCCTCCTCCTCATCATCATCTTCCTTCTCTTCATCTTCCTCCTCTTCATCTTCCTCCTCTTCATCGTCACCATCCCTTTCCATATCCACATCGCCATCTAAATCAACGCCGTCCGGCGCGTCCACATCGTCCTCCATGCGCATATGCACATCCGAATCATGTTCTGAGTAATATTCGCCGTCCGACTGGGTACAGTCGGTATCATCATCTGAGGAAATTGACACGGCGGGCGATGCTTCCGGCACTAATTATTCCCGCTCTAGTTAGCCCTCCGTGTACAAGTCTCCCTCTGACATTTTCTTCTGCAACTGAAATGCAACGGCACGAGAGATATCATCTCCCTCTGGGGTTGGTTTAACAATATCTTTCCCTTTACCGTTTCCCTTCCCCTTCCCCTTCCCTTTCCCCTTCCCATCCTTTGTCTCTTCCCTTCCCCGGTCCCTTTCTCACCGCCCTGCGTGTCCTCCTCACACTCGCTGTGGTTGTTGTCATTGTCGTCTCCAGGACGGCTCCATCCACCACTCGGCGCTCTGGGATCCGCCCAGTTCTCATCATCATCATCGTCGTCGATTATCTCATCCCAATTCAGTGGTCTAATGGCCAGGAAGTCACCTGGCTTGTACTGCCGGCAGCTTGGCGGCTCAATTTGTGCCCTGAGATCGTCACTACCATACCAAGAGAGTCGCTAGCCGGTGGGTTTATCTTTTCAGCAGCTGGTTGTCTGCGGATTGGAGCAATCGACTTGATCCCCGAAGGCACGGGGGTTGTCCCACCTCCAGTTGTTCATTTGGTCGTGGGTTTTGTGAAACATTTGCCCCATATATGAGCGGAAGGCTGCCCACGACTCCCGAAAAGGTGACCTCCTGCTCCTGCGGTGTGGCCACATTAGCTGGAATTGTGAAAAGTGGCGCGTCTTGACTGGATCAAGAAAGATTATATCTTGAAAGAGGTCCCACGCCCTCTCATCCTTGACGCTGCACACATTGTATATCCGGATGAGTCCACAAATGTGATCCGAGATGAATCCCTTTATACGTTCCAGATCCAACGCAAGGCGTCAATTCATAACCGATCTCGGCATTTTTGCCCTAGCAGTTGCCTTCCCCTTTCCTTTGCTGCTTCACTTTGGTGCCATCGCTGCGAGTTGAAAAGAATTAACATCCGAGGCGTTAGCATTATGATACAGTTGAACTCTGCGGAAGGAAGCCCAGAGTTAACGTACAAAGTTGTGTAGGTTATTGGGTGTGTTTTGGAACGAGAGTGGTTGTTTTGTGCAAGTCACGTGATGTCGAGATAGTTCAGGATGCTGGCGGTGTGTTTAATACGAGATGAACAGGTAATGGAGGTGTAGGCGGGAAGAAAAGAGCATGGAGGTGTAGGCGGGAAGAAGGGATATATATACTCGCGTTCCTGCGATGTGATTCATATCCTGCATATTGTTGGTTAATGAACACAAAACGGCCCAGCCTTCATCTTGCACAACCACCAAGCACCTCATGAATGATGAGCCTCAAGACGAGATCTCGTACTCGCGGTGACAATAGTTTGCGACACTGGGCATCGGTTGGCATCATATACCACTTTTACCACTCAGACCATGTGCATCTCGGAGCAAACTGAGTAGTTCTCAAGTTGTCCCAACTGTGCAACCATCCAACATGGCTACCAACGCCTGGCGGTGGAACACGCAGATGCAACTGATGCCATAGGATAGAGAATACGTCATTGTTCGCTTTGCGATGCTTTTAGCTCTGCCAAAGGGGGATTTCCACCGGGAAGCTGAAGATATACACAATTGATGGTTCGAAGTATTGTGCCAAGAACGACTTCAATACAACGATAATCGCGCCAACAAGGCATAAACACCCTTCAGGCAGTGCAAATAGACCTTCAGATGTTGCTGTAACAGTGAATATCAATGCTGTGTTCAATCTGAGTTCAATATGAGTTTAATCTGATGGCAGTTAACCCCATAATTGAATCACTTTGAAGGGATCTCGTCCCCGAGTATTGTCAGGGTTTAGAGCCTAGCGCGGTGTACACCGCGCCTCCCGGTTGTGTCGAATCCCTCCATGGTCGCTCAAATAGGAGTCTACATCGCCTGCCGTTGCATATGCATGCGGAGGAAATTTTTCCTACACTCTTAACGTTGAACATCCATATCGGATGATGCCTTCCCAAAGCACTCACTGTCTCAAGTCTCCGGTCTTAGGAAATGATCGAAGTCTTGCTCATCGGCAGAATCAACACAAGCGTGGGCCTTCAGGGAATTCTCAACTTCCCCCTGCTGAGAGACGCGTTTCCGTACCGGCTGGCGAGAAGGATTCCTCTCAAGGAGGGAGTTCTGTAGCCTCTACAATCAAAGGTCAGAACTCCACCCACTCATCTTGGCTGAACAATTCTCGGGTTGCAGATATCACCCCGTCGGCTACCCAGTGATGGTCAATAAGTACTGCAACCGCCACGCCGGCTACAAGCAGTCGTAACACACCAGCACCAAGAGGAATCTGACAGACAGACTCAACGCGTCGCGTTGTATCCAGCACCGCATCCGGCCTTGTTAGCACTCCCACTCCTCTCAGCGGTCTTGAAAACATGCCTACCCCCATCCCTAATCCAGAAGCCCGTGCGCTCATTACAAATCCACTGCAAACGCGAGCTACAGAAAGGAATCAGTGACAGAGGCAGGGGCAATTGCAAATGCAGGCGGTGTCTACACCGCGATCAATGTTCTCCGGCAGTCGCAGAATTCATCGATTTGGTCACTCCGACATGACGCGTCTTGTATTTGCAACGGGCAGACTCTTGGAGCTCTACATGTGGAACAGATGGCCGTGCATGAGTGCAAGCGACTTGGAGACAGTAAGTTATGCAACGCGACGCGTTGCGCAAGCATTAGCTTAAGCCCCACACTAGTAGATAATGGAGATGTACTGGAAGCCCGCAATGCAGCAAAACAACATTTGGTCCATAGCATTTGAGGCACGCACAAAGGAGATCCTGAAAGAGGTATGCTGAACCAACGGCCCACGTTGGATATTACACGCTCAAACCAGTACCAGGTTCGCGCACAAGTCGATAAGATTAAATCCCATTTTATTCAATCAGCAAGGGACCATATAGCAGAGCTATATGATCTCCACCGGGTTGAATCCAACACAGAGCGTTTGGAATCCTTTCATTCCCTTCTGGCAGACATTAAGTATCTTTTTCCTTTAGCAGAGCGCGTGGAAGGTGGTGTATGCGGTCCAAATCCAATACAGAGAGTGTCGAAAGCTGCCAACGAATAGCCAGCATCCACTTTACTTCTTGGCGGAAGCAATCCCGCGGTTTATCTACATCAAATTTTATCATCGGGCGAATAACTGCGGTAAGTATGCTGATGGATTTTATCATTCCATGATTGACGACAAGGACGGTCATATACCTTCGCCACTGATCACATTTACCTACACCGCATTGCGCCATGCTCTCCTGAAGTGGCAAAAGAACAAAGGCGTTCATCCGAAAGCTTCCAAGTCAAAGCTGCAAGCGGACAGACCTGATTGCTCGAACTACTTCAATTACAAGAATGATGGTGGTGAGAACGCATCCTGCTGCACTGCAACGGGTCGCAAGTTGTTAATCTCGCCTGGCGTTGCAGACACATAAGCATTCTTCATGAATACCTGGAACACACTACCGGAGAGTTACCAACCGAGGGTGTATAACAACACTCTTCCTACAGTCAAGCGTCAGATCCAACAGGCTGAGAACCCAACCCCTGCCGTGGTAATCAGCGTGTAAGCAGCACTTGTTGACAAAGTTATTCTACTGGATTATTTGACCTCCGAAGAGGCGCTCGAGGAGCCTGAGATCGGGAGCACTGACCCAAACATCCCGATAGACAACAATTGCACCGATGACGAACATCATTTTGGGATGCCAAGGGGCAGCGGGGATTACGAAGATGAAGGTGATGAAAGCGACGTGCGCGATGCCATCTCCACCGCCAGCCAGCGACAACGGCCCGCGACTGAACTCGAGAGGTTTGACCTGGGAACCAGTGATGTCGACAGTTATGACGGCGAGGAAGGCGACGATGCGTATGCGGATGAGGAGGAAGAAGCCTCGCCAGCCGATGATGGATCAACGCAGAATGTGGAGGACTGAGGGCGAGGTAGGTTGGACCCGGCAACCAGTGATGTCGACGGGTATCAGTGCGAGGATGGCGACGATGCGGATGCGGATGAGGAGGAACAATCATTGCAAGCCAATAATGGATCAACACAGAATGTGGAGGACGAAGGGCATAGTACTAGAGAGTGTGAAAATTTGGCTGTATATGTCAGACATGTAAAATACGAGAATAGCGAAGCAAATGCAACGGCAAGCAATGTATTCGAAGCGAAGACTGTATTGCAATATATGACAAAATCTCAAAGCTAAACAAGTATGGGGCGAGTGCGGCATCCGATATAGCGGAGAGGTACAATGTGTCTATCGGCCGAAGAAAAGCATAAACATCACCAGGCGTTGTGTAAACGGCTACAGCATTACTACAGCCCTGCGAAGAGTGTAACACACATGTCGTTCTGCTGGTGCGTATACCGGGCGCAACATAATGGAGGTAAGTAGGCAAGGCGACCCGTCGCCTGTGCGATGGGAAGCATGTAATTCTCCGTCAGAGGGTATGAGGTTCCGTCAGAGCCGTCAGAGCCGTCCGGAACACCCGGGTGTTTCAGAAGGAAACTAGCGTTCTTGCCGGTGATGCGGGAGTTTTTCAAGAGTAAGAGTCGTAACAAGGCATATATATCTAATGAACAACTGCACGCCATGCAGCTCTGTATATACCACGGTATTATGGTTCAAGGTGAGGGTTCAGATGGTGAATGCACATCTCAGGTGTGTCGATGCACAGGAATCCAGAGCTGCTGCAGAGGGGATCAACGGAACGACTGGGTGTGGGTAAAGCAACCCCAAGGGGAGGTGTTATGGCGCGCTGAATGGGAGTCTCCCGTGGCAACTGCAACAACTATTCAACATCAAACTTCTAAATGAGGAAGGAGCTTTCGGTGAGTACTGGTTCCCCCTGGCACTCACCACAATACCTGAAAACTCGGGTAACTTGGATCCCGTCTCGAAATGTGTACAATTGAGAAAATCACCAGCAGCCATTGCTTTGCAGGTGTTCAGCGTGGGAAAGATTGTCAGCTGCGTGCGCGTGATTCCAGAGATAGCTCCAAGTAGTAAGACAGGAGACGGACAGAACGAGCGATGGATTGTCTATAGCCACATAGATGTGGAGACTTGGAATAATGTGTACATTTAGTGAAGAGACAATTGCATTTTGCACGCAGGTAGAAGGAACGTGAGGAGAGATTTGCGCAGCGTCACCCATGGCAGTGCTGTCCCGATGCAAGCGCGTACCCAATGAACCCATTCCGACGTATGGTCACTGTTGGCCGCTACGCCAGAGTCATCATTTGAAATGGGAGACCGACAGAACCCAAAGAAATGGTGAAACATCAATCGGAGGGTGATATACAACGCGACGTGTTGTATTGGCGCTGGGCATCAAGTGATCCGCTGCCGGGGTGTCTCTGTCAGCTCTGACGGAGCGCGTCCACTCTGACAGAGCCATACGCCCCAAAAAGACTGTTTTTTTGCTGATATTGGAGGCCGTAATCGAGCGAGTTTGGACACGTACCTCGAGGCAGTTGATGGATGGCGCACCAGGTGCTGACACTCTTTTCATCAGTTAGTTAACTCGCAACCCTGGGAATGTGACATAATGACTTTACCTTTGAGATCTCATGGTGAGCTGGCTGATGGCCATCAATCATATAGGGAGGCACGCTGGAAGCTGAAGCTACATCCAGAGGTCAACTCCTAATCAGGAGAATGAGGTGAACAATCCTAGTCTGGGGTTGATGCTGTACTTTGTATATTCTGTACTGGGTGTATGATGTACCCGGTTTATGCTGTACTCGGTGTATGCTTCACTTGGTGTCAACTCATACTCATCACATGGAGAGATAGAGAGGGATGATTTAACTATATTTTCTGCATTGATGGTAGGGTTGTGGACAACAATTAGAGAGTTGGGGGATAAAGATGAGAACGATGTGGAGGATAGGAGTGGACATGCGAAATCAGGGGTACAACTTGCCTGATTGGGTTGGGAAGACCTCCTAGTGCTGATATTACATGCCGGATCTGCACTCGTAACAGCTGTTTCGAGGATAGTCAATTGACTCGCACACGGAATTCTCTTAAGTCCCAGTTGCTCAGGTTGATTTCGCCCATATCCTCTCATCTCTCTCTTTCTCGTCCTCAACTCTACCATCACCTAAGAACATGAAGTTAAGTCATCGCTCTCCATGCCATGACCAAGAGTTGACACCAAGTACAGCATACACCGAGTACGGCATACACTGAGTACTGCATACACTGCACACTGCATCATCCCAAGACCGACCTTCTCCCGCTCGCAGCCAGTGTCACAATTCGGATTACAAGTGATAGGTTGAGAGGTACCAAACAAATTAGTGTTACAGAAAGACAGAGTCGTTGTGAGACGTGGGAATGGCATGAGGGTGTTGGGGGAATGTGGTGGGATAATGTGTTCTGATAAGTAAGTGGTCTGAGGTGTTGTGATGTCGGATGATGTGGCATGGTTGTACTGATAACAGTTGTGCTGGTGGTGTGTAAGATCGTGGTTGGAGATTCAGATGATACATCGGAGCATGAGGAATGATTCGAGGGTAGCAGATGAAGTGTATATAAAGAGAGGTTGTTTGGTGTTGGAGGTTTTCCTTTTCTTCTATCTTTACTCGTTCTCTTGTATAGCAAAGCAAGTATGGCTTTGACCCAGCTTTGACTCATGTCTTGTCTTGATCCGTTCGATACAAACTACAAAGCGTCTTGTCCTAATTCCAATTTGATATCTTGTTATCAATATCACCTACATCCGACCCCGCCCGTTAAACTAGAAAGTGTGCTCCATAACGTACCTGATATTGAATGTACTGTCAACATTGTTTGACTCCTTGTTGTGATCTTGCTTGGTACTACTGTAAAGCTACCGATAGTTACATCTTGATTTGCTATCTGTGTAGCCATGATCTTACAGAATTACATGTGCCTACATCCTTCGAACGGTTATAAGTACTGTAACAAACCTTGCTCTGTTGCTTGTTGGGTATGTTTCGGACCAAATCATCATTGGTTTAACGTTTGCAATGATTGCGTTGACGTGCTATCACAACTTACTGGATTTGATATCCATCAGTACCCACATCGATCCCCATATTCGAATGTGAAAGTATGACAGTAACTGTACTTCCCGAAAGAATTGGTTTGATCTTGCTGGAACTCAATGCGCCTAATCCAAACATGAACATTGTAACGCCTTCGAGAGTTTCGAAGGATTGTTGAATAGTGAGGTAGACGACTTTGTCTTGCCTGCATACTTTTGGGAAGAGTCAGACGTTCCATTCCATTGGGATATTGATTGGACAGAATCCGCCACATACGGAGGAGGATTAGAGTTAGACAACCCTGTGTTTGGAAATAGTTGGACTAAAGACTGGGGAGCCCACGCTTGGTTCAATTGTGACCCTGAGTTACCCTGTGAGTGTGAAGGACATAACTGTTTATGAATACACTTGACGGAGGGACAAGCACCAGCAGCAGCAGCAACAGCAAAGCCTGCGCCAATGCCGTTAATTGTTATTGAACCGCAAACTACAACTCCTTCTGAAATTGACGCCTATAATTCGCACTGGCAGATGTGCATGATTCGCTGCAATGTCAGGATGAGAACAGCACGATCGGGTGGCTCTGGTGTCCTCGGACGACCAGGACATCATGGCAGCGATTGTCAACTGGAATCTGCTGGAAATCGACTTCGGGGAGAGACAGACATTGCTCAAAGAAGCACAGGAGGTGCTGAGGACAGTAGCGCAGTGTACCGAACCCGCGGCCATGGTACAGACGGTGTGCGATCACAGGGCACAGACAGTCGCATTACAGAAGCAGATGACAGACCAGCAAACACTACAGTTTCTACCTCCGCAGTGCGACCACTTGACGTTCAAACAACAGCTAGAGACATCGAGGTGGGACCTGAAGCAGCCAGGAGCGTCCCCAGAATGGCAGGAACGGACGAGGACCTAAGACAGGTACTGGACAATATCACACGGGACGCCAGACAATTGGGAGAGGAATTGCGAGCTTTCAGGCCGAAGTTAGCCAATGAGCTGCCCATACCGGCCTGGGTATCCCCGACTCCCCCACAGCAATCCGAAAACCGCCGACAGAAGTTACCTGGCTCTGCGGAATTTTCAGGCTCGGATCGAGCTCAGTCAAGAGGCAGGATCGCTCAACTCCGGATGGTCATGCGACACAAGCCCGCGAGCTGTCCCAACGAGCAGTCAAAGATCCGGCTCGCATTGGATTGCCTGAGGGAAATATCCTTAGACCAAATTTCGCCACACGTCCGGGAGGACAGGGAGATAGGACTAGAAGACCTGCCTGCATTTATACAACTAATGGAAGCAGCTTTTGGGGATCCCGACCGAGTGGCCACCGCTGAATGGACAATGCTGGAGATTGAACAAAAGAACCGCAAGTTCTCTCAGAGTTGTACTGAGATCCAGGTTCTTGCTGGGATCTGGATTGGAGTACTTCGGCCTTACGGAATGCTCTGTGACTGGGATTGTCTGAAGAAATGAATGGCTCCTTTACATATAGCGATATGCCACAAGAACTTCGTGCGTATGTGCCAGTGTGTCAAAAGCAAAACAATCAGATCCAACAATGGCGTGCGGAAAAGGCGGCACAGAATATGGGTGGAGGGACAGGTTTCGCCTTATCCCCCAAACCTCCGGCCCCTCATAAGGATTCTGCTGGGGCTCCCGCTCGAACAGTGTCTGGATATACCTGACCTGCACTTATGGATCTCAGCGCAGGTAGGAGGAGAATTTCCGCAGATAAACGGGCAAAGAGGTTTACTGATGAAAGGTGTTTGTATTGTGGTGGGTTCAACCACAGGGCTGCGGAATGTGCAGCGAGGACAAAGGCCCCAATGTTCAAGGCAGCTCGAGCAGAAATTGAGGAAGTAGGGCCCGGGATAGGTTCTGAGGAATCAGGCAAAAGCAGGTCAATTGAACGAGGATGTCCCTTCAGTTGACGGTAAAAGTCTTGATTTAAATGCTTTGAAATGTTTTGGAATTCCGCGTCTTTCGGTTAGCAAGGTGGAGGTATTAGAATGATCAATGGAAGGGAAACATTTGGTTATAACCTGTACATTGACTGTGAGGAATCAAGAAATACCCACAAATGCGCTGATCGACTGTGGAGCTACATGCATCGCATTTATGGATCAAGACTTTGCTCGCTATCATCAAATACCACTATAAGAATCGGAAGAGAAACGACAAGTCGAGGTTATCGATGGGAGACCTATCGAGTCTGGCGATAATAGGCATATCAATAAGGTAGGAATGATGATCCAACATCATATAGAACAGTTACCTATGTTCATTAGAAAATTGGGACATTATGCGATTTTCCTTGGGATTCCCTGGTTACGATTACATGATGTTGCAGTACAGTTTGCATCCAATACTGTCACTTTTGAATCACAATACTGTACGACACATTATCATGGTGCACCCATTACAGTGCAAGGAGTTACAGAGGAACCTCCCGAGCCAGTTTATGCCCCTGGTGGGATGTTGGAACCACAGATACGTCTGCAACAACACATTCCAGGAAATATGGTTATGCTTAATTGATCCTCGTCTTTTCAAACAGTTAGGAAGGGGATGCTTAGGGTATTCAAGGCATCTCTCTATTACATTAATAAAGCCATTGGATCAAAGGATCTTGAAGAAAGACCCCTGGAGGAGATTGTTCCGGAACAGTATCATGAGCTCCTTGCTTTGTTCAATGAAGTTTTAGCTGACCGCCTTCCACCACACTGACCATGCATCGACCATGAGGTACGCCTGAAGGAAGTAGAAACACCAACATAGTGCCCTCTTTATTCATTGTCAAGGGCCAAGTTGGTAGCCCTTAATGAATGGTTAGAAGAGAACATGTCAAAAGGATTCATCCATCAGTCATTATCACCTTTCGCAGCACCAGTTGTCTGTGCAAAGAAGCCGGATGAAGGGCTTCGGTTCTGTATTGACTACCGAGATATCAATAGCAAATCCATTAATAATGAGTATCCCTTTCCATCATTTGGGGAAACTCTGATTCTACTTCGAAAAGCTAGAGTTTATACAAAGCTTGATGTCCGTGGGGCTTATAATCTGATACAAGTCAAGGAGGGGGATGAACACAATTCTGCCTTCCGGACACGATATGGACTGTGTGAACCAATGGTTATGCAATTTGGGACGACAAATGCGCCTGCTGATTTCCAGGGATATATTATTAATACCATAAGAGAGGCCCTGGATGATTTTCCATCAGCAGATTTGGATGATAGATTGATATATAGTGATTCGGAGGAAGAACACATCGAACATGTGAAGTGGGTTATGAATAGTCTTCTAGAGGCAGGTTTATATTTGACGCGGGAAAAGTGCGAGTTTCATATGGAGACCGCATGATATTTGGGTTCGATTTTATCAACAAAGGGGATATCAATGGACAACGATAAGATTGAGACCGTGAGGAATTGGAGTCGAGAGAAGAAGTCAAAGAACGGCAGGTTGAATGATCTCTTCGAAGTTCAACAGTTTCTCGGGTTTTGCAATTATTATCGATGATTTATCACTAAGTATTCTGACAAAGCGGTGCTATTAACAAGGTTAACTAAGAATGATGAACCATTTGTGTGGGAAGCAGAACAAAAGTTGGCTTTCAAAATGATGGTAACCACTTTTACAACAGCTCCAGTACTCCGACACTTTGATCATGATAGTGAGGTGATTATTGAAACTGATGCCTCCGATTATGTATCTGCAGAAGTGTTATCGGAGTATGAGGAAGATGGTGTGCTACATCCGGAAGCATATTTGTCGAAGAGACATTCACCGGCCGAATGTAATTATGATATATACGATAAGGAGCTTATGGCCATTATTAAGGCGGTGGTGGAATCGGGACCGGGGTGTGAAGGGGCTGCATACCGTCTTAAATTGATAACTGACCATAAGAACCTCAAGTATTAGATGCCAAACACGATGCTAAATCGAAGATAGGCTCGATGGTCAGAATTGTGAACTAGATTCGACTATGAAATACTGTATAGACCAGGTAAATAGAATGGTAAAGCAGATGCTTTGACGCGGAGGCCGGGAGACCTCCCTGAAGGGGGGGATGAAAGACTTGAAACTATGGAACAGGTGATTCCAAAGTCGCTAAAGCTACCGGAACAATTGCGGTTGTTGACAGACAGCCCGCCTGAACTGAGCTGTTTCTCCATACCCGATCTTACGACGAAGGCATATGAGATTGACCAGCTACCAGGAACTATACTGGAAGCAATTCGAACAAATAGTGGACTACACATCAGCAACAACTCTAGTTTCCGTCTGAAACACCCGGGTGTTCCGGACGGCTCTGACAGCTCTGACGGAACCTCGTACCCTCTGACGGAGAATTACACGCTGCCCGTCGCCCAGGCGACGGGTCGCGTTGCATACCAGAGTACCTGGGAGCGCCGGCGACAAACCTGTGAGCGTCTGGGAGCACCTCGAATCACAGTAGAGCATTCTGGGAAAAACAACATCTTCTTTGGGAACTTTTAAAACTCATATATTCAGGTTGTATTCTCATCTATGTATCTATGTATCTATATAGCTACCAATCTACAACTCAGAGATACACTCCGAGGCCGTGATCGAGCGAGTTTGGAGATGCACTGTGAGGCCGTGATCGAGCGAGTTTGGAGATGCACTTGGAGGCCGTGATCGAGTGAACTGAGAGATGCACTCTGAGGCCGTGATCGAGCGAGTTTGGAGATGCACTTGGAGGCCGAGATCGAGTGAACTGAGAGCTGCACTTGGAGGCCGTGATCGAGTGAACTGAGTGCTACACTTGGAGGCCGTGATCGATCGAGTTTGGAGATGCACTTGGAGGCCAAGATCCAGTGAACTGAGAGCTGCACTTGGAGACCGTGATCGATCGAGTTTGGAGATGCACTTGGAGGCCGAGATCGAGTGAACTGAGAGCTGCACTTGGAGGCCATGATCGATCGAGTTTGGAGATGCACTTGGAGGCCAAGATCGAGTGAACTGAGAGATGCACTGGGAGGCTGTGATCGAGCGAGATTGGAGGAGTACTTGGAGGTGGTCGATCTGGAGGCGGTCGGTGGGAGGCACCCCAGGTGCTGAGACTCGATTCATCGGTTAGTTACCTCGAAACCGTGGGAATATGACGAGATGACTTTACCTTTGAAGCTCTTATAGAGAACTGGCTGGTGGCGGTGGATCAGTAGGGAGGTACGCCGGAAGCTGAAGCAACATTCAGGGGTCAACTCGAAATCGTGAGAATGAAGGGAGGACAGACAATCTTAGGTGTATGCTGTACTCGGTGTATGCCGCACTCAGTGTTAACTCATGATGATGGCATGGAGAGATAGAGAGGGATGACTTAACTTTGTGTTCTTGCGATGATGGTAGAGTTGTGG
>Ga0307515_10003163_pt1 | contig 34835 bp, 22 predicted proteins | sample 17_EM_MG_FD_194513 | JGI IMG/M metagenome (GOLD analysis project Ga0307515, IMG submission 194513) | Populus trichocarpa ectomycorrhiza microbial communities from riparian zone in the Pacific Northwest, United States - 17_EM | ecosystem: Host-associated > Plants > Roots > Unclassified | place...
AGGAACTCGGCGTAGGGGAAGTTGCTGCCGATCATCAGCAAGGTGTCGCAGTGGGCCATCAGGTCCCAGCTCGGCTCGGTGCCGAGCATGCCGATGGCGCCCGTGACGAACGGCAGATCATCGGGCACCACCGCCTTGCCCAGCAAAGCCTTGGCGATGCCGGCGCCCAGCTTGTCGGCCACCTCGATCACCTCGTCGCCTGCATTCAACGCGCCGGCGCCGACCAGCATCGCGACCCGCTCGCCGCGGTTCAGCACCTCGGCGGCGGCTGCCAGGTCCATGCCGCCCGGCACGCCGGCGCGTGAGGTGCGGCCGATGCCGCTGTGCAAGGTGCCGTGCGAGCGCGGCGGTTCCAGCTCCGCTGCCAGCGCCTGCACATCGATCGGCAAGATGATGCAGGTCACCGTGCGTTGATCGATCGCGGTGCGAAACGCGCGGTCCACCACATGGCGCAGTTGCGCCGGCACCGTGACCATCTGGCAGAACTCGGCCGCCACGTCCTTGAACAACGCGGCCAGATCGACCTCTTGCTGGTAATCGCCGCCGAGCGCCGAGCGGGCCTGCTGGCCGACGATGGCAACCACCGGCTGGTGGTCGAGCTTGGCGTCGTACAAGCCATTGAGCAGGTGGATCGCCCCGGGGCCTGAAGTGGCCAGGCAGACCCCCACTTCACCAGTGAACTTGGCATGCGCACAGGCCATGAACGCGGCCAGTTCCTCGTGCCGGGTCTGCACATAGGCCGGCCCTTCGGCCTGGGCACGTTGCAGTGCACCGATCACGCCGTTGATGCCGTCGCCCGGGTAGCCAAACACCCGCGCCACCTTCCACTGGCGCATGCGTTCAACCAAGTGGTCAGCAACGGTCTTGGACATGGTGGCGAGCAGCCTTCATCCCCTGACGCCGGCAATCGACGTACCAGGCGCGCCCTCGGCCAATCCTCGGCCAATCCTCGGCCGATACCAGGTCGGCTGACACGGTGCAGGCATGCGGTCTGCCGTCTCACCCGCAGACGCCCGCTACGACCTCTCGCTGGCGCCTGTCCACCATCCCGCAACGTTGTTTGAACCAAAAAGGCCATCATGGACAACTCAGACCTCATCGACCTCTTGAACCACCTCGTCTCCACCTGCAAAGACGGCGAGTACGGCTTTCGCAGCTGTACCGAACATGTGAAGAGCGAGAACCTGCGCAGCGTGTTCAGTGCCCGTGCCGAGGAATGCCGCCAGGCAGCTGCTGAACTGCAGTCGCTGATCCAGCAAAACGGCGGCAAGCCCGACGACGGCGGCACGGCAACCGGCGCGGTCCACCGCGGCTGGGTGGCCGTGAAGGGCACGCTCACCGGCTACAGCGACCTCGCGATGCTGGAGGAATGCGAGCGCGGTGAAGACGCGGCGCTCGAGCGCTATCGCAAGGCGCTGGAAGAACCGCTGCCGCCGGAAGCCCGCCTGGTCGTCGCGCGGCAATACGAAGGCGTCAAGCGCAACCACCTGCAAGTGCGCACGCTGCGCGATGAGGCCCGCGCCGCAGCGACCTGATGCCCTCTTCTCACCCTTCTCAGCACTGAATGAGTTCGTGCAGCGGCCGCTCACTCGAGCGGCCGCGTCCCGCCGGCGGGGCCGGCTCGGGCTGGGGCACTTCAACCGGAAGATCGCCCGGTTGGGCCGGCATCTCAGGCGGTGGCGGCGGGGGCACGGTGTCGGGCGGTGGCGGGGTCACGTGAAGCTGGAGCTGAAGCTGAAGCCAGGTCGAATCGCACATTGGTGTCCCTTCCGCGGTCAAGGTGTCATTGCCCCAACGTGACGTTCGGGCTCAGCGCGCGGGCGGTCTGCAGGTGCTCGCGCAGCATCGGCAAGGCTTTCGCGGCCCAGGCCTTCAGTTCCGGGTCGCGGCCGGTCAAGGCCTGCTGGTCGAAGCTGGCCACGGCGCGTTGGTGATCGGCCACGGCCTGCTTGCCGTAGGCCTGGTCGAAGTCAGCGCCCGTCAGGCGCCCCATCTGGGCCAGCAAGGCCTGGCGGTCACGGCTGAGGTTGCCGGGCCAGGACACGCCGCGGGCCGCTGCCAGACGCTGCAGTTCGGCGTTGAGCTGCCCGTGGTCTTGCACCATGCGTTCACCGAAACGCTTGATCTCTCCACCACCGCCGCGTGCTTGCGCCAACTGCCCGAGTTCGACCTCGAGCAGGCCGTCGGCCGCGGCGCTGCGAACGAACTTCTGGTCCAGCGTCGTCAGGGCCACCGCCGGAGCGTCGGCCGGGTTCTGGGCCAGCACACCGACGCTGAGGCTCAAGGCACACACCGCCAGGCACAGCAAGGCTTTCAGGCTCGTCGGGACGATAGACATGGCACCTCCGCAAGCGGCCCCAGGGCCGTGTTCACAAGGTCATGCTGCCGAACCGGTTGGCATGCAGTCAGCGGCAGTACATCTGCGAGGGCTGCGGTTGCGCCGGTGGGTCCTGCACCGGCACCGGCGGCAGCCACGGGTCGGGGTCTTCGATGTGGCGGCGCGAAGGCTCGGGCGGCGCAGGCGGGTGCTGCGGCAGTTCGGGATTGGGGGTGATGGGTACAGGCATGATCGACAAGGCGGCAAGCGCCGTGCCACAACCGCCCTCGGTCCCCCGTACCCCCTTCACTGCGGCCCCTGGGCACGCGGCCCAGCGCGTCTCGTGCGGCTGTACAAGCGCATGATCGGCGTGGCCGACGAGCCGTGCATCAGCACCGACAAGGCCACCGTCACCAACACCGCATCGGCCACCGCCTTCATCTGCGCCCCGTCGGCGCCATGCGCCACCGCGAAGGCGAGGTAGTACATCGAGCCGACACCGCGGATGCCGAACCAGGCCGCCAGGCGTCGCTGCGAAGTCGTCAGCCCCATGCCGGGCGTGGTCGCATAGACCGCCAGCGGCCGCGCCACAAAACAAACGAACAGCGCGATGCCGATACTGAGCGGTGTGAACGCGTCGTCTCGGATCAAGGTGCCGACGACGATCATCACGACCATCTCGGCCAGCTTCTCGAGATCCAGCGTGAAGTCGAGCACGGCCTTGGCCATGTAGGCGGTGGCCTGTTGCGGGTGGGCTGCCGCGTCGGGGCCCAGCTGCGCCACCAGCTCCGGCTTCGCCGTGTGGTCAGGGCTGTCTTGCCGTTCGACCTGGCGCAGCGCCAGGCCGGCGGCGAAGACAGCCAGGAAACCGTAGACCTGCAGCAGCAACGCCACGCCATAGGTCAAGGCGATCAGGCCCAGCGTCAGGAAGCTTTCCATGCCCAGCGCCTGCTCGCGCTCTCGCCGCAGCCACACGACCAGGCGGCTGAAAGCGAAGCCCAGCCCCCCGCCGAGCGCCAGCCCGCCGAACGTCGGCCACAGCAGGTCACCTTGCCACCACCGGCCGGCCCAGGGGCCGAGCGTGTGCAGGCCCATCAGGCCGAGGGCCAACATCACGAACGGCGCCGCCGTGCCGTCGTTCAAGCCGGCCTCGGCGGTGAGGCTGAAGCGCAGCCTGTCGCGATCGAGCTCATGCTCGACCTGGACGTCGGACGCGAGCACCGGGTCGGTCGGCGCCAGTGCCGCGGCCAACAGCAGCGCCGGCCCGAGCGCCAGCCCCATCGCCACGCCGGCGCCGCAAAGCAACGCGATCGTCAGCAGCATGGTCAGCGTGGCCATCACCAGCGGCACGCGCCAGAGCTTGTCGCGCAGCGGCGCTCGCAGGCGCAGGCCGACCGCGAAGATCGACACCAGGACAGCGGCCTCGGTCAGGTGCTCCAGCAGCGCAGCGTCGCGCCGCAGGTCAAGGTCGAGAAAACCAAACACCTCGGGGCCGAGCAAATGGCCGACGACCAGGTAGAGCGCCGCGGCACACACCGGCATCTCGCGCCGCCACGTGTCGGTCAGGCCGATCAGGATCAGCAGCAGCCCGACGATCACGAACCAGGTAGTGGCCAACGGCTCGTCATTTCTCCAACCGTTAGGACCTGTGCGGCCACGAACAGCCAGTCCGCCCGCTCGCGCGCCGACTCAGCGCCGGGCTGCCAGGCATGAACGGTGGCGATGTCACGGCCCGCGTCGTCATGGGCCAGTTGCTGCAAGCCTTGCAGCAAGGCGACGTGGGACGGGCTCAGTGGTGCTTGCATCACGGGCTCCTGGCATGCCAGGAAGCAACCGATGTGCCCGTGACGGCTTGTCGCACGGTCAAGGGCCAGGGCCATGTCAGGTTCGTCCGCGGCGCCGCTCGATCGGGTCGATGCGCAGCAGCTGGCGGTACTTGGTCACCGTGCGGCGCGCGAGCCGCACGCCCTGTTGGGCCAGCTGGCGCGCGATGTCGGCGTCCGACAGCGGCGCATCCGACGACTCGCCCTCGATCATGTCCTTGATCAGGCTGCGCAAGGCGGTGCCCGAGCAGGTCTTGCCGCTTTCGGTCGTCAGTGCGCGCGAGAAGAAGTACTTCAGCTCGAACACGCCCATCGGCGTCATCATGAACTTGTTGTTCGTGACCCGCGACACGGTGGACTCGTGCAGCCCCAGCGCATCGGCGATCTCACGCAGGCCAAGTGGGCGCATCGCCATCGGGCCATGGTCGAGGAACCGATGCTGGCGCTCGACAATGGCCTCGGCCACCTGCACGATGGTGGCAAAGCGCTGCTCGACGTTGCGCAAGGTCCAGCGTGCTTCCTTCAGGTGGTCGGCCAGCGCCTGGTCGTTGGCGCGCCGATGGCGCTGGAACAACTCGGCGTAGACGCGGTTCATGCGCACGCGCGGCACCACCGCACTGTTGAGCTGCACGGCCCATTGGCCGCGCACCTTGCGCACGATCACGTCGGGCACCACGTACTGCACCTGGGCCGGACCGCAGCGCCAACCCGGCCGCGGGTCGAGCCGGCGAATGCGTTCGCACACCGCCTCGATCTGCTCTGGCGACTGGTGCAGCGTGCGGGCCAGCTTGGCCACGTCGTGCCGCGCCAGCGACTCCATGTGCTCGTTGACGATGGTGCGCGCCAACGCCCGCATCTCTGGGCACTCGACGGCCTGCAACTGCAGCGTCAGGCACTCGGCGACGTTGCGCGCAGCGACGCCGGCGGGCTCCAGCGACTGCACGCGGCACAGCGCGATCTTCAGCTCCTGCAGCGTGGCCGGCGGCTCCAGTTCAGCCAGATCGACGAGCTCGGTCAACTCCAGGCGCAGGTAGCCATCGTCGTCGAGTGATTCGACGATCGCCCTTGCCAGCGCGCTGTCGCGCTCGGGCAGCGACAGCAGGTCCAGCTGCGCATGCAGTTGGGCGGCCAGCGTCGGCTCGGCGGCCATCAGGTCCAGCGCGCTGATGTCGCCGTCTTCGGCGCGACGCATCCGCGTCAGGCCGTCGCTGTGCCACGAGTCGTTGCTGACGGCATCGAGCAGGGCCTCGGCGGCTTCAGCGGCGGATGCATCGACCCCTTCGGGCAGCGGCAGGTCGGGCGCCGAGATCAGCTGCGAGCCGTCGAGACCATCGAGACCACTGCCGTCGAAACCATCGGCACTGTCGGCCACGCGGTCGGGCTCGATACGTTCGCCGTTGCTGGGTGCCGCCGGCTCGTTGCCATCGCCTTCCTCGCCTTCGAGGAACGGGTTCTTGCCGAGCACGGATTGCACCTCGTGCGCGAAGTCGGTGGATGACAGCTGCAGCAGCCACACCGCGCGTTGCAGGCGCGGCGAAAGGGCTTGCTGTTGGCGTTGCTCGGTGTGTCGCTGGATGGAAAGCATGCTGTTTTCTCGTCGAGGGTTGACGTTGAATACAGCCTTTCATGCATGCTTCGTGCCGGATCCGCGCGCTGTTGCATCAAGTCACGCCTGTAAGCAAAACAGCGTCCAAGTGCGTGTTTTTGCTGGGCTCCACGGGCACGCAAACTGCCGCGACCGCTGACGACTGTTTCGATCGACATGCTGGACGCGGGCGGATGTGCTGGCCCGTTGTCAGCATGTGAGAAGAATTGCCACGAAGCGGTCAGGTTTACCGATTGCGCGCGGCCGCGTTCGCGGGCCGTTCACGCGCCTTCAGGGCCGACGAAAAGCGTACAAGGTGGCTTTCGCCAGCTGCTCGCCGGCACCCGCCGCATCGTTGGCGATCAAGGCATTGAGCACGGCCGGGTCGACGGGTTTGAGCAGGTGCTCGTCGAAGCCCGCTTCGCGGCCGCGCAGGCGGTCGCTGGCCTGCCCATAGCCGGTCAGCGCCACCAGCAGCGTGTCGCGCGTTGCCGGCAGCTGGCGCAGCCGGCGCGCGACCTCATACCCGTCCATCCTCGGCAGCCCGATGTCCAGCAGCACGACGTCGGGCGCGAAGGCCTCGACCATCGACAAGGCTTCCACGCCGTCGTGGACGGTGCGCACCTCGTGGCCCGACAGGGCCAGCATCGCCGCCGTCGTTTCGGCCACATCGGCGTTGTCTTCCACGACCAGGATGCGGCGTCCCGGCACGGTGACTTCCGGTGCCTGTTCGTCTTGCGCGGCGACATCCGCCGGCAGGCTCAACGCCGGCAGGTAGACGCGGAATTCAGCGCCCTGGCCCGACCCGGCGCTCAAAGCCTCGACGCGGCCGCCATGCAGCTTGACCAACAGTTGCACCAGCGTCAGCCCGATGCCCAGCCCGCCCTGGCTGCGATCAAGCGCACGGTGGCCCTGCTCGAACATGTCGAACACGCGGGGCAGCAGGTCGGCCTCGATGCCCATGCCGTTGTCGCGCACGCTGACGACGGCCTGCCCTTCTTCGCTGGTGACGCTGATGTTCAGGTTGCCATCGTCCTGGGTGTACTTGATGGCGTTGCTGAGCAGGTTGCTCACCACCTGCTGGATGCGCGCTCCATCACCCTGGACCGCCACCGGCTCGGTCGGCAGTGCCAGCGTCAGCAGCTGGCGGCGCGCTGCGATGAGCGGGCGTTGGGCTTCGACACATTCGGCCACCAGCACGCCCAGGTCCAGCGGTGCGCGTTGCAGCACGATCTTGCCCTGGCTGATGCGGGCCACGTCCAGCAACTCATCGACCAGCCGGGTCAGCTGGCGGACCTGGCGGTCGGTGATGTCGGTGGCCCATTTCAGCGTGCTGTCGTTCGGCGCCTTGCGGCGAATCACCTCGACGGCGTTGCGGATCGGCGCCAGCGGGTTGCGCAGCTCATGCGACAGCATGGCCAGGAACTCGTCCTTGCGCCGGCTGGCCTCTTCGAGCCGGGTTTCGGCCTGGCGTCGCTCGGCGATCTCGACCTGCAGGCTCTGGTGCAACTGCGCCGCGGCGAGGCCGATCGCCGCGCGCATGGCCACTTCGTCCAGCAGCGCTTCGCCCAAGGTCGTCAGCGGGCCCTGCAGCAGCAGGGCACCCAGCACCCGGTCACCATGGCGCAGCGGCACCGCTTGCAACCAGTCGCGAGCCGACGGGTCCACCAGCGCACGATCGTCGGCAGCTGTCAGCGCCTTGTTCAAGGCTTCCAGTTCGTTCGGCGTCAGCTCGTCGGCGGCCACGTCGATGGGGCGGCTCGCACTGTCACGCCGCCGCACCACATGCTCCACCCGCATCTGCTCGTCGACCAGCACCACCGCGGCCGCGTCGCACAGCGCCGGTACCGCCTGGGCCATCAGCTTGTGCAAACCGACCGGCACATCGAGCAGGCCCGCCAACGAATGGCTCAGCTCCGACAGGTAGGCCGAGCGGCGCGTTGATTCCTCGGCCAACTGCAGCGCAGCGGCGGCGGAGGCCAGCGCGACCCGCTCGTCGGCCTGGCGGGCGATGCGCTTTTGCAGCACGTGCAGCTCGACGAACACACGCACCTTCGAGCGCAGGATCTCGGGCACCACCGGCGACAGGATGTAGTCGACCGCGCCCAGCGAATAGCCGCGGGCGGTTTGCAGCTCGTCCGCATACGAGGTGATGAAGATGATCGGCGTGTGGGCCGAACGGCGGTGGCGGCGGATCAGCGCGGCCGTCTCGAAACCGTCGATGTCGGGCATGTTGACATCGAGCAGGATCACCGCGAATTCGTGCTTGAGCACCTCGCGCAAGGCCTCGGTGCCCGAGCGGACGAAGATCAGGTTCTGGTCCAGGTCCTCCAGCACGGTCCTGAAGACCAACAGCTTTTCCTGCAGGTCGTCGACGACCAGGATGTTGACCTTCTCAGCGTTGTCTATCAACGCAGACATCTCTCGCTCCGATTCAGGCGCGCGTAGCGTCGCCGCCCATCAAGTGGCGTGCGCGGATCCGGCTTTGCCGGTCCGCTGCGCGAGCCCCCTCGGGGGGCAGGCCCCGGAAGGGGCCGTGGGGGCCCTATTTCTACCTGCATAGCCATCCTCTCAACACGGCAAGCAAGTTCATCGGGTCGACCGGCTTGGACAAATAGTCCCAGGCGCCGGCCTCGATGCATTTCTGCCGGTCGCCCTTCATCGCCTTGGCGGTCACCGCCACCATCGGCAGTTCGCGCCCTCGCGGCAGCTTGCGGATCTCTTTCATGGTCATGATGCCGTCCATCTCCGGCATCATGATGTCCATCAGCACGATGTCGATCTCGGGGTCGGCCTCGACCAGGCGGATCGCCTCGCGGCCATTGTCGGCCGAGACGATGATCATGCCCACCTCGTCCAGCACGGTGGCGAGCGCAAAGATGTTGCGCATGTCGTCGTCGACGATCAGCGCCTTCTTGCCCGTCAAGCCATTCTGTGCAGCCAGCGTTTCCTCGATCTCGCGCCCTTCTTGCTCCGACAGCAGGCCCGGCCCGCGGTGCAACCAGAAGGCGATGTGGCTGCGCAGCCCCTTGAGCGAGTCGGCCTCGCGCTTGCCGTAGCCGACCGGGGTGCGGCCCCAGGGTGACCCGTCCGATCGGCGCTGGCGGTACAACACCACCGGCAGCTGGCAGACGCCGCGCCGCTCGGCAATCGCGTCGAGGACGTCTTCGGGCCCGAAGTCGGCGATCGTGTCGTCGACCAGCACGCAGTCTGCATCCATCAACAGATGGCGCGCCTGGGCGGCATCGTCGGCCACCAGCGGCTGCACATCGGCTTCCAGTTCATCAACCAGTTGGTCACGCAAGGCTGAAGGTGGCATCACCACCGCCAGCCGCTTGACCGGCCGCTCGACGTAGTTGAACAGCTCGTCGATCGCCACCTTGGCCTCGTCGGCCGATTGAAGCGGCTTGGACAAGAAGCCTATCGCGCCGGACTGCAGCGCGCGGTCGCGTGCATCGTCGGTCGACACCACGCAGATCGGAATGTGGCGCGTCGCCATGTCGGCCTTCAGCCGGTCGAGGATGCGCCAGCCTTCCATGTCGGGCAGGTGGATGTCGAGCGAGATCACGCTCGGGTGGTACTCGCGCGTCATCGTCAACGCACTGGCCCCGGTGCCGGTGACCAGGCCCTTGAAGCCGCTGGCCCGCGCCGACTCGAGCATCACCTTCGCGAAGCCCAGCTCGTTCTCGACGATCAGCATCACCCGGTCGCCGGCGCCGACGTCGTCGCGGTCATCGTTCGCATCGTTGGCAAACACCACCGGTGCGACCGCCTCCAGCGGGTCGGGCTCGGGCAGCGGCAGCCGCGAGACGCGCGATGGCACTTGCGGCATCGGCGGACGCGGCGCCTCGACGCTGATCTGCGATGCCTCGCTGGCCACTTCGACAGGCGCCGAGCGGCCATGGCGTGCGCCGCGGGCCGGGTTGTAGCTTTGTGGCAGGTACAGCGTGAACACACTGCCCTGGCCCGGCGCGCTAACGAGCCGGATCTCGCCGCCCAGCAGGCGCGAGAGTTCTCGGCTGATCGCCAGGCCCAGGCCGGTGCCGCCGTACTTGCGGCTGGTCGAGCCGTCGGCCTGCTGGAAAGCCTCGAAGATGATCTGCTGCTTGTCGGGCGAGATGCCGATGCCGGTGTCGGCCACCGAGAAGGCGATCACCTGGCTGGCGCGGTTGAGCTCTTCGTTCTCACGCGACCAGCCGCTGGTGGCCTGCGAGATGCTGAAGGTCACCTGGCCGACGTGGGTGAACTTGAAGGCGTTCGACAGCAGGTTCTTGATGATCTGCTGCAGGCGCTTGACGTCGGTGATCAGGCTCTTCGGCAGCGGCGGCTCGAGCTGCACGACGAACTCGACATGCTTGGATTCGGCGAAGTGGCGGAAGCCGCGTTCGATCGAGCGGTGCAGTTCGTCGATGCGCAGTTCGGACACGTCCACCGCCACCGTGCCGGACTCGATCTTCGACAGGTCCAGGATGTCGTTGATCAGCATCAGCAGGTCGTTGCCCGAGGCGTGGATGGTCTTCGAAAACTCGACCTGCTTCGGGCTCAGATTGCCGCCCGGGTTCTTGCACAGCTGGTCCGACAGGATCAGCAGCGAGTTCAGCGGCGTGCGCAGCTCGTGCGACATGTTGGCCAGGAACTCGCTCTTGTACTTCGAGGTCAGCGCCAGCTGCTCGGCCTTTTCTTCCAGCGCCTGGCGGGCCTGCTCGACCTCGGCGTTCTTGCGCTCGACCTCCTGGTTCTGGTGGGCCAGCAGGCGCGCCTTGTCCTGCAGCTCCTGGTTGGTCTGCTGCAGCTCTTCCTGCCGGCTGCCCAGCTCGGAAGCCAGCGACTGCGATTGCTTGAGCAGGTCTTCGGTGCGGGTGTTGGCCTCGATCGTGTTGATCACGATGCCGATCGATTCGGTCAGCTGGTCGAGGAAGGCCTCGTGCACCGGGTTGAAGTGCTCCAGCGATGCCAGCTCCAGCACGCCGCGCACCTGGCCTTCGAAGACCACCGGCAGCACCAGCACGTCCATCGCCGCGTGCTCGCTGAGGCCCGAGGCGATGCGGAAGGCTTCGCTCGGCGTGTTGGTCAGCAGGATCTTGCGCTTGTCGATCGCGCACTGGCCGACCAGCCCCTGGCCCAGGTCGACCAGCTTGCCGTGCGCGCTCTGCCCGCCGCTCGCATAGCTGGCCAGCAGTTTCAGCTGCGGCAGCTCGACGCTGGCGCTCATCACGTAGAACTCGGCCTGCTGCGCGCCGACCACCGGCGCCAGCTCGGACAGGATCAGCTGGCCCACCGTGACCAGGTCTTTCTGGCCCTGCAGCATGCGGCTGAACTTGGCCAGGTTGGTCTTCAACCAGTCCTGCTCGGTGTTTTTCTGCGTCGTGTCCTTCAGGTTGCGGATCATCTCGTTGATCGTGTCCTTCAGGGCCGCCACCTCGCCCTGCGACTCGACCGTGATCGACCGCGCCAGGTCGCCCTGCGTCACCGCGGTGGCCACTTCGGCAATCGCGCGCACCTGCGTGGTCAGGTTGGCCGCCAGTTCGTTGACGTTTTCGGTCAGGCCCTTCCAGGTGCCCGCCGCGCCCGGCACCTTGGCCTGGCCGCCCAGCTTGCCCTCAACGCCCACTTCGCGCGCCACCGTCGTCACCTGGTCGGCAAAGGTCGCCAGCGTGTCGATCATCGAGTTGATGGTCTCGGCCAGCGCGGCGATTTCGCCCTCGGCGTCCACCGTCAGCTTGCGCTTCAGGTCGCCGTTGGCCACCGCCGTCACCACCTTCGCGATGCCGCGCACCTGCGAGGTCAGGTTGCCGGCCATGAAGTTCACGTTGTCGGTCAGGTCCTTCCAGGTGCCCGACACGCCCTTGACCTGCGCCTGGCCGCCCAGGCGGCCTTCGGTGCCCACCTCGCGCGCGACGCGGGTCACTTCGGCCGCGAACGACGACAGCTGGTCGACCATCGTGTTGATCGTCGCCTTCAGCTCCAGGATCTCGCCCTTCACGTCGACCGTGATCTTCTTGCTCAGGTCACCCGCCTGCACGGCCTTGGTCACGTCGGCGATGTTGCGCACTTGAGAGGTCAGGTTCGACGCCATCAGGTTGACCGAGTCGGTCAGGTCCTTCCAGGTGCCGGCCACGCCTTGCACGTCGGCCTGGCCGCCCAGCTTGCCTTCGGTGCCCACCTCGCGTGCGACGCGGGTCACTTCAGCCGCGAACGAACGCAGCTGGTCGACCATCGTGTTGATGGTGTTCTTCAGCTCCGAGATCTCGCCCTTCACGTCGACGGTGATCTTCTTGCTCAGGTCACCAGCCGCCACGGCGGTGGTCACCTCGGCGATGTTGCGCACCTGCGAGGTCAGGTTGCCGGCCATGAAGTTGACCGACTCGGTCAGGTCCTTCCAGGTGCCGGCCACGCCTTCCACCGCCGCCTGGCCACCGAGCTTGCCTTCGGTGCCCACTTCGCGCGCCACGCGGGTCACTTCCGCCGCGAACGAACGCAGCTGGTCCACCATCGTGTTGACGGTGTTCTTCAGCTCCAGGATCTCGCCCTTCACATCCACCGTGATCTTCTTCGACAGGTCACCGGCGGCCACCGCCTTGGTCACGTCGGCGATGTTGCGCACCTGAGAGGTCAGGTTCGACGCCATCGAGTTGACCGACTCGGTCAGGTCCTTCCAGGTGCCGGCCACGCCCTGCACATCGGCCTGGCCACCGAGCTTGCCTTCGGTGCCCACTTCGCGCGCGACACGCGTCACTTCCGCGGCAAACGACGAGAGCTGGTCGACCATCGTGTTGATGGTGTTCTTCAGCTCCGAGATCTCGCCCTTTACGTCGACGGTGATCTTCTTGCTCAGGTCACCAGCCGCCACGGCGGTGGTCACCTCGGCGATGTTGCGCACCTGCGAGGTGAGGTTGCCGGCCATGAAGTTGACTGACTCGGTCAGGTCCTTCCAGGTGCCGGCCACGCCTTCCACCGCTGCCTGTCCGCCGAGCTTGCCTTCGGTGCCCACTTCCCGCGCCACGCGGGTCACTTCGGCCGCGAAAGAACGCAGCTGGTCGACCATCGTGTTGATCGTCGCCTTCAGCTCGAGAATCTCGCCCTTCACGTCGACAGTGATCTTCTTCGACAAGTCACCGGCGGCCACCGCCTTGGTCACGTCGGCGATGTTGCGCACCTGGGAGGTCAGGTTGCCGGCCATCGAGTTGACGGAGTCGGTCAAGTCCTTCCAGGTGCCCGACACGCCCTTCACCTCGGCCTGGCCACCGAGCCGGCCTTCGGTGCCGACCTCACGCGCCACCCGCGTCACCTCGGCGGCAAACGACGACAGCTGGTCGACCATCGTGTTGATCGTCGACTTCAGTTCCAGGATCTCACCCTTCACGTCGACGGTGATCTTCTTGCTCAGGTCACCCGCCTGCACGGCCTTGGTCACGTCGGCGATGTTGCGCACCTGGTCGGTCAGGTTGCCGGCCATCGAATTGACCGAGTCGGTCAGGTCCTTCCAGGTGCCGGCCACACCTTGCACTTCGGCCTGGCCACCGAGCTTGCCTTCGGTGCCCACTTCGCGGGCCACACGCGTGACTTCGGCCGCGAACGACCGCAACTGGTCCACCATCGTGTTGATGGTGTTCTTCAGCTCCAGGATCTCGCCCTTCACGTCGACGGTGATCTTCTTCGACAAGTCACCCGCCGCCACGGCCGTCGTCACCTCGGCGATGTTGCGCACCTGTGAGGTCAGGTTGCCGGCCATGAAGTTGACCGACTCGGTCAAATCCTTCCACGTGCCGGCCACGCCCTGCACGTCCGCCTGGCCGCCGAGCTTGCCTTCGGTGCCCACTTCGCGCGCCACGCGCGTGACTTCGGCCGCGAACGACCGCAGCTGGTCGACCATCGTGTTGATGGTGGTCTTCAGTTCCGAGATCTCGCCCTTCACGTCGACGGTGATCTTCTTGCTCAGGTCACCGGCCGCCACCGCCTTGGTCACGTCGGCAATGTTGCGCACCTGGGCCGTCAGGTTGCCGGCCATCGAGTTGACCGAATCGGTCAGGTCTTTCCACGTACCGGACACGCCCTCGACGCGTGCTTGCCCGCCCAACGAGCCCTCGGTGCCCACCTCGCGCGCCACACGCGTCACTTCTGAGGCGAACGAACGCAGCTGGTCGACCATCGTGTTGATGGTGTTCTTCAAGGTCAGGAACTCGCCCTTGACGTCGACCTCGATCTTCTTCGACAGGTCGCCCTTGGCCACCGCGGTGGTCACGTCGGCGATGTTGCGCACCTGAGCCGTCAGATTGCCGGCCATCGAGTTGACCGAGTCGGTCAGGTCTTTCCAGGTGCCGGCCACGCCCTTCACGGTCGCCTGGCCGCCGAGCTTGCCTTCAGTGCCCACCTCGCGGGCGACGCGGGTCACCTCGGCCGAGAAGTTGCCGAGTTGGTCGACCATCTTGTTGATGGTCTGCGCGGTGTGCAGGAACTCGCCTTCCAGCGGCCGGCCGTCGACCTCCAGCGCCATGCTCTTGGAGAGGTCACCCTGGGCCACCGCGCCGATCACCCGGGCCACCTCGGAGGTCGGGTGGACCAGGTCGTCGATCAGCGAGTTGATGTGGTCGATCGACTCGCCCCAGAAGCCGCGCGACTCGCGCAGCGAAGCACGCTGCTTCAGCTTGCCCTGCTTGCCGACCACCTGGCGCAGGCGGGCCAGCTCCTGAGCCATGTTGGCGTTCTGCTCGACCACGTCGTTGAACGCGTCGGCCACCCGGCCGGCGATGCCCGACCAGTGGTGGGGCAGGCGCACGCTGGCATCGCCATCCCGCAAGGCGATCAAGGCGGTCAGCATGGTGTGCAACTCTTGCACGGGCTCGAGCTTGACCGGCGTTTCAATGGCGCTCATGAGCACCCTCCTGAAAGTGTCCTGTCCCACAAATAACTGTCATTGCGACGGGCCGCAATGGGGATGATCGCGAGTCGACGAGCCGGGCAGATACCGAGTGGTATCTGCCCGGCTTGGCGGCGCTGCGAGCGCCCCGCTTCGGCCCGCCAGAAATGTCGAAAGTAGGTTCGACCAGATGGCGCGCTCGCGCGCCCGGCCATCAGGGCAGATACGCTGGGTATCTGCCCAGCCGTCCGGACGCACGTTCATCACCATCTGGTCGAATCTCAATGGCAGTTATTTGTGGGACAGGACACTGGTACTGCGACCATGCAGGGCAGCAGCCGCAAGGGGCCATAGTGCAGCTTCCGTGCCATCGGCACCAGCGTTCGGGCCGGTGGGCGGCGGCGCTGCTTGGCGCCCAGGGGGGCCCGGGCATGCAAGCTGCCAATTGACTAAGCAAGCACCATTTTCAGCACCTCGGGCGGCCAGCACCAGGCGGGAAGTCTTGCCTGCTCTCGGTAAGGTTTACTGACAGAAAAGGCATCTGGTTGCGCCGCCCAGCCGGACCACGAACGGGGAATTCAGGCCAGCACCCGGGTTTCAATGTAGATGCGCCGGATGCGCGGGAAGCGCTCGCGGATCTGCGCCTCCAGCCTGTCCACCGTCGCGGCAATCTCGCGTGCCTGCACCGGCCCCGCGAACTCGACGTCCAGCGCCAGCAGCACCTCTTCCGCGCCGACGTACATCGACAAGGGTTGGCCGACGCGGCGCACCCCGGGCTGCGCTGCCGCCATCTCGCGGATCGCAGTGGTCGTCTCGCGCTGCAGCCCTTCGCCGACCAGCAAACCCCGCGACTCGCGAATCAACAGCAGCGCCACGCCGGCCAGCAGCAGCCCGATCAACAGCGAGGCCGCACCGTCGAACTCAGGCCGACCGGTCACCTGGCTGGCGCCGATGCCAGCGGCTGCAATGATCAAACCCAGCAACGCCGCGCCGTCTTCTGCCAGCACGGTGTAGGTCGACGGGTCTTTGCTGCGGTGCAGCGCAGCCCAGAAAGACAGGGTGCCACTGGCCGCCCGGAACTGGCGCAACGCAATGAGGAAGCTCGCCCCTTCGAACAAGGCCGCCAGGCCGAGCACGGCGTAGCTCCAGCCGGGGTCTTGCATCGGTGTCGGGTGCTGAAGGTGCAGCACGCCCTGGTAGAACGACACGCCCCCGCCGACGCCGAAGATCAGCACGGCGACCAGCAGGCCCCAGAAGAACAGCTCCTTGCCATGGCCGAACGGGTGTTCGGCCGAAGCCGGCCGGCGGCTGCGGTGCAGCCCGACCAGCAGCAGCACACCGTTGCAGATGTCGACAGTCGAGTGGATCGCTTCGGACAGCATCGCCGAGCTGCCGCTGATCCCGGCGACGATGAACTTGGTGACCGCGATCGCGACGTTGGCCGCAATCGCGCCGTACACCGGCAGCGCCGAAACACCGGGCTCGGCCGCCGGCGGCGAAGCAACCGGTTCAGCGTGCAACGGTGGCGTTGGTGACCCGCCAGACGGCGTTGCCAACATCATCAGCCACCAGCAGCGCGCCCTTGCTGTCCAGCGCCACGCCCACCGGCCGGCCGTAGGCCTCACCTTGGGCGCTCAGGAAGCCCGTCAACACGTCAACCGGCAGCGCACCCGCAGCCGGCTTCTGGCCGTCGAATGGCACGAAGACCACCTTGTAGCCACTGCGCGGCTCACGATTCCACGAGCCATGCTGGCCGACGAACACGCCGTGCGCGAACGCGGCCGGCAGGGTCGTGCCGTCGGAAAAGGTCATGCCCAGCGAAGCGGTGTGCGAGCCGAGCGCGTAGTCTGGCGCCACGGCCTTGGCGACCATGTCCGGGTTCTTCGGCGAGACGCGCGCGTCGACATGGGCGCCGTAGTAGCTGTAGGGCCAGCCGTAGAACGCCCCGTCACGGACCGAGGTCAGGTAGTCTGGCACCAGGTTGTCGCCCAGTTCGTCGCGCTCATTGACGACCGTCCACAAGGCCTTGCTGCCCGGCTCCCAGCCCATGCCGTTGGGGTTGCGCAGCCCGGTGGCGAATATGCGCTTCTGGCCGCTGGCCACGTCGATCTCCCAGATCGCCGCGCGGCCCTCTTCGGCCTCCATGCCGCGCTCGGCCACGTTGCTGTTCGAGCCGACGGTGGCGTAGAGCTTGGTGCCCGCCGCGTTGGCGATCAGGCTCTTGGTCCAGTGGTGGTTGATCGGCCCGCCCGGCAGGTCGGTCAGCTTGCTGCCGGTGGCGCTGATGCGGGTGTCGCCGGCACGGTACGGAAAGCGCATCACGGCGTCCGTGCACGCGACATACAGCTGATCGCCGACGAGCGCCATGCCGAACGGCGAGTTCAGGTTCTCAAGCAGCACACTGCGCACCTCGGCCGCGCCGTCGCCATCGGCGTCGCGCAGCAGCGTGATGCGGTTGGGGGTGGGCGTGCCGGCGCCGGCTTCCTTCATCTTGGCCTTCATGACCATGCCCTTGAGGCCCTTGCCGTCTTCAGGCTTGGGCGGCGCGTTGGTCTCGGCGACCAGCACGTCGCCGTTGGGCAGCACCAGCAACCAGCGCGGGTGGGTCAACCCGGTGGCAAAAGCTTTCACCGCCAAACCCGTAGCCGCCACCGGCGCCGTGCCCGCGGGCCATGGATTGGCCTTGGCGACGTTGACGGTCGGAATCAGCTGCTTCTGGGGCGCCGGCAGGTTCGGGTTGGGCCCGTAGCCCGGGTCGGCGGTTGTGGGTGCGGCAGTGCTGCAGGCAGCCATGGCCGCCCACACCACGCCGCACAAGATCCAAGACGAGGCTTGCATGACTGTTCCGCCGTGGACTGTTGTTCAGTGCTTGCGCGAACTGGAGGACCGGCTCGACTTCTCGGCCGGCACCTTGCCGCCCGCGGCGCGCGCTTCGGACAGGCCAATCGCCACCGCTTGCTTGCGGCTCGTCACCTTCTGGCCGCTGCTGCTCTTCAGGTCGCCGTGCTTGTACTCATGCACCGCCTTCTCGACCTTTTCCTGGGCCTTCTCACCGTACTTCGCCATGACCACTCCTTGCCGAGCCGAACAGGCCCCGATGCCCGGGGACGGCAAGCATGGTGCCCGCCTTGGAAACTTGGCGAACCCGGTCCAACCCTCGCACCACCGGAAGACGGAAGACGGAAGACCCGGAATAGCAATTGCCGTTCCCCTGAGCCCTCTGCCGCTTCTTGCAAGGGGCGCATTCTTTACAACCTACCTGCTGCCCGGCCGTTGGGGCAACGGGCCGCGCAGGATCACTTCAAGTGCCCAACAGCCGCGTGCTTGCCTTTCGCGGACCGCAGGCGGCAAGCCGTGCGACGCGCGCGCTTGGGTTGCTGGTGGTCACCGCACTCGTGGCGTTGGCTGTGCTTTCCACGTTGCAGCTGAGAACGCAGGCCGAAACCGCCGCCCGAAAGTCCGCCGAAGACGCGGCCTATGCCCTGGCGATGCACGCCTCTCAGATATTCGCCGCTGCCGACTCGATCGCCGTTGACGTCGCGAGAGGCATTGCACGCGCGCGGACGACAAGTGCCGGTGAGCTGGAAGAAGAGTTCGGCACGCTGGACGAGCATGAGTTGCTGCGGGCGCGGCAATCGAGCTTCGAAGGCATTGACGCGGTCTCTGTCGTCGGCGCATCGGGCCGATTGATCAACACGTCGTTGACCTATCCCCCACCGGCGATGGACCTGAGCGGCGCCGAAGGCTTCTTGTTCGCCAAGGACGCCAGGACCAACACGGTGCACATTGCCGCGCCGGTGAAGAACCCCATCGGCGCCGAGTGGACGATCTACCTGTCTCGCCGCCTGAGCAATGAAGAGGGTCAGTTCCTGGGCGTGGTGCTGGTCGGCGTTTCTTCCCCGTACCTTTCGGCGTTCTACGCCAAGATGCGACCGGAACCGACGCAAGCGCGCAGCGATGCCACGGCCATCACCTTGCTGCGGCGAGATGGCAGCGTGCTGGCCCGGTCACCGCGCAACGAGCAGGCACTCGGGCGGATCATCAGCGGGGTGGGTCACTACCGGGCTCTGATCGATGCGCGCCACGACCGGCAGGCCGGCGGGCCCTTCACGCCCTGGGACGCAAAGCCGGACGAAGACGGCTGCGTGGTGCTGGCCGCCAGGGATGCAGAAGGCTTCCCGCTGACCGTGGGCGTGGCCGTGCACGAAGACTTCTACCTGACAGCGTGGCGTGGGCAGGCCGAATACGTGGCTGCGTTTTCTGCCATCGCCGTGATGTTCCTTGCCGGCACCTTCGTGACGCTGGTTCGCATGCTGCGTCGGCGCGAGCAGCATCTGCAGGAAGTGGAACAACTGCGGGTGGCCGCCGAGAAGGCCAGTCAGGCCAAGACCAACTTCCTTGCCACCGTCAGCCACGAAGTTCGCACGCCGCTGAATGGCATTCTCGGCACGGCCGAGCTCTTGGTGCGTTCAGGCTTGCCGCCCAAGCAAGAGGAGTTGGCCTCCACCCTGCTCGTCTCGGGTCGCAACCTGCTGTCGATCATCACCGACATTCTCGATCTGTCGAAGATCGAAGCCGACGAACTGGTCGTCGAGGCGGCGCCGTTCTCGCCCTGGCGCGTCGTGCACGATGTCCTCGGCCTGTTTGCCTCGTATGCATCGAGCAAGGGGCTGGGGCTGTCGATGCATGCCGACAACCAGGTCCCCGCCGTGCTGGCCGGCGACTCACATCGGGTCAAGCAGGTGGTCGGCAACCTGGTGAGCAACGCGATCAAGTTCTCCGACACGGGTGAGGTGCGCGTCACCTTGAGTTGGCCGTTAGGCGATGACGGCACCCAGGTGTTGCGCATCGAGGTCAGCGACACCGGCGTGGGCGTGCCCGAAGAGGCTCGGGAGCGGATCTTTCAGCCCTTCGGCCAGGCGGATGGATCGATCTCCCGCCGGTTCGGCGGCACCGGGCTCGGCCTGGCAATCTCCAAACGCCTGGTGGACCTGATGGGCGGGACGATCGACTTCACCAGCCGCCCCGCCGCCGGCGCCACCTTCTGGGTTGAGTTGCCGCTGCCCGAAACGGCCGAGCCGGTGCCGGAAGATGCGCACCAAGAACACTCGGACTGGACTTTTGCACACAGCGGTCCGATGCCACTGGGGCTCGCCGCCACGGGGCAGGTCAATGAACGCCGAGGCGCTCATGTCCTCGTCGTCGAAGACAACGCGATCAACGCGATGGTGGTCGAAGCCCAGCTGCAGCGCCTGGGGTGCGGCTGCGACATCGCCACCGATGGCGAGGAGGCCCTTCAACGCCTTTCGACCGGGCACTACAGCCTGGTGCTGATGGATTGCATGCTGCCAGGCATCTCGGGGTTCGAAACGACCCAGCGCTGGCGTGCGCTGGAAGCCAAGCGTGGTCTCAAGCACTTGCCGATCGTCGCGCTGACGGCCAACGCGCTGGCCAGCAACCTGGCAGAAACGCGCACTGCAGGCATGGACGACTTCCTGACCAAGCCCTGCACGCTGGACAAGCTGGAGGCGGTGCTGCGGACGTGGTTGGCGCCGCCAGGCAAGACCGCGGCGACACCTCAGACCAGCGAACCGGTGGACCAGCCCTTGCCGCGATCGCTGTGACGGTCGGCTTGAATCAGAGCTGGGCTTGACGCGGGCCGCTTGCCTGAAGCGGATCGGGTGCAGGACACCATCGATGGAGCGTCGCCCTCAACGCAGAGAAAACAAAGGGCTTCGTCATCACCTCGTCCATGCCATGCTGAAGACATGCTTCCAGTTCGTGCGGCATCGCGCTGGCGGTCAACGCAACGATGGGCGTTCTTCGGCGGCCGGTGTGCTGTTCGACCGCACGGATCTTGTCGGCCAGCTCCAAGCCGTCCATCCCGGGCATGTGCACGTCCAGGAAGATCATGTCCACGGTCTCTTGCTGGAAGGCCTGGAACGCCGCAGCGGAGTTGCTCCAGGCGATCGCTTCGGCACCGAACAGCCTCAGCACCTCGGTGGCCAACAGCAGGTTGGTCTCGTCGTCGTCGACAACCATCACCCGGCAAGCTGGTTCGTTCGATTCGATTGGCATGGTGGGCCCTCCGGTCATCGGCGCCGGTTGGCCAGCGCTCTTCTGTCGATCATGTGGTCCGCGGTTGTCACTTGCTTCGATCGCATCGTCGAGGTCAAGGCCACGTGAAGTTGACCGGTGGCACCGGCAGCCGCACATCGACCGGCTTGGTCTTCACTTTGCTTCCCGATGCGGCCTCCAGCGTGTACTGCCCCGCGGCCTGCTCGTCGACGGTGAAGGTGATTGCAGTCTGCTGCGGTGCATACACCGCCGTCCACGGTGCATCGATGGGCAGTGCCAGCGAGTAGGCGCCGGTCTGGGCGTCGACAGACCCGAAACCCACCTCCACCGCAGGCCCCCCCGTCAGCTGCTGCCAACCCCTTGCCGTGGCTGTGGCTGGCGACACCAGCCCGCCCACCGTGCGCGAGCCGAGCGCGGCCACGCCTGGCACGATCGGCGAGTCGGCGGTGTTGACGCTTGTGTAGGCGGTGGTGTCGACCGGCACCCCCGTCACGATCGCCGTGACGCGCCCGTCAGCGGTGACCACCAGGTCGTAGCTTCCGACCGGTACCGGGTAGAGCACGAACTTGCCGCTGGCATCGGGCGTGGTCGCCTTGACCTGCACCCCGTTGGATTGAACCGCCACCCGGGTTTGCGGCATCGGCAAAGACGGGTCGACGTAGCCGACAACGCCTTGTCCAGAGCCCGTCACCAAGGGGATCGCGGTGATCACCGGCTTGAGCTTGTAGTGCCCGGATTTGCCGGCCGACACCACCGACTTGCAGGCGTCGAAATCGAGCACCACGTCGACGACCTGGCCATCTGCGACATCAGCGTCGAGCTTGATCTTGATGCCGCTCGTGCTGCTGCCCGGCGTGTCCAACGCCGCTTCGGCCTGGCCGGACGGCACCACCGAGTTCGCAAGAGGCGTAGCCTTGCTGTTGTCCGACAGCACCATTCTGATCTGCGAGTAATGGCCAGCACTCAACTGGGTCTCGCCCAGCAGCTCGACCAGACCGTTTTGAAGCGTCAGCAGGTCGATCCGGCGCGGCGGGCTCAGCACGATGTCGGACCAACCAGCGTCGCTGGTCCCCGCGTCGGCGTGCGAGTGAACGCGAAGCTTGTTGACCGTGACGTTGACCTGTTCGTAACCGCAGGCCGGAGCGTCGGTCACAGCCAGGCGCATGCCCCCGGTGCCGCCTATGCCGCCACCACCACCGCCGCTGCCTGCGAAGGAGAGCACCACCACGCTCAACAACCCACTGCCGATGGCAAGCCAACGCTGGAGTCTCATCTGCCTTCTCCCATGAAAGCCGAGTCCGACTCAGGTGAGTCGCGCAGCGGTTCTTCGAAGTAGTAGATGCCCACGCCGACCCGGGCGGCGCGCGGCTCGGGGCCGTCGTCGGGCACGCCGGTGTCGTGCTCCTGCAGCCAACGGTCCAGCCTTTCGAGCAGTGCCTGCGCTTGGACCGCGCTCTGCCTGCGCAGCGCCGGCAGATGGCTCACGGCGATGCGGTGGTACATCACCTTGCGCTGGTACCGCGGCTCGGTCCCGCCGTGGTCGATGTTGTGTTCGATCGTCGCAATCAGGTCGGCCACGTCGGTGCCCAGGATGGCCAGCTTGTCGGCCACGCTGGTCGTCGGCACGTAGGCGCGTGCCACGGGCTCGATCAGGCCGTCGTCCTGGCGCCGCACCGCGCCCACGCGAAGCAACTCATCGAGCACTGCGCGCGCCGGCATGTCGCCGCTGTAGCGGCGCACCAGTTCGGCAAAGCTGCGCGGGCCCTCGTCGCGCAGCGAGCGCGGCGAGCCGTCGTTGTCGAGGAAATCGCCGTCGCGCTGCCAACCTGTCAGCACGCGGGCGGCGCGGTTGTAGCGCTCGCTCGGCGCAGATTCACCCGGTGCTGCTTCAGCCAGCAGCCTGGCGACCTCTTTGCGGGTCAGGCCGGACAAGATGGCCGCGCGTGACATCGAGGGAGCTTTGCCCTCGATGTTGAAGTCCTTCATCGCCACCTCCACGAATACGCGCTTGGCAATCTCTTCAAAGGCGATGAAGGACATGGACTGCCCCAATAACAGGCGAAACAGCGGTCGCAGCAAAGTTGCAACTGCCGTTTCAAGTACCTGTTGTGCGCGCACCAGCGTCGTCATGCTTGGGACATTTTTCCCACAAAAAGGCGCCGACGTCGACCCTTGGGTGATGAGCCTCTTGGCAGAAGGGTCTGCCGGTGGGCGTCAATCGGGCGCGGGTTTCCCCTGGGCCACGCGCCCGATGGCGCCGGCGGGCTTGACGGCATGCGAAGGGCTGCTGGCGTGGGATCCGGGCGGAGGACGGACCGGACGCACCGATGCCCGCAGCGCCGGTGGCGCCGCGCCCGATCCGTCAAAGCCCAAGCGTCAGCGCTTGAACTCGTCGGCGAGTTGGCGGTAGCGGGTTTGCTGCCAGCGCCGGTAGTCGGCGTCCAGGCCTTGCCAAGGGTCGGAGCGCCAGGGCTGGTCGTCGAGATCGACGGCCTGGCTCAGGCCGCCCCAGGGGTGTGGCGTCGATGCGCCGCCGTCGAAGACGGTGTCGAGGTTCGGTTCACTCGCGTGGACGGTCTGGCCCGCGGGCCGGGAACCGGTGTTGCCACCTCGGTCGGCTTGTTGCATCACGCGTCCTTCCTGGGTTTGGATTACGCGGCCGATGTCCATGAATGCGGCCGGTTGGCGCATTAGGCAATCGACGTGCCCGCCACTCGTCGGCGGCGATGGTCGCCCGACACGGGCCGACCGGCCTACGACACGAGCAGCGGCCGACAGTCTGTGACTGACTGGTCCCGATAGCAAGGATGGACACAAGATGGACGAAGGCCCGGTCAAACCGGGCCTTCGCATCACGCGGCACGCGAGGTGCAGCGAGAACTTGCCGTGTGGCTTACTTGCCGAGCTTGCCGCGCGGGCTGCCCACGCCGGTGCAATAGTCCCAGCCCACCGTGGCGGCGGCGCCGTTGCTGCCGGTCGTCACGTCGTAGAAGTTGGTCTTGTACTCCTTGTAGGTCGCCAGCTGCGCGTACAGCAGGTTGTCTTCCATGTTGGAGTAGTAGCCGCCCGGCGAAGGCGCGACGCCCAGCCGGTTGTTCGAGTTGTTGACGATGCCGGCCAGCGCCGGTGCCGACAGGCTCGTGCCGCCGACGACGTACCAGGCGTTGTTGTAGAGCACCCAGGCGCCGCTGGCCGGGTCGGCGTCGAAGGACATGTCCGGCGTGCGGCGGCTGGCCTGGCCGAACAGCGGGTACTGGTAGTTCGTCCACGGGCCGGTGCCGGAGCCGAAGGTGCTGCTGTAGGTTTCGTAGGCGCTGGTGCCACCGCCAGAGCCGGGCCAGCAGCTTTCGCTCTGGAAGGCTTGCGTGGTCGGGTCGCGGTTGATGGTGGTGCCACCGGCCGAGATCACCCACGGCGAAGAGCTTGGGTATTGCGCACCCAGGCCCGAATCGCCCGCCGAGAAGAAGTAGCTGATCGGCTTACCGGCCACCCAGTTGGCGCGGAAGACCCCATCCCAGTCCGTCGATTCGGTCGGGAACTCGCCGCTGCCCCAGCTGTTGGTCACCTGGCCACCGCCGTACAGCAGCACCTGCTGCGCGGCCACCTGCTCGGCGTACATCAGGTCGGGGTAGCTGTTCGAGCAGGCCTCGACGTAGATGATGGTCGCTGCGGGCGCCATGGCGTGGGCCCATTGCGTGTCCATCGCGCCTTCCAGCGCCCAGCCCGAGTTGAATGGCGGCGTGACGCAGGCGCCGTTGCCGTTGGCGATCACCTTTTTGAACTTGGGCGCCGGCAGGCCGAAGAACGAGCTGAACGACTGCAGGTCGCTCAAGACGGTCGGGTTGTCATAGGCGATGACGACGGCGATCGCACGACTGCCACCCACGGCGTTGTAGGCCGAGTTGTTGGTCGGCGCGCAACCGGCGTAGGTCGGCCCCATCTTGTACAGGCACGACAGCGACGCCGGGTACTCGGCAAAGGTGGAATCGGGCTCGATATCCACGTGGGGCTCGGCTTGGCGCAGGTCGGTGATCGCCGAAGGATGGATGCCCTTCGGGTTCTTGATCACGTAGTTCGTGTGGGCACGAACACCCGCATCGCCCGGCAGACTCTTGCTGCTTTCCGGCACAAAGACGGTGGCCGGGGCGGCATAGGGCGCGACCGATTGAGGGGCATTGTCTTTCGATACATCCAAACCCGGGGTCGATGCGCTGCCGGCGTCAGCGGCCAGCGCGGCGAATGCGAGAACCGGCAGCGTAGCGATACCGCCAACCACCAAACTGCGTGTCAAAACGGTCAATGCTTTCATGGGATTCCTCAGCTGGGTTTATCGGGTTGAAAAAGCCCTGGCAGAAGCGCGAGGCAAAGACAGTCCCACGACAGCACCGGGTGGGCTGTCGGTGAAGCGTTTTGGCTTGGTCCCGAGGGCAGACGGAGTGTGGGTTTCTCCCTCAGCCAGCCCCATCCCCAGACCACTTGGGTTCATCCCCAAGCTTGCGCATGCCCCCACCCCTAGCAATCTCATCGCGAGGCACGCGCTTTGCCGACAGCGCGGCATCCGGGGACGAGATTGAAAGGAACGGTGCCATGCAAGCCGTGCGTGCATCCGATGGTCAGGCTGGCAAACCCACGGACAGCGGTGCCGGGCGCGGCCCACTGCCGAGATCCTGATGGCCACGCCGCGCATCCTGGCCATCGGCCGCAACAGGCAATCGCTGGCCTGCTGCGTGGCCGATGCACTGCGCCTGCGCTGCGCCGCACTCGACGAGACGCTGCGCCAACAATGCGGGCCCGACCTGGTGTTGGCATTGCTGCGCGACATCGAGCGCCTGAGCAACGAGCTGAAAGCCGCGCTCCACGCGCAAGAGGCGCTCGACTACGTCCGCTACCGACGTTCGACCTGACCTGACCCGGGCGCTTCCGCTGCGCACCTGGGCCGGCAGGCCAGCGCGGTCTCAGCCCACCGTCTCGACCACTCCGCCGGACGCGCCGCCCTCGCCCGCCAGGCACACCCGCATCCTCCCGCTGGCCTTGGCCCGGTACATCGCCTGGTCGGCGGCGGCGATGAGTTCGGCTGCGCTCTCGCCATCGCTCGGGTAGCGGCTGACACCGATGCTGGCGCCGGAGACCAGCACCGCGTCGCCGCGAGGCATGGGCTGCGACAGCGCGTCCAGCACCTTGTGCGCGACCACCAGCAGCCCGTCGACGTTGTCGATCTCGTCGATCAGGATGATGAACTCGTCGCCACCCATGCGCGCGACGGTGTCGACCTCGCGCACGACGCTTTTCAGGTGCTGCGCCAGCGTGCGCAACACGAAGTCGCCCGCGGCGTGGCCCGACCCATCGTTGATGGTCTTGAAGTTGTCGAGGTCGATGAACAGCAGCGCCAGTTGGCCGTTGGTGCGTTTGGCGTGGGCCAGCGCATGGTCAAGCCGGTCGAGGAAGAAGCGCCGGTTGTGCAGCCCGGTCAGGCTGTCGTGGCTGGCCAATCGGTCGAGCTCGCCCTGCTTTTGCTCCAGCTTGGCGAACTGCGCGCGAATCTGCTGCTGCATGGTCTCGATGCTGCGCGCCAGCAGGCCGATCTCGTCCTTGCGTGCGCTGGGCAGGCGGCCTCCCCCAGTGCCGTCGGTGAAGCGCTGGACCGCGTCGACGATCTGGTCCAACGGCCGCGTCAAGGCACGCGCCAGCAAGATCGCCAGGATCACGGCCAACGCACTGAAGGCGACCACGATGCGGATGCTGACCACGCCCAGCTGCTCGCTGTCCTTGAGCACCGCTTCCAGCGGCTGCGCCAGGCCGAGGATGAACTCGTCCTCGCGCCGCAGCTCACTCAAGGGCTGGCGCATGAAGGCAGCGACCACCGCACCGCCACCGGTCGGGATCGCCGTCGTGACGAGCTCGTCCTGGCGGCCCGCACCTTCGATGGTCATCGTCGTCGCAGCAGGAAAAGAGTCTTGCAGCCGCGCCACCTGCCCACGATCAAAGGCGAAAGCCTGGCTCGGATCCGGATGGATCAGGAAGTCGCCGGCGGCGTTGGTCAGGTACAGCTGCAAGCCGGGCGGCAGATCGACCGCCAGCTGGGCAAACAAGCCGTTCAGGTCGACATTGATGACGACGACACCACGCGCCACGCCGTTCACATCGTGCACGGGCGCGGCGACCTGCAGCGCCGGTTTGTCCTGGCCGGCATGGGCGCCCACCTCGTGGTTGATGGCCGGTCGCGACACGTACACCGCACCCGGGGGCAGGCGCAGCGTCTCGAACACATAGGGGTAGTGGCCCTTCTCCTGCAGATCGTCACCGTGCACGCGCACGACACCGCCCTCGTCGCGGTCGACGCGAATGCGCTCCAGGCCATGGTCGGTCACGTCGATCAGGCGCATCTGGAAGTATTCAGGGTGGGTTTCCAGCACGCGTTCAAACAGCAGCGCCACGTTGTTCTCGTTGAACGTCTGCACGCTCGGGTCGGCGCGGGCGAGCAGGCGCGCCGCCTGCGGGTGATCGGCCACCAGCCGCGCATCGCGCGCAGTGCCGTTGAGTCCGACCGCCAGCTGGCGGACCAGCACCCGGGTCGCCGTCTTGAGGCGATCTTCGGCGCCGGCGATCAGCATCGCGCGGCTGGCCAGGTAGCCGTAGTAGCCAGTCAGGCCGGTCGCCAGCAGGCCGACGCAGGCCATTGCGAGCGCGAGGCGCCTGGCAATGCCCAGCTTCGGCTTCATGCAGGCCGTCTCATTGAGCATCCTCCGTGCCGCGCACTCCGGAATTCGCCTTGGGAGCGGCCCGGCGGCTCATTGGTGCACCCTTGGGCCTGCGGCCCTACCCTCCAAGAGGGACTGAGCCTCTACGGGCGGCCGGGCGAGGCTCATGGCGCCAGCACCCGCGAAGCACGATCGCCAGAGCGGATGCGCGCCCACAGGGTCTCGCGCCGATCGGCGTCTTCAACCGGCTCGAGCCAGAGCAGGCGCACCTCGGGTCGGCTCGACGCCGACTCGGTGGTGGTGCTGGCCAAGCCTTGGCGCTGGACCAGCAACTGGCCGGCCTTGTCACCGAGCAGTTGGTCGATCCAGGCATGGGCCAGCGCAGGGTCGCGGGCACCGCGCGTGACGGCCCAGCAGTCGAGCCAGGCCAGGGCCCCTTCGCGCGGGATCACATAGCCTGCGTCAACGCCCTGCGCCTTCAGCAGGTGCAATTGCTGGGTGCCGTAGTTGGCGTACATCAGCGCGGCGCCGTGGCGCTGGAACAGGCGGACCGACTCTTCGGGCTGGTTGTAGAAGCCCAGCACGTTGCGCCGCAGATCGATCAGCGCATCGACCGCCCGTGGCCACATCGCCGTCTGCATCTTGAACGGCGACGGGGCCCCCAGCATCTGGGCCGCCAGCGAGAAATTGTGGGTGCCGCCGCTGTAGGCCAGCACCTTGCCCTGGTAGCGGGTGTCCCACAGCGCGGCGATCGAGGTGGGCGGGTCACTGACCTGGCGCTTGTCGTAGATCAGCCCCATCTCTGAATAGGTGAACGGGATCGCGTAGGTCTGCGCCACCCCCGCCTGCACATGGACCAGCCCAGGGATGGTGGCGCGCTGGCGAAAGCGTGGCAGTTGCATGCCGGTGTTCGGGATCTTGTCGGTGTTGACCGGCTGCACCAGCTTGGCCTGGATGTAGCGCTGCAACTCGGCTGTGTTCACCGCGAACACATCGAAATCGGCGCCCTCGTGAGCGCTGAGCTTTTGCCACATCGACTCGTCGGTATCGATCACCGTCAACTCGACATGGGCGCCGGTCTTGGTTTCGAAGTCGTGCACGACCTCGGGCTCTGCATAGCCGGGCCACGCCAGCACGCGCAGTACGGGCGCGGCCGCTGCTTGGACCCCCGCCAAGGCAAGCGCTGCAACCACCGAAATGAGCTTCAACCGCATCGCCCCCCGCCACACCACCGGGTTTTCGTAGCAGCGATCTTAGGTCCGGTCACGCCGGCGCGCTCAAACTAATCTTCCGCCGTTCATGCGCGTCGGACCGCGTCCATTGGCGGACCCGGTGGCGCTCGCCCGCAGGGATAAATCCTTCGAAATACAGACCAACGAAAGCCTTTCGAATTTAATTTGAAAGAAAGCAAAAGACGATATCGACAGCATACGAAAGCTTGTCTACATTCGCCCGAACGGTGCCGAGGTTCGAACAGGTGCACTGAATTCCCTGCAGGAGAAGTCCCGTGCGCTGCCATGTTCCCGACCGTTTTGTCCTGACCACCTTGGCCGCTGCGGCGCTTTCCGTCGCCGCCACGCCGCTGTGGGCCCAAGACACCGAGCCCGCCGCTGACAAGCCGGCGGACGCCGTCGAAAGCATCGTCGTCACCGGCACCCGCGCCAGCCTGGCCAAATCGCTCGAGCTCAAGCGCAACGCCAGCCGCGTGCAAGACTCGATCTCGGCCACCGAGCTGGGCCGCTTTCCCGACGACAACGTGGCCGACTCGTTGAGCCACATCACCGGCGTCGCGATCAGCCGCACCGCCGGCGGCGAAGGCCTGAAGGTCAGTGTGCGCGGGCTCGGGCCGGGCTACAGCCTGGTCACGCTGAACAACCGCATCCTGGCCACCGACGACGCCGGCCGCGACTTCGCGTTCGACGTGCTGCCGGCCGATGTGATCGGTGGCGCCGACGTGGTCAAGTCGGCCCAGGCCTCGCTGACCGAAGGCGCGATCGGCGGCCTGGTCAACCTGCGCTCGGCCCACCCGTTCGATGACCCCGGCCGGCACGCGCTGGTGCGTGCCGAGACCGACTACAACACGATGTCACGCCTGTCCGGCAACAAGGTGTCGGCCGTCTACAGCGACACCTTCGCCGACAACACGATGGGCGTGCTGGTCGGCGCCGTGCTGGCCCACCGCAAGGTGCGCACCGACAGCGCCGGCTACACCTACTTCCGCGGCATCGACCTCAACGGCGACGGCGCGATGACCGACGCCGACCAGAACCTCGCCGGCACCTGCTGCATGACCTTCGGCTCGATCATGGAGGACAAGAAGCGCACGGCCGTGTCCGCCGCCTTCGAGTGGCGGCCGAACGCCGACGTGAAGATGGTGCTCGACGGCCTGTACACCCGGCTCGATTCGCCGCAGGTCGGCTACAACCAGGCCTACTTCCCGAACTGGGTCGATGGCCGCTGGTCCGACATGAAGGTGACCGACGGCGTGGTCACCGCGATGACGGTGAAAGACCTGGTGCCCGAGATCGCCAACATCACCACCGACCGCGTCGTCGACACCGCGCAGTACGGCTGGAACGGCAGTTGGCAGGTCTCGCCCGACCTGGTGCTGACAGGCGACGCCTACCAGTCGACCTCCACGCGCCTGGGCGGCGGCAAGGACACCTACGTCGTCGCGCAACTGGCTGGCCACACGACAGGCTACTGGGCCAACACCGGCCAGGTGCTGCCCCGCATCCGCGTGCAGCTCGAAGACGGGCGCGACCTGGCCACAGCACTGGCCGCGGGCCAACTGGGCGACGCCGACTTCGGCCCGCACTATGTGGGCCTGCACGGCGACGACGTGCACGACACGATCAACGGCGCCAGCGCCGGTGGCCGCTGGGCCATCGACTCGGGCATCTTCGACCAGCTGCACTTCGGCTGGGCCGGCACCGACCGCACGAAGAAGCGCGACTACTTCGAAAACGACTTCACCAACGGCAGCGTGCAGTACTCGGGCAGCGAGTCGACCACCTTCGCGTCGATGGGCGCGCATGTCGTCCAGCGCTCGTTCACGCTGCCGAATTTCATGCCCGGTGCGGGCAGCGGCTTTCCCACTTCGTTCGTCGCCTTTGACGTGCCGGCCTACCTCGAAGCGCTGAAGAAGCTCGACGGCCAGCCGAACCCGAACGGCGGCGTGTTCGACTACCGCAAGACCTTGCCGGTGCTGAACCCGGTGCAAAGCTACCGCGTGAAAGAGAAGACCGACGCGGCCTACCTGCAGCTTGACCTGGCCGGCGAGCAGTGGAGCGGCGACGTCGGCGTGCGGCTGGTGCACACCAGCACGCAGTCATTGAGCGCCTACAACCAGATCATCTCGATCACGCCGCCACCGCCGAACGACCCGACCGGCGCTTACTTCGTCGAGTACAGCCCCGCCGTGCCGATCAACGTCGGCGGCAGCTACACCAAAGCGCTGCCGGCAGCCAACTTTCTCTACCACCTGAACAAGACGCTGCAGATGCGCCTGGGCGTGGCCGAGACCATCGCGCGCCCCAGCGTCGACCAGCTGGCCCCCACCCGCACCGACGGCGCCAGCTGGGGCGCCGACGTGATCTGGATCTCTGGCGACCCGCACCTGAAACCGTACACCGCCTGGCAGCAAGACCTGTCGCTCGAGTGGTACTACGCGCCGAAGTCGGCGCTGAACGCCGCGGTGTTCGCCAAGCAGATCAAGAACTTCATCACCTCGACCGCCGAAGAGAACGTCGACATCGGCGTGCCCGGCCACCTGTTCACGATCGTCTCGCCGATCAACGGCGACAAGGCCACCGTGCTGGGCTTCGAGGTGGGCTGGCAGCATCTGATGGACAACGGCTTCGGCATCCGCGCGCAGTACACCTACAACAAGACCCGCTCGTGGGTCGACGGTGAACTGGTCGGCGAGCTCGAAGGCGTGGCCCCGGCCAGCTCGTCGCTGGGCCTGATCTACGAGAAGGGCCCGATCAGCCTGAACCTGTCGGCCGACTACACCAGCCCGTACACCGTGACCAGCGGCACCGAGCTGGGCGTGCCGAGCAAAGCGAAGGCGGTCACCTGGGTCACCGCGCAAGCGTCTTACGAATTCAACGGCGGCTTCAAGCTGACGCTCGAGGGGCGTAACCTCACCAACGCCCAGGAGCGCACCGACCTGGGCCGGCGCGACCTGCCGTACACCTACAACGCCTATGGCCGCTCGTTCACGCTGGGCGCCAGTCTGAAGTTCTGACCATGCAGCGAACTGTCCCCGTGGCCCGGCGCGCGTTCTTCCAGTGGCTGGGCGCGTCGGCCTTGTGCGCACCGGCGGTGGTGTCGAGTGCACCGGCCAGCGGCCGCGGCCATGTGCGCATCGCCGATGCGGCGATCTCGCTGCAGTTCGACGAGTGGATGCGCTGCCGCGTCGTCCACCTGGCCGGCCCGCGGCCGGTGGCGCTGACCGACTTCGACGCGAGCGAAACCTTGACGCTCGCCAACGGCGCGGTCGTCGACCGCTTCGTGCTGCGCCAGACGCAGGTCGACGCACTGCCCGACGACGCCCACGGCCCCGCCCGCCGTTTGCGCCTGGAAGGCCGGTCAACCCAAGGCCTCATCAAGACGGTCGCGGTGACGCTGCACGACGCCTTTCCCGGCTTCGCGTGGCTGGAGGTCAACTACCGCAACGAGTCAGTGGCAGCGCTGGCGATCAAGGGCTGGGGCAATGCGCAGCACCGCGTGCTGCCGCGCGCCGGTCGCGCGCAAGCCTTCTGGTCTTTCGCCGGCGCCAGCCATGAAGACCGGCACGACTGGGTACAACCCGTCAAACCCGGCTTCGCGCAAGACAACTTCATGGGCATGAACGCGCCCGACTACGGCGGCGGCACGCCGGTGGTCGATGTGTGGCGGCGCGACGCCGGGCTGGCTGTCGGCCACCTCGAAGAGGTGCCGCAGCAGGTGTCGTTGCCGACACGCTGGTTGCGCGGCGGCGTGCAACTGGGCCTCAGCGCCAAGCGCGCCACCACGCTGGCACCGGGTCAGACGCTGACGACCGCACTGAGCTTCGTCGCCGTGCACCAGGGTGACTACTTCGCTGCGCTCGATGCCTACCGCCGCGTGATGGCGCAGCGTGGCATCGTTGCCGCCACGCCGCCGGCCGCTGCCTACGAGCCGATCTGGTGTGCGTGGGGCTACGAGCGCGAGTTCACCGTCGAGCGGGTCGAGGCGACGCTGCCCAAGGTCAAGGAGCTGGGGCTGGACTGGGCGGTCATCGACGACGGCTGGCAGGCGGCCATCGGCGACTGGCGGCCGAACACGGACAAGTTCCCCGGCGGCGAGGCGCAGCTCAAGGCGCTGGCCACCAGCATCCGCAACGCCGGACTGAAGCCGCGGCTGTGGATCGCCCCACTCGCGGTGGCCCCCGGCAGCGACGAGCTGCACGAGCACAGCGACATGCTGTTGCGGGACAAAGACGGCGCGGTGCAAAACGTCAGCTGGTGGAACAGCTTCTACCTCTGCCCGGCCTACGGCAAGACGATCGAGCGCGCGCAGGGCCTTGTGCGCAAGGTCATCGGCGAGTGGGGCTTCGAAGGCCTGAAGATCGATGGCCAGCACCTGAACGGCGTCGCGCTGTGCCACAACCCGGCCCACAAGCATGCGCGGCCCGAAGAATCGGCCGAGCGGCTGAGCGGGTTCTTCCACGCGATCTACGACACCGCGCGCGCGATCAACCCCAACGCAGTGATCGAGCTGTGCCCTTGCGGCACTTCGTTCGCCTTCCACAACCTGCCCTGGATGAACCAGACGCCGGCGTCGGACCCGTTGTCGTCGTGGCAGGTGCGGCACAAGGGCAAGACGTTGAAGGCGCTGATGGGGCCACGCGCCGCGTATGCCGGCGACCATGTGGAGCTAAGCGACGGAGGCGCCGACTTCGCCTCCACCGTCGGCGTCGGTGGCGTCGTGTCGACCAAGTTCACCTGGCCCGAAGACCCGAAGCCGAAAGACTCATTCCTGCTGACGCCGGAGCACGAGACGCTGTGGCGACGCTGGATCACGCTGTACCGCGAGCAGATGCTGCCCACTGGCGTCTACCGCGGCGAGCTGTACGACATCGGCTTCGACAAGCCCGAGGCGCACGTGGTCGAGAAGGACGGCCGCTTGCACTACGCCTTCTACGCGCCGCAGTGGGACGGTGTGGTCGAGCTGCGCGGGCTGAAGGCAGCGCGCTACGAACTGCGCAACCTGTTCGACGGCCAGGCGCTCGGCACCGTCACCGCCGCCAAGCCACACGTCAGGCTGGCTTTCAAGAATCACCTGCTGCTTTGCGCCACACCGCTCGACACCCAAATCACTTGAGGAGACACCGATGCCCCTGCACTCTTCGTCGAAGCATCTGTTGACCACCCTGTGCCTGGCCGGCTGTTCACTGGCCGTCTGGGCCGGCGGCACCCGCCCGGCCTCGCCCTGGGTCCCGCATGTGGACGACAGCTACCAGATCCAGCTGACCGGCAAGATCAACACCGGCTACGACGTCGAGGTCTACGACATCGACCTGTTCGACACGCCCGACGCGGTGATGAACACGTTGCACGGCCGCGGCGTGCGGGTGGTGTGTTATTTCTCGGCCGGCACCGCCGAAGACTGGCGCGCCGACTATTCGCAGTTCAAGCCAGCCGACCTGGGTGGCAACCTCGACGGCTGGCCGGGTGAGCGCTGGGTCGACACCCGCTCGGCCAATGTGCGCGCCATCATGAAAGCCCGCTTCGACCGCGCCGCGGCGCGCGGCTGCGACGGCGTCGACACCGACAACGTCGACGAGTACACCTACAGCGATTCCGGCTTCCCGCTGACCCCCAGCACGCAGCTGAACTACAACCGCTTCCTGGCGAAAGAGGCCCATGCGCGCGGGCTGAAGATCGGGCTGAAGAACGACGTCGGCCAGCTGTCCTCGCTGGTCGCGAGCTTCGACTTCGCGGTCAACGAGTCCTGCCACGTCTACAAGGAATGCGGTGGCTATTCGCTCTTCACCAACGCCGACAAGCCGGTGTTCAACATCGAGTACAAGAAGAAGTGGGTCGACGACCCGGACGCCCGCGCCAGGATGTGCGCGCAGGCTCGCGCGGCGAACTTGCGCACGCTGGTGATGCCGCATCTGCTGAATGACGACTTCCGCCTGAGCTGCGACGACTAGGGCTACGAGTCGTCGCAATTGCTGGTCAGCCCCAAGACACCCCGCGGGGCAGTTGTGCTACACCGTCGATCTTTCGCGGGAGTGTTCTCATGTTGACAGCCAGCGCGCCATGAACAAGTACAAACTGTCGCCGTCGTGCGACTACGTGGCCTTGTTCAAGAGCACGCCGATCGACTTCTTCGCCCCCGAGAAGAAGCGACCGCTGCAGCGCCTGCGGTTCGGCCAGCGGCCCGAGCGTGGGGTGGTCGAGATCAGCGACGGCAAGTTGGATTTCGAGATCCACCTGCGCGCCCG
>Ga0307515_10003164_pt1 | contig 34834 bp, 37 predicted proteins | sample 17_EM_MG_FD_194513 | JGI IMG/M metagenome (GOLD analysis project Ga0307515, IMG submission 194513) | Populus trichocarpa ectomycorrhiza microbial communities from riparian zone in the Pacific Northwest, United States - 17_EM | ecosystem: Host-associated > Plants > Roots > Unclassified | place...
TATGCCGCATTCCTTTATATAGGATAGCGAAACGGCTTGCTTGTCTGCCATTCCGAACTCATCTTCAATGATTACGCTCTCAGCCCCATAGGCTTCAAAAAGAGCGCAAATGCCGGGTTGCATGAGCGGTTGGAATTCGTTGTCAGTCGGCAGGAACAGCTGTTCCGCGGAGCAATGGCCACTAATCTGTTCGGCTGCTTTCGCATCGTGAAATCGTGCGTTGAGCGCGTGCTTATTCGACAACAGGCCAACCATGAGCGCGTTGTGATTAACAAAGGAAGTTGCCCCGCAGATTTCTCTCCAACCGGTGGGCTTGCCGTAAAGCCTTGCGGCTTCGTCTACGTCCAGATTCCCCAATAGCTTTCCGTCGAAGTGAGCTTGGTACTGCTCATTGTTCCATTCTAGAAAACCAACTCCCTTTGGCATATCGCTAGCCTCCAGTACCAAAGGCCCATGGATGCAGTGCGCAGGGTCGATACCGGGTATGCGAAAGAATGGATGAAGGGCGACAAAAACGCGAGCGTATCTGCCCTCAAACCAATTGAGGATGGGCTGCTCTCCCAACATGGTTTTTGGTTTGTCTTGCTTCGTCAAATCACCCTCCCCTCTGGGGAACTACCTGCGGCTGGCACAAAAAAGGGGCCCAAATGGCCCCCAATTCGCATATCGATGCAAGCGTTACCTCACGCGGCGGCGCTCCGCCGAGGGTTGGTAGGCGAGCTTCTGATGATAGGTGCAATAGGGGGTATTGTCGGGCGAGTCATTGCCGCAGAAACAGAAGTCGTCCTTGAGCGGATCGCCGATCGGCCACTTGCAGGTGCGTTCGGTCAGTCGAACGAGCGGCAGGCGCTTGAAGATCGGCACCACGACATTGTTGCTGGTCGAGACCTGCATCTCCTCGAGCGCTTCGACCTCGATGTCTTCCTTGAGCATGGTCGCGCCGGCCTGGCGGGTTATTGTACGGGTAATCGTGCGCGGCGCGAAGGTTGTAGGCCGTACTTGGGTCGAGACCGTCGCGCGCTTCTGGGAGCGGGCGGAGGTTGCACCGCCCGCCTTGGCGCGTCCCGGCAGGCTTAGCCGGTGAACCTTGCCGATCACCGCGTTGCGGCTGACGCCGCCGAGCTGGGCGGCGATCTGGCTGGCGCTCAGCCCCTCGGCCCAGAGCTTCTTCAGCCTATCCACGCGTTCTTCGGTCCAGTTTACGCCATTGTCCATGATGCCATCCTTCCTACGGAATCCTTCACCGCACCCCAAGACGAGCCTGGGGGGCGAGGGCCCCTGATTTTTTGGTGACTAGTTCCGCCGCATGCAGTCTAGCTAATTCATTCCTAAACTAGTGGTGCCCGGACTCCATGACAAGGGTGCCGGGAATCTGCGGGAATCAATTTTTGACTTATCCCCAAGATTGATTTGTCAACAGTCATTTTAGCGCAGGCCCGCCGCATGTCGCGAAATGGGTTCAGCCCAGGCAAGCAGGCCAACTGGGGCAGAAATGCGGGTTTTTGTTGACGGCGGAAGATCAAATGATAATAGTGCCGCTGCCGCCTGAAAGGGCGGCTTTTTGCTTTTGCGAGCGGGGAAGCGCCGGGCATTGGCGGGAAGCAAACCGTTCACGACAGGACAGACCAGGAGAACCTCCATGGCGGATGCCGCTACACTTTACGACACCTATGCTCGCGCCCCGATGCGCTTCGAGCGAGGTGAAGGCGTGTGGCTGATCACCGAAACCGGCGAGCGCTATCTCGATTTCGCAGCCGGCGTAGCGGTCAATTCGCTGGGGCATGCGCATCCGCATCTCGTCGCGGCGCTGAAGGACCAGGCCGAGAAGCTCTGGCATACGTCCAATCTCTATGAATCCCCCGGACAGGAGAAGCTGGCCCGGCGGCTGATCGAGAACACGTTCGCCGACAAGGTGTTCTTCACCAATTCGGGCGCCGAGGCGCTGGAATGCGCGATCAAGACCGCGCGCCGCTATCACTATTCCAAGGGCCATCCGGAAAAATTCCACATCATCACCTTCGAGGGCGCCTTCCACGGCCGGACGATCGCGACGATCGCCGCGGGTGGCCAGCAGAAATACATCGACGGCTTCGGCCCGAAGGCGCCGGGCTTCGATCAGGTGCCGTTCGAAGATCTCGACGCGGTGAAAGCGGCGATTACCGATGCCACCGCCGGCATATTGCTCGAGCCGATCCAGGGCGAAGGCGGGCTTCGGAGCTTCTCGCCGGAATTCCTCAAGGCAATGCGCGCGCTTTGCGACGAGCATGGCTTGTTGCTGATGCTTGACGAGGTCCAGTGCGGCGTCGGCCGGACCGGCAAGCTGTTCGCCTATGAGCGGGCCGGGATCACACCGGATATCATGGCCGTGGCCAAGGGCATTGGCGGCGGCTTTCCGATGGGTGCCTGCCTCGCAACGGCCGAGGCCGCGTCGGGCATGGTCACCGGCACGCATGGCTCGACCTATGGCGGCAATCCACTGGCCATGGCGGTGGGCAATGCCGTGCTCGATATCATGCTCGCCGAAGACTTCCTGCAACACGTCAACGACGTGGCTCTGGTTTTCCGCCAGGGCCTTGCTTCGCTCTCGGATCGCTTCCCTGGTGTGATCGAGGAAATCCGCGGCGAAGGCCTGATGATCGGGATCAAGGCGAAAGTCCCGGCCGCCGATCTGCTGCAGGCGATCCGCGGTGAGAAACTGCTGGCCGTGATGGCGGGCGACAACGTTATTCGCCTGCTGCCGCCGCTGGTTGCCACCGCTGAAGACGCCCGCGAAGGCCTCGCCCGGCTCGAAAAGGCCGCCGAAAAGCTCGCACACCGATGATGCTTTGTCCCGCTCCTGAAATTCGACTAAACATTTCAAGATAGACAGGCAAGGATCACGCGTATGGCGTCCGCTAAGCATTTTCTCGATCTCTCGGCAGTTTCCGCAGCCGACCTCCGGGTCATCATGGATGACGCAAAGAGCCGCAAGGCAGCACTCAAATCAGGCAACCCAGACAAGCCGCTGGCCGGCAAGATGCTGGCGATGATCTTCGAGAAGCCCTCGACCCGCACCCGCGTTTCCTTCGATGTCGGCATGCGCCAGCTCGGCGGCGAGACGCTGTTTCTGTCAGGCACGGAAATGCAGCTCGGCCGGGCCGAGACGATCGGTGACACCGCCAAGGTGCTGTCGCGCTACGTCGATGCGATCATGATCCGGACAACCGATCATTCCCGCCTGCTGGAACTGGCCGAGCATGCGACGGTCCCCGTCATCAACGGCCTGACCGATGCGACCCATCCCTGCCAGATCATGGCCGACATCATGACGTTCGAGGAGCATCGCGGGCCGATCTCCGGCAAGACGGTCGCCTGGACGGGCGACGGCAATAATGTGCTGCATTCGCTGATCGAGGGCTCCGCGCGCTTCGGCTACCGGATGAACATGGCGGTGCCGCTCGGCAGCGAGCCGGACGACAAATATCTCAACTGGGCGCGCAACAATGGCGGCAACATCATGCTGACCCATGACGCGGAAAAGGCCGTGAGCGGCGTCGATTGCGTCGTCACCGATACCTGGGTCTCCATGAACCAGGAGCACCGGGCGCGCGGCCACAACGTGTTCCAGCCCTATCAGGTCAACGCCGCGCTGATGAAGCAGGCCAATCCCGACGCGCTCTTCATGCATTGCCTGCCGGCGCATCGCGGCGAGGAAGTCACCGACGAGGTGATCGACGGGCCGCAATCGGTCGTCTTCGACGAAGCCGAGAATCGCCTGCACGCACAGAAATCCGTGCTGGCCTGGTGCCTGGGCGCGATTTGAACGCCGGTAAAAATCACCGGACTTGAATTCGCTCGGCAATTAACTACTTGAAGGCCAACGAAAAGCAGCCGACTATGGTGCTGCGTCAATGATCTCCGAGACAATCATGACTGAGATACACGTCAATCCCGGCAGGACCGGGTTCGCTGGTGATGATCGCGTCGTTCCCTTCCAGGTGGAAGGGCTCGATGTGCGCGGTCGCGCCGTTACACTTGGCCCCCTTACGGACGCCATCCTGTCGCGGCACGCCTATCCACCGCCGGTGGCGCGCCTGCTGTCGGAGGCGATCGCGCTGACGGTGTTGCTCGGCACGTCACTGAAATTTCAGGGCAAGCTGATCGTCCAGACGCAGAGCGATGGTCCGGTCAACTTCCTTGTCGCCGATTTCACCGCTCCCGACGGCGTGCGCGGCTATGCGCGTTTCGACGAACAGGCGCTGGCGGCCGCGCAGGCCGCAGGCAAGACCGAGCCGCATGAACTGCTCGGCAAGGGCATACTCGCCTTCACGATCGACCAGGGCGAGGATAGCCAGCGCTATCAGGGCATCGTCGCACTCGATGGCGAGACCCTGGAGGAAGCGGCTGCGGCGTATTTCCGCCAGTCCGAGCAGATTCCGACCCGGGTCAAGCTCGCTTCTGCCGAACTTTTCGATCGCGACCCCGAGGGAAAGCCGCGCCACCGCTGGCGTGCCGGCGGCATGGTCGTGCAGTTTCTGCCCCAGGCGCCCGAGCGCATGCGCCAGCGCGACCTGCATGGCGGAGATGGCGATACGAGTGAGGAATTCGAGGAAGACGATACATGGGCGGAAGCACAGATGCTGACGTCCACGGTCGGGCCGGAGGAGCTGACCGACCCCGATCTCGGCGTCGAGCGGCTGCTCTATCGACTGTTTCACGAGCGCGGCGTGCGTGTCTACGACGCCCAGCCGGTGCATGACCGCTGCTCCTGCTCGCGCGATAAGCTGCATGGTGTGCTGTCGGGCTTTTCGGCGGAGGAGATCACGTCGACGATCGAGGACGGCGAAATTCGCGTGGAATGCGAATTCTGCTCGACCGTCTACAAGTTCGATCCGTCGGAATTTCTCAGGCCCAATTAATTGAGCGTTCGCTGGATGCCTGGTGTGTCCAGCGAAAAGGCCGGGATCGCGACATCGAAGGTCTCGCCGGATTCAGCCTCCATCTGGTAGTGGCCGAACATTACGCCTGACGGCGTGTCCAACGGACAACCGGAGTTATATTCGTAGGTGTCGCCGGGATTGAGCACGGGCTGCTCACCCACCACGCCGGGTCCCGTCACTTCATCCACCTGCCCGTTCTCATCGGTGATATTCCAATAACGGTTGACCAGCTTGATCTGCTTATCCGAATTATTGGCAATGACGATCCTGTAACCCCAGACATAGCGGCTATCCGCCGGGTCGGATTGTTCGGCGAGATAATAGGGTTCGACGCTGACTTCGATTTCGCGCGTTGTCGCGTGATACATTCTGTTGGTACCCGATGTCCTTTCGGAGCCGCATCTGCAGGGTTTTTAGCCTTTAGGGCATGATAACGTCAAGGATATTGCAGATGAACCTTGCCGGAGACTAACGATACTTCCGGGCTTTTCGAGGACGCCTGCAGTACGCGATCACCGATGACCCCGAACCCGGCTTTTCAGATAAATGCCGCGACGAGCGGAACCTAAGAGGCGCCATCCGCCTTTAGGCCAGGTGTGCACGCATTAGAGTAAAGTGAGCAATGGGCCGCCTGATCGTCGTTTCCAATAGAGTTCCACTCCCCAACAAGAGTGGAGCAGCGTCCGCTGGCGGCCTTGCGGTCGCGCTTCAATCCGCTTTAGCCGTCCGGGGCGGCGTATGGCTCGGATGGTCCGGACAGTCCAGCGGGGTGGAAGAGCCCGGTCCGCTCAAGCTGCATAAAGTCGGCAATATCGAATATGCCCTCACGGATCTGACCGACCGCGATCTGGAAGAATACTACCAGGGTTTCGCCAATCGCGTGCTCTGGCCGATCTGCCATTACAGACTCGACCTGGCGGAATATGCGCGGCGGGAAATGGCGGGCTATTTCCGCGTCAACCGGTTCTTTGCCGCCCGACTGCTGCCGATGATCGGACCGGACGATGTCATCTGGATCCACGATTACCATCTCATTCCGCTGGCCTCCGAACTGAGGCAGCTCGGTGTTAGGAACCGGATCGGATTTTTCCTGCACATTCCCTGGCCTGCGCCGGATGTGTTTTTCGCGATGCCTGTTCACGAAGAGCTGTTGCGCTGCCTCGTGACCTACGACGTGGTGGGCTTCCAGACAAATTATGATCGTGAGAATTTTGCCGACTGCCTGACCAGGCTCGGCATCGGGGAGCGGCTCGACGATACGAATTTTCGCGTCGCCAGCCGGGACTTCATCGCAGACGCTTATCCGATCGGGATCGAAACGGGAGCATTCGAGACCCTTGCTGAGCGCGCGGCCGAGACGAAAATCGCAAAACGCATGCTTCAGAGCCTCGATGGCAAAGAGCTCATCATCGGCGTCGACCGGCTCGACTATTCAAAAGGCATCACCCAACGGATCGACGCATTTGAGAAATTCCTCGTCAAGCATAAGGAAAACCAGCGCCACGTCACTCTGCTGCAGATCACACCGAAGTCGCGCTCGGAGGTTCCGGAATACGAGGCGATGCAACGCGCGCTGGCGGAACAGGCTGGCCGTGTGAATGGCGCACTCGGCACGGTTGATTGGGTGCCGATACGCTACGTCAATCGTTCGCTCCCCCGGCCAGCGCTGGCCGGTCTCTATCGCATGGCCAAGGTCGCGCTCGTCACACCGCTACGCGACGGCATGAATCTCGTGGCCAAGGAATTCGTCGCCGCCCAGGACGCCGATGATCCCGGCGTACTGCTGCTTTCCCGCTTTGCCGGCGCCGCGCACGAGCTCAAGGATGCCGTGCTGGTGAATCCCTACGACGTCGAAGGCACGGCCGATTCGCTCGCCCGCGCACTGGCGATGCCGCTCGAAGAACGGCAGGAGCGCTGGCAGAACATGATCTCGGTATTGCGCACGAACGACGTGTTCAAATGGTGCGACAGCTTTCTAGCGGATATCATGAGCAAGGATCATGACATCCCGAGCTCTTCTTAGCTCGAGGGCAATTCGGCCACGCCACCATGGGCCGAGGACCAGGCAAGCGGATCATCGAGGAATTTCTGAACCGACGCCAGCTTCTCGTGGTCGAACAGTGCCTGCTGGCGCGCGACTTCAAGCACTTCGCGCCAGGTTGCGATATGATGCAGCGCCACTTTGCCATTGGCAAAGCGCGCCTCGGCCTGCTTGAAAATGCCGTAGTAGAATAGCGCCATGCCATGATCGACAACGCCGCCCGCCGCCCTGATCGCATCGATGAATGTGAACATCGACCCGCCCGCCGTGGTCAGATCCTCGATGACCAGAACGCGGGCGCCCTCCTTCATCTCGCCCTCGATCTGGGCGTTGCGGCCGTGGCCTTTCGGTGCCTTGCGGACATAGATCATCGGCAGCGATAGGCGCTCGGCAAGGAACGCCGCGAACGGTATACCCGCCGTCTCGCCGCCGGCGACGCAATCGAACTGCTCGAAGCCTGCTTCCGACATCACGGTCGCCGCGGCAAAGTCCATTACCGCCGAGCGGATGCGTGGATAGGAAATCAGCTTGCGGCAATCGATATAGACCGGGCTCATCATGCCCGACGCGAGCTTGTACGGTTCCTCCGGCCGGAAATGCACCGCCTTGATCTCCCAGAGCATCTTGGCCATCAGTTGCGCCATGGTGGCCTTGTCGGTGAATGCATTGGAAAACATGGGTGCGCCTCGCGGGATCGGTTGGTTTTTAAGCGCTTATCAAGAAGGGCCGGATGAGGAAAGAGCTGCAGTGGACCTTTTGATCTTCCTTGCTATTGTTCCCAAACAATCCGAGGGGAACTCATGACCATAGTGCTTCGTCCAATTCGATTGCCCGATTTCGACGTTCCGCATGCCCGGCCGGAAATCCCGGCGGAGATCTATGCGAGCCGGGTAGACGGCGCATACGTTCAGGCGGGAAAGGACTGGCTGGTCGTCTATGCCGACCGCGAGCATCTCGCCAACATCGCCTTTCTCACGGGTTTCGAACCGCGTTTCGAAGAGGCACTGCTGATCCTGGGCAATGGCGGACGCCGCGTGCTGGTGACCGGCAACGAGAGCCAGAGCTACGCGCCGCTCGCCGGCCTGCCCGGCCTCGAAGTGGCGCTCTGCCAGACACTGAGCCTGATGGGCCAGACCCGCGCCGAGAAGCCCAATCTTGAGGACGTTCTCGGGGAGATCGGGCTCGGCAGGGGCGATACGATCGGCCTCGTCGGCTGGAAATATCTCGGACCCGAGGAATGGCGCGGGCCGTTGCCGACGTTCCAGGTGCCGGCCTTCATCGTCGATACGTTGCGCGCCGTTGCGGGCGACCCCAAGGCCGTGACCGATGCGACTTCCATCCTGATGCATCCGGAAAATGGCCTGCGCGCCGTGGTCGATGTGCATGAGATCGCCGCAATGGAATGGGCGGCCGCGCGCGCTTCCGCCGCCGTCTGGCGCGTCGTGCAGGGCGCACGGGAAGGTGACAATGAGTTCCTTGCCGCGAGCCGCATGGGCTATGCCGGCGAGCCGCTGAGCTGCCACGTCATGTTTGCATCGGCCTCGCCGGGTGCGCCGGTCGTCGGGCTGCGCAGCCCCAATGGACGGACGCTGAAGAAGGGCGATGGCGTGACGACGGCGGTGGGTTACTGGGGCGGGCTCTCCTGCCGGGCGGGCCTCTTCACCGATCATGACGACGCGTTCCTCGATCTGGCCAAGGCCTATTTCAAGGGCCTGATCGCCTGGTACGATGTCGCCGATATCGGCGTGACCGGCGGCGAGATGTTCGCCCGCGTCACCGAAGCACTCAATGCAGGTGGCATCGACCAGGCGCTCAATCCCGGCCATCTGGTCGGCCACGACGAATGGGTACATACGCCGGTGCGGCCGAACTCGACGGAAAAGCTGCGCTCGGGCATGCCGTTTCAGGTCGATGTCATTCCGGTGCCGATGAAGGATAACTGGACGCTGAACCATGAGGACAGCGTGACTTTCGCGGACGGCGCGCTGCGCCAGCAGCTCAAGTCGACCTACCCCGCCGTTCATGCCCGTATCGAAGCCCGGCGCGCCTTCATCAAAGACGAGATCGGCGTGGAACTGAAACCCTGCTTGCTACCGATGTCGCATGCGCCGCTGGCGCTGCCGCCCTTCTGGCTGGCGTCCGACAAAATCCTCACGCTGAAATAGCGGTCAAACGCCATGACTTCGGCATTTTTGGCCTCTTGCTCAGACAGCGTGCACTACCGGAGGCAGGGGTAGCGGCAGTCCGGTCACATCGTAAGTCCAGACCCGGAACTGCTTCAATTCGTGCGGGCCGAAGGAATTGATCAGCGGCACGTCGGCGGCATCCCGGCCGCGGGCGACGACGATGCGGCCGATGCGGGGAATGTTGTTGCGCGGATCGAACGTCATCCAGCGGCCACCGATATAGACCTCGATCCAGGCCGAGAAATCCTGCGGATCGAGGATCGGCACGCCGATATCACCGAGATAGCCGTTCACATAGCGCGCCGGAATATTCATGCAACGAAGCAGCGTGATGGCGAGATGCGCATAATCCCGGCAGACGCCGATCTGCTCCTGATAGGCCTCGTAGGCCGTGCGGGTGCTGCGGGCGTCCATATAGCCGAACTTGATGCGCTTGTTGGCAAAGTCGCAGATCGCCTGCACGCGGCCCCAGCCCGGCGCGATATTGCCGAACAGGTCCCAGGCGACCTGGCTGAGCTTGTCCGTCTCGCAATACCGGCTGCCCATCAGGAAGACGAGGCATTCGCTGGGCAGGTCCGCCACCGCGATCTCCCGCGCATCGGCAAAGACGGGATCGTAGAGACCGCTATCCTCGATCGTGCCATCGCCCCAGATCGAGAAATCACCAGCAGGCGCCACGAAGCGGCGGCAGATATTGCCGAAGAGATCGGTATACACGCTGCTCGGCACGGAAGGCTGGGTTACCACTTGCTCGACAGCACGAATATCGCCGGCCCGGTCGACATGCGAACTCAAGAGGCAGATGAGCGGCGTCGCTTGCGGGCAGGTAATGGTGATATCGTAGCCAAATCGGATCAACATTCGGCGCGTTCCTTGCCATGCACGCAGGGGACAGGCCGGCGGCCGGTCAGCTGACGCTATCGAGCGGAACAACGCCGCTGTCATGAGACTGTCTCATTGTTGCTGCACCGCGGCAAGAACTGTTTTCTCCGGCGCTCCTGGCGCGAGTTCGTTGAAGCGGCGCAGCAGCCAGCCTGCGAGCGCGGCAGCCGGGACGGGCAAGGCCTTGAAGGTCCGCGCCACCAGATAATAGGCGCCGAAGGGCAAGCTGATGTCGAAGGGTTGGACGAGACGGCCGGCCGCGATCTCTTCTTCGGCGAACAGCCGGTCGCAGAGTCCTGCCCCATGGCCACGCAGCGCCGCCTGCATGACAAGGCCGCCATCGGCAAGCACCGGCCCGCGATCACAGCTGTCCTCCGGCGCGCCTGCGATCCTGAACCAGTCGGCCCAGACCCGGCGGTTCTCCTCATGCAGCAATTCGAACTGCTGGATATCCTCGGGACGGTTGAGCGGCGTTCCGGTTCGCAGCAGGGAGGGTGCGATTACCGGCACCATTTCCACCTCGGCGAGATGTCGCGCCTCGACCCGTGGCCATGTGCGGCCTGGAATGCCGTGGCGGATGGCGAGCACGGCCTCATTGGTCCGGAATTCGACGAGCCGAGGATCGGATTCGATCCTTACATCGATATCCGGGTGCAGCGCACGGAATTCCGCGAGATTGGGAACCATCCAGAGTGCGGCAAAGCTGGGTTCGACGCTGATCGTCACGGCCTGCGACACCGGGCTTTCGGCGAGTGTCGAAAGCGAAGCATCGATCCTGTCGAAGGCCTCGGTCAGCGTCGCGAGAAGTGAAGCGCCATCATCGGTCAGCACTACGGCGCGATGCCGGCGTTCGAACAGAGGGCGGCCGATCGATGCTTCCAGTTCGCGGATCTGCCGGCTGATGGCGGCTTGAGAGACAAACAATTCCTCCGCCGCACGGGTGAAGCTCAGGAGCCGTCCCGCGACCTCGAAGCTTCTCAATGCCGTCAAGGGCAGGCGGCCGCGCTTCATGCATAACCTCAAGTCATGTGACGCGGTCAATATACTCGTTTGAGCATCAGCGGCAAGCTTGAGAAAATATGCTCATCGAAAGGAGCAAGACAATGCTTGCAAAGGTTATCGAGACTCTGATGGATGTCATCGCCATCGTTACCGGCCAGCCGCATGAGCCAGTCCGTCAGCCGCATGAAAGCATCTGACATGGCGATGAACAAAAACAATCCGGGTCCGGCCGAATGCGGCTGAACCCGGATTGCGACTTTTAAGACGAACGATCAGGCGGTCGGCGGGCCGAACTGGTTGTCTCCCGGCGTGCCAGGCTGAGTGAACCAATAGAGCAACACGAGTGCGCCAATCAGCGGAATGAGAACGATGAGCAACCACCAACCGGACTTATCGAGATCATGAAGGCGACGCACGCACACGCCGATACCTGGAAGCAGGGTCGCCAGGCCGAAGATCGGCTGCAGCAACTGGGTACCCAGCATCATATCGATGAGAGACAGCACAATGCTGACGACGACGGCAAAGAGTGTGTACCACCAATATTCCGAGCGCATCGCGCGACCCGAGAAATTGGCGTATTTCTGCATGAGAACAGTTTTGACAGCTGTTGCAAAATCCATTGGATCCCCCTTGAAAATAAAATGACCGGCCGATCCCGCGTCCCGCGAGAACTGAACCGCTGACGGCATTACGGGGCGCAGCTCTGCTTTATTCACCCGACTGCAAACAAATCCCCCGACGAGAAATATTAGCGATACTTCAACTAGTTGTCACATGTTTTCATCCGTCATCCACGACGGAATAGATCAGTAGGTTGAGCCGTCTCACGACGGGGCCAACCAATTCAAAAAGACAATGTGCCGGCATCGGCCCCCGTCAGCCGGCCAGGAGTATTCCTATGATTTCCCAATGGTTCTTGCGCTTCGGCGTGTTCTTCGCCGTCGCCGGCATGTCGCTCGGCATCTATATGGGCATCACCCATGACCACACGCTGGCGCCTGTGCATGCGCATGTCAATCTTGTCGGCTGGGTGACGATGTTTCTCGCGGGCCTCTACTACCAGGCACGTCCGGAATGCGACCGGCGGCTGAGCAAGGTGCATTTTACCTGTTCGCTGGTCGGCCTGCTGATCCTGGCGCCCGGACTTGCGGGCGTGATGCTGGGTTACCCCTGGGGCGAGCCAGCGGCCGCGGCGGGTTCAATCATCACCCTGGCCTCGATGCTGGTCTTCGCCGTTATCGTCTTGACCGCGCCTGCCCGCAGGGCAGCGTGACAATGCGGGGAAGCGGGGCTTATTGTGCCGCTTCCTGCTGTATTTCCGGATCGTCGGCCCCTGCCTCCACTGCAGCCTCGCCCATGCGGTTCCAGGCGTCGAGGCCGGCGATCTTGTAAGCCTCGGCAAGCGTCGGATAGTTGAAGGTGTTCTCGACGAAGTAATCCACGGTGCCCTTGAGATTGAGCACTGCCTGGCCGATATGGATGAGTTCCGTCGCACCCTCGCCGACGATATGGACGCCAAGCAGCCGCCGCGTCTTCATCGAGAAGATCATCTTCAGCATGCCATGATCGAGGCCCATTATATGGCCACGGGAGGTTTCCCGGAAACGGGCGATGCCGCATTCGTACGCGATGTTGCGATCCTTCACCTCTTCCTCGGTCAAGCCGCAGGTCGAAATCTCCGGCACGGCATAGATGCCGTAGGGGAAGAATTGCGGCGGCTCCTGCGTGGCAACCCCGATCGCGTGGCGAGCGGCGATACGCCCCTGTTCCATGGCGGTGGATGCCAGGCTCGGAAAGCCGACCACATCGCCCGCGGCATAGATGTTCGGCACGTCTGTCTGGAAGGTCAGAGGGTTGACCTTGATACGGCCGCGCGCATCCGCCTGCAGGCCGGCGTTCTCGAGCTTCAGCGCCGCCGTCGCACCCATGCGGCCAGCGGCATAGAGAACCATTTCAGCCGTGACGGTACGGCCGTTCGAAAGCGTTACCTTGCAACGGCCATCGGGTTCGCGCTCGATCTTGTCGGCCGACTGGCCGAAGAGCAGTTTCATGTTGCGGTCGCGCAGCTGGTAGGAAAAGTCATCGACGATCTCGCGGTCGATGAAATCGAGCATGCTGGTGCGCGGTTCCACCACGGTTACAGCGGTATCGAGCGCGCTGTAGATCGTGGCATATTCGATGCCGATGACGCCGGCGCCGACGACGATCATGGAACGCGGAATGTCCTTGATCTCCAGCAGTTCGTCGCTGTCGATGATCTTGTCGTGATCGAACGGAATGTTGGAAGGCCGGAACGGCTTGGTGCCGATCGCGAGCAGGATCGCCGTTCCGCGCACCTGCATCATCTCGCCGTCCGATTTCTCGATCTCGAGCGTGTTCCTGTCGAGGAAATGGGCAAGACCACGGATATGGCTGACGCGGTTGCGGGAGAACTGGTGTTCGAGGACTTCCACCTCGTGATCGAGCGTGATCAGCAGGCGCCGTCTCAAGTCCTCGGAGCTGATCTCCGCCTTGACGCGATAGGCGCGGCCATAAAAGCCACGCTCGCGCCAGCCGGTCAGATTGAGCGCGGTTTCGCGCAGCGTCTTGGATGGAATGGTGCCGGTATGGACCGAGACGCCGCCGACGCGGGTGCCCTTTTCCACAACCAGAACCTTGCTGCCGAGCTTCGCTGCCTGGATGGCGGCACGACGCCCAGCAGGGCCGCTGCCAATCACGATGAAATCATACTGGATCATGGAAGTATCCGCCGTGCTGGAGACTCTTGCTGCATTGCATTATCAGACCATCAGCCATCGCAAATCAATCCAACGGTTTGATGAAGGTGTCCGGAATCTCTTATTTTGTCGGACTTTTGCGGACCTTACTCCACCATCTTGAATTCCAGCAGCAGATTCCGCTCGAGGAGCGAATGATTGTCGTCGGAGGTGACGATCAGATGGGTCGAGCCATCGGCGGCGGTGAAGGCGTCCAGGCCTTCCATATTGTCGATCTGGTGGGAGAAATCCGCTTCCATGACGATCGATCCGCTGATCGTCTTGCCGGGTGCGATGTCCTTGCCCTCGAACCTGCGGATGCGCATGCCGATGCCATCCTGCAGCCCGAACTTCCGTTCCAGCAGCAGGAAGGTCCCATCCTTCAGGAAGACGCCATCCGTCACATCGTAAGCACCGACGCGCTCGACGAGGAACATGCCCTTACCGGGACCGGACTGTACGCCCGCGATGAAATTGCCTTGGTCGTTGTAGCTGCGCTCGGCGACATAGACCAAAGCGCCCTTGAGCGGCCCGTCGTCCGGTGATTTCAGAACGGCCTCCATGCCGCCGTTGTTTCGCAGCCTGTAGCCCTCGTCGAGCACCGGCTTTTCGACCTCGACCGGCTTGGCCGTCTCGAATCCTTCGAGAGGGAAAGCTGCAATGCGATGGTCGCGCTCGAAGCTGACATAGATGTGACCGTCCGCGATCACCATGCCCTCGGCGTCGAGATTGTCCTTGTGATCCTGGCTCTTGCGGCTCGCCGAGCCGAGCATCGAATAGATCTTGTAGTCGCCGATGCCGGATAGCCTGCCATCGGCGTCGCGCTCGATTTCGCCCACGGCCCAGTGGCCGGTGTCCATCACCGAAATGAAATGCTTTAGATCGGGAAGGAGACGGATCGAGGACACCGCGCCCATCTCGCTGTTCTTGGTCGCCATGACCAATCCGCCGAGATATTCGAGTTTGCCGAAGCGATTGCCGGCGCCGCGCTTGAATTCGTCAATGACGAGCGATTTGACGGGGATGACCTCGCCGTCGATTTTGGCCGGCTGGCCGCCAAAAGCTGCGGGGAAGAACGCGGCGAACAGGACGAAAGGCAGGAATGCTGCAATCGCCCATCTCTTTTTCACCGCCACGCAAGCATCCTTCCGTTGAATTTCGATCAGGCACGCTTGCGGCTTCGGCCGGGCTGGCCGGACCCCGCGTCATCCTCAAAGAGCGCAGCAAGCTGTTCGGTCATCGCGCCGGCAAGCTCGTCGGCATCGATGATGGTCACGGCCTTCTTGTAGTAGCGCGTCACGTCGTGGCCGATGCCGATCGCCAGCAGTTCGACCGGCGAGCGGGTTTCGATCTGCTCGATCACCGCGCGCAGGTGCCGCTCGAGATAGTTGCCCGGATTGACCGACAGTGTCGAGTCATCGACCGGCGCACCATCGGAGATCATCATCATGATGCGGCGCTGCTCGGACCGCCCAAGCAGGCGATTATGCGCCCAGATCAGCGCCTCACCGTCGATGTTCTCCTTGAGCAGGCCTTCACGCATCATCAGCCCGAGATTGCGCTTGGCGCGCCGCCATGGCTGGTCGGCCGATTTGTAGATGATGTGGCGCAGGTCGTTGAGGCGGCCCGGCGACGGAGGCTTGCCGCTGCCGAGCCATTTCTCACGCGACTGTCCGCCCTTCCAGGCCTTGGTGGTGAAGCCGAGGATCTCGACCTTGACGCCGCAACGTTCGAGCGTGCGCGCCAGGATGTCGGCGCAGGTCGCGGCAACCGTGATCGGCCGGCCGCGCATGGAGCCGGAATTATCGATGACCAACGACACAACGGTGTCGCGGAACTTGGTGTCGCGCTCCATCTTGAAGGAGAGCGGCTGCATGGGGTCAATCACCATGCGCGTCAGCCGCGCTGAATCAAGATAGCCCTCCTCGAGGTCGAAATCCCAGGAACGGTTCTGCTGCGCCATCAAGCGGCGCTGCATCTTGTTGGCGAGCCGCCCGACCGCGCCCGACAGATGCGCAAGCTGCTTGTCCAAAAAGGCGCGCAGGCGGTCGAGTTCGGCTTCATCGCACAACTCGTCCGCGGCAATTTCCTCGTCGAACTCCTGGGTAAAGACGTTGTAATCGACCTTCTCGTTGAGTTCGTCGAAGGGATTGTTCGGCCGCTTGACCTCGCCAGGCGTCTCGGACTCGTCGTCGCCCTCTTCCATGAGGTCGTCTTCGGAGATTTCCGCGCCGTCGGTCTCGCCCTGATCCATCTGCTCGTCGGCGGCTTCGTTCTCCTCCGCGGGCGATTCCTCGGTGCCGGCATCATCCTCGGAGGAATCGTCGTTGTCTTCCTGGCTGCGTGGCTGCTCTTCCTCGGATGCGCTGTCGTCGTCCTCGGCTTGGGACGACTCGTCGCTGAGATCCTCAGCGAGATCCATCGAAGCCAGCATGTTGCGGACCAGCCGGGCGAACGCCTCCTGGTCCTCCATGACATTCTTCAGCGAGCCGACTTCCTTTTCGGCTTTGTCCTTGAAAAAATCGCGCCAGAGATCGAGCACCTGGCCGGCGCTGGCCGGCGGCGGCGTGCCGGTCAGCACTTCGCGAACCATCATCGACATGGCTTCCTCGATCGGCGCGTCGTCGCGGCCCGATATGCCGCGGAAATTCGCTTTCGAATATTTGTCGGACAGCATGAAATGCAGGTTCTGCGCGGTGCCTTCCATGCGGCTCGCGCCGATCGCCTCGACGCGCGCCTGCTCGACGGCATCATAGATGGCGCGCGCATCGGGGCTCGCGGGCGCCAGCGAGGAATGCAGGCGCTCATCATGGCAGGCGCGGCGCAGTGCCATGGAATCGCCCAATCCGCGCAGAACCGCCAATTCGGCCGTATTCGGCTTCTTGGAGAGTTCCGGCAGGCGCATACGGTCGCCGACCATGCCGGGCTTGTCGTTGGCAAAATTCACCTCGACTTCCGTCGAGCCCGCGATCGAGCGGATACATCCGGTCAGCGCCCGGCGGAACGGTTCGAGATCCGCCACCTGGCCCGGTCTTGCACGTGAATTATCGCCTGATCCAGCCATGTCCTATTCCAGGGCGCTCAGACGCCGAGCACCAGATTTGCGGCGCTTTCCTTGAGTTCGACGCCGAACACCCGCTGATACTGCTCGGCGACCAGCGCGCGCTCGAGATCGTCGCACTTGTTGAGGAACGTCAGCCGGAAGGCGAAGGAGATGTCGCCGAAAATCGCGGCGTTCTCTGCCCAGGTGATGACCGTACGCGGGCTCATGACGGTCGAAAGATCGCCGTTGATGAAGGCAGCGCGGGTAAGCTCGGCGACGCGCACCATCTTGGCCACCGCGTCGCGGCCCTTGTCGGCAACGAAATTCTTCACCTTCGCCGCGACGATGTTCACTTCATGATCGAAGGGCAGATAGTTCAGCGTCGTGACGATCGACCAGCGGTCCATCTGGGCTTGGTTGATCTGTTGCGTACCGTGATAGAGGCCGGTCGTATCGCCGAGGCCGACAGTGTTGGCGGTGGCGAATATCCGGAAGGCTGGATGCGGGCGGATGACCCGGCTCTGGTCGAGCAGCGTCAGGCGGCCCGAGGCTTCCAGCACACGCTGGATGACGAACATGACGTCCGGGCGGCCGGCATCGTATTCGTCGAAGACCAGCGCGACATTGTGCTGGTAGGCCCATGGCAGGATGCCGTCCTTGAATTCGGTGATCTGCTTGCCGTCCTTGAGGACGATCGCATCCTTGCCGACGAGATCGATACGGCTGACATGGCTGTCGAGGTTGATACGGACGCACGGCCAGTTCAGGCGCGCCGCCACCTGCTCGATATGGGTCGACTTGCCCGTGCCGTGATAGCCCGAGACCATCACGCGGCGATTGTACGCAAAGCCTGACAAGATGGCGAGCGTCGTATCACGATCGAACAGATAGTCGGGATCGAGGTCCGGCACATGGGCGTCGGCTTCTGAATAGGCCGGCACGCTGATATCAGAATCAATGCCAAATTTCTCCCGGACGGAAACCTTGGTGTCCGGAAGTTTCAAAGTTTCAAGATCCATCTTGGTCATCATATCTCCAGAGCGGCCGGCGATGAACGGCCGCAAAAATCACAGGCGCATGTCCTATCGCGGGTTTTGGCGTGTGACAACAGGATAAGGGTCAGCTTTCAGCAAAAGCCGGCTTGCTTAAGCAATTGATAGGCCTGGATCACCGCGCGGAATCGTTCTTCCGAGCCGCGATCTCCTCCATTTGCGTCAGGATGGTGCTTCTTGACCAGTTCCTTGTAGCGCGACTTGATGTCGCTTGACGTCGCGCCCGCCACAAGACCGAGCGTATCGAAGGCCTTGGTTTCAAGCGGCTTGAGCCGCCGATGCTCGGTAGGCTCGGCGCGCTGGTTCATGCGCCAGCCGGTAAAGCCGAACGGATCGCGCATCTTGGCGGCACCCGCGCGCGCCTGGTTCTGCTTCGGCGCCCATTTGGCGTCCTTGTTGACGCCCATGCTCCAGGTCGGCCGGTTGCCGGTTACGGCTTCCTTCTGGTAGCGGGCGACCTCGGTGTCGGACAGACCCGAGAAATAGTTGTAGCCCTTGTTGTATTCCTTCACATGCTCGAAGCAGAAGACGAAATACTGATTTTCGGCATGACGGCCCACCGGCGCGCGATGTGCGCCCGGCTTCTCGCAGCCATCCCACTGACAAACGGGCTTCGAAGGCGGTTCTTCGGCCTTCGGACCCTTGCGCCGCGTGCGGATGGAATCGAAATATTTGGAATCCAGTTTCATTCCCACATTATGGGTCCGCCGATGCCGCACCGCAAGAATTGACAAATCGGAAAGTTCCCGTCTTTGTGGGGGTTTTTGCTGAAAGTACCGACATGCAGCTCGAACCCAGAATTCGCGACGCACTCGAAGCGACGTTCCACCCCGCCGAACTCGAGATTATCAACGAAAGCAACCTGCATGCCGGTCACAATCCGGAAGCGGCAGCTACCAACGACACGCATTACAGGATTCTCATTTCGGCACCCTCGCTGTCGGGAAAGAGCCGCGTGAACCAGCATCGGGAAATAAATGCGGCGCTGAAATTCGCTTTCGACGAAGGGCTGCATGCGCTGGCGATCGAAGTGAAGTGACCCGTCAGGCCTCGACATCCCAATGAGATTTGAACAACGGGTCGAAGACGGTAACCGGCCCCGCACCCGTCTCGATCTTTGATGGAAACTCGATCGGTGCGTCGCGCTTGACCAAGGTCATCCGTCCCTCGTTCGGCGCGAGCCCATACCAGGCCGGACCGTTGAGCGAGGCGAAGGCTTCCAGCTTGTCGAGGGCGCCTTCCTCCTCGAAGACATGCGCGAGGCAGGACATCGTATTGATCGACGTAAAGCAACCGGCGCAGCCGCAGGCGCATTCCTTGAGCGGATCGACATGGGGTGCCGAATCCGTGCCGAGGAAGAAATTCGGATTGCCTGACGTCGCGGCCTTGCGCAACGCTTGGCGATGGCTCTCGCGCTTGGCGATCGGCAGGCAGTAGTAGTGCGGCCTGATCGCGCCGACGAGGATGTTGTTGCGATTGATGATCAGGTGATGCGTGGTGATCGAACCTGCGAGATTGGCCTTCGATCCGTTGATATAATCGACGCCATCCGATGTCGTCACATGTTCGAGCGTGATGCGCAGTTCGGGCAGCCGCTTGCGCAGCGGATCAAGCACGGTCTCGATAAACACCGCCTCGCGATCGAAGATATCGACGTCTGATGTCGTCACCTCGCCGTGGATGCAGAGCGGCAGGCCGATCTTTGCCATCCGCTCCAGCACCGGCATGGCATTTTCGAAATTACGCACGCCGGAATTGGAATTGGTGGTGGCACCTGCGGGATAGAGTTTCACGGCCGTGACCAAGCCGCATTTCGCGCCCTCTTCGACGTCGTCCGGGTTGGTGCCCTGGGTGAGGTAAAGCGTCATCAGCGGCTGGAACCTGTCACCAGCCGGAAGCGCCGCCATGATCCGTTCGCGATACGCCTTGGCATCGGCGGTCGTCACGATGGGCGGCACGAGATTAGGCATGATGATCGCGCGGGCGAAGTGGGCGGAGGTATAGGGCAGCACGCCCCTCAGCATATCGCCATCGCGCAGGTGAAGATGCCAATCGTCAGGGCGGCGGATCGTGAGTGACGTCATCAAAGGCTCCTCTGAAGTCTCGGATGCCTTAGCGCCTCGGATCGGACAGCACAAGAAAAAGCCGGCGGACAATCAAGGCCACCGGCTTTTAGCAATGCTTAGTAACAAACCGTCAGGCAGCCATTGCTTCCGCTGGTGGCGCCTTGGCGCCGGTCATGAAGGCGACTGCGTCCGACATTGTGTATTCCTTCGGATTGATCACGCAGAGGCGTTTTCCGAGCCGATGGATATGGATTCGGTCGGCGACTTCGAAGACATGCGGCATGTTGTGCGAGATGAGCACGATCGGCATGCCGCGCGATTTCACGTCGAGGATGAGCTCGAGCACTTTGCGCGATTCCTTGACGCCGAGCGCTGCCGTCGGTTCATCGAGGATGATGACCTTCGAGCCGAATGCCGCCGCGCGCGCCACGGCGACACCCTGGCGCTGGCCGCCCGAGAGCGTCTCCACCGCCTGGTGAATATTCTGGATCGTCATCAGCCCCAACTCGCTGAGCTTGTCGCGGGCGATCTTCGCCATCTTGGGCCGGTCGAGCATGCGGAAGACCGAGCCGAGTGGACCCTCGCGGCGAATTTCGCGGCCGAGGAACATGTTGTCGGCGATGGACAGCGCCGGCGAGAGTGCGAGATTCTGGTAGACCGTCTCGATGCCGGCTGCCCGCGCCTCCATGGGATTGGAGAAATGGACAACCTTGCCATCGATACGGATCTCGCCTTCATCGGGCCTGACGGCACCTGAGATCACTTTGATCAGCGAGGACTTACCCGCGCCGTTGTCGCCGATCACGGCGAGGATTTCGCCGGGATAGAGATCGAAGTCGGAGCTGTCGAGCGCGGTCACGCGGCCATAACGCTTGGTAACGCCGCGTGCGGTGAGAAGAGGTTCCATCAGCCTGCCACCTTTCTGATCCACTGGTCGATTGCGACCGCCGAGATGATGAGGACGCCGGTCAGCCCGACCTTCCACTGCGGGTCGGCACCCAGCATGTTCAACCCCATCGACACGACACCAACGATCATCGCACCGATCAGCGTGCCGAGGATCGAGCCGCGTCCGCCGAACAGCGATATGCCGCCGATCACGGCTGCGGTGATGGCCTGCAGATTATAGTCGGTGACCGCCCATGAAGGCGAGATCGAGCCATTGCGGCCGATCGAGACCCAGGCGGCCAGCGCAGCGATCAGGCCGGCCAGCGTGTATGTGCCAAGCATCACACGATCGACGCGGATACCCGAGAGTTTTGCGGCTTCCGGATCGTCGCCAACTGCATAGAGGTGGCGCCCCCAGGGTGTGTGATTGAGCGCGTACCAAAGCACCAGCACAAGGACCACCATGACGACAACACCGAGCGTGAAGACGGCCGACCCGATCTTGAAACTCGTGCCGAACAGGCCGAGCAGCGGCGCGGAGGTCTCGATATCGGCACGCCGGATTGTCTCGTTGGCCGAGTAGATGAAATTGGTCGCCATGATGATGTACCATGTGCCCAGCGTCACGATGAAGGGTGGAAGCTTGACCTTGGCCACAAGAAAGCCGTTGAGCAGGCCGCAGACCGCGCCGGTCAGCATGCCGATCGGAACGGACAGGATCGCAGGTATTCCGTATGTGACCGCGCAATTGCCCATGACGACGGCCGACAGGACCATGATGACGCCAATCGACAGATCGATGCCGGCAATCAGGATGACGAGTGTCTGGCCCGCTCCGAGAATACCCACGACCGCGATCTGCTGCAGGATCAGCGTCAGCGTGCCTGCGGTGAAGAAGCGTTCGCCCTTCAACAGGCCAAATACGACGATCGAGAGAATGAGAACGATAGCCGGGGTTGCCGCCGGCTTGGAATGCAGAAAATGCTGGACGCGCTGGAGTGCCGATTGACTCTCGAAACTGGCGACGGATGTGTCGCTCTGGTCGAGAACCTTCTCGAATTCCTGAATGCTGGCCATGGTAGCCCTCCCAAGGATGACGAGCCGCTGCCCGGCTTGTACGCGCCGGTCTTACGGTTCAAAGAGGGCGGCCGGAGCCGCCCTCAAGATATAGTGGACGCAATGGATCAGCGTATCAACCCCAGCACTTGTCCGTGCCGGTCTTGACGTCGATGGATTCAACGCCGGCAGCCGGCTTGTCGGTCACGAGCGCCACGCCTGTGTCGAAGAAGTCCTTGCCTTCGGTCGGCTTGGGCTTTTCGCCGGTGTCGGCGAACTTCTTGATCGCTTCTATGCCGAGCGAAGCCATGAGCAACGGATACTGCTGCGAGGTCGCACCGATGACGCCTTCGGCCACCGACTTGACGCCCGGGCAACCGCCGTCGACAGAGACGATCAGGACGTCCTTTTCCTTGCCGACCGCCTTGAGTGCTTCATAAGCGCCGACAGCTGCCGGTTCGTTGATCGTGTGGATGACATTGATATCTGGATCCTTCTGGAGAAGGTTTTCCATGGCGGTGCGACCACCTTCTTCATTGCCGTTGGTCACGTCATGGCCGACGATGCGCGGATCGTCTTCGTCACCGATCTTGTTGGGGTCCTTCGGGTCGATGCCGAAGCCGATCATGAAGCCCTGGTCACGCAGGACGTCGACGGTGGGCTGGGACGGAACGAGATCGAGGAAGCCGATCTTGGCGTCCTTGGCCTTGTCGCCCAGCGTGGCGGCGGCCCAGGCGCCGATCAGCTTTCCGGCGAGCAGGTTGTCGGTGGCGAACGTCGCATCCGCTGCTGTTGCCGGATCAAGCGGAGTGTCGAGCGCAATGACGAGAAGACCAGCATCCTGTGCCTTCTTGACCTGGTCGACGATCGCCTTGGTGTCGGAAGCGGCGATCAGGATACCCTTGGCGCCGTCGGCGATGCAGGATTCGATGGCCGCGACCTGGCTGTCATGGTCGCCGTCGACCTTGCCGGCATAGGACTTGAGTTCGACGCCGAGTTCCTTGGCCTTGGCCTCGGCACCTTCCTTCATCTTGACGAAGAAGGGATTAGTATCTGTTTTGGTGATCAGGCAGGCGGAGACATCGGCCGCGTTCGCGGAACCGCAGAATGCAACGCCGAGCGCGAGCGCGCCGAGAGTTGCTGCAACAACTGATTTCTTCATGAATTCCTCCCAAGGAATGAATCTGGCAGCGGACTATTCCGCCCCCGGTTCCAGCGACCACACCCAAGCGGGCATCACCCTAAGCTCCTCCAGCCCGTGCGATCAGCCGGGCTAAAATAAGCATCGAATGAAAATCATGTCAATAAATAAAGTGAATTGATTTATTTATTGGATGTGGCATGCTCCCGGCCATTGACACACCAATGCCCGGGAGGAGAAAGGGCAATGGCGATTACCGAGATAAATCCCGAAGGTATTTCCGGCGTCGTCGATCCCATGGGCGGCGCCAACCAAACCCGTGTGCGCGCTTATAACGAGCGGCTTGTGCTTTCGCTCGTTCGCCGCCATGGCAGTCTTTCCAAGGCGGAAATCGCCCGCAGGACGGGCCTTTCGGCGCAAACCGTGTCGGTCATCATGCGCGCGCTCGAGCAGGATGGCTTGCTCAGCCGTGGCGATCCGCAACGCGGCAAGGTCGGCCAGCCCTCCATTCCCATGAGCCTCAATCCGAATGGCGTATTGTCCCTGGGCCTGAAGATAGGGCGCCGAAGCGCCGACCTGATCCTCATGGATTTCACGGGAAAGGTGCGGCAGCAAGTGCACGAGGCGTATCGCTACCCCACGCCGGCCGGCATCGTGCGCTTCGTTGAAAGCGGTACAACGACGATCCTCGAAACGATCTCGGCGGATGACCGGCAGCGGATCGCGGGTCTCGGCGCGGCCCTTCCTTTCGAGCTCTGGAACTGGGTGGAGGAAATGGGTGCGCCGCGCGAGGACATGGATGCGTGGCGCGACGCCGACATTGCGGCGATGCTTGGCGAGCGACTGCCGTTCCCCGTCTTCATCCAGAACGACGCGACGGCGGCCTGCGCCGCCGAACTCGCCTTCGGCCACGGCCCCCGCTTCGCGGATTTCGCCTATTTCTTCCTGGGCTCCTTCATCGGCGGCGGCGTGGTGCTCAATCACGCGCTCTATCCCGGCCGGACGGGGAACGCCGGCGCCTTCGGTTCGATGCCGTTCAAGAGCCGCGAAGGCGGGCAGGACCAGTTGATCGACCATGCCTCGGTGGTGTTGCTGGAGAAGTTGCTGCTCGATGCCGGCAAGGATCCATCCTCGATCTGGCTGACGCCGGAGAGCTGGGACGATTTCGGCGATATCCCCTCCCGCTGGATCGAGATGACCGGCAAGGCGCTGGCCTTTGCCATCGCCACGGTATGTTCCGTCATCGATTTCGAGGCGGTGATCATCGATGGCGGCTTTGCCGCGTCGGTCCGGGCGCAGGTGACCGAGGTCGCGCGAGAGGAACTTGGGAAGCTCGACCTTCAGGGCATCGAACCGCCAATCATCGAGGAGGGCCTCGTGGGCTCGGCGGCACGCGCCATCGGGGCCGCCAGCCTGCCACTCTTCTCCCGCTACCACATAGACCAGAGTGTGCTTTTCAAGGAGTTGGCGTAATGCTGAAGGGGATCGATCCGGTTCTGAGCCCTGCACTGCTTTCGACATTGCGCGCCATGGGCCATGGTGACGAGATCGCGCTGGTCGACGGAAACTATCCGGGCGAGGAACACGCGAAGCGTCTGGTCCGTGCCGACGGCCATGACGTCATCCGGATTCTCGATGCCGTGCTTTCCGTGATGCCGATCGACGACAGGGTTCCGCAGGCGATCTTCCGTGCCGTGGTTTCCGATCGTCCCGACACGCCCGATCCGGTGCACACTGAAATGATCGCGATCTGCCGCAAATGGGAGCCGGAACAGGATGTCACACCCCTTGCCCCGAACCTTTTCTATGCCCGGGTTCGTGCGGCCCACACGATCGTCCAGACCTCGGAGCCACGTCTCTACGGCAACATCATCCTGCGCAAGGGCGTGATCGAACCCAGTTGGAATCAATCGAACGAACCGGCGCGATCCATTACGGAATTGTAATCTTGTCGGGCCTTGAACGAGACCTTCGGGGGGCACATATCAGTCGTAGAGGTGAACGCTAATGTTCACCGTCAAGCTGGCACAAAGGCCCCGTCCCCCGCCTCGCCAGCTCATGATGCGGACAAAGGCCCTCTCCCCCTCTCGGGCCTTTGTCCGCTTTTCCCCGGAAAAGCATTTCGGCCACGCCGCCGACCCCGGCAACGCGGCTTTTCCGTGTATATTTCCCTTTGAAGATGATTTTTCTTGAGACTTGGGCAAATTCCCGCTCTATTCACCAGCCATGTCCCATAACCGCATGGATTCAGCAGCCTATCTTTCCGCGTTACTTGCGAAAGGCTTTTCCAAGTCGCTTGCAAGCCGCGCGTGTTCGCTCGGCTTCCTGCCGGGACAGTTTCCCGTGCTGCTGGAACTCTGGAACGAAGATGGGTTGACGCAGCGCGAACTGCTCGACCGGTTGGAGGTGGAACAGGCGACGCTCGCCAACACCCTTGGGCGCATGGAGCGCGACGGCCTGATCGAGCGCCGCCAGCACCCGAAGGACCGCCGCGCGACCTGCAATTTCCTTACGGCAAAAGGAAAGAGCATCGAGGGACCCGCGATGGACGCAGCGCGCGAGGCGGACCAGGACCTGTTCAAGGGCTTCCGCCGTTTCGAGAAGGAATTGATGCTCGAATATATCCGCTGGGCGATCGCCAACGCCCGAAGCTTGTAGAGAATTACGCTTCCGACAATGACTTCTCGGGAAGTCGGGCCGCGATCAGGGAGATCGTGGCGAGTATCATGACAGCAGCGCCGTAGATGTAGGCCGAGTACGAAAGGCCGAGGACCGGGGCTGCAAGACCGACGAGCACGGCAGGCAGGCTGAACGCCAGATAGCTCTGGACGAAGAAGGCCGCGAGCAGGCCAGCACGCTCATCGGGTGCGGCAAGCGGAACGATCGTCCTCATTGCGCCGGAAAAACAACCGCCGAAACCGATGCCTGTGATCATCGCTCCGGCGATCAGAACCGGCGAGAAATGCAGCCAGACGCCGCCGAGCGTGACCGCAACGCCCGCGATGAGCGATATCGTTCCGGTCAACAGGACCTTTGCACCCGGACGATTGCGCAGGATGAGGACGACAAACGTCGCGGTCAGCGTCAGCAGTGCGACGACAAGGCCGCCGACGAATGGCGATGTCAGGCCCGTCGCGGCACGCACCAGCGACGGCATGAGCGAGAAATAGAACCCACCCAGCGCCCAGCCGGCGATGTTGACCGGCGTGATGCGCGCAAGGGTCCTTCGTGCTGCACGGGGCACGCGCACCTGCGGGACAATAGCCCCGAGAGCGCCCGGCTTGCCGGCCGCGCTTTCGGGTATCAGCGGCAGGAGAAGCAGCAGCGCCGCCGAGATGGCGAAGAGCAGAACATAGATCAGATGGGTCGGCATCGGCAGCCAGGCGACGAAGGCGCCGGAAACCAGCGATCCGAAGGTCAGGCCGATGAAGGCCGTCACGGAATTCAGGATCGGCGCCCGGGCCTTGTCGTTGTCGAGTAGAGCCGCACCCATCGTGGTCATGGCCGCACCCGTGGCGAAGCCCTGGATTACACGCGCAATGACGAGCTCCGTTGCCGAACTCGCGAGGACGAAGATGATCATCGCGGCCGCGTTGAGCAGGAGCGCTGCCAGGATCATCGGCTTGCGGCCGACATAGTCCGAGAGCCCGCCGACCGTCAGCAGCGAGACGAGCAGGCTGATGGCATAAGACGCGAAGATCACGGTCAGCATCAGGTGCGAGAGCCCGAGGCTTTCCTGGTAGAGATGATAGACCGGCGTGGGCGCACTGCTGGATGCGGAAAACAGCGCCGCGGCGATCACGCCGTAAATTGTGATCATCCCCGTTGAGGGTCTGAAGCGTTCACCCGGATTTGATGGTTTGGTGCTGGACATGAGCATGGCCATTCCTTAATGCTAAATCTTAGCGTTAAGCCCATATAGACCGGCGACCATCTTAATGCAAATATTTTGCGTTAAGATCAATATTATTCATAGGTGCCATTTATGAAAGTGTGGAACAGGCAATGAATGTACGGGAAAGGACGCGTGTCGGCGGACGAAGCGCGCGCATCCAGTCGGAAGTCCACAAGGCCGTCAAGGAATTGCAGGCCGAGGCGGACCGGGATGAACTTACTGTGCCGATGATCGCCTCGCGCGCCGGCGTCCCGCCCTCGACGATCTACCGCCGCTGGGGAGATCTGTCCGAACTTCTCGCCGATGTCGCGGTCGAGCGGCTGCGCCCGGTAGCGGATCCCGACGATACCGGTTCCACCGATGGCGACCTGCAGGCTTTCGCCGAGCAATATATGGAGGAATTTTCGTCACCGGCAGGCCGTACCCTGCTGCGCGATCTTTTTACCAACAGCGCCAATGCGCCTTATGCCGGGCAAAGCTGCAGCTACACTTATGACCATATACGCCTGATTGCCGGACGCGCGCTGGCGCGCGGCGAGACGCCGTTCGACGTGGATCAGTTCGTCGATCGGGTGATCGCTCCAATCATGTACCATATCCTGTTCGGCGCCCGAGAAGTGTCGATCGCCTATGTCCACGACCTGCTGCGCAAGGCCGGACACGAGGTTACAGCCTGATCATCGACCGGCATGCTCCCGCTTCGCTGCCTAAGTAAGGCAGCCGTGCAAATCCGTCACTCCCGCAAGCCATTATGAACATCGATATATGTCGTGCAGGTAAGGTTCGCTTAGGGCAAATAGCCTAATCGACCTCGCCTGTAACCTTTGGAACAGCGCGCGCTGACGTCGCATGCCATAAGGCAGCCACGATAAAAAATCACAGTGCCGCAGCGTTTACCCGGGGTTAACCATGACCAAGCTTTTCGCCTACGTCTTGCTCGCAATTGTCACAGTTTCGACATGCGGTTCGATAATGACGGCGGGAACGACGAATGCGGCAGCTTGTGATTCTGCCCGAGCATGTGACTGAAAGATAAGTATCATGAAAGCCATCTATTTCCTCCTTTTCGCAATGGTCGCGACGACCTTCGGTGCTTCCGCGTTCGAACTTTCCACACGCGACGCGTCGGCTTGTGCCTACACGACGGCCTGCCGCTGATCGCCTGACCGAGCACCCCGGAGCACGGCTCCAGATTGAGACCGGCCGGACTGAAATCGTCCCATACCGGAACAGGCATTCCACCCAGCCTTTCGACGCAGCAATAGCCTTCCATGCGCATTGGAAGCGGCGGTGCCGGCGCCGCTCATGCCGACCTGGCAAGTGCCTCGGCATCGGGGCCCGCTGGAAACCGCTGCTGGTCCGAGAAATCGTTGGCAGCCAGCCACACGACCTCGGCAACATCAGCTTCAGTCGTAAATTCCCCCAGTTGGCCATGTTGCGTGAGCACCCGACGTTCCCACAAATGTCGTTCGATGTCAGAAGATGGCCTTCAGACTGGATCGTCAGCTCCCGTTTGGCGCTCGCTTGTTCCGCACCCATTCCATTTCGTGGGAAACGCTGTATTGCGGCGCCGCAAGCGGCAGAAATCCGGGACGCTTGAAATATTCCATCGTTCGGCGCTCGGCCGGCGCCAACTTGAAAGCGGGCATCACGACAAGGTTGAAACGGCCCGGCCCCGTCAACTCGTCTTGCAGTCGAAAAGACATGCCTTGAGCTTCGATGTCAAAATGGTCGAGATTGAGAGTACGCGGCACCAGGTCAGCGAGATCGAGCCATTCCGTCTGACGGGCCAACACTTTAAGCACATCGGCGGCGCGTTTGCCGAGCACCTTGCGCGCACTCTGATCATTCACGACAATCTTCGCCCGGACGGATATGATGCCGCCGGCTGAATGGCCCCGCATCAGCAGGAAGAAATTCGAGGGGTTGTCGGCGTCTGCGGGATTGTCGATCGAAAGATCGTAGGAGCACTCCCGTATCGATCGTGAAAAGGCATTGGCCTTCCATGCCGTCATCTCGAAGCCTTCCCTGCGGAGCGCTTCGCACAGGGCGGCTCCGTCGACGCGCTCGAATGTTCGATAAAAAGCGCTGTCCGACCTGGAGACAGGCGACAGGAACATATGCGCTGGAATGAGGGCGACATTGTCGCCAATCCTCCGGCCCTTGACGGCCTTGACGGATTGAGGGGCGGGAACCGCGAAGTCGCGCATCTCGACGCCGATTGCCCGGGTGACACGCGCGAGATTTCGCCCTTGATTGGCAAACAGCACCGTCGCACCAATGCCACCGGCAATCGACAGGAATACCAGCCAGAATATCAGCAGTCCGTGGCGTGCTCGTAGTGTTTGTTGCATGCCCTGTTCGCTCAGGCTCAGGTTCGGCAGGCTTCACAATTGACTATACACCTGACTTAGGCTTAGTCCAAATACTTACGCATCCAGCCTTGCCCGGCGCCGATCAGATCAACGTCAGGCGCCTGACAAGGCCAGGGCAATCGCTCGATAGCCACGTAGAACCGCGATTCTTTAAGCCAATGACGTCATGAAGGAAATGGCGCATCCGGAGCGATTCGAACGCCCGACCCCCAGATTCGTAGGCAGGCCCAGTTTGATGATTGTAAAACCAATCTCAGCAAAACGCTAGAAAATGCGGTTCAATCAAATCAATCAGTTAGCGAGCCTCCCGCAAAACGTCTGAGCGTGTCCACCTTGCCTTTGCCGGGACCGGTCCAGGACGCCGCCGAGTGGATAGCCGAGCACCGTGCCGAGATCCCGGAGCCCATATTTCCCTACATCCGCGAGAAATTCGATCTGACGATTCTTGAGGCTATTGAGGCGCTTAAGCGCGGCCATATTATTCGCTGGAATGGCGGCAGATGAGTAAGGGTGAAGTGCCGTCGCCGGAAAAGGATTGGAAAGCTCTCGCTGGCATTCAGTATCCGCCGTCGATGCGCAAAATGATCGGGGAGCGGCTGGCGCAGGAGAGATTTTACGATGATCTCGCCTTCGAAGAGGCCGCTCGGCAACGCGGTATTGATCTCGCCAATCTGACAGTTTCTGCCTCTCCCTCTCCTCCAGCGCAGGCGGGCGGCGGATCCAACTGGCAGGCAGAAGGCGATGAATTCGACGTTGATGAAATCAATCGGGAATTCGCGTTCGTCCTCAACGGGGGCACAGGCATGATCGTCCGGACGCGGCCGAGCGCTGCGCCTGAAAATCGATTTCAGTTCATCAAGGTCGACGGCTTCAAGCTACTCTTCGCGAACCGCTTCAAAACGGTGCGCGGCCCGGATGGGAAGGAAAAGGCGGTATCGTGGGGCATCTGCTGGCTGCAGGATAAGAGGCGGCGGCAGCATGATGGTATCGAGTTTCACCCTGATCCGGAGAATGAGGGCGGCACCCCTGGTCACCTGAATTTGTGGCAAGGGTTCGGCCACGCACGGAGCAAGGCGGGCTCTTATGCTATATTCCGCGATCACCTGCTGACGAACGTCTGCCACGGCGACGAGACCCTCTTCGCCTGGCTCTTCGGATGGTTTGCCAATATCTTCCAGCGGCCGCGCGAGAAGCCCGGCACGTCGATCGTGTTGCGTGGTGGCATGGGTGTCGGGAAGTCGAAGGTCGGCGAGGTGTTCGGCGAGCTGCTGGGCGCGCACTACTTCCAGGTCGACGACCCGCGTTATGTAACTGGGCAGTTCAATCATCACATGGCCGCCTGCCTCCTCCTCCAGGGCGAGGAAGCGGTGTGGGCGGGCGACAAGACGGCCGAGGGTCGCCTCAAGGGATTGATCACAAGCGAATACCAGATGATCGAGGCGAAGGGCGTCGACGCGGTGCGGCTTCGCAATTTTGTCCGAGTCATTCAAACATCGAACGAAGATTGGGTTGTTCCGGCCGGGAAGGACGAGAGGCGCTTCGCGATTTTCGACGTTGGATCCTACTGCGCCAACAATCACACATATTTCGGCCAGATGGATGACGAATTGCAGGCAGGCGGCTTTGCTCGCCTCCTCGATGATCTCTTAAGTTTTGACTTGGCCAGCATCAACCTGCGAGACATTCCGAAAACGGCCGCGCTCTTGGATCAGAAAATCCGGTCACTCGACCCGATTGAGGCATGGTTGTTCGATCGGCTGCGCGCCGGTGCGCCGGCGAAACGGTACAGGAATTGGCCCGATCACATCCCCGTCGATGTCTTTCGCGATGATTATCTGCGGACATCCGATGAGGTTGGTGTGCGTCGAAAGGCGCACGAAACGCAGTTTGGCATGAAGATCGCCAAGCTGCTGCCGAGTATCGGCCGCAGCAGGCGCTATGTCGAGGATGAAGAGGGGGCGACCATGCATCGAAAGTGGTGCTACGAGCTGCCACCCTTGCAGGACTGCCGTGATGATTTCGACCGAGCACTCGGTCAGAATTACGACTGGGGCGGCGATGAAGTCCAACCTGTCCAGCCCTCACAGTCCGAATAGAGAGAGGTTGGACACGATTTCATGAGCGATATCAACGTTGAGTCCAACCTGTCCAACCTGTCCAACCTTTTTGCGATGTCTTCGCGTGCGCGCGTGAACTACGACGAGGATATTATTCTCTTTTACTCTCTAAATAGGTTGGACAGGTTGGACAGGTTGGACACGGTGTTGAAATCCAACGATAAATTCGTGTCCAACCTTTCGGGCTTCATTCGATCAAGGTCGGACAGGTTGGACACGCGGCAAGACCGGTCGAGCGCCGGCACCCCACCCCCCCGGACAAGGGACCGTACCCGGCTTCCGACCGCCTGCGGGCCGGGGCGACCCCGAATTCCTGTCAGTCGAACGGCTCGAAATGCTGGGTTGTCACGGTTGTCTGGTTGCCAGAACGGTATTCAGGGGTTGCCAGACCATGCCGCGTAAGAGCTGGGATATCCTCGCCGGCGTCTCTGTGGCGGACAAACGCCGGATCGTGCAAGCACTCATCAGCGAGAAGCGGGACGGCGTGCCGATGCCGGCCGAACTTGGGGCGCTGCTGTTGAACAGTGCCGAACAGTGTTTGGCGCGACCTGGTCGCGGCGGCGTGCCGACGGAGAAAGCCAACCTTTATGCGAAGCGGGATGCCCTGATCGTCGATGGCTGGAGATCGATCCCGGAATGGCGAAAGCACGAGCCATGGGGCGCTGCTACCCGAATGAGCACCGGTCTCCGCCGCTACGAGAACGGCAGATGGAAAAGCGACCGTCACGGCGTGACCACTCCTATCGAGCCGATCGCTGCCATAGGGTACTCGCTCCTGAAACTGGACAATCATCTTCCCGGCAAAGACGCCATCTACAAAATCTTGAAATCCGCAACTGCCTGAAAACCTCGACGTTGCGACCGGAAAGCAAAAAGTACGTTTGAATTCCGGTCACTTGGGGCGAATCTCCGATCAAATTGGAGATGCCCACGGTGGAAAAAATACTTCACAAGCTCGACCCTGGCCGCCTGGCCGCGATCGAATTGCTGTTTAAGCAGGCGCACGAGGCGCTGTTGAAGCACGACAAGAAGATCGACGAATTGTTTCTCGATATCGAGCAGCACGAAGACAAGCTGCGCCGGCTGATGGCCCACACAGATCAAATCGCTGTCTCTGGCTACCGGTCCGACATGGAAGGCGGCATTCGCAATTACATGGAACGCAAGGCCGGTCGCATTGGCGAGTTCGAACAACGTCTCCTCAACGAAAAGCTGGCTATCGAAGACCTCAAAAAGAAAATTCAGGACCTCAAGGGCGAGCGCGAATACTTCCAAGAGCGTGTCGACCAGACGCAGCTCTTGCTCGAGAGCTGCCGTGAGTTCGCCAAGGAGAACCGCCTATGAGCGTGAAGAGCAAATCCGTCCTCGACCTTGTCAGCCGTACCCGTGCGATGCAGGGCGAACTCGAGGAAAGCATCCGTTCGCTGCGCGAAGAGATCGCGTCGTTAAAGGAGGATCGAGAGCACCTGGCATTGCGGCCCGTTGCCATCGAAGAGGCGAACGCACGCGCCGACGAATTCGCCAACCACCTAAAGGATGAAGCGGGCCGGAACATGCGTTTCTCGGTTGCCGATTTGGCGGCGGGTCCGAAGTTTTTCAGCAAATACAAAGTCAAGCCGGAGCTATTCAGTAACCTGGCGTTGATGTTTGTGGCGCCGCAGATCGCTGATTTCCTTAAGGCACGGGTCCAAGAGCATTACGCCAGCATCGCATCCGGCGCGCCGATCACCCTCGAGGAGCGCCAGAAGGCGGCCGCTCGTCTCGACCAGCGCATCATGGACGCCGAGCTAGCTGAAGAATCTATCATCCGTGTCGCCGAGCGCGGCGGCTTTCCGGTGCTTCGCCGGGCTGATGCGAACCCGGCCGCGATCCTCGCCGCCGACAGTGAGCTTCCATGACCCCCCGGGGTAAGGGACCGTATACAGGGTCCACCCCCCTGCGGGCCGGGGCGACCCCGAGATCTCGCCAGTCTGAGACCTTTAGAAAAAGCCTAAAGTTCATAAAACTCGCTCAAACTCACTAAAGAGCGATGACGTTAAGCACCTGTAAATACATGGTAAATCGGCGATAAATGCGACTTTAATCACTGAAACTCGCTAAAGAAGCTAAAGAACGCGTGACAAATATTCCTATCATCACCTGGTCGATTTCCGAGATCGCCGAACGGGACAAGGTTTCCCGGCAGGCGGTCTCGAAACAGATCAGGCGGCTTGTGGAGTTGCAGCCCGACACGCCGACGGTGCTTGATGCGCGCGGCCGCATCGTCGGTGTGTCGATCGCTCACTACGATCAACACCGGGAACGTTTCGTCGATCCTGCCAGGGCGGAAAGGTTTATTCAGCCCGCCGAAAAAACCAGCTCCACGCCTCTCGCCGCCGACAGTTTCGAGGAGGCGCGCCGGCGAAGCGAATGGATGAAGGTTTCGAGGGAAAGTCTCCGCCATCAGGAAGAGGTCAGCCAGTTGGTCCGGACGGACAAGATCAGGGAATCGGTGAAAGTCATCGGCGCGGAAATCAAGACGACGATCGCGCGCCTCCCGAATTCGGCCGACGACCTGGCGCTCGCGATCTCGCGGGAAGGTGTTCACGGCGCGCGCGCTGCGCTGCGTAAGATCGCTTTCGAGTTGGGCAATCATATCGCCGACAAGCTCGCGGATATCGCGAAGAACGCGCCCGTGTACGATCCGATGATCGACGATGAAAACCCTTATCAAAATATCGAAGGAGAGGCCCTATGAGCTTGATGGACGCAATTCGTGCCGCTGTGACCGGAAGCGCACGCGATGAACAGCCGGTCGTGATTTCGTCCGCGCTTTCCGAAGCGGAAATCCTAGCCGCACGCCAGAAGGCCCACGAAGAGGGTTTCAAGCTCGGATACGCCAACCAAACGGCGCGGTGGAAATCCGTGATGACGCATCCCAACATCAAGGGCATTGCTGACCGTATGACGGCGGCAATGGATCTCCTGCAACTGGCGCCCAACATGGCAGCCGACGACATCGTCCATGCCGTCGAAGCTGCGAGGCCTCATGACATGAGAGCCGAATACGAGGCCTCACGTTTCGCTGCGCTCGCGGCCGTGGGCGGGCCGTGGACTGCCGTCAACTGAAACTAGGAGAAATCCCATGCCTGAAACAATCGTCCAGCTCAGCAGGGCCTATAAAGATCCCTTCGAACATACCAATTTCAACACCGTGACGCTTCGCGAGCCGCGCTATAGCGACGTATTCGCGGATGGCATGGGGCCGCCTGTCGAATACCAGCCGAACGGTTCGGGCGGCGCGATGATCGTGACCCACTTCAACATCATCGACGACTATATCACGCGCCTGGCGATCAAGCCTGGGCGGGAGTGCCTGGGAGAGCTTTCGGCAATCGACACAATGCGGTTGGCAAAGGCGGTGACTGATTTT
>Ga0307515_10003165_pt1 | contig 34832 bp, 25 predicted proteins | sample 17_EM_MG_FD_194513 | JGI IMG/M metagenome (GOLD analysis project Ga0307515, IMG submission 194513) | Populus trichocarpa ectomycorrhiza microbial communities from riparian zone in the Pacific Northwest, United States - 17_EM | ecosystem: Host-associated > Plants > Roots > Unclassified | place...
TGGAGTTGCAATGCAGGGGGGGGGGGGCAGGGTGTGATGCAGCTGCTGATATGTAATTGATTGTGTAGTAGCTTCAAGAGTAAAATTGATCACAGGGGATAGGCCAAATGTACCTCGATATTCATCTTGAGAAAACATAACCATGGCCTTCTTTCCACTGGCGTTTTCAGACAGCGCACAATGAATAGCTGCGGCTGCCAGCGCTAAAGTCTGAGGAGCAAGAGGTTGGAAATACTGGGATGTTGATGGCTGGCGCCCCAAGCTATTGGCGGTAAATGAGATCAACCACTTCCATTTGCGTGAACCATGACTGCTTATCATCGACAACCTTGGAGAGGTAAGCATCATCAAACCAGAGCTTCTTAACCTAGATCCGAAGCTCAGTCCCAGAGCCCACATCCAACTGGTAACTTCGGGCAACAGTTCGACGTGCCCCATCTGCCAACTGCCTTCGAATGGTACTAATCTTCAGTTTCAACTATGTATGTTTTCAGGGGTAGTCAATATTCGTAAGTCTGATAGAGGAGCATTAAACAGAATCCAAGACTTACAGCTTCTCGTGTTTCCGGATCTATTTTGAGAGATGGACCACCTGGCAATTGACACACAGATATTGTACCTACAGGTGCACCTGCTAATGCCCGCTGACGATCCTGGGCTTCAATCGCTAGTTTTCAAGCTTCTTCAACCATTGAGTACTTGTCATTGGATATTATTGGCCAAGGATTCTTTGTGAATACGATTGCCTCCATGAACCTTTTCACTACCTCAAAAGTGCCCTTTTGGTGTTGGGGAACGTTCTGATCACTACTGGCCTTGGGTTGTGGAATATTCTGGTCTGCACTAGACTTGTTAGGAAGCGCCGGTGCCCGGGCAGATGGTGCATGGTCAGACTCGGATAATTTGTTGACGAGGGATGACTTTTGGCGTTTGACCAGTGGTGGTGCCATTGCCGCAGGTAGATTTGGGGAATTGGGAAGTGGAGGGTATGCAATGACAGTATTGGCACGTCTCCATTTATTTGGCAGTGGAACCCTTGTAGTGCGTAATGACTTGTCCCGGCGCACCTGACCTAGATGAAGGACCTCCTGTTGATGATCCAAATCGTCTTCTTCGATGTCGGATGATAAGGTGGACTCTCCGGTGTCCTCACTGTCGTCATCACCGATCTCCTGATCGGTCTCGTCATCCTGATACATTAATGAAATCGGGGATATTAGTCATCCGCAATACGATGCATGAAGGAAGATGATTGGAAGGCAACCATTTGATGGACAATGAAGATCGGTTGCTTTCTTGAATGCGAGTGCTCTCTCTAGGTGTGCTTTTTGATTCTTCAGTGAATAGTGATTCCTCACCTGGCTGGGCGTAGGTTCCATTTGCTGTAACAAAGATCTAAAGTTGGAGAATGTGGGAGAGAGTGTAACAGCAGGAAATATAAGATTAAGTGCAATACAATAACGGGATAAATGGTGCAAGAATTAGCACATAGTCAAGGAGCATGCAATTCGAGGCGCACCTTGAAAGGGTTCTGGAGAGATGACTCCATCGTTTTATATTTATATCGAGGCCAGCAGTCTGTGTTGTGATTTCGGATATTGTCAGGTGCGCCGGAATAGATGGATTCCTAATGCCAAATGTTAGCAACTCCTATAAACAACACTCTGTATGGATGCAAGAATTGGAGGTTGGCTGAGGCCAATGCACATAGAGAATAGAACCAGACGCACCGGAAAATAACTCGCAACATCAACTAACCCTTGGTGCCGGCCATAAACTGAGCACTGAGAACCTGAATGAAAACATGAGCCCCTGCATATGACTCCTCTAAACGTAGTCATTATGCGTGAAAGTTCGAACATTTGCGGTGACCGCATAGCATAGAAATTGGTGCAGCATTGAGATTCTGCAGAACTCGATAGATTTGGTTGGGACCTTGTGAGTGACTGCTGGGTTGCAGGGGTTCATGCTGGAGTTTGTTATCGAGCAAGGAGAAATATGAATCTCCATATGTGGTATATCTGCCGGAAGGACACATGTATTTTCACAATATTCTATTGTATTAGGATGCTGCAGCTAAGTTAGCGGTTGATAAGGCAATATCGTAAGCATAACTTCCCTTTCATGCGTTCATCTGGGCTGTTTCTGCAGAATAGCCTTCACAACAATGTTGCAGTAGTTAATGGAAGAGGGAGAGAATTTGGTACACAAAGGAGAGATACAGGTGTAGAGAAAGAATGGTAATGTATGATGGATGATTCAGGGGTAATCTTATTGATTCAAGCACTCATCAATGCCAAGATTGCTAACAAATGGGTCATAAATTCTCACTCACATTCTGATTTTGCGCCTAATATCTAGTAAATCGCAAACCGTTAAATCACACATTCATTATGAATCTCTCAACTACAATGTTGACTTAAAATAAATATTAGGGTTGAAAGCTATATTCTACAATGGTATGAATATATAGTGAGACGTCATGTCACGGCGGGCAGAGGATTGATGGTTGCATGCAAGCAGTTCCGTGGAATTGAGGTGCACCAAAGTTGGAATGGTTATGCTTGGATTCACTGGCTGAGGATTGCAGGCTCGCCTGGCTCTGACAGTTAATTGCACTCTTCGTAGCTGTCTTCTCAAAACTTGAGTTTTTCAGATTCTCTCTCTCAGAGCTTCTCTCGATGGAATTTGGTCCACATAATCCATTTTTGGATATGTGTTTTGGCGGCCCAAACATACATTTAGTCAGAATACAGTTAAGTCTTGATTCAAAGATTTGAGAACTTAGGCCTCATTGAGTAAGTGCGGTACATGGGTGAGCGGGAGTTGCCGGCCATCTTGCAGAGTCACTGAGCAGAATCAGTCTTTTGAGATTCTCGCTCCTAAGCTTTCACAGATCTTTTGACAGAGCCCGAACTTGCAGAAGCTATTTTAGGATTTGGAAGCATTGGTCCAAACATACTACTTAGTGAATATCGAGTTAAATGGGGTTACTAATTGGCCAGGCTTGTCCATTTATGGTTTAGTTGCACAGTGGCACCTTCCTCCGACGGACAGTTGACACAGAGCTGACAGTTCAAGGCATTTTAGCGGCCGCCTTCAACATACTGATCAAGCATAGGTTCATATCTTACTAGCAGGCGCAGTGCGGGATGAGCCACCTGCACCTAAAGGTGAAGTGTCATGATAGATCTGTGTGCACTGGGTCCACTAATTCAAAGTCGAAGAAAACATGATGAGAATGAAGCAAACTAAAATATACAAAGTGCACTACGTACTGCAAGTACATGGGCTTTGGTGGCTTATTTGTCGCTCTTGAGGCGTGCCTCGGCTGGAATGATAACATCCATAATAACTCGCAGCTTGTCAAAGTTGGCTTCATACATATCTAAGAAGCTCATTCTGGACAGGATTGAAGATCTCAGTTGTGAATAATCTTCAATCATAGGCCAGGAAAACCCTGGCAGCAAAAGCGGCATTTGAGCTAAGAATACCCAAGCCATTTCTCAGCTTCCGACTCTCTGGGATGCGGATCAGAGGTGTGCCAGAACTTCAATAATATGCCAACAAAAGCTGAGGCTTTGCCACGAATAAGTGAGCCTATGTCTCATATTTTGACAGAAGTACTCAATATCGCCTAGTCTGTTTCGATTGCCAAATGGGATTGGCGAATAAGGAGTGCTGGATCTGTCACGAAGATATGCCCAGGATTCTTTGGTGCACCTGAACTTCAATCATATTGGTGCAAAAGCTTCCGCTTTGCCACAAATACGCGAGCCGTGTCTCATACTCAGACATAAGTACTTGAATATCACCTAGACTGTCTTATTGCTAAATGTGATTAGCAGATATGCAGTGCTCGATCTGTCATAACAAATCATATGACATTTGCCGATGAGACTCCGGCACACCTGAAAGTGGATGAAGTTTGCATCTTCATTCGAAATACGTACGTGGCTTTAGGCATCCAGTGCACCGCAACTTCTCAACTGACGATTGATTGAAGCCCTTTGCTGCATCATTCTCACAATTCGACTCATGCCATTTATCATGCAATAGGTCAGCCGGAGGAACTTCTTATGTCGCGTATCAATTCACTTCAGCTCATATGGTCATTAATAATAAACAAGAACGCCAATGAAATCCCACTCTAGCCATTTCTAATTCAAGATAAAACAATTTCAACATTAGAACTTTGATTCACTTCAACATTGAAGAGAGAAAGATTCATCTCTCCAGTATAGTGTCCCTTACAAATGACCTTTTTGACTATTTGTATCAGTTAAGAAGAATATGTTGCTTGCATGTCTAAAGAGACATACCTTGATAAAGCGTCTAACACTCTAAGATTAATGGTTCATCAGACTGCAACGTGTCACCATTCTCTGTCAGCCGCTTCATATGGTCCTCACGAGCCTCCAGAATCCGGTATATCATCAACGTTGTGATGTTTGGTCAACTCATCAAGCCATGCAGGACTCTCATTTGCGCAACTCCAGAGTGTTGGTGGAGATCACTCGCGTGGTTATCGTAGCCACCAGGACCTGTATTCAGTAACCATGTGTGTGGTATTCGGTTTTGCCCTAGCCGTACAACTCGTGCAAATGCCTGCTGCTGCTCATTCAATACTCAAAATTTCTGTGTTATTACTGCATGATTTGCAGCTGTAAGATTTAGGCCTGTCCTGCCCACTTTGGGTGTGGTTATGAATACAGAGGGATTTCGTGAATCCTGGAATTTAAGCTGCATTTCTGTGCGTTCATCATTGCCCATTTCGGCATACATGTGGAATATATCCACATTATGCACAAAAAACTTCGTTAGCTGCCACTTTAAATGACGAACTTGGCCAGGAAGAGGACAAAATAGCACTGCGTTTTGTGGAGGAGGTGCACTGGGCAGTGCATTTTGATTTCTCTCTTCTGGAAGGAGCGTCTCTCTTGATGCGTCATCTTGGTCAGATTCGGGATACTCTGCAGGTTCCTTGACAAGCATTGGCAAAAATGTCTCTCTCAGCCATCGGAAAATCGGAGATTCCACCCAAGTATCGAGTGGCCATTCATCGTGCCATTGTCCAGAAACATTGTTGCGATCCTCGGTGTCTCCCAACACTCACAAGGAACATGCTAGCCACCATCTATGAACCCTCCATGCTCCAGAAGCACCCCGCGAAGTGTACCTCTCCACCAGGGTCTTCAGATGTGCCTGCTCTTCCTCAGTCCACTCGAGATCAATGAGGTGTGCTTTCTCCTTTGGTATCGGGATGAGTGGTTTTCCATTGGCGAGTTTCGATTCTAACCACCGCCTGATCGTCCATGGCTTTGCAATCTGAATCATCCGGTGCGCCGCATCCTGTTGAGCTTCTTCGTCTTTAGTCCGGATAGCATGCATCAAACTCTTCACAGTGGAATACAATGCCTCAGCACCATGCTTTTCCATCACAGTATCATCCTCTGGATCTTCAGGCGCACCTGAAAACAGTGACATCGTCTGAAAACACCAGTCATAGAGTGAATGGAATCCCGGTGTAGCTGTGACTTGAAGTTTGAATCCAATTTTCGCATTTATCGCAATTTGCCAGCCCACACTGTTTTTAGTCTTATACCAATGGGACTCATCAAAAATCCCAAAACTCCATGCACAGTAGGAGAGTTGGCCGTTACTTGATGGTTTCGCTCTGGATGTTAAGGTATCATATGACACAAGGTGGATATTCCATCGGGTTTCTGGCTCGTCAATACTGGTGTTCAGATCCTTGTGGGCGAGATTAGCATTTTCGGCATGGAATAAGTTGACAAGTTTGAAATTGGTTCCATGTGTCATCTCGTTCATAACACTTTTGAAGGTCTCAGCCACTCAGGGCATTGCTACCACCAGGATTGGTCCAAAGGCTGAGATTAGTGCTGGATCCCCGTGGGGTGGTGTTGACTTGATCTCCAACAGGCGGCGGGGCACAGAATTCAATCTTTGGAGCGGATACCAGTCCCACTCTTCACCGACAATGCCGGGAAAGTCATTGTGCGCCAATATCACCCACTCTTCAATGGTATTCCCCCATAAAATGGACAGTGGCAACCCCATTATGACTTTCTCAGTCACCAATTTGCAAAGGATTGCCGCTGCAACCGAGGTGAAAGTCTTTCCAGGACCCATTTCATCTGCCACCAGTGCTTCTGGCATATCAGCATCCCAAACCCATCTCCTCACGATGAACGAGATGGCCCAAACCTGGTGCGCCAAATACTTAGTTCCGGGCAGGCCAGGAATTCAGTACTTGCAGCCTGGAACACGGTCATCTGTTGCTTGGCGAATAGGACGCGCATTCAGCAGCCTGACTGCGTCATCAAGACACTCGTGTTCAAATTCATTGTTGATTGTATTTAGAACCGGATTCAGTACTGAGCTTGTATTTTCTGGATCGAGGACCTCCTCACCATCCTGCACTTGCTCCTGAACCTCCCTTGCACTTTTGTCCATGTTCTTTTTGTCCTCAATGATCTCTGTCAGTTGCTTGGATGTAAGCTGGGCAGATAAGCTCATATTCCGGCGCTCCTGAAATTCATCTCAATGTTAGGTATTTCACAGAGAAGTAACCATTTGAACGAATACATGTGGATGGACTATAAGCAATTCAATTCGTTCAATCAGAACCAACATTAATACAAGTATCATTCTCGTGCCCACCATCCTCCTCTCCCTTCTCTTCTCCTTCTCTTCCACCCTCTTCAGAACCTTCCAAAGTCTATGTATAATGATTAGCAGTTGCTCATGTCTAGCCTTAACACAGCTAGCACGGATTACCTTTGTCAGCCTAATTACGTGCTTGGCAATCTCCTTCCCTGTCACCCTCATCATTTCTACCACAAGTATCTTCACATTATGTCCAAGTTTCAACTTGAAAGCATCTGAAACGCAACAGTTGTATGAAATCTGGCCATATATGGGGTCATTGATCATTTGCCCGTGTTTGTATATTATCATATACTCTTCTTCCAAATTTTCCTGCTCCAAGGTGCACTTGAACATTGATGTGAGAATGTATGGCTCTCTCGGGCCGCCGTTTTTGTCGATGAAATCAACCAATTCCTCCCAGTGCCTCACATCTGTCTACGTGGCTTGGAGTTATTTGGGGGCTAGAACCATATCCTTGCCATTCGACGCCCACTGAATCATAACCGTGAACGTTGTATTTGGCAACTCTGGGAGGTTACTTCGCCCCTTTTTACCCGCGCCCTCTCCCAAATATGTCGCCGGTCGTATGTTGCCTAACCTTCCTTTTTTCCTCGCCTCTTGAATTTCGCTTGCACATTTCTTCAGAAACAACTCCACCCACTACTGGCAAATCCATTCAGCATTATCGAAATTAACCAACGGCAGCCAGTTCTCGAATGTCGCGAAATAATCTGCGACCGCCGTCTCCCAGTGCCGGGGTCCATCTCGAAATTGTTTCAATCGGTTCTGCCCACGGATAATGGACCGATGCCTCTTCTCGAGAAACCCCGCCACACATACTTTCTCCCACTTGTTGGATGCACTGTAGTTGGCCTGCCCCATTCTATTGGCAAATTGCTTCAAGGAGAACTCCGTTTGCTTCAGGCTAATTAGGGGTTTGCCTTCTGCACTGCCCCAGTCTGACGAATCGTCGCTCTCATTAGCTGCATCATATTCATCGCATGACATCTCCGGCAATAGGGGCAAGTCCGCAATCCCTGCAACATCTGTTTTCCGCGGTTCCGCTGGCGGCTGGAATCTCTTCGTCGGGAGGCTTATGGGGTGTCTCCCAGGTGCGCTGGAAGGAGGTTGAGGTGGAGGAGTCGAGCTGGAAGATGTTGGCTGATTGAGTGGATGATTTCCCAGCGGTCCTGGAGGCACTCTCGGTGCACCTGGAGATGACGGCCCTTGTTCTGGGAACTGCGGAGGGGGGAATATTTGAGACCTGCCATAACCACCTTGGTGCAGGTAATATCCTTGCCACGGTGGCCCATAACTTGGATATTGTTGGCTTGCGCTGTGGGTAGGTGGCAAACTGTGTGTCATGTTGAATGGAGACTGGTGATAAAACTGCGGAGCGCCTAGAAATGGCTGCTGTAAAGGAGTGTAACCGTACCCTTGCGGCGGATGATATTGATTGGTGTGTTTCCCACATTGACTGTCTTTGTGAGTGGCATGTTGTGAACTTTTATCCGGTGATTCTGAAATGTCATCACCGCATTGTTCCAAGCCAAATAGGCCACCAGGTGGAGCCATATTCACTGTCTTTGGTGGAGATCCTTTCATCGACATGTTCTGTTAAACAAAGATAGTGGTAAACTACTATAGATGTGAGATGAGATATAGAATCAATCGGAATATGGTTGAATATGTTGCAGGTAGCAGTGACCTTCAGCGGAATGAAGGGCTTCTTATATCCTATTCTGTTGTCACGATCTGTGGTGATTCACTACACGTTTGATCCATGAAACCAACCCTGGCCTTGAGAAAAAGAAACCATAATCACACACATCCCGCCTTGCTTTGTTATATGCTCGAATTCATATACTAGGATATTGGATAGGTGCTCACCTTTGTACACATCAATGACTTTACAGGTCATAGAAGGGATATGATATGATATCTCCAGGAACCCAACAAGTACTATATCCAGTATGAAGGTTAGCACGACTAGGGATATTACACATAAGTTGTGCGTGTACGACCTTGCAAGCTCATTCAATAGGAGGCCTGTGAGTCGAGCAGCAACAGTGATTGCTTCCTATTGAGCTCCTTGCCTATACATCTTAGTTCTCCGCATGATCCACGCTCCAGTCAAGGATTGTCACTGAAGCAAACATCCTACCAGCCTTATCAGTTCTCAATGATCAATGCCCGGATATCCAGCTAGCTAGAAAACTCACCTATTGATTGTATTAGGACGATCTACCTTCATTATCAGCTGCTCGGAGGCTCGAGCGTAGGCATTACTTACAATGACGTAGTATATGGCCCCATTGTGGTGATTGCAGTGATGACAAAAGAAACCTCCCCCACACATTTGGCGGGGGTGCGATGCGGCTGTGAATGTGTTACGCTAACCTGAGTCAGCTCGCTTTCAAACCAATATCACTGAGGCTTCATATCACCTCCTGAAGCATCATCAAGATTCATCCGAATACGTATTCAGTGACCATTTCTCAAATATGGTCAACACTCGCTGGAAACATGTCAAGTGCTTTATCTGCAAAAGGAAATTATTCTATGAGAACCAACTTGAGGCACACTATCAACAATATCACCCAATATCGATGAATGAAGGGCTATTACCTGATGGGATTTTACCACCTGCAGGCTGCGATCGACCTGAGCCATCATGGTTTGACTTCAGTCGGTGCACCTGAATGGCCATCGATGAGCTTAGTCCACTAATTCATCTACCCATAGACAACGTACCTGGTGCACCACGACCTGAAGATACTCCCGACGAAGAAACGATAGATCCCCAGAAGCCTGATCTGACTTGTACCCCTGATCCAACCAAGACGAGGGCTCATAGGCAGGTAGTTGGAGTGGAGAATGCGGGGGGGAAAGCATATGGCAAAGGAACTGGATTGTACAACAAGCATCGCACGTACTCAGAACAATGGAATCCATGGCATCCTTTTCAGTCAGCACACGACTTTCAACAGGCTCAATCATTTAGCCAGCAAACGAAAACGTGGATAGATCAACATCTGAGGCGTGGACTGGACAACTTCAACATCGAATCATCTCAATCAGTAGATGCTCTACCAAAGCTCCTCTCTATACTCGATTTCGGGCTCAGCAATAATAGTTCGATTGAAGATCATTCGCACATCTTCGGAACATTATACTACAGGGATATTTTCAAATGTATACAGTTCCTTTTGGCACATCTCCCATTTCAGGCGCACCTCGATTTTGAACCAGGGAGCCTTGCAAACTCGGAAAGTCCCAGAATATACAGCAAGATGAACACCGGCGATTGGTGGTGGGATACACCAGATCAGCATCCTGCTGGAGCGATGATTGTGCCTGTCATTTGTGCATCCGACAAGAGCCACTTGACCAATTTTTCGGGCAACCAGCATGCATGGCCACTGTATCTCACGATCAGTAATATTCGAAAAGATATCCGCCGTACACCTAAACAGCGCGCCTGGATTGTTGTTGGGCTGATCCCCTGTCCTCCGAAAAGTGCCCAAAATACTGACGAGGTATGGCATTCCATGGTTGGAACAGTGCTGTCCCCACTCTGGAATCTTGACATCACTGGCCCTGGCTTGATATGGGATTGTGCTGATGGATTCCAGAGACAATGTTATCCTCTTTTGGCTGCCTGGGTCGGGGATTATCCGGAACAAGTCATGGTTGCTCCACTCTCATATGGCTCATGCCCGATGTGTGCAATTCCTAAAGGTGCGCCGATGGGGCATTCAACTTCTCGACCACTTGATAACCCACGAGATCAGCATGTTTAGTTGGTGCTTCTGGACGAAACTAATATCGATGTTCTGCACACTCTTGGTGTTCATCCAATTCGCAACCAGTTCAGGCAATACCCTTTCTGCAATGTCTATCACCTTTGGCAGCCTGATGAATTGCATCAGCTGCTCCTGGGTTTAGTTAAAGACTTATTGCACCGGCTGCTCAAATACCTGAAAGCTAGAAATGTCAAAAATCAATTTGACAATCGATTCACATCAGTACCACGATATCCAGGCCTCCAGCACTTTTCTAAACTATTCGATTCGATGAAAAGTGGCTCCTGGCAGGGAAAAGAAATCCGTGGCATGATCAGAACACTGGCAGTGAATTGCGCTCCAATTCTTGACTGCTCCCAGGATGCCGGGAAAACTGCGCCGGAAACAGCCTCTGATGAAATGGTGATGGGAGCAGTGTGGGCATTATGTGAATTCTCTCTACTTGTCCGCCAACAAAATCACTCTGATCTATCCCTCGCAGCACTAGACGATGCACTGAAGCGATTATACAAGAAGAAGGGTGCCTTTCGAGATCAGAAAATGTCAAAGTCTGCAAAGGCCCAAGTGGATGAACTATTGGCAAGAGAATCCCATCATTTACAAGAACAAAAGATTCATAAAATCCGTGCTGCAATGGAGGTTCAGCTGTACGGGGCTGAAAAGGTGACTACACTAAAACGAAGGCAATTTCAAGTGCACCTGAATAGAGCCTGACAAGCGGCCGCCATATTGTCAGATGCTGATCGGCAGAGGGCAATTGAGTGATTGGAGCGCGAAATCCATCAGGTGACACCTGCTGAACACAAGCTTTTCGATGAATTATTCCAACATCATGAGTGACAACTATTGCAGGAAGTTGGGACTAAGGCAACCGGTCCCAGAAGCATATTCGCCAAAGAACTTGCTCGAATGAAGACTGCTGCAGAAGAAAAGGCTTACGGGGCAGTAAACATGACCGCCGACAAGCGAGTGCAATTTTTGGTCTGTTCATCCGATGCTAAGATTGAAGCCACCCCCTGGAGTATCGCTGATACGGACCGGGTTGTGAATCAGCTCGAGAGAGAGATTGATGGTATCACTTTGAAAGACCAGATGCAGTTCACGAAGGAATTCTCCATCCCCTTGGTCAAGTTTGAAGCTTGGTGGCAGGCAATCAGCATTCAGGAGCTCCGGAAAAACATCGAACAGTGTGTAATCCATTTCGGATATCCAAAGATGCATCTTGTGCGCCATATATCAAAGTCAATTTGGCGAATGGGTTCCGGCTACAATTTCACCACCGATATTTCTGAACGGCTACATATCGGCAATGTGAAAGAGGCATATCGATCTACCAACAAAGTCAATTACTTTCAACAGATGCTCAAGCACAATGACCGGTGTACCGGTCTTGACTATATGGAGGAAACGCTGTCATATCTTGCCCTTCAAGGCTGGTACGATATTGACTCTGCGAAAGTTTTCAACATACTATCAGCTGCCGAAAAACGGCAAAATACGCCCCGAGCCCATCTTTAACGCCTCCACCATTGTCAGAAAGAGCCATTTTTCCGCCCCGTATCACGACAGGTGCATCATTTGAGAGAAACTCATGCCTGCAGCGTGTGCAGAAGTATCAAATTAATCTCACTCAGAGATGCATCAGTAGATTTCCGAATTCCCAACTTTGGACAGCTATTCCGTACACAGGGTTCCGAAGCGGTCAGTCCGGTCAGATCTGAGCATGATCTGTGCCGGTCTGTGCCAAGGCCGGCCACGAAATTTTTGACCCAGGCCGGCCGCCAATCTGACAGATTTGATCTGACCGGACTGCAGATATCTGGCGGCCGAGGGTGCTACTAGATAATACAAAGCTTTGTCATGCAAAATCTTTAGAAAATCAAAGAAACTTGTTACAAATATTGTTAACCATCAATGTCCTCCCCCACTATTTCTCTAACCCAAATACAGCCACTTCTTATGCTCAAATATGCACTTGCTGCTTCTCCAAGGCCTTGAGCAGTTCATCCACCTCGCGGACTTCATCAACTTGAGCCAGACCTGCACGCTCCCATGATTTCAAACACTCCACCGCTGCGATAACAGAATCTCCAAGCCTGTTTCTCCTGTCAGAGATGAGAATCCTGGAGCTGCTGAACACTCTTTCCACTTCGGCAAACATGGCAGGAATCGAATGCATACTGAGTGCCATGCGTGTGAGCTGAGCCTAGCGAGGTGTATCCAGATGCTCTCTCCAGAATTGAATCAAATCAGGTATATCCTCCTCCTCATCACTGTTTGACTGGAACCGCTGAAACTGATCATGGCGGCCATCATCCATGCTGAGTCGGGCCTGCTTCTTTTGCTTCCAGCGTGGTAAGGTCCCATCAAGGACTGTTGAGGGTGTGCTGGTGGGGGGGTTTACTGACGGCTCAATTGAATCAATGGAATGATTGCGGTAATCCCTCTGCCACAGATTCGTGGCAATGGAGGTTGCAGTTTCAATCCACTCTGGCCTCGATTTCCATTCGTCTTCAAAGTACTTGAGTTTCATATCAGGATGCAAGGCCACTGCAGTGTACAATGCAGGCTGGAGATCAGTCAAGGAATAGTACTTGTCCAACAGAGACCAAGCGAGTTGAATGGATGTGATGATATGAGGATTATAGACTTCTGGGTCAGAATACTGAATCTTCGCTTCCTCAAGGTGTGCAAGTAGTTCATCCATGGCCGGAATAACCTCAGCAATAAATCCATTCGCTCGGTTCTTGTTGGTGTTTTTGCTTTGCAAACGAAGAGACCAGGCCTTGAGTAGTTGTAAAATGGAGCGGATTATCTTGAGATCTTCCCAGTCATCCAAGGTTAACTCATCCTGGGTGATCGACTCTGAATTTGGATCATCCTCAGATTCCGCATGGCCACTGGCAATTTCTGAACCACATGCTTTTCCCTTCTTTCATTGTTGCTCTTCCCTCACAGCAGTAAAAACAAAGTTGTCCAATCCCTCCTTAATCTCGAAAGCCCACTCGATGGCATCCACATCCCCATGCCAGCGTGTCACATTACCAACAAGTGGTGTCCATGCAGTGATATGTGGGAGAAGGTGTTGAACACGATCTTGAAATCTGTCTCTGCGTCCTGGAGATCGCAGGATCCAGACAAATATATTGTGGAGTTTTCCCAGTGCTCCTCGTTTGTGCCACAAGTTGAGTATTTTGAGGTTGGATGTTCCTGAGGCCTCCAATGTTGCCGCACTGGCTTCAAGAACATGGTGGTCGCTGCCCCATAAAAACGCTTTCACAACTAAGTTGATAACATGACCGAAGCACCGAACCCTGGCTTTGATTGGATCTAATGGAATACTATGGGCATCGAAGATATGACCAAGCTCTTGCAGAGCAGTGTCATTATTGAAGGCATTGTCAGTTGTAAAGTATCCTACACGGTACATCGAGTGGTACCGCTCTAGAATTTGCCAGATCATTTCTGCTTGATTGAGTCCAGTATGTGGGCCTTGAAACCTCTCCATCCCAAGCAAGGCAGTACGTAGATACCCATAACAGTCAATCCAGTGTCCAACAAGGCCAAAAAATGCACGGTGATTGGGTGAAGTCCATAAATCGAAACTGAAGTGCACAGGATAATCACAACTCTTGAATTGTGATACCACAAAGGCTTGGACCTTTTTGAATCGGACATTTATCCAGTTCCGTATTGTATCTCCAGTCTGGGGCAGAGCTGCTGGAACGGCCGTATATGAGGATGACTATTGATGCAGAAGTTAGAATACATGGCCACAAAATACAGATTCGGCCAGAAGGGGATACACTCACGCAGGCCATCAGATATCCCAATATCAAACGAAATGTAGGTTGTTCAACCACACGGAAGCTAATATTATTTGCATAAATCCATTGGACTAACAATGCCTTAAACAAGTCCGAGTTAAACTGAAGATTATGTATTCCCCGGGCAAAGGCAATAGTTAATGGAGATTGCTCTACAGAGTGTTCGGCTGATGGACCATATGGGGCATCCTTTGTGACACCATGTCGGCATTCCAAGTGTATATTCATATTCTTGGTCAATCCATCCGTATAGGTTCGTGTAGAGTGTGATGGGCCTGTCATCCAGCCAGGTTAGTTCTTTCCCAAACGATGAAATCAGACTTGAACGTTGCATTGAATCACTTACACCGTACACATCTCCAGCGCCACTTCCCTGGACTCTCCTCATATTCCTCCCCGTTGCTTGGTAGCCAACAATAGCCTGTTCGAGTCTTTCTCTTGGTTTTAAAAGCGGATGGTATTTTGAAAGATGATACATTGGAAATATGTTTGTTAGCTGTGACCAGACATTTATAACAGAATTCACATGCTGACCTTGCTCGACTGTATTACTTCCCAATATAGAAGTCAAAAGGCCACTCGGAGCAGAGCTAAGAATGCTACTCTCAGTCTCCTGATAACTATCAGTGTAATCGAAGTTCTCAGAAGTGGTAAACTCGTCTGGAATGGTGCTTGCAAACGACATACTGCTGTGAAGTGATGAGCAGTGTGAATCTCGTGAAGAGAGAAATCCCGCTGGGGAATTATCAGCCCTTTTATTCTGTATCCAAAATATGCTGCTGTACTGAAAACTGCTAGATTCGGCAGATTACGCCGGCTGGCAATGGTCTATACAGGTCAATGCAGGCCTATGCAGGCGAATGCAGATATACGCAGATATATGCACTGATTGTGTGTTTCGCTGCCAGTATTTGTTTAACCTGGTCAAATTTGAAGATATATGTAGGCTTCTGCAGGTCTATGCAGGCCAATGCAGACATATGCAGACATATGCAGTAACAGTGTGCTTCGCAGCAACTACTTGTTTAACCTTGGTAAATCTAAAGATTTATGTAGGCTTCTGCAGATTTATGCAGGCTTCTGCAGGCCACATAATTACCCACCCAAATCTGTAGATATCTGCAGGTCAGCCCAGGTTTCATGGGAGATGGCCTGGGCCAACCCAGGTCAGCGGCGGCCGTCATTTGGGTGGCCTGTATCTGACCGGTCTACAGATCTGCAGTCCGGCCGGCGGCCGGCCTGACCGCTTCGGAACACTCTCTGTACACAAATTGAAGACGACTGGGGACATGAAGTTAGTGGACTGGTGCTCAGATATGATCAGAATGTACTCATAGACAGTGTATTTATTAAACTTCAGAATGGGCTGTTGTACTACCGTCAACCATTTCACTGCCCTACATCTGTTGAGCATCTGGGACTTGATTGCAAGGTAGAATATATGGATGCCAACCAAGGGATCATGCCTGAATCTCATAACATCTGGGTCCAATATACGGACAGTGACCTCAATAACACCTTCCAAGGCCAAGTTCCTTCTTTTCCTGTATTATACTTCAGCTAGACTCCACCAAATCAGATCCTCCAATTTCAGGAGCGCCTGCCCACCGGAAAATCGATATCCACCTTCTCTAAGAGGTGCAAGGAGACCCAACAATGGATATTACATTCTCAACCTCAAGAATATGCGGTGGTGATTCCAACAAAGTACAAAGATCCACATGGTTGGGCTGATTGTGTTGACGGGTTCATCCGGGTTGTCAAACAGACTGATAAGATGCATATTGTACCGGTCGGAGCAATTGTTGGACCTGCACATTTGGTGTGAGAGAATAATGCTGCATTAGATAGAATCGATAGCGTATGGCTTGTAAATAATCATGTGGATTTAGATCCCTACTGGACTGTGTATTAAAGTTACAATGCCTGAATCAAGGTGTGCAGAAGATAGTTAATTGAATTGTACTATTTGATATAAACATTATAATAATCACTCCCAGAGAGTATGGCTCCAGGTTCAAGGTGCACCAGAATACTCTCAGAGACGTGGCTAATACTCCCAATAGCTCCGAAATTTGCACATCTTAATAGTTTGATTTGGAAGCATTTTGAAGACAACTGTAAACTCTTCAGGATATTCTTGGATTCTGTTCCACAACTTCTGAACTATTCAGGAGCACCGGTGAAGTAGTCTCGGAGCACCTGTGAGCAAATCGCTTTGCATTCAGCCTATCTTGGAGCATCTGGGAGCATCTGGAAGGATCAGTGTGGCTGTTCAGAGTTGCTGAGTTGTTCGGTTATGACTTCCAAACCATTTTACATTTTCCTGATGGAGAATGCTCTTGCAGAGTCTGAGAGCACTGTGCGAAGCTCCAGGGGGGCCTGAGAGCATCTGGAAGTATTTAGAAGCTCTGGTGAGGGCTACCGGAGAGTCTGGGAGGTTTGCGTGTGGCTTCCAGACCAATTTACATTTTGCTGATGTAGATAGACATCATCTCATTTCCATCTCATCTTATCATACATTGAAAATACACACCCTATCTTTCCTAACTTTCGGTCTCACTTGCTCTGTCTGAGAGATTTTGTGGAGACAGACAATTACGTGGATCCTCAATGCCGGGTAGAATCATATCTTCTCACCCGATTCCTATGCTCCTTGAACCACAACTGCTCTTTCTCATGAATTCGATTTGGATGTCGCGAGAGGTGTGGCGGGGTGTTGATGGTGGGCTCTCTGCCTTCTAGCTCCATCATTTCACCACAACGGCCTCCAAAGTGGTGCATCTCTAAGTTCTCTCAATGGGTGTGTCCAGGTGCTCCTCCGATTATGCTCGACTACCATCTGCAGCCAGATTGGCTGTATGTATATATATACAGAGACTTAAATAATGCATGCCATATTGTGATGTAGCGAATCTTGTGACTGTAACAAAGACAAATATGATAAGATGAAATGCCTTGTGGTTATGTATGAACCACTGCAGTGAGAATATGGCACCAAGTCTTCCGCAGTGCTCTCGAAGTCTCCCACAGAGCTGCATAGTGGTCCCAGCTGCTCTTGAAGTCTCCCGCAGATCTGCGCAGAGGTCTCAGGAGCTCCAAAATTTGACTATTCTGTAAGTCAAATCTCGTAGCATCCTGAATGCATCTCCATAACTGCAGGTGCTTTCAGGAGCACCTGAGAATGCTCTTGCAGAGTCTCAGAGCACATTGCTTAGCTCCAGGGGGGTCTGGGAGCATCTAGAAGTATTTAGAAGCACTGGTGAGGTCGCCTGGAGTGTCTGGGAGGATTGCGTGTTGCTTCCAGACTGATTTACATTTGGCTGATGTCAGAGATGCACTTCGAGGCCGTGATCTAGCAAGTTTGGAGATGCACCTGGAGGCCGAGATCAAGTGAACTTAGAGATGCACCTGGAGGCTGTAATCAAGCAAGTCTTGAGATGCACTTGGACGCCCAGATCGAGTGAACTCAGAGATACACATGGAGGCCGTAATCCAGTGAGTGTGGACATGCACTTTGAGGCCTTGATCATGCAAACTTGGTGGCTGTGATCGAGCAAGTGTGGAGATGCACTTGGAGGCCATGATTGTGTGAACTTGGAGATGAACTCTGGGGCCATAATCTAGCGAGTTTGGAGATGCACTTAGTGTTAGCAATGGGTGCGGGTATCCTGCCAGCAGTCTGGGTTTGGACCGGAAAAACAGTTCGGTTCAGTTCCAGACCATAAGTAATAACTAAAATTTCCAGGTACAACAGCCGCAATTTGACATACTCCCAAGCTTGTTACCTGCATTCCAAGGTACTCCCAAGCTTTTGGCCAGCATTCCCAGGTGCACCTGAGATTGTTACTAGTCCTCCTGTATCCTTGCAGATTTGTCACCTGTGGTTCCAGGTAAATCTGTAGGCTACTGCATCAGTCCAACCAACTTGAAGATTTGTCGCCAGCAATCACAGGTACATCTGAAGACCACTCCATCAGTCCAGTTAACTCTAAGAATTGACCACACTGGGATTCGGGTCTGAAAACTCTCAGATACTCCCAGAGGCTCCCAGAGGCTCCCAGAGGCTCCCAGAGGCTCCCAGTGACAGAAATAAATTTTGCTAATATCACAGGTACATTCTTGACTATACCTTTGGAAGGCATGATGTTGAGGTTAGTCAGAATGTGTATATTGTAATATAGAATTCACAACATGTAAGTGTAAATTGATCTGAGCAATGTTGGAACAACTGGTTTGAGTTTGAATACTGTTGAGATAATGAAAATAATGATTTCAGAGCACAGAATTAACTTTCTTTGATATTGTAACATTTCTGTAAAGGCATATCTTCAGACTCTCTACCTAAACCTTTCTGTTACTATTTAGACTAAGCCCAATATGGACATACTTAATCCAGGTTAGCACCGCATTGCCCCGGGTATACTAGAAACGCGGAGTCTGCATATAACCCGTACCACTACTCCATATGGAACGAGCTAGAGCCTGATTCGAGGCCAATCCTTTTACTGTTAATCTACCGTTTGCTATATAACTTACGGCGGCCTCCCGTAACAGCCATAAATGGAAATCGGCCAAGCCCATTACGCATAATGCAGATAACACATGCGTAACACACGGTAAACCTATAGTAGTAATTCTACCTTATTCCTACTCTAGCGAAGTACTCTCACTGTGACAGCGAGAGTATTTGTGTGCGACATGGTATAATCAAGTATACTAGATCGGCACCATCGCTCTGGTCTTATCGGAACTCACAGTCGCTGTCAGAGTGAAGTATTTTTTTACGATGTACATCCGGTCAATCTGCGCTGGCGAGAGCTGGCAGGAGCTGGCTGCAGACGATCAATAGAGGCTCGCTGGAGACGGCCAAGCACTGGACACAGGCAACTTTGACAGCCCGTGCAACCTCAGCCCGGGCAATTCTACTCTAAGCCGTCTGGTAAGCCAGACCGCAAGATAGTTACCTCGGATCCTCGGTGATGTCAAACAAGCCGAGGAGAGATAAAAATAGGTATATAACTTAAAAGACTTTGTCTACCCTCCCATCTAAATTATATTATTCAATTTAGACTATTTAATTCATAGATTCAGGCCGAAATAAATACTTTACAACATTTCAAAAATAAAAAAGGAACAGTGGCGATCTGACCTGAATTTAGTTGACTGGTGGAATTGAGTACGATTCTATGAATTAACCCCGCCAAAGAGGGGCTACAGGGCTCTACCTTCATCAACAACGAACAAACCAATCAGCCCTTCAACTCACGCAGCCCAACTATTATTCCGTAATTACCTTATTATCTACTATCAATTATCTACGACACAGCCATCATCTCACCTCTAATCGCCTCCCCAATCAAACCAACCACCAAACAATGACCAGCTTCGTTGCTGCAACGACTGTGCGCAATACTGGCAAATCGTACACGCAGAGCAGCTGGAAGATAGAAACCGTGAAATACCCAATATGCAATTCCGCCGAGATCGAAACCATGACCTCGTTGCTCGGGATTGCGCCCCCCGAGATGATATTCGGCAATAACCTCGTTTCGGTCATACACCTGCCAAGCGGGTTCGCGATGAACTTTACCGCGTTCGATGCGCTCAACGTCGTCGACAAAACAGGAGAAGCAGGGATGTTGAAAGTCGCATACTCTGAAGAGTGGCAGCGGATGCGCGAGAAGGTTTCTGAAGATATCCGGGACGTTGTGAAGCCGTTTGATTGGAGTTATTCTACGGCTTGGAAGGGACGGGTGCAGAATGGGGAGATGGTCGAGAGTGAGGATGCTCTGATTCCGTTCGAGAAATTGAAGCGTCCGGACCCAATACTATTGTTTGATGATGTGATGCTGTATGAAGACGAGCTGGCGGATAATGGCATCGCAATGCTCAATGTGAAGGTCCGGGTGATGCCCGAACGACTACTGGTGTTGCAGAGGTTCTTTTTAAGACTGGATGATGTCGTTGTAAGGATTAGAGATACCCGGGTGTATGTGGAGTTTGCAACGGGAGAGGTAGTGAGGGAGTTTGTAAGTCGGGAGGCAAAATATGCGGATGTCAAGACGGTATGTAGCCTTTACATCCCCACGCCTCACGGCAAGACTAATATGGGAATAGAAATTTGCAATGTACCCTCAAGACGACATTCCCAGTCTGTTACGGGATCCAAATCAGCTTGTTGATCTGCTCCCAATCATTGAAACCACAAGGGAAAAGACGACAGTAAAGTAGCGGGGGCGGCTACAATAGGGAATATTTTCTTTTCGAAACGAGGGGATTATTGCGAGGGGATTATTACGTAGGTTTGTATCGGCGTTTATCTCCTTGAGTGTTTTACTTCATCTGTACATAGAAAACTGACGGTCGAGTTATTATCGAGGCTGTGATATTAGAATGATGGAAATGGTCCTAAATTCCCAGTAATACGTTACCCGAAAACCCGAACAGCTTGGTTACAGTTACAATTCAGGAATCAAACTCAGTATTACATCTTCCGCGTTTGCCGCCTGGTCGTCCTGTTGGTGTATAGTGAACCAGAAGAAAAAAACTTCAATGAGAACCATTTTGATCGGCTTGTGTTCGACTTCCTTCACATCACTGCATAAATTACCCACCCGCCCAAAAAAAACGACCATTCCAATCATCAGGTTCTCTAATTAAGAAGCCCGATCTCCAGAGTGCGAGGGGAGATATATACCACCACGATGTTAAAACTTAGAAACCTGTATTGTCGTTAGACAGCGACGAGTGATAAATGTGACACCCATCAGGCAAGTATCAAGATATACATGCAGAAATCCCTCCCAACCACCGTTCTAACACAGCATTTCCAATTTTTTTTAAACATTACCTCAACACGATCTGTCAATCGGGTCCTCCCTCAAAACATCCATTGTGTTCTCCTCCCTAACGGGCCCCGTCTCCCTCCTCCTCTTTTCCCACTCCCTCCACGGGCGATAAACCAACACACTAACCACAGCTCCAACTACAAATAATCCCACAATACATCCCCCAATAACATCATACCACTCTCCAACCTTCTCAACACCATTCCAAAACCGTCCAATTGGTTCGGCAACATTCAAAATTAAAGAAAGCAGCTGAATCGTGCCGATGATAATTGCCACCATGACTGTGATAACAGTAAGTACGATGCTGTAGTACAGAACCGCAATAATGTCTTGCGAGAATGTTGATGTCTGGTAGAGCGCCGACATAAGCGCTCCATCGATCGTGTCCAGGAGACACATCCCCGCTGTGAACAGTACCGGGAAGATCAGGATTAGCCAGATGCTAGTCCCCTTTGCTGCCTGGATACTTGCTATCCCTAGGAGCGCTACTTCAGAGGAGGTATCGAAACCCAAGCCGACTGGGTTTCTATTAGCTTGGTAGGAAGTCAGTGGGAAGAATCGACAGCTTACACAGTACTCCAAGTGGGTACATTTTCCAGCTCTGATCCACCATTCTAAACGCTCCCTTGAATACCCTGACCAGACACCCTCCACCCTTGAGCGCCTCACTAAGCGCATTCTCCTCGCTCGCCAGCTCCTCAGGATCTCGATCCAGAACTTTTCGCATCTTCTTCACCAGCTTCCACAGGACGTATCCATTCAATATTGCCAGAACAATCAAGAAAGCAGCAGACACACTAGTTCCAATAATCCCGCCCACCTTTGAGAAAGAATCAAAGCGTTCTGACAGAGATGCAGATGTTGCGGCCACTGCAATGGACGTGATAACCACTATCGTGCTATGTCCAAGGCTGAAAAATAGTCCCACAGCTACCGGCTTTTGCCCAGAGGCAATGAGACGTCGTGTCATCAGGTCTATTGCTGCAATGTGGTCCGCATCGAGAGCATGGCGCAAACCGAGGGTGTATGCAAGCACCGCGGTTGCAAGGAGAGGTCTCGTGGTTCATTAGCCATATATATCAGCCCACAAGATTGATGGTTGTACGGACCTGTATGAATGCTGAAATGCACAGGAAAATCAATTTATGTCTATACCCGCAAAAATGCCATACATACCAATACAACTCCAACAGCCGCCCAAACCAGGGCATTAACAAAGAAAACTACCAAGATAATCCCAACTACAGCAACAGGTAGTTTTCGAATGTATGGAATTTTGCTGTGATATCTCTCTGCGGCCAACTTCGCGCTGAGAAGGGCGGTTGTTTCCATAGCGAACGAGTGATAAGCAACTACAGTAGATGAAGACTTGGGCGGTGAGACGAAGAAACCAGAACACACAACACTCAACTACAGCTTTATATTTCTCAACTTTACCCTCCATGGTAGAACGTACCTATTTTTTTCCCCTGTTCCCCGCAGTTTCGTTTCGTCGGAGGGGCCCGTTATCTCTATCATTTTCGTCTTGGCGGGGGATCAATTAACCAACATCAATCTCGAGGACCAATGCACAAGCAACAGCAAACCCAAGCACGTACTAAGTGTTCTCAAGATTTCATCCATTTCTACGTGTTCACCTGTAATGTCTATGATACAAGATAGTAAAGACTCATCATACCACAAGAAATAAGAGTCAGACTATCCTTCAAAAAAAATACAACAATGAATCAAGGCTAACAAAACAAGTCATATCAAGCAGAGCACAAAAACCGTAAAAACCCATTGTCACAAATGCAACCCACAAAAAACCTTTTACGCCATCCAAAGTAGACATGTAAAAACTACACGTTAGGTAAGAAAATTTAATTGAAAGAAAAGGTTGGAAGGTCGAATACAGCGATCCAGAAATTCAGAAGTTGTAGCGTTCTCCTTGTCGACTGATTGGCTTGCCTTGTCGATTTAATGGAACGCCCTTTCCTTCCTTCTTTTTCGAAGCGTTCTTTTTCGGTTGAGGGTGATTGTAATGAGTATGGTCATTCTCTTCTATTGCGGATTCATTTCTCCAGTTCAAGCATCTCCAGACATTGGGATCGAAGTATGTTTTTCCTCGAGTACTCATCCTTCCGGAGCCAGTATCGTTATCAGCAGCGGCTGCGACCGATTCCGCAAGGTACTTTTCTCGGTTGCGCATTCCTTCCAGGATGCGATCTTTAAAAAGCTCGAATGTTGCTTTTAGCTTCTTCTCCCTGATGCCACGGGTGTCAAGCCATGACATCAGCTGCTCAAATTCCTCGGGAGCTTCGAGGAAACCATACTGGGTGGGTGAAGTGAGAGTAGTTCCATTCTCTTCCCGCGCCTGCCGATCTAAGACACTTAATCTCTCCTCTCCATAGCCGTTCATCTTGATGTCGCCTTCTGCATCTCCTGTTGCGACCTTCGTGCCCGCCTCTTCGACCAAGAATCCCTGTCTCTCGGTTTCACTTGGTCCCTGAATCCAGATCATTGCGTTCGCATAACCGGAGTGAGCTGTTGATGAATCAGGCAATCCCCCGAAGGGCATACCGTTGCGCTCAAACCACCAGTACTTGTTCCAGTACCTGTCCTGACCCATTACTTTGAACCTCGCGCAGTCTGCTTGTCGCAGGTCTTCGTCGATAGATATAATCGCCTCTTCCTCCTTTGCAATTTTGGCTTTAACCGTCTCGATAGATTTGATGACTTTCTGGAATTGCTTTGTAGTCTTTGGAACCTTTGCTGCGGCCTCAGCTTTGGCTTTCTCCTCAACCCGCTTCCGCTTGCGCTCATTAGCACGATCGCCACCTCGACGACGAGCTCGAGCTCCTTCATCATCATCCTCATCCTCCTCGTCTACCTCGGTTCCGTTCATTTTCACGTCGCCATCTTCGTCGGTTGATGGCTGCCTGAGTCCTGACTCAACAGAGGGTGATTTTGGCGTGTTCTCCGGAAGAAGAATCTTTCGGTCGTCTTCCAAAGCCTTCAGTTCCTCCAAGCTACAAATACCAGGTTAGTCGGTGTGCATTATGGAAAAGGCAACTGTGGTAACATACAAAATTTTTCTAGCACGTTGATGCTCTATCTTTTCTTTCCGATGCTTTGTCATCTCTTCCGAGCACTCTTCCATATAGTCCCTGACAGTCCGTGTCTCGTGTGTCAAACGGGAGAGAAGGTGAATAACCATGACTTTCAGGTTGCAATCCATAGAGGTATATCGCGTCTTGACCGTATCAGGCGTTGGTTTCTCATCAGGCGGTGCGAGATAGGCGAGAATATCCTCAGTATCTTTGGCAAAGCGTACATCCCAGGATAGTTGATAGAGGATTCCAACAATTATTGCTTGCCAGCCTCCATCTTTGAACTGGCGGGCTTTGAGTCGCTGTATCCAAGAATCACCCTCTTGAAATAGCTCGTCCGCGCGGTGTCTCTTCTCCTTTTCCATAGACCTTCGGCTACCGACGGTTGTACCCTCGATCTTATTCCCACTCACTTCCACCGTGTCACCAGCAGCTTCTTCTACTTCTTCCCCTCTGTCTTCCCTGTTGTCTTCCTCGTCGTCTTCCTCCTCCTCCGGCTCTGGCAGTTGTACCTGAACCGCACCTTGTTCGTTTACAATGGCTTTGAGAAGCGCGCAATGAATCTCTACGAAAAGCTCACAGTCTACGTCTTCGCTATTGAATTGTAGTGCCTGGATATAATCGTCAAAGGTAAAGGAGTCCAAGAGGAAAGGTTCGCAGTAAATGTTGAGAAAAACCCAAGTACTAAGATAGAATGATATTTTCTCTTCGTCAATACCATTGTCCCGGGGTGCGGGTGAATGCGATGATGTCGAGGGATTGTGCGGGGACGAACGCGCTCGAGATGATGCGCCAGCTTCGCCAGTCTGTTGGTCAACTCTGGTTGTGATAGTAGAGGAGAGATGGTGCAATTTTGGTCGGTACGAATTCTCTTGCAGAGGAAGATCGAGGTCTTCGATAGGGTATTTGATCGGTTTTGGGGGCGGTGGAGGAGGAGGCGTAGGTTCTGCTTTTACTAGAGCTTTAAGATTCAGCTTGTGGATACTTCCGTCGGGTGTCCCCCCGGGACTGCTGGCCCAAGGCGATCCAGACATACTCGGGGAATCCGTCCGAGAATCTTGAAGAAGTTTGGACATCTTCATGGCCTGCTGGGTCTTACTCTTATGTGATTTTGGAGCAGGTCGAATCTCGACAGGACCAGGTGGCGAAGCACTCCCATTCGTCAAAGCATCAACACTAAGTCCCACTGTGGCTTGTTTTCGTCGAGCTTGTGCAGCCTTTCTTTCCGCGGTCGTTGTAGCGCGCTGGAGGTGAGAAGGTACGTTTTGAGGGATCTTAAATCGGGTAGCATATTCCTCTTTTACTAACCATGGCGCACCCGTCCAGGGTTCACGAGATACCGTATTCTTGATGAATGATCTCAGCATATGCTTGGTAAACGTCTTTTTGTCGCGGATCAGGTGCTCATTGTCAATTTGAGCCTCTTCTTCGTTTCTGTTGACCATCTTGACGGTGTAACGAGAGAATCCTTTCCTCTGGATTTCGCCGTTAGCGTAACGAAGTTCCGGAAACATTGTTTTCTCGCGGATGACCGCTTCGACTCGGTCACCACTAGGGAGAATTGCAGCGACGTATTCGCCGGGGTAGAAATCGCTTTTGAAGGACTATAGAAACGGTCAGAGGACAACTGAAGGGACGGGTCAGATAGTCTCATACTTCATGAAGTTGGTCCACTAAGAAGGCCCAGTTCTAGTCAGATGTCTGCCCAAGACAGCGGCGGTGGAAGTAGCATACCCAAGGTGTCAATTCTGGAGACAGTAGAAAACTGGACTTTTCGTAACACAGGTTCCTTTAATGGTTCCGGGAACTGCTGTTCGACATCTTGCGAATGTTCCGTCTGCTCACATCAGTTAAATAGCAATTGGTATAGCGCCGATGAATAGCTTACTTCACTCTTGAGAGCCTCAAAATAATTGAGGTTCATATGGCCGGTAATTTCACAGCTAAATTGCTTCTATAACGATAACAACAGTCAATCACAGCACTCAATGAGAGCAATCGTAGGCGGTGTAGGCTTCCGTCATACGCACCGCTTTGTAGAACTCGAGCCTAAGCGTTCTATCAGCATGCCGTTACCAAAGGTCATAGGGCGCCCGAACGTACCTATCGATATAACCCTGGTAATTGGTGAATGATTCCCCAGTCTGTGAAATCACCCACAGCTAGACGGGTCAACAACGGAATATACCGAGGCATGGTAGTGCTCCAATACTAACTTACATCTTTGGAATCATCGCCGACTTCTGGATTCGGCAGCATCTGCACGGGCTTTCTCTTATAGAGCACCTAAGAACTAGGTAAGTATGCTTGCAGGCTACTACAAAATGGCCATTAAGTGCCCTCGGACGAGTGACAACTTAAGACCGGGTATCTTACCATTGTCACCGATAGACCAAGAACGTATAGGACTGGACTTCCGAACGTCCAGAGTGGTCAGCGATGGTACGCGCTCCGCTTGGTGTCGCTGAGAAGCGGTCGACTGACTGGGGGAAGACTCGGCAGGTAAAGTACAGTAGTGAATGGGGTAGGGTGGATCGACGCGATTGAGGAGCGATATATTGAGAGGAATGGTGATAGGTTTGGAGTTATGGTGAGAGGAACAGAGGAGTGCTCGCGAAAATTTGAATGGGAGCGAGAGTGCTGTGGGTCAACAAGGGAAGCGACGCGGCAGATTTTAGTAGCGGTACAAGTAGACAGACCAGTGCAGCGGGGGAGGGACGGGGTCAGATGCGGAGTGTCGGTGGTAGCAGATCCAAGACTGTGGCGGGTCGTTATGGGGGTTGTGGTAGTGGTAGTGGCACTGGTAGAGTGGGGATAGCGATAGCGAGGACGGTAGGTGGTGTTGGTGATGGGGGTGGTGTTGGTGGTGGTTGGTGGTTGGTGGGGAATCTGGGAGGATCGCGGAATGGAGGGAGGTTGTGGGTAGAGGGAGTGACGGGGGAGTGGGAGTTGGTGGAGCATTTTGGTTCTTGTCGGAGTGTGCTCGCTGCGTTGTGTATGTACTAAGAAGTAAGGAAGGCGGCCTTGGCGATTGTTGTTAAGGTTTGGAGCAGTGGCTGAATCCTCCCCCGACTGCTTTATGCACCCCCTTCTGCGTCGCTCCTGCTCCACACCCACCAGAGAAGATCACGACTCGCAACAAAGTGCTGCTGACTCGCACGAATTTTGCAAGCACGATGTCGCAACTCTCGCAAATCCGCTGCAGCCTGGGTATAGCTGGATTTCCCAATATCAAAATACCAAAATCTGCGTGCTTCTTCACCGCCTCTCACTTGTTCTGCGCATCTCCCGAGCGGTAGGAAATAGGAAGGAAATAGGTGAGGGTCGGGGTGCCGGAATGCGATTAATTCTGGAAGCGGTGAGGCGACTCGACAAGAGGAGAAGGAAGGAGGGAGGAGAAGTGCCAACCAGCCGCACATTGGCGAGGTGGGGTGGATGCCGCTCCTGCTGTCCTTTCGGGGGTCGTCATCTGCCAGCTCTGCTCTGCTGCTCCTCCGTGTCGGTCCCCATTGTTCCTCCCAGAAACAAAGAAATTATTCCCTTCTGCACCGCGCTGCCTAGTACTAGTACTCTGCTCTACCCTACTCTACGCTCTTTCCTGAATGACTTTTCGAAGTCCCGGTGGGCGCTTCAGCGGGTGTCCCATATGACTTCCACTTCTACTCGAGCAAACAGTGTTAATATGAGGAGCCCGAAAAGCCCTGTGAAACACGTAATGGCCTACCCGGTACATCGTCTGCCATAGCCAAGTCCATTTTTCATTGACATTGGTTTGTACGAGGCTCTATCATCAATCGGCACATGGCCGAGCCGCATCAGTCGAGACAGCGGACGTTAAAAAACGCTCGCTGGCGCTAGATGTCATCGCAAGCGCCACACCATTAGTAGTTAACGTTGTACCTCTCAACGCTAGGCAAAGTTTGTCACAAAGTTTTTGTCGACACAAGAAACTCAAACTGACAACCTTCCAACATAGCCAAAACATCGCAAGCCCTCCCCTAGCAGCTACCTTCATCGTCCAGTATCATAATGGAGTGTGCCGGATTTGATGAGCGATTTCTATCTGCTATTTCTCTATCTTCCAGCCTGTCTGCACACTTACCTGTCGGCGCCCGAACGATTCTTTCCCGGTCCTGCGATGTAACGAATCACGTCTATTTAGAAACGCTCTCCCAACTGTCAATACACCCGATATTTTCATCCACCATTCTCGCCTGCTATGAGGCGTTATTTCCAGAGCTTGTAGCAAGATGGCCGACGTTTGCAACCACGGCGCAGATTGCAGCAGGACTCGGACGCATCTTGCCGGTGGTGCCGTACCTGGTTGACATGGCGGAATACCTTCTTCAGTCACAGCTAGAGGAACAAAAATTTCTGGCTGTGGTATTGGGGCTTTCCGATGGAGTAACGCATGAGGAAGTGTGCTCATTACCAACGGAGCTTGCGGTTGAAAGTCTACTCTCTTTGCATAGGCTATTGTGTTTTAGACGGGACACATTCCTACCGCTTATCGATACAACGAATTTATATCCACTACTTCACCATCCCCACCAAGCCGTCCGATATGTTGCAGTCCGGATACTATGCATTTACCTAAAGGCTGCGGATGCCGCGCAGGAGGAGATATTAGAGAAGTACGGGGTTGGTAAACGCGTTGAGAAGGTTTTGGGGCCATGGGAAGGCCGCGATGTGGATTACGGATTTCTGATGTGGGTTTTCTTACCGCGAGATTATTGGTATTGTAGCTAACCGTGTTGTCTAAAGACCCCTGGAAGGTAGTCGGTTTAAGGATATCGCCGATGCTCTAGAGAGGGCGAAGATGGATTCTTCATTAGTAAAATCTACTACAGGCTTCTCTAGAATAATAGATTCTACCGATTTATCTCCAATGATTGCCGATTTTTGTGGCATTCTTATCCCACGTCTAAGAGGTAATCTGCTCGTTAGCCAGGTCTTGCATATGGGCCTGATCTAATCTTTACGTTTAGGTCCTCCAAATAGTCATATAGAAATCGTATATACACCTACGATTCGATCAAACATACGTTCTCTTGCCCTCGCTCTTCGTACGTCGCAACCAATCCTCGTCACCGGTCACGCAGGTTCGGGAAAGACCTTCCTTGTTCACCAACTCGCTCGAACGGTTAATGCGCTGGATTCGCTGGTTTCAATACACCTGAGTGGACAGACCGATGCCAAGTTGCTCATTGGGACCTACACGACTGCCGAAACACCCGGGAGTTTTGAATGGCGACTAGGAGTGCTCGCGACTGCTGTCAAAGAAGGCAGATGGGTGTTAGTGGAGGATATCGACAAAGCTCCAACCGAGGTTCTCAGCGTGCTCCTACCCCTGATTGAACGTGGTGAGCTCGATATTCCTTCTCGCGAGGAAAAGATTAAGGCGGCAAGGGGTTTCAGGTTGATAACCACTGCTCGTACCTCGCCCTCGACCAATCAAGATATGTCGACTGTAAATCTTCTTGGTAGTCGGTTGTGGGCTCGGGTTAATGTCGAAATGCTTGTCGAATCTGAGCTTCAGACCATTGTAAACTCAAGATATCCTTTGCTTAATGCTCTCTCTTCTTCGATACTCAACACCTACACCGCTACTCAAAAGTTATATCGGGAACCGTCCTTTTTTGCTATCAGTAGGACCAGTCTTGGCAGACAAATATCACCACGAGATTTGTTTAAATGGTGCAGCAGAACCAACGCGCTATTTTTATCTGCTGGTGTCAAAACTGGTGCCGAAATACTTCCAGATGGATTGTTCGATGAAATGTTCAACGAGGCAGTGGATTGCTTCGCTGGAAACCTACATACTACCGAGTCACGCCGTCTAGTAGTGAGTCGCATCGCCGAGCAGTTACATGTTCCTTCTCAACGCGTTAACCTGCTCATGGACGGCCACATTCCTAGTTTTAAGGATTCAGAACGGACTTTGGCTGTGGGAAGAGCGAAGCTTCAGAAACAAAAAGACATCACGACCATGAAACGACGCAAAAAGTCTCTGGGGACTCAAAAGCGCCCCTTCGCGATGACTAACCATGCTTTAAAGTTACTGGAACAGGTTGGGGTGGCGGTGCGTCTTGCTGAGCCAGTGTTGCTGGTTGGTGAGACAGGAACTGGGAAAACCACGGTGGTTCAACAATTGGCAGATATTTTGGGATACAATCTGACCGCTATCAATTTGTCCCAGCAGACTGAGAGTGGAGATCTATTGGGTGGATACAAGCCGATAGACATAAGATTTCTGGCCGTTCCGCTCAAAGAAAATTTCAATGAGTTGTTCGAAAAAACATTCTCTCTCAAAAAGAACAAACGTTTCCTCGATGTTCTTAACAAATGTTGGAACCGTCAGCAGTGGAAAAGGGTCATTATTCTCTGGGGTCAGGCAGTGGCGATGGCGGAAAATTTGTTTACACAACCCCCACCGGCTGAGAAGCTAGACGATCAACCTGAACATCAAAAGAAAAAGCGAAAACTAGAGGGGATGGACAAACCGGCTCTGCAGGCATTGTGGACCAAATTTTCCAAGGACCTTAGTACTCTGGAAAGACAGAGCTTACAACTGTCCAAGAGCTTTGCCTTTTCCTTTGTTGAAGGAAGTCTGGTTAAAGCTGCCCGAAATGGCGATTGGGTCCTCCTCGACGAAATCAACCTAGCGGCTCCCGATACCCTGGAGAGTATTTCAGATCTACTAAAAGATGGCGGAAATGGCTCCATTCTCCTCAGCGAAAAGGGCGACGTGGAACGAATTCAAGCCCATCCCGATTTCAGGATATTTGCGTGTATGAATCCCGCTACAGACGTCGGTAAGCGAGATCTTCCTTCTGGTCTCCGAAGCAGATTTACGGAATTGTATGTCGCAAGCCCCGATGCCGACTTCGGCAATCTTTTGGCTATAGTCAATGAGTATATCGGTCATTTAGCCATTGGGGACGAGAGAGTATGTGCAGACGTGGCACAACTTTATCTAGAGGCAAAGAAACTCGCCGACGGCCATAGGCTTGTGGATGGAGCCAATCAGAAGCCACATTTCAGCATGAGAACACTCACTCGAACGCTTAGCTATGTTGTGGAGATTGCCAGTGTTTATGGATTACGGCGCAGTTTGTATGAAGGCTTCTGCATGAGTTTCCTTACTCTGCTTGATCAACCATCTGAGATTGTCTTGCTGCCGGTAATAGACAAGTTTATTTTAGGTGCTGTGAAGAATGTCAGAAGTTTGATAAGTCAAATTCCCAAGCAACCGGCCGACGGGCACCAGTACGTTCAATTCAGACACTATTGGATGCACAGAGGACCTTATGAACCGGAGGAGCAGCCACACTACATCATCACGCCATTCGTTGAAAGGAATATGTTGAACCTTGTTCGTGCAACTGCAACCCGAAGATTCCCCGTACTTATTCAGGGGCCTACCAGTAGTGGAAAGACCAGTATGATAGAGTATCTTGCGAAGAGAACGGGCCATAAGTTCGTACGGATCAATAATCATGAACACACTGACCTACAGGAATACTTGGGCACATACGTATCAGACAATGATGGGAAACTGCGCTTTCTGGAGGGAGTCTTGGTCGATGCCTTGAGGAAGGGCTATTGGATCGTTCTTGACGAGTTAAACCTAGCGCCAACTGATGTCCTCGAAGCCTTGAATCGTCTGTTGGATGATAACCGCGAGCTATTGATACCGGAAACTCAGGAAGTTGTAAGACCGCATAGAGATTTTATGCTTTTTGCAACTCAAAACCCCCCAGGTCTCTATGGTGGACGTAAAAACCTCTCAAGAGCCTTCAGGAATCGATTTTTGGAACTACATTTTGATGATATCCCAGAGTCAGAACTTGGTACCATCCTGAAGGAGCGTTGCCAAATCGCACCAAGTTATGGCGACAAGATTGTCAAAGTCTATAAAGAGTTGTCTCTTCTCAGGCAGTCAAGTCGCCTCTTCGAGCAGAAAAATAGTTTTGCAACGCTCCGAGATCTTTTCCGGTGGGCAAACCGCGATGCTAACGGATATCAACAATTGGCTGAAGATGGTTACATGTTGCTTGCTGAGCGAGTGAGAAAATATGAAGAAAAGCTTGTTGTACAACATGTTTTGGAAAAAGAAATGAAAGTCAAGATCGACGTAAATGCCCTATACACTGCCGAAAAAACACCGGAATATTCCCTTTATGCCGAGAAGGTTGGGGAGGGCGAAGTCGTTTGGACTAAAGCTATGAAAAGGCTATTCTCCCTGGTCGCACATGCCCTGCGCAACAATGAACCTGTTCTATTGGTCGGAGAAACTGGATGCGGCAAAACGACCGTGTGTCAGATACTAGCTGAGGCATTCGGCAAGCGTATGATCGTCGTTAATGCTCATCAGAACACGGAAACTGGCGATATCATTGGTGCACAACGGCCGATACGGAATCGCTCGGAGTACCAGTCTCAGCTCGGGAAGGATCTACTCACTGTGTTAAAAGAACATGCGCCACAGTCTCAGTGTGTGGACATTGAATCATCTGACTTCACTGCGTTGTTGAAGCTCTATTTGTCACTTCCGACGATTCAGGAAAGCATTCCTGCCGAGATAAGGGATAGAATCGACCTAAATCGCACCCGCATCAAGGCATTATTTGAGTGGGCTGAAGGTCCACTTATACAGGCCATGAATGGGGGTGAGGTTTTCCTTCTCGATGAAATATCGCTTGCGGATGATTCTGTTCTCGAACGTCTCAACAGTGTACTGGAACCGGCGCGGGGGATCTTACTTGCGGAGAAAGGACCCGAGGAGGCGCAGGTTACCGCATCTGACGGCTTTCAGTTCCTAGCAACAATGAATCCAGGTGGTGATTATGGAAAAAAGGAACTCTCACCTGCTCTACGAAATCGATTTACCGAGATCTGGGTCCCTTCCATGACCGACTTCGAAGATGTATTGCAGATTGTACGTTCGAAGTTGAGGCTTGACTTAACCCAATATGCCGAACCGATTGTTGCGTATGCGCATTGGTTTTCCCAAACCTACAACTTCTCTAGTGGCTCTTCAATATCTATTCGTGACGTTCTTGCCTGGACTCGGTTTGTCAATCTTCACGCAGAGCTAGGTCCAGCCTTTGCCTTGTTACATGGAGCTGCCTTAGTTTTCTTCGATGGTTTGGGTGCCAACCCTTCGGCGATCCTTACGATGAACGCCAATAGTTTGGTAGACGAGAAACAAAGATGCATTAAGAAGCTGTCGGAATTAGTTGGACAAGATCTGCTGCCCCTTTACACCGAAGTTGTCTCAGCCATTTCTGACGAGTCATCATTGAAACTTGGACAATTCGGTCTCGAGAAGAAAACCGGTGCCACGGCGGACATATCATTTAGTTTTGAGGCCTCGACAACTGCCATGAATGCAATGCGAGTCATCCGAGCTATGAAACTGCGGAAGCCAATTCTTTTGGAAGGTAGTCCTGGAGTCGGAAAAACAAGCTTGATCACCGCACTGGCTCGTGCCACTGGCAATCCACTTACGAGAATAAATCTTTCCGACCAAACTGATTTGATGGATCTTTTCGGTTCAGACGTCCCTATTGAAGGCGGCCAGAGTGGAGAGTTTGCTTGGAGAGATGCACCCTTCTTGCAGGCAATGCAAAATGGTGACTGGGTGCTTCTCGATGAAATGAATCTGGCGTCGCAATCCGTTCTTGAAGGTCTGAATGCATGTCTAGACCATCGTGGAGAAGTATATATTTCGGAACTCGATCGCACGTTCAGCTGTCATCCAGATTTTGCCGTTTTTGCTGCACAGAATCCGCATCACCAGGGAGGTGGAAGAAAGGGCCTTCCAGCGTCATTTGTCAATAGATTCACGGTAGTCTATGTTGACCAGCTCAGTTTCCATGATTTGCAGTTAATTGCTCAGAAGCTGTTTACAGGAATCTCCCAAGCTATGGTAGAAAAGTTGCTCAATTTCGTTGTCAAATTAGATCAACAGCTACAGAATAGGAGGAACTTTGGAGCCATTGGCGGGCCTTGGGAGTTTAACCTCAGAGACACCTTGCGGTGGTTGGAATTGTTGGCCTCGAAGAACGGGCTTCTCGCATTCAGGACACCCGAAGAGTACATTGATATCGTCATAAGGCAGCGATTTAGAACCATTGATGACAGGGAACGAGTGGATCAAATATTCGTCGACGTTTTTGGATATACTCCGCCTAAGCGGCATTTTTATTATCTGCTCTCCGAGAAGACGTTTCAGATTGGGCATGCTTTGCTCCCTCGACAGATAATTCTGCAACCGATATCCGTGGAAGGACTTACTATTCTAAAATCGCAGTTACCGGTTCTTGAAACTATCATGACTTGTGTTCAGCAAAACACTCCTTGCATCTTGGTGGGAGCGTCTGGAACCGGAAAGAGCAGTATGATCAAGCTGTTAGCTGCTGCCACAGGGGCCAAATTGGACCAGCTTGCGTTGAATGCGGATGTTGATACTACAGACATTGTTGGCGGCTTTGAGCAGGTTGATTTGTCACGAAAGATCTCCGTCCTCTTTACCGACGTGCGGTATTTCCTCAGAAAAGGTGTCGTTGGTGCCGT
>Ga0307515_10003166_pt1 | contig 34831 bp, 27 predicted proteins | sample 17_EM_MG_FD_194513 | JGI IMG/M metagenome (GOLD analysis project Ga0307515, IMG submission 194513) | Populus trichocarpa ectomycorrhiza microbial communities from riparian zone in the Pacific Northwest, United States - 17_EM | ecosystem: Host-associated > Plants > Roots > Unclassified | place...
AAATTAATCGATATTGCAAACTGCTCAACAAGCAAAAGCTCATTAATGGTTGCTGAAAACTTCATTTTGATAAGATACTATTAACACACTGCAAATACAAGAGCCTTATATGAATCTATAGATGGAGCCGCTGTGCGACCTGCTGACAACCCGCCCAATTTAGACGGGTTGGGAGTTTACCACGGAACCGTACCCGAGTGGGAAGTTCGGGTTTATTGACGACCCGGACCGCCAATTTGGCAACGGTTTCGGTTTGGACCCGGACCCGGACCCGAAGTGACGGTCCGGAACCGTTGCTAACACTAGCCCCCTGTGAGACGAGGCAGTCTATGATGAATCCAATATGGACGATGAAAGTTACCATTCTTCCGACCTCTTTGGCAACAATGGCAAGACTGTAATAAGCATGAACAAAAGTTAATTCTACACTAAGTAATATGGCAAAAGGAATGTTCAACCCTACATCACTTTCATCAACATGTGGAGCACAGTATGAGTTATCAAGTTTGTGGGCAAGAAGCACTGTGGAATATCAGAGAACAGAACTATTACAAACAGCTGCAAGATTGGCCCCTGCCTCTACTAACTGCAGCGGTGTATTGTGTACTGACTTATAACAATAGGCTGCAGATTCTGATGAGAAAGCTAAGTCAGAAATCTGCTCTCCCCAAGCTTGACTTGTCTATCTTTGGTGCAGAATCTAACACTCCAATTGACAACACCATGACCTTGAGGCATTGTGAGATCTGATCATGGTGGCCGCACTAGAGAAACAGTTTAGACTAATATATTGACCAATGACATGATTTCAGCTAATATACACCAACAGCCACGAAGCACCTGCTACCTGCCAATCACTACATCCTGCCCGCTGTCCGCCACACCCTGCCCGCCATTTGCCAACCACTGTACCACTGCCAGTGCCAGCTTTCTTGAGTTCAATTGGGAGCGTGCTTGAGATTGCGCTGGGATCTGTATTTGAGAGATTACTTGGGAGTGTACAGTCAAGCAGAGTGGGAGTGTGTCTTCAAGTGCAACTGGCAGTGTACTTCAGAGAGTATTGAGAGCATGCTTGGGAGCATACAGTCGAGCAGGCTGGAGTATACCGTCAAATGCAATCGGGAGTGTCCTGCAGAGCCTGTCTGGATGTATCCTGTAGAACGTACTTGGAGTTGTACTTGGGAGCCTACAGAGAGTGTACTTGGGAAAGACTTGAGGAATTGCTCTGGAGCATATAGTCAAGCAGGCTGGGAGTGAGCAATCGAGCGCAATCAGGAGTGTCTCTCACAGCATACTTAGAATGGTGGCATGAATTGCAAACTGCAGCTTGCTTTTACATTTGTTGTATACAGTGTGATGTATAGTATCCAGTGCAAACAATTGAATGTGTATTATAGTAATCTAGTCAATGCATAGGTCCATAGAACGTTATAGTACCACATATCAAATATGCTATAAATCACAGTCCCACAACCAGTTTCTCTATAAGCTATGCGTCACATAAGCTCATTTTCCCAGTGCAGTGAGTAGAGAGGGTTTCAAATAATAATTGAAAAGAAATTCCGAAAGTACCAAAAAAAGGGAAGTGTATCAATAAGTTGCTACTGATCAAGATGATAGAGCAGCTAGGCAAAAATGCAAGATCTATCCTTCTAATGTTGTCCAATAGATTATTTTCAGTTGTGCTGGGCTGGGTGGTGAACAGCAACAACAATAACCTTATACACCATAATGATCTGCAAACCTCATACACAGATGAGAGATTCTGAGATAAAGTTGTCGATTTCTTCTACAAAAATTGTAGGTCAAAAGAACCATACTATCTATGATGAATATCCAAGGGCACCTTGAAGCATAAAGGATTGAAGAAGAACAATATAGAATTATACACACCTGGACAAATGATAATTGACTCTATTCATTGCTAGATTTCGTCCAACCAGTATCTGTCAAATAATTTCAAGTTGAAATTACAGTACAATGTGAATATATTTTTGTTAGAAATGAAAGTTGATATAGGAAAGAAGAATAAAAAGTACATAATTGGACCAACTGCGAGAATTCCCCCTGGCCCAGTTAGACTTGGGTATAATGAGCTGCGAATCATAATGAACAAACTTTGGAGAATTCTAAGCCCAACCAGTAAGTGGAGATGGAGAAAGGCGTACAAGAGAATGTCAGCAGTATCGAAATATGTTCCAATTGATACAGTAGAATTGATTATATTTCATATATATTGATTGGTTACATACAATGCTTATCTGTGAATTATCTGACATTGGATTGAATTTCAAGAGTACAAGACTATAAACATATCTGCATAATGGACAGAATAACTAAAGCAGATTAAGAAGAACAATAAGCACACAGAGTACAGTACAAGGAAGGTTTAGATGCAACTGCATAACAAGAAGGCAGTTCTGGATTTAGACAATGGCTAATCTGCATGGAGTCCAGTTGTTGATACAATCAACAACTAGTATGAACATGCAGATTTGTATATAGTGTTCAAGTTTCTCAATACCAGCCCCATCTGGCAATTAATCAATGACAGTGTCACTGACCACTAGTATCCAATTGCAGGTGCACCTGGACCCAAACTTGGTGGAATCCAGATTGATACAATATGGTTTATTATGAGGAGACCAGTGGGGGATTTAGATATGGCAGAATTGCTTCTGGCTGATAAGATAATTCTCAGCAAAATATATACATCAGTTGCATTGGTACTGGATTGGATTTTCATGACAGGGAAAGTGCATATCGGATTGCTGCTGTTAAATTCATGAGTGAATTCCCTCAGTAATGTGGTTAATAGGGTTGAGAATTACTATTGCAGCATTATCAGTGACAAATGAAATTGGTATCCATTGCAGAGAATAGAAGCAGTTTCCTATCATCTTCTAGAGTTCCAAACAATACCATCTCAACCTCATCCTGTGTATAAATTGGCTGTCGAACAATTTTTTTAAATGCCAAATATTCCATATGGCAGGTACATTCCTAAGTATCCATAACAATGTAACAAATGTGATCTATTCTATTTCCATAATCTTCTGGGCTATGGAAAATATAAATAGCACCATGCATGCTCTCAATACTAGTATTGACAAATCCATAAACCAATAAACCATTCTTCATGAATTATATACTATGTGAACATCCAGTGCAACACTTTCAATCAATAGTGACCTCTGCTACTCTTGATAGAGTATTGTAATTTTTGATAAGTCTAATTGGTATAAGACAAAAGCAGAATGGGGTAGCAAATTGCAATAAATACAAGAATTGGATTGAAGCTTTACATCAGAGATATACCGGGCTTCCTTGCACTGTGTGTTTGCAGAGATCAGACAATATGGCAACTGTCTGTAACAGTGACACTTGACCTAACACCGGGCAAGCATCTTTGTGTATAGGTTGCCGCTGCAGCACTTAGATCGGTATCTAATATCTTACCACTCTATAGTATGTATATACTCACTCGCTCTCGTGTGCAACTGTATTACCATATCATTCATCTGTGGACAAGCACAGGCATATGTGGCTTTACACTGAATTCGATTTTTTGGTTATTGGATATGTTTTGCTGACGAGGATACACAAGTTTTACCCCTATTGGCAAAGAACGACACCACAAACAGAAAATGAACACCTTGTTCCTCAATTTTATCCTCAATCGTCTCCTATGCCTCAGAAATAAGCTGCCAGAGGTTAATTACCCTTTGCTAGTGCACGTTTGAGCCCAAAAAACCTCCAATCTCCTCTTGGCTCAGTTACCACTATTCTCACCTGATGAGTCTCCATACTTAGGGAGGATGAATTCTACATGGACAGTGATCATGACAACGAAGAAAACACTGCTGAGATGGAAGTTAACTGAAGCGATGGTCTGGGGGACAACCCAAGTGAGCCACAGCCTCCCAGGGAATCTGGGATTGAGTCTATGTAATTGGGGATGGAAGAACGGCGACATATGATCAAGAATGCTATCCGACAGAATACTCTACTATCCAAGCAGAATGCCGAACTGATGGGAGCGAACCAGCAAGACTGCAGTGAGTCTATTTGACCCGGTGCAACGAAAATGAAAATCTTCAATTTGACCCTTCAAGAATGGTACTGCAGCAGAGTAAAGGCAATTGATAACTTCCTCAAAACAATACAGTCAAACTTCCAATCCCACTCATGCTGGTTCCTGCATGGAGATGATGACAAAGTAAATATGGAGAAAGTCATCGCTGCACATGGAACATTCGTCCGGACCCCGCATGGAGACAGAGTAAGATGACCAATCTGGTAGGCTGCCTTGGAGACCTGAGGAGAGACTCAGACCCCAGTGTGGATGAAGTTGAGACCTTGTCGGAGGAAATGCAGAAGATGTACCATGATACAGACCAAAAACTCAGCACAGCAATGAAATGTATGACCAACTTCCTCCAAGGTGCAAAGGAACTAGTGAGAGTCTATGCGAATCGAATCAAAGCAAATCAGAGAGCAGTGTGATGTCTCCCACAGGATAACAAGAAACTTTACACAGTCGCTTGGAGAGGACTATGAACAGGACTTAAGTCCAGCATCAAGGAGTTGATGGGAAGGAATGTAAACTATGACCGCATAGAACAGCGTTTCGACTGCGCTCCCGATTCAGAATTCATGCTGGATGGCCAAAGCCCCAACTTCAGCAGTCACATTAACAGCAAAAGTTGTGGGGAGAATCATCTCAACAAAGTAAGCAGAACTGCAACTTCTGACATTCCATATCCGAGCCGGCCGAATCACTGAAGCACGACAAGTCATCATCGGACCAGAATCATAAATGCACTCATGCGCCTTGAGTCTCGATGGAGCTCCATGAGAATCAGAAGCCAGAAGGAAATACTATATGCTGTGGGTCACCCAAACAAGAAACATTGCGATGTTTGAAATATACATGTGCCGACTTCCCCAACACTCTTGCTCCTCCAGGAGACGGATAATCAATCATATCCCACAGCTCCCTCAACAGTCAACAGAAAAAAACTTAGCTTACCTCGCTTGGTACCAAGCTCGGTGGGAGAGGATGGAAAAATCAGATATCAGACTGCCGTCATTGGGTACGAAGGCATTGATGGCAACATTAGGAGAAATTCAACCGCATTGGATATCATTCAGGTCAAGGGATGTCTTACCAAGCCCGAAAGCTCTCATGTCAAGTGAATAATCGTGTGGAATGGCACGGCCGGATTCATTGCACATTACCCACAATGTCCTGATAGGAGATGAACACAGAGAACTGTAAGGAATACGAGCACTCATCGGCTGCAGCGCCGCAAGCACTGTCATGGGTCCACAACTTCGCCATAGACTCAGACTACCTCATGAAGCAGTGCACATCACAACTCACGGCCTTGACAGTCAGGTGATTGCACATGGGAGGGAGAGCTGCAAGCTGGTGATTCTAGTGCAGTGTATTGATCATTGAGAACCGGTCCACAAATTGGAGGTGCTGGTCATCCAGATCAGGGAACACAATCTACTACTGGGATCAAAATGGTTAAAATCCCGCAAGCTGGAGGTCGATTGGGCTACCGGTCGATTAACTTCATCAAGAACCGCAATTGGCCAAGGGGAGGCACTCAGATCAGATATCATTGTGCAGTGGTATGAAGGTCGGGCTGATGAAATTACGGACATCTAGCTGCCAGATATTGGTGGGAGTACACTGACAATTTACTCGACATAAGGGATCCCTGGGGATCCAGATGGAAAACCAAGGGAGAGCAGTGAGGAAAGTGCTGCTCCAGATATCGAAATGATCGGAGCAACCGCATTTGACGATCTCTCAGCTGGCAATGTAACACCGGGAGATTTACCCTAAATCCTGATTAATAAAAGCCCCTAATGAGTTCTGGACTTATAAAGAAGAAGATGAATAAGGCTTCACTCAGGATACGTATAAGAATTACCACCCAAGGTAACAAGGTACTGTTCCATTCTCTGCCTCCGAAAGATAGTATCGACTAAAGAGTATCGTCTTTGAGATATCAGGCGGCTGATGTACACAACTCCAGGAGAGTCTGAAAGAAGTATCCTCCGATCCACCACACTATCGTGATGACTCTCGGACTTCCATCAAATGCTATAGTATCGTCCCAACAACTGGCACTTATACTTGAGGACTGACTTGTCCAAGAATGCGACGACTCCAAGTATCGACCTGTCTTCAAACGAACAGCAAAGTAGTTTCGCCTCAGCCGAAGGAGTAGTGCCGACTAAAGAGTATTCTTTGGACCTCCACGTTATCGGGCTGGTTCATCGAACTCAAGAGTGTTGTCTTGCTCTCGTCCCAATCAACGACTTGCTTCGACGAAGGTACTAAGAATAACCAAGTATATAATGAGTGATGGATATATCCGTGATATAGAACTGAAGAGGAACAAAAAACTCTGGACTTCAATAGAAACGTAACATCGTTGACTTCAATACAGAACTAATAGATAATACACGGGAATAAAGTTGAGGCCTAACCTCCTGGTTGAGAAGGTCAATAGGTATCCGTAAATAAATCTTGAGGTAGATTGTATTTTCAATAGAATGTCATCAATGTCCTTCCTCCATGTCGGTATTGCTGATATATATCAGACGATCCACACCCTTGATGATCCTAAGACTGCCAAAGCCTGTTTTGGAGTTCACTTACGTAACTGCCATATCATCCTTGCCTTCTACCATTGATGGTCAAGTTCAAACTCCCAAGAGTACTAACTACGTCATCCAGGTAACGAGCTCATATTGCGACACTATTGCTATTGGCGATACCTTGTAGAGTTATGAGCTTATCTGAAGCCAATTATTAACTAATAGGTTCGTGTCACCAAGAGCCAGTGAGAGCGCCTTCACATAAACCCACCGGGTATGTAACTGTTTAATGATTGCGGCGAACGACAGAACCCCTAATTTGACTACGCTTGATTGGAGCCAAATATACAGTATTCTGCAACTGAGTTATTTTGCCATATATTGAACGGAGAGTATCCCACGCCACTCAGGACTTATGAATCTAAAGTCCTACTTGCCCAGACAAAGAGAGTGTGGTCGAACTAAGGGTTGATTCGTATAAGTCCATTGGGTCAACTGGGCTCCGATATATCGATTATTGGGTATCGGCATGATCTTCTAAATGACTCTGCATATCGTGAGATACGATTGTATTCTGATATTGACGACATCTCATCTGATAAGGAATGAAGCATTGGACATGACTGAATAGTTGTTTGTTCGGCGACTATGAATAAGGTTTCCTGCCGATAAGGAATGCCCATTTACAATAGAGATCCTACGACCAATTCTGATCTAAAGATGATACACATCCTATCTGCGCTCGGCTTGATTGCTGCCATTGATTGATTGGTACGAGAGTAGGGTAATGGAAATATTACCAATAGGTGAACAAATCCGGAAGGTTGATCCAATTAGGATATCCGAGTGATAACTCATGATTGTGAATTGAGTATTAAGATTTGGATCATCGAGTGATCTTGAATGATCCCGGAAGTATATCTGTAACACCAAAGGCATAACACTACCTCCCTCCCTACCAGACTTGTCCCCAAGCCATAAGAAAAGAACCTCTAGCTCCGAAAGTATCCTACCCATAACGCAACCAGTGTAATCACTTGCCATTGAAAACCCTTTGTACTTGATTTCCAAGGTAACAAGGTACAAGCTTTTGACACCAATCGTCGGGGTATAGTTCTTGCTAGTGGAATGTAAATTTCCAATATTAAACGAACTTGCAGTTATGCACTATGCATGTCTTCCTGGGTTCTTTGCTCTTAAAGCAATTTATTCCTCTCTCTGGGAATCTATGGTATTATTTCAAGATTGCCAATGTAGAATTGTCAGATGATAGGAATCCTCCGTTGAATCTATATGAACGGATTCTCTGGAGTAATCGTTTCCCTTGACATATAAATGGGAAAGTGTAACGCCTTCTGCAATTATCTTGCTGTGTCTTTGGCAAACTTCTGAACATCCCGATACTTGTCATATAACAAATAGGGCATTGTTCCTTGTTCCGTCTTCAGCATCTTGAGCAAAGCAACAAGTCACCTATAGTTTCATCTGCAACGGAGATGCCTCACTGCATGCTAAAATCGTTGCTTGCCTTAGACAAGAAGTCGTAATAATATCGTACCATACGATAATCAATAGGAATAACACACTCATTGATGCTTACTCAGTCTCATTTGAACGTATAACACATTCTCAGCATTCTTATCATTTCATTGGTCGCTGAAACCCAAGTCTGGAGAATGATCCATGTATACAAAGCGTACACATTGAAGCTTCAAGGTTTCGATTGCCCTTGTCGTTGAAATCATAGGATGCACCTTTATCCATTGGTCACTGACAAATCGGCATCTACTAACTGGCTCTTCGTTGTATGGTAGTCAATAACCACCTCATACAATTAATCTCATAAGTCGATAAACAACAATCCCAACAGAAGTATCCTTTAGACCACCTCGCTATCGGGCTGGCTTCTTGGACCTCCCTCGGATTCTCCAATGCCGACTCAAAACTTTTGGATGTTCCATTCAACAATACGTATCTTTCAGGGTGGATAATGAACGCAATGCACTGCTCCCTTCTTGCGGCAGTACTCAGACATATTCCCTGATTCATTTTGTCAGAGAGAAGCTCAATCGTCTATCTGGCTTAATGACTAGCCACCTCTAGAGTCATGCTTTCTCAGAGATCATGTTAAGGAGATCCTCTCATCTGCGTTGAGTAATATATCAAGCAATGCCTCATCGCCCACAAGCGAGCATGTAGTAGACAATTGCTTTCCTTTGATAACCACACGGACAGCTGATCTTTCACAATGGTCCATTGATACTTGTAATCTGGTTGTTATTCCTGTTGGTTGTTCATGTTCCTTGTTCTGGACGCTACTAAATCTCAATGTTGGAAGATGTTTATCTTGTTACACCAACTTGCCGTTCGTACCTCCCACTATCGGGTCACTACTGACAAATCTCTCACTATCACTGTTGGTTATTCGTGCTTCACGCTATCGGAACACTACTACACTCAACCGTAGAGAATACTTTTTCGAGACTTCAGGTATTAAGATGTTTAAATAATGCAATAATTTGTAACCAACCAAGGTTACCTCCCCCCTCTGTAGGCGGGCTCTGAACGCCATCAAATAAACCATTCCTGTGCATAAGCACTTATTAGTAAATGATATTAATCGAACTTCATTAGCGTAATCATACCTGTCGTATAATGACTTTGACAATTTGGTGTAACATGACCCTATTATCACGTAGTAGTGGACGCCAAAATGTCGTAGTAGACCCGACTGATTATTAAATCCAATTGGGTTAATATACCATATAATAGTGATCATTTCTAAATTCGACACTAGAAATATGAATATCTGGTACTGAGACAACATATCGGTTCACATTATTCTGTTTCTGTATGTCAATGGCTCTCACCAGCCGAACAGCTAATTATAGCAACTATCCCATAGTTTCGGTGTAACTACCAGTAAATGCCGTAATTTATAATTTGTGGTTGCGTAGCAATTCATTTTATAATGCAAACGTTTCAGTTCAGGTGATAGCCTAGTGCAATTCTCATGTGCTCTTGCGACAACCGCCTAGTGGTCCATTTGTTTGCACATAGCGGGTACAAGTCACAACGCTATTCTTCAAGATTGAAAGTTATGGCAACCTTTCTTCGACTCTGAGGCATATCATGTCATCGAGCCCTTTGGTTGTAAGGCAATGATACTTAAATCAACGGCCAGACCGTTCATAATGTTAACAGAGACATTGTTATTAGCAATACTCTATCGTGAAGTTGCTTCAGTTGCTAATAGATGGGGCTACCATCAAATATCAGTGCATTCTAGATTGACTCGCACCTTCCGTGCATCAACATCACATCATGACATAGCAAGGATATAGCAGTACTGAAAGGCATAACCCCTTGGATCCCATAGCACAACATGCCATTAATCACTTGGTCATCCTCAACAACATGGTATTCCTACCCAGCGGGTCCGGTACCATTTCAACACAAGCGTATTCATGATCGACCTTGGAAGAGAAGTTTAGAATACCATCCATGGCTGCGATGAGCCCTTCAGCATTCCTGTCAACATGCCTAAGCATCCAGGACCTAAGATCCATGAATATAGTATAGTGCTTGGTCAAAGACATTGTAGGTCATACCTCATGGCAACCGTACAATGATGAGAACAAATTTCATTATGTGAGTGCCAACATGATCCCTGAGGCGGGCCTCATGAACTCATCATAAAACACGATTGCAACTGCAACCTCAATCTCCATCCAACCGATGTATCAGTAGATACCATACAGGTATACTACGGTATCTTCATAATGCTATAGCCCGTTGATATTTTCTCCAAGGAACATCAAGTGTAAAGATGTCTATCCGAGCCGTACTCCAACAGATCAACAGACAGCAGCTCATTGAAAGCAATATGGATCAACATCACGATGTGTCTTCCACGTCTTGTCGTAACATAACATTTTCGACAAGTGGTGACATATTTTTGCCGTTTACTATTTCGCATAGAAACGTAATGTTCATTGTCATTTGAGTAGCATGGGCGATCAATGACTCCCAAACGTCGCAGTGAACCACCGCTCTGAATCGAAAGACAGTCTCCATAACGTTACTCATGATGTATGAATTGACATTTTATTTTGGGTAAAAGTTGAAGATAGAGCCAATTGCTTTTCCATGAATACGTCGAAGAGTATTCCAGTAACTGTCAAACCGTAACCCACAACAGCCTTCACTTTGTAAACACCAATCTCAAGAATCCCATAAGCTTACATAGCCTCAAGGTGTTAAACCAAAGCATAACGCAAAGGTAGGCGACAATGCGTAACGTACATCAGGAGCCGTAGCATACTATGGTGTGCGATACCTGGCGGGATTGTTGACATATTCCATTGCTATGATCATCATAGTAGAATCACAATGTAGTATACTCAACAGGAAACAATAAATTGAATTCGTAATAATCGAAAAACAGTAAAATCAGAATTTCTAAATGATTGAAGGAAATTCGTAAGGCATACTAGGAAACAAAGCATAACAGGTCTCCAGCACGAGTTCCCGCGATCGGAACTCTCTGCACCGTTACTTAAGTAACTGTTCACAAGTCAAGCATAATCTCAGCATATTCTTCATCATATTCCTCAGACGTAGACTCATTATAATGTCTGTCAAAGAAACTCCATCCAACAGAAAGAGCAACGAAATGGTCAAACGTAGGAAAGTCCCATGAAGGTGTAAGAAGTATTGAAAGGTTTAATTCTTCATAAGCCAAAGACCAAACATCTTCCTTGTCTACCGTAATATAATCGTTATCGGTATCTTCATGTGACAGCGGCAAGTGACCTGGGGCCGGGTAACAGCCATTCTATATAGTCGGCTCGCGATGAGCCTTAGATCTCTAGCAATAATCTTACCTATATACATCTATACATAATATCACTCGCATCCACGTTTGGAACCGTTTTCCTATAAATACCATATGTATACCTATGAGGCCGAACACAGGCATACGTGCCCTTACACTATTATCGCTTTTTAAGTAAATGGATATATTTTGCTCACGGGATTACGAGTTGACGAGTTTTACCCCTTTTCTGACGCAACACCATGGAGTCAACAATTGAGAATACTGCCCTCCGAACGAGATATTGAACCATCATTACTGCGCAGCACGAAGCGTCAACCATTCCATCATTCAATTGAGCTGCTGATGGCAGCGGATTGGAGATCAAAACCAATTAGTGCACAAGGCGCGTCACCGGCACTGAAGACGATTATTCTCCCAAGTACAGGACACCACCCAGCCAATGACAAAAATCACATACGATCGATCCAGATGAGTTCAAGATGACATCAATTACTTCCAATGGCTGCAATCGACTATGGACACCGGAGAAGTCGCGACTGCACCCCTGAACAAGTGCGTCACTGACATTGAAGACGACGATCACAAGTACAAGACCATTCTTACATGTCAATTGAGCGTGATCATCAACCCAAGCAGCTACAGTAGACAGAGTGACCTTTCCCCTGAATGCCGCAATATCGAACACCAAAGGCGAAGTCAAGAGACGATTTCCGAGTCAGCACAGTTACAACTACAATCCTTCTATTTGAGCGAAGTGCACCTATCCCAGTTTGCGTGTACACCTACAGCTCTAACAACCTTGGAGAAGCCCGCTTGCAGAAGCATTCTACGGCCAACCTACAGCTACTCATACCTACGGAGGAGGATCTGGCACGAACGATGTGCACTTACGGAGGAGACACCCTACGAATCAAGCTCTCTTACCGCCACAAACATCGGCCCAAGCGAAGTTCACTTATGGAGAAGTCACCCTACTCTTGAAGGACACTGAGGATGAGAAGCTTTCCCTTGATCGAAGCAAACTTATAGCGGCGATACATTGTGCAGCGAAGTGCATTTGCGGTCAAAGACCGACACAATTCTGCACACTGACTATGACAACTACGACGAATTCAGTGACTATGATCATCTCAGAGCACAAGCATTATGGACAATCGAAGCGGCAATGGACAAATCAAGCGCCAACGGTCTTTGACACTCAGCAAGCAAAAACAATTGGCGGCATTGGTGGCACAGGCAATAAAGGCGACTCTGGACAAACAAGTACAATACCGGACAGAAGTGGCGAGATGCAATGCTTACGTGCTAATATCAACTGCGACGCGACAAGCATCTTTATGACACCGAGGCTTCTCGAGTGACTCGGGATATCACATCAGGCGGCACTCATCACCACCCTCGCCATGACCGGAGGTGTGATGCAACTGCCATGAACAGCCGGAAGACGCGGATCACAGTCCAGCACTGGGACTATCTCGCACAGGTAGACAGATCAGACATGCTGGTCATGCCAATGCGGGCGTACAATCTAGTACTTGGCTTACCATGGTTTCCGAAACAAAATCCAGACATCGACTGGGCTCGATTAACTCCCTGCGATCACCGAGTGCGAGTGGAGCGGGGTAATGACACAGATGACCACGGCAGTAGCATCGAAGGTCTTAGAAGCCGAAAAATGATGACCTGAATGACAAGCTTCTGGGGTGCGGTCCGGGTATACAGACACTTGGAGCAACCGCATTCGACGATCTTCTAAGCAGCATTGAAGTCGTCGTAGCATTTGCCCGACAGACTGGGGAATGGATAGGGCTGCTGGGAGTGACTTTGGCAGACATCACCTTGAATTCACCAGGTGATACAGACCCAAGCGCTGGACGCCACAAGCAGAGAGCAGCGGCGGTAGTTGCGCGAGAAGAGCCCTTCCAAGGAGACGCTCGAATGACTGCTGCCGGCTCGCAGAGACCCGAAGGCAGTGACTGGACGGTGGGGCTTGGCTGCTGTGTGGGCGAACCGTTAACAACAAGGCCTGTTGGATATTCCCGTCCACCACTCCCATCTTTCCTTAATTCGTTGCCTGACATGGATGGAGCAGTTCTGAGATAACCCCGAAGACAAATGACAATGGAGAGCGAAGAGCCCGCTTATGAACGCCGAAGACTTAAGAAGAAATGGATTGCCTGGGCACAAGATAATGTCTCAGTTACGAGAGATGACGTCCCTGCAAGAAGCGATCATTGAGACTATGTGAATTGGACTGACGAGCGCCAATATGCCCATCCCGGAGATGCTCAGAGATTGATGACACTCAATCTTTGACTATGGCAACATACACAAAGTTATGTGGAATTCTTCCCTATCTACGATACATACTTTTGATGACAATCTACGAGACTAGCAATTGAGTGCCGCGATGCAGATATATGTACCGGCTGCATTGCCGTACCGAGTACAATCACGACTACTATTCAAGAGACTAAATCAAGTACCGTACGGCAGAGATTACAATGCCGATTACAATGCCGACTACAATGCCGAATACGATGACGATTACAATACGGATTACAATGCCATATCTGCTTCGAAGTTACAGTACCGAGAATACTCCCCAATAGATCCCGACTCATACTCAGCGATCCTGGGCTACCCAACTATGATGACAATTGACGACTGCAATTGACTTCCGAATCAACCCCTTCCAACCGATGTTCCCTAAGAAGCCACATGATATTAGTCGCCGGAGGAGCAACGCCTTTCAAAAGAGGGGGATGACTGTACCGGAATCTCAAAAAATCCCTACCGCAAACAATTACCGTCCCCGAAGTGCAGTAATGAAGCACTAGAATGACAACCCGGAGGAGAGCCTGCGAACGCACCCCGTGATCTAAGACGATGAGTTCACCTAGCATACAACGGACGTCCAGTAGCCCTGCAAATGTACCAGAGAAATGGCAAGTCAAATGAGCCTGATCTATGCCAAACAAGTGCGATATGGCTACTGAAGCAGTTCCGAAGGAGATTGAAAATGACCACCGAGTGTACCAAATAGTTTACCGAACGGCATCAAAAGAGACAGTTGAGACAACAACCAAGAGATGATGACCGAGATCTCACAGCGACAGATATCACTGCCGAAGGACTTCACATGGAGATCGAATGAGAGGATAACCGGGGGCGCTACCACACCAAGCCACTGACCGAGACTCCTACCGAATGGCGTACCGCAGGATCACAAGCTACCACCGAACGGCATACTGAACTGAATGCAGAGCGATTCTACCAAATGACTACCGAGAAGCCAACGGATATTCTACCGAAGCTGCCTACCGAGATGTCCAAGGGAAGTCAACCAAGAACACACCGAAGCCATCATTCGTATGACTTTTACCGAGCAGCGGTCCACCGAGACCCTACCAAATGCCGATCCAAGAGATGCCGGAATCCGCATATGCAACGCGGCTTTCCGGGAGCAGAAGCGCTCTCCTATCATGGTGAGTATGACCACCTATGTGAAGCTTACGTAGTAGATACGGATCAATGATGTGCCGCCCACGCCGATGCAATTGGCGAATTCTACCACTCTCAAATGGTCACTTGCGAGTCACTTGAGAACTGCCGGCTATGACGATGCCAGGAGCGAAAGCTCACATCATTACCCAAAGTCACGACGAGGCATAGCCGTTGCAATGACGTCGAGATTGAGCGCATTGGGACGCCTCATACGACAGTAAGTCAACAGGCATACCAAGTCACGACAAGGCATAGCCGTTGCAATGACGTCGAGATTGAGCGCATTGGGACGCCTCATACGACAGTAAGTCAACAGGCGTAACAAGTCACCACGAGGCATAGCCGTTGCAATGACGTCGAGATTGAGCGCATTGGGACGTCTCATACGACAGTAAGTCAACAGGCAGAGCGAGTCAAGATGGTCACTGGTCAGCGGACGACGCAGAAGGACGACGGAATCCGAAGGAGGATAGTCTGAACAGAATCACATATTGAATCAGAGATTACAATTACAATCCCGAATCACCAATGAATCCCAATATCAATTTGGAGATCGAAGTTACACTGCTACCGAGCCACGATGGCAATCGGCAATCAATATGATGGAGAAGTCGTCGACGAAGCAACAAAATTTCAAAAGAGGGAGATTGCCGTGTCTACACGATCAAGTCCTACCGACAAGTCAAAAGCCCACCTGCAGGCAGTCTGCCGAGACACGCACCGACAAGGCTACAAAGAAGTCCAACCGACAAGTCAAAAGCCCACTTGGAAGCAGTCTGCCGAGACACGCACCAACAAGTCTACCATGAAGTCCATCCGTCAAGTCAAGAAGTACGCCGAAAGGCAAGTCTACCATGTCGACCAAGATTCTACTGAAGCTGCCTGTCGAAAGCGCAACCATGAAGTCAACCAGATGGTAACTGAAGCGGACTTCCAAAGACGATTACCGAGTCAATGCCTCCTATGGATGACTACCGGCTGCAAGATATATTCTCCAGAGCATGCTGAAGCACTGCACATAGCTCAGACAACGCTAGCGCGCTTGAACTTGGTAAGTATAACCATCTTTAGAGAAGTTCACTTGCTAGATGTCAATGAAGGAGATGAGACTTCACGATTGACGTATTCAATTGACGGCTACGACCAATATCAGCGGAAGCCCCCATCGACGCCAAGTCATAAGCGGAAGCTCCACCACCCTGACGATTCCGACAAAGACCTACACCGAGATGATATGAGCTACAGGTGCGGTGCTGGATCGTAGGTCGGATGCTGTATGCGTTCGGGAGTGGAGTTAAGCAGGAATTGAGGTCCGAGACTCTGGAGTGGAGGAAATGGGTCAATAGTTTCGTAACTCGGCACCGGAGGAAAGTTATTAATTGGGCATTCCTTCCCTCAGTTTCTTCTCTTCTCTTCTCCATACTTCAATACTTCTTTGGATCTCAGCCCAGTATAAATGGCGTCGGCACGGGTTTTACCACCTCCCGATCACAGTCAATGGGAGGTGGAGTTTTCCCGTGGGCCAGATCCGCCGAAAGGTCACCCTGAGCTGTAATAACCTGTAGCAGGACTTTTGGGTTTGTACGAGCATGTACGCGGCATGATTGTTTAATGCTTTCTTTTCCTTTTCTCTTGTACGGTTCATGCAGCCCAGGAGGTCTGCTCCTGAAGAGAGGGATAATGTAACGGTGGCACGTGACCCAGGGCCGGGTAACGGCCATTCCATATTGTCGGCTCGCGACGAGCCTCAGATCTCTAGCGATAATCTTACCTATATAAATCTACATATAATATCGCTCGCATCCACGTTTGCAACCATATTCGTATAATTACCATACGTATACCTATGAGGCCGAACGCAGGCATACGTGCCCTTACACTTCATCTGTAATATCAGAATGGGTATTGATGCAGGATTGACATCATGGGTCCTCCGCGAGGTCATCATCGATGTAGGCCTCACAGCCTGTGCAAGTAACAGTCATCCTATGATTGTATAGGGTTATGTTCTAAAACACAATGATCGGTCGACAATAGTAAAGAATATCGCTTCGTTTCCCGAAACTCTATTGACGGTGATACTGAATTTTCCAATATTGGAGACTGGACCAATATAGTGTATGACTGTGGGGTAACTTAGGAGTCATTGAACATCTGTCCCATAACCAGTGACGAATTGGTATACCATTGACCCAACGACATTGCAACATAATCGTGGACAATGGAAAAGATAGTAAGGGTGAACCAGCCAAATGATCCCGACGATGGATCCTTGGGTGATTCTGTGTCGTCATCATATTCGATGGCACAACAGCCTGGACATTCCCCACAGCAATCATCGAAGCCGGGGTACTTGATCCACCATTCTTTGAACACTGGGTCATCAACCTCCAGCATTGTTCCATCCTGCGCACTATGCAAATAATACTGATCGCAGGGAGAGACTGCATTCGGACTATCCCAGCCGAATTTTGCTAAGGCACCCTATTCAAAGTAAAGGTGATCTTCATAAGGAAATAATTCTTCCAGCGAAAAGAAGGGATTAAATGGTTCGGGTTCGAATAAAGATGTGTGATAACCAGTGAGGTCTGTCACATTGATAGATCGCAAACATTTTGACGTACAAGCCATGACGAGGCTGTAGTCGAGAATAGCCAACTAGTAACTCACAAATAGCTTCTCAGGCGAAGGTATTGTGTTAACTTTATAGTGTAACACCTGGAGATTCACCTCAAGTCCTAATCAATAACAGCCTCTAATGAATTCCAGACTGATAAAGAAGGAGATGAATAAGGCTTCACCCAGGATACTTATAAGATTTACCACCCAAGGTAACAAGGTACTGTTCCGTTCTCTGCCTCCGAAAGATAGTATCGACTACAGAGTATTGTCTTTGAGATATCAGTATGCTGATGTACACGACTCCAGGAGAGCCTGAGGGAAGTATCCTCCCATCCACCACACTATTGTGATGACTCTCGGACTTCCAACAAATGCTAGAGTATCATCCCAACAACCGGCACTTATACTCAAGGACTGACTCGTCCAAGAATGCGACGACTCCAAGTATCGACCTGTCTTCAAAGAAACAGCAAAGTAGTTTCGACTCAGCAGAAGGAGTAGTGCCTACTCGAGAGTATTCTTTGAACCTCCACGTTACCAGGCTGGTTTATCGAACTCAAGAGTATCGTCTTGCTCTCTTGCCGATCAATGACTTGCTTCGACGAACGTACTAAGAATAACCAAGTATATAATTAGTGATGGATATATCCATGATATAGAACTGAAGAGGAACGTACAACTCCGGACTTCAATAGAGTAGTAACCTCGTTGACCTCAATACAGAACTAATAGATAATACACGGGAATGAAGTTAAGGACTAACCTCCAGGTTGAGAAGGTCAGTAGGTATCCGTAGATAAATCTTGAGGTAGATTGTATTTTGAATAGAATGTTATCAATGTCCTTCCTCCATGTCGGTATTGCTGATATATATCAGACGAACCACACCCTTAGCAATCCTAAGACTGCCAAAGCCTGTTTCGGAGTTCACTTACATAACTGCCTTATCATCCTTGCCTTCTACCATTGATGGTCGAGTTCTAACTCCCAAGAGTACTTACTACGTCATCAAGGTAACGAGCTCATATTGCGACACTATTGCTATTGGCGATACCTCATAGAGTTACGAGCTTATCTGAAGCCAATTATGAACAAACAGGTTTGTGTCACCAAGAGCCAGTGAGAGTGCCCTCTCATATACCCACCGGGTACGTAACTGTTTAATGATTGCGGCAAACGACAGAACCCCTAAGTTGACTACGCTTGATTGGAGCCAAATATACTGTATTCTGCAACTGAGTTGTTTTGCCATATATTGAATGGAGAGTATCCCGCGCCACTCAAGACATATGAATCCAAGGTTCTACTTGCCCAGACCAAGAAAGTGTGGTCGAACTAAGGGTTGATTTGTATAAGTCCATTCGGTCGACTGGGCTCCGATATATCCATTTTTGGTTAAACGCTATGTCTTCTATATGACTTTGCATATTGTGAGATGCGATAGTATTCTGATATTGATGACATCTCATCTGATAAGGAATGAACCATTGGACATGAGAGTTTAGTCGTTTGTTCGGCGACTAGGAATAAGGTTTCCTGCCGCTAAGGAATGACCATTGACAATAGATATCCTACAACCAATATTCGTCTAAAGATGATACACATCTTATCTGCACTCAGCTTGATTGCTGTCATTGATCGATTGGTACGAAGGTAGGGTAATGGAAATATTAGCAATACGTGAACAAATCCGGAAGGTTGATCCAATTAGGATATCCGAGTGATAACTCATGATTTTGGATTGAGTATCCATATTTGGATCATCGAGTGATCCTGAATGATCCCGGAAGTGTACCTGTAACGCCAAAGGCGTAACAGGCAATGAGACCATCAATACATTTGCCCTCCAAATTGGGGAATGCAGTGGACTGCTGGGAGCGACTATGGAGGTCACAACTTTGGAAGATGCACATGGGATTGAGACTATCAACCCAAAGCACCGGATGAGCAAGCAGGGAGCAGCGGCAGTATTTGCAGCGGAAGAGGAAACCAACTCAGGTATCCTTGAATGACTGCTACTGGCTTGGCGAGTCACAATGGGAGGTTGTTGGACTAGCGGGGTTTGGCTCTCTCGTGGGTAAACCGCTTGATCTGCACGTCCCTGGTATCATTTCCCCATCCTCCCAACTTCGAAGTCAGCCATAGAGGGTAATGCCCAGATGCTGGAACAGCCACTGTATGTACTGATGATGGAGGTTGTATCGCCATGAGATTCAAGGACTGTGTGGACGTTTTCAGCAAAGACAAGGCTGAGACTCTCATACCGCACCTACCAATTGACCGTGCAAATGATTTCGAACCGGACTTCAATTTTCCACATGGCCAAATCTACAATCTTCTGGAAGTCAAGTTAAACACCCTCAAGGCGTACATCAAAGCAAACCTAGCCAACAGATTCATTCAGCAATCATCATCGCCTGCAGCAGTACCAATCCTGTTGGCAATGAAGATGGACGGTGGACTGAAGTTGTGTGTGGAATACCAAGCTCTCCATCGTGCTATGGTAAGGAACCAATACAGTCTCCCACTTGTCTCCGAAATGCTCAACAGGCTGCGAGGAGCCGGCATCTTCACAAAACTGGGCCTGCGGAATGCCTCTCACCTCATCTGGATCAAGCAAGGCAACAAGTACATCACCGCGCTGCAGACCAGGTAAGAGCGGTTTGAGTACTGCATCATACTGTTCTGGTTGATGAATGCGCCAGCTCGGTTTGAAGTGCATATCAACAACTGCATATGGTGCTTCGTTGAAGACCTTGCTGTGTGCTATCTGGATGATATACTGATTGGCTCAACCAATGTGGAGGAGCACAAACAGTAGGTACGATCAGTGCTGGAACCAGTAGAAGAATTTCGTCTGAATGGCAACGCTGACATGTGCGATTTTGGAGTCTCAGAAGTCAGCTGTCTCGGATTTGTCATTAGCCTAGATGGCATTGCTGTCGAATGGGCCTGCTTCTCAGTGAGTGAGGACTGGCCAACCCCAGAGTCCGTTCGGGACCTGCAGGTGTTCTTGGGTTCACGAACTTTTACTCATGGTTTATCAAGAAATATGCCAGTGTCACAATGCTGATATCAGACCTTCTAAACAAAGCAAACAATTCCAGGGCAACAAAACAGGATGAATGGGAATAGACTCAGGATGCTGAGCTCATTGTCTGGAAGTTAAAAAGAGCCTTCACCAATGCCCCCATCCTCAAGGATTTCAAACCTGCTGAGCCGATTATTGTGCAATCGGATGCAAGCGGCATCATGATCGATGCCATTCTTGTCTGGTATGATGGTTTCATCATTCTCTCACCAGTCAACTTCTACTCACGAAAATGCTGTGGTGTGGAACACAACTTTGACACGTACAATCGGGAGCTCTTGGGTATGGTGGAGACTATGAACTGATGGCGTCGCTACGTCGAGGGAGCAAATCATTAGGTACTCATACAATGCGACCATGAGAACCTGGAGTACTTCCAAACATCAAATGGACTCACCTGGCGGCAGGCTACATGGGCCGAGATCCTCTCTTTATACAATTCTATTATCGAACACCTGGATGGCAAGAAGAACCCAGTCTGCGGACCATCCAGAAGTCCTGACTATCAGATATGCCATGAATATGTGATACCATAGCTCCTGGCCACCTTAGCAGCGACCACCATTACTGAATCATATGGTGACCTTCTACCGCATATCAAGGCAGCCCAGGAGACCGACTTTTCAGCCACAAAAATACCACCAACCTTGGCCGAGATTCCAATCCCAGATGATAGTCAATGGAGATCGATCGACGGCGCCCTGGCCTATGAGAGGAGGAGATACGTGCCTTTGGCACTCCTGTATAGACTGACCGGCCATTTCCATGAAAACCCCGAATTCTTCCGTGGGAGGGACTACCCACGGATTTCAATCATGACTTGCTGGAGTCAATGGTATTGGGATACACCAGGATCCTGGTAATCGTCAACCGTCTGACTAAAATGGCAACCTACCTCCCCTGAAGAAAGAACATTGACAACGCAGAACTAGCACTGATGTTTTTCGAATACATGATCTGCAAATGTGGTATACCACATTATATCACAACTGATTGTGGCCAAGAGTTCACTAGTCGATTTTGGGACAGAGTTTGCTGCCACCTTAGTGTTAATCACCTATTCTCGACTGCTTTCCACCCACAGAGGGATGGCCATACACTCAGTTGAGATGGTTGCTTTCTGTTGTTGGAAGGGCACGACAGATAGAAGGAGTGGAGCTCTGCCACCTGACCGGCCCGCCCGGAAGGGGTGGGGATTAAGGGGCTGTCATACTCTAAGCACAGTGAATACAGTATGATAAAAACAAACACACGGATGGTCGAACTGAGTGGCAGAACCAAATGATAGAGTAGTACCTCCCAGCCTTGTACAACGATGAGCAGAACAACTGGGTCAAACCATTACCTCTAGCAGAATTCGCATACAACAACTGCATTCAATATTCCACAATGAAGACACACATCAGGGCGAACTACAAGTACCATCCTACGATGCATTTCAAGCCACCCAAGAACCCCAACATCAGATCACAGGTGCACGCAGACTCGTAGATGGCAGGCATGGAAAACCCTGACCGAATTCTCCAGGAAAACCATTATCCTGGTTCAGGAGTGGCAAACAAAGTACACCGGTGGGAAAACGATGACTATTGCAGTTGGAGATAAAGTATAGCTATTGTCCAGGAACTTGTGACCATTTTGGCCTCCAAAGAAGCTTGATTACAAATGCACAGGACTGCATATGGGAAGTAAGATCATCAATAAGAATGCTTACAATGTATACGTGCTCAGTACCCTCCGAAATCACAGCGTTTTCCACCTGTCGCTTCTCGCTCATCATGCACAGCCAGCCAGAGGTCAGCCATCATCAGAACCACACCCAGAGATGGTCGAGGAATCAGAGACACGGGCAGTTGACTGCAAACTCCAATCTAGGTGGCACTACCGGAAGAAGCGATACCACATCCAATGGGCCTGTTACAACCACATATGCACGAGCTTGGAACCAGTAGAGCACCTTGCAAATGCCTGATATCTGGTTGAGGAGTTTCACTGAGAGAGTCCCAATCAGCCACAAGCACAGAGGTGTAGACTTCTGGTGTTATGGGTCGGAGGACAACAAAACAGTGTGGACGTTTCGTTCATACTCTTGTTTCTTCAGTCTCTTTTTGTCCAATTGGATCTTGGCTCAGTATAAATGGCCTCAGCATGGATTCTACCACCTAGAAATGAAGGTGGAGTTTCATCATGCACTGAATCTGCCAACAGGTTGCCATTGCGCTGAACGAATTGGTAGTGAGACTTATGGGTTCATACTCTTGCACACATAGGGCGATTGATTCATTCTTTGTTTTCCTTTCCTTCTTTGTTTTCCGTTTGTTCTTTGTTTTCCGTTTGTTCTTTGTTTTCCTTTCCTTCGTTTCTCTTATACTGGCTTTGTCAGCCCAGATGGTCCGCACCTAGAGGGGGGGATGATGTCACAGCAACATGTGGCCTGAGGCGAGGATAGTACTAGAGTATATCGGTCGTTGCTGTGGTACTTGGATTGGTATTGAATGCCTTACCACTGTATTCTACATATATTGTCACTGGCTCTTGTGTGCATCCATATAACCATATCATATGTCCGCAGCCAAATGTAGACATACGTGCCTTTACACTATCAGGTGTTTCTTAAAATTCAATCGATACTACTTTGCTGTAAACAATTGGTTCAGCAGTTCTGTATTCCATCACAAACAGGGTAATGTATACCATCTGAAAAGAAGGTAAAAAAGATCAATATAATATGGCAAATAGAATGATACAAATTGCAATGCCCTAGGATTGCAGAAGGTAGTCAGAGTCTAGACTGTCAAATGACATCCATCTAGTTCAAATTGTGAAGCAGACTATACATGTCACAAATCTTGAGTGAATAGAATAAAGTTGAACATTCCTGCAGTTACTAGTTGATAGATATACATTAACCAGTGCCTTGGGAGTAAGAAGAGTGCATAAATACTACTTAATATTATATTAATAAGTTTTTGCAGATACTGAAGATAGCAACAATCATTCTGCTCAGTAGTTCATTGAATGGCCACTGAATACCTGGGTGTAATCTCTAAATTTCCAGGGGCATTAAGACACATTTCTCCCAATAATACAGAATAGGCTTTGAGAGTATATTTTGAACCCAACATACATAATGTCTCGTTTAAGACACTTCATCATGATTCTGAAAGTATTGAAAATACCATCCCCTTTGCCCCTCCATCCCACCAGGTAATGCTCATTTGTACTCTACATTATTAAATTCATCATTTGAAGTTGTAAATTACGAAGTTTTCTGTGAAATATATGGAAATTTTCTTTATGGTTGTGGAAATAGATAATGATGGTTGCACAGAAATTCAGCTCAGATTTTAAGATTCACCAAATTACTTGCTGTTTGTATCTCCAACCTCAGTGGGTACTACAGGCTTGTATCTTACTGTTAGAGGTTCTTCCATAGCAGCAATACTGACAATAGTGAATTACAATGTGTATACTAGGGAAATGCATGCATATGCTATCCATTCCATAACACCAATATGTGGCATTACAAGTTGGTCAGTCAAGTAATCATTGGTTCAATTACATCTTAGTTACATGATAAGTGATTTGTGGAACTATCAAGGCATGGTAGTCAATTCAAATATGATGATGCAATTGTCTTACAATAGCTGGAAGGTTGTAATGTTGAAACCTTAGCAGTGTAGATAATTATCAACCACATCAACTAAACCAAACTACTGGAACACTGCAAGGTTAAGTTGTAAATATGCAGAGATACCTGCAAAGCAGACAGTATACAATATACAAGTAACTGGGACCTTTCAACTTACTCTCTTTACTAGAAAAGAACATTTCTTGGTACTCCCCAGTCATTCAATAGTGGATATCAAAGCATGCACTATGTGAGAGATCATAGGCATTGGCTGATGATAAGTGGCCTGAATTGAACCTAGTCATTGGGTTGAGCTAATATCAATTGCAATGTGATAATCTATGTTGCTGAAGCACCATTGGTTACCACATAAGCCTTTGAAGCAATTGCCACTAAATCTACTTTAGCATAAGCAATGTTAGGGGTTCCCCCTTAGCAGTGGTGAAGGTACATAGTGGATTGCAATGCAAATACATGGGAAATCACCTGATAACCCTTGCATAACACCTACTCATGACATCACAATGTAAGCGATCCAAGTGATCCTTAGCAGGATTACTCCTGACCCACATGCCAATTGATAAGTCAATACTGTGCATCCATTACCAGATTCATTCACATGACAACATGGAATGGATGGCACCATTGATTGATGATGCAGTTCAATCACCGTTGCTGGGATGTGTATGATAAGGGACATCACCAGTGTGCATAATTATCAACTACACCTACTATACCTTATCTAGCAGAACAGCACACAGAGTAACTTGGACTTACCCAGACTTATTTGCACAGCAGTCTTTACGCTGTTCAAGTGAGTGGAATCTTTGAGCGTATGTCCTCAGCAGTGGCATCACCTCATGGCAACCCCCAGTTATTGAAAGGTTGAAACCAAAGTGGGCAATAGCCGGAGTAACTACTGGCATTGTTTTAAGATACAAGGCCTGGAGTGACCCTGCACATTATTTTGAGTTAGCATGCATTGCAATGCTGCATGCATGTCGTAATCAACATTGGTGGAGTATACAATGGTAACTGAATCAATATCTGATGCAATTACCGATACATCAATTAAAGATGAGGCATAGATATGATTGCAATAAGCACTGCCTGGTACATGCCGCCAGATGATCCATCTACCAGAGGAAAGAATAGAATAATGTCTTTACCGCAGTTATGATCTGTCATTGTCATTCGTTGGATATGATGCAAAGGATATTCCTAGTCAGGAGAGTAATTCTTTGAAACCACTCATGCATGAACACAATAACCTATCAGGAACTTGTGGCTACCTCACTAAGGGACTTTTCAGAAATTGGATATTCCATCAGCAATAAGCTATCAGGCATCTAGTGTGTCAGTCAGAAGAGAGTTCTGACAGAGTTTTATCCTACAGACCTGACTATAAAGTGATCACAATATTGCGGCAATGAGAAGAACAAAGCTGGAGCAGCAATCCACAGTCAGACATTAGCAGCAAAGAACACTTTCACATATTTTTAAACATTGTATGTAGTATCGCTTCATATCCTCTCACTGCTGTGAAACATTTTCGCATTCTTCAAACCACTCAAAGAAAATCAATCCTTCCTCATCAATCTCATCATTTCTGTATGCCTTTCATTAGACAAAGATCATCAAAGACTACATTCAATTGCGCAGTCACCAGATTCGCAGACCAATACCTTTGATACCAAGAACACAACAATGTTGGTAATACACTATACCTCCAACACCAGGCAGAGCGACTGTGTATTGAATACATTGACATCCTGTATGTCAAAGTAGGTCTTGCTGCATATGAGGAATACTTTGTAGACGATACGCCTCACAATACCTCTTCTGACGATTATGACTACTAGTTAGCTCTTGGGCAGGATTTCAAGAAGTTGAGTCTTGGGATAACACGAGGGAAACAGAAAAAGGCACTAGTTTCAAGGTGGCTGTGCTTAAGTTAATAAATATTGTATTAGTTATTGGGGTTTAAGTACCCCCATAACAGTATAAATATTCAAAGTACATTGCTACTTCTGTCAGATTGCAAGTATTCCACTGAGAACTACTGCTGCATATACGAGGGGATTAGGTACTGCATTGACAATTGCCCAAGATGTGCATTTTATGGCATTCCTTGTTCCTTTGAGAGAGGAGTTCAAAATACAGAACGATGAACCTGCAGATATCGTCAGGGGGAAGCCTGCTTCAACGACATCGAGCAAACTGCACAGTGTCACCGACAGGCTGCCGGGCAGATACAGAGCATCTGCGAGGAACATTGTAATGAAGAGACTTGCAAGTGGGTTACTTGCAACCAATATTGCGACCATGTAATCATCCTGACAGATAACTTCACTACACTGGTGACATATTATGCAATAACACTTCAGGATAGCAACTCCAAGGCACAGACTTCCAAGTTTGAACAGGGCATTTGGCCCCAGCTGATCCACAGTTGAGAATTTGAACAGATGGAAATCACCCACAGCATTCTGGGACATACCATCATTGTGCCAGACATATCGGTCCGGGCTGTTGGAGGCAACCCTACAGCTTTCAATGCTCAACGATTCTGGAGAGCCAGGGGAGGTAAAGTTGAGGAGTCCAGCGGTGGAAATGCAGACAGCCAATCCCATGCAAAAGCAGTTATCGGAGATAACACACCAAATGATGCACATAATTCGAGCCTGGAATACAGTGAAGGTAGTAATGGATGCAGAATTGGAGCCAGTTCATTACGACCTAGATCATTTTGAAGCTTTAACCCGATCAGTCAATGTGAAAATCCATTGAGATGTCTCTGGAGTTGGAGACCAAATGGCAGGTGATCAGGCCACAATGGAGGAACATTGAACAGGTATTTATATCCTACAGAGACAGAATAATTACACTGTGGAAGAAGTGAGCAACATCATCCAAGGAGTACATTGGGAGATAGTGGATTTGATCAAGATACACACTGAAACATCAAATCAGTGCTGATTAGCCAAGGGTTTATGAAAAGAATCAATGACGACTTTAACCTCTGGAAAAATCTTTCCAGAAGCCTGGAAAATAAGGTCAAGAACATAGAAAAACAGATGGATACATTACCAACCAAGAAGGATTTAGAAGCACATGCAAAATCCATGGGCATGACATTATGGACAGTCAAGAAAGTTTGCACTGTAGTAAGAATGCATATGGTACAATACAAGTTCTCAGAGAGTACATTGCATCAGCCAAAATTGGTTCAGAGGTACATCCATCCAGAAGAGGACAGGTCAAATCAGAGTGTCCAGAATATTCGAGTGGATGTGTGGAATGAACAGCCCATGGAGTTGAGATTTCGACATATAGTGCAAGGGGTGGAGATGGGAATGATGCTAGGGACAGACCCAATACCTGAGGATGTGCAGATACCGGAGGCAGTGCAGACGCCGAAGGCAGTGCAGCTGCTGGAGGTGGTGCAGATGCCAGAGGTGCAGCAGACACCGGAGGCGAAGGAGGTGGCAGAACTGAAGCAACAGATCATTATCCATTGCCACCACCAGGGTCAGGACCACAATCCAATAATTGAAACACACAGGGTGGTTGAAGGGCCGGCAATGATTTATGGTTCAAAGATACCAAATGAATTATGAACAAGGCACCAAATCAATTCCAAGGAAAACCAAAAAAAACCAACAGACAACTTTGAATCCTGGGGGATATCTATGCAACCATATATTGCAGATCAACCAAAACAGTTCCCTAATGATGGCAGAGTGATCGATTAGATTGGAAGTCTGTTGACAAAATATGTATTGGCCTGGCATATCCAATGGGAAAAACAAGCATTGACACACACCTTCAACAACACACCTCACCGCCTAGTTTTGCAAAGACTTCCCCTTTTCTGGGCAGGTTGAGGTTTTACATTGGCTTCATTATTGCATACCGGTGTGTGTCCGCTCACCTTTGGGGAGTGTATCTCGTCTGTACATCACTCGATACCACTCAGCATTGCCACCGACCGGTAATTCCCCTTCTGGGGCCACTTGCCTTCTTTTTGGTTGCTTTACGCCAGTTACAACAATTCACGACATTCAGCACTTGTGAGGATACTATCTAGGGCGTGACAGTGCAGCAGTTGAATGAAGAGCTTTTCTGAGGACAGCACGCTCCGACCAACGACGCTCGGAGAACCTTCAATGACCTGCTTCTCAGACATGCAAGCACCAGTACGAGTTGTTCCCATGGACGCATCAACCAACTTAAACAGCGATGATTGGTAAACACATCATACAGCACTGTGCTTTCCACAGAGCACGGTTGGGGTATTCCTCTGTGATCACATCATATGGCACCCTGTGCTTGGCCAATGCGATACTGGATCCGAACAGTTATATTTCTGGGGGAGGACTAGAATATGGTGCCCTGGGGTAATGGGGGTGGAAGAGCGGAGGGGGTGGAAGAGGGGAGAGGGTGAAATTGTCGTTTTTGGGTAGTGGATGGAGAGCTCCGCCATGGAGCGGGCTCGCACGGAGGCGGAGGGGAATCGGTCTTTGTCATACTCTAATTAGAGTGAATACAATATGATTAAAACCAAACAAAACAAAACAACCATCGGCAGGAAAATTCTCTGAGTCCCTGACAGTCTATGAAGGAGCTCTTCCAAATCGATTTATGGACAAGAAGCTAGGGATGAAGCATATAAAGTGTTAGCAACGGGTCCAAACTCCCGGTTCTGTTCTGGGTCCGGTTCCAACCCGGAACCGAACCGTTGCAACGGGTTTCCACCAACAACCTGGCATTTCAAATGTACTATTTTGACACCAATTAAGTATCTGAGTTCTGATCGTATCGTGACATGATCAGTACGTAGATTGTGTAGTTTTAGCCCGTCTTTCCCCTCCCGCTCACAGATTTGCGATCTGACCAGTATTCGTTGAGTCGCTATCGAAAACCCGCACTTGTCGGCCGAAATATCACCTTATTTCACAGCGATTCAACGAATATTAGCCCAATCGCAAATCTGACAGCGGGAGGTGAAAGAGGGGCTAGGACTGCACAATTTACGTACTGATCATGTCACGATACGATCAGAACTCAGATACTTAATTGGAGGCAAAGTTGCAGGAACCGTGATATGGAACCGTGGTCCGGGTCCAACCCGTCCCCGAACCTGCTGGGTACCCTTGTTTTCCGGATAACAACCCGAACTGGACCATCCGGTCCGGTTCCAAACCCGGACCGCAGCCGGGCAACCCGGAACCGTTGCTAACACTAAGCATATACCAAACTGGGAAAAGTGAGATGCAAAGGATACATTAGAGATATGTTTACCAAGATCCAATTGTATAATGCCAAAGCCCAGGTGAATGGAGCGGCTATCAACAAACTGATTTTGGACCGGTTGCCACATATCATTATTGAACAAATCCATACTGTGCACATAACTGGGAAATCAGATGAAGATATAATAAATATCGTATCATGCACAGGAAGAACAGTGGAAACATAGAAATAAGCAAAGAAGAACTTAAGTGTCCAATCTGTAACCTCAGCACCGAAGCAAGAAAATAAGTGTATTTACAAGCATTTTCAGCAAGCAGATCCAGGGGGTCAGCAAAACAATATGGCCTGAACGTTTCCACAAATAACTCTCGTTGAGTCAAGGCAAACAGACAGAATGAAAACATTTGTCTTGCAGATAGATTAGATCGATACATGAGAACATGCTAGGAGATGGGCAGCAAATGAATGTCTGTGGTGTACTTGGCAAGTGGACAGAAAAGGAACTCACAAAACTATGGATTGCATTAGGTGTGAAAGAACAGAAAAGGGAATAGTATCTTTTCCAAAGCCAAAGGAATACCAGAAGATGAAACTTTGTGTGTTTGTTTTATTCATACTGTGTTCACTTGAATTAGAGTATGACAGAGCCTAAGGCAACCCCTCTGCCCCCAGGCGAGCTTGCACCATGGCAGAGTTCCCACCTGCTACCCACCGTCCCCTGTGACAAAGGACAATAAACCAAGTGCACAGGATTGGAAGGAACAAAGAGATTAACAAAGAGAGAGAGAGACCGCCCGCGGTCCAAACACCATTCATCCCACCTGCGGTCCTCCTGCCCATGCTCCTCCTGCCTGCGCTCCTCCGCTCGTTTTGGCATGAACTTTCCGACATCAGTTGCCACCAGGACGTCCATCACTGCTTGATCGCATGTTTCTCTGGGGAAAAGCTCAGACATTTGCACATGCCGGTATCTGCTGGTTCTCCATCCAGCGTCCTTTCTCACCACCTTTCTGCTGCGCTTTCCACCGGCTGAAGTGGCGGACAAGATGCTCCTGAGTCTTTGATGTTCCACTTCCGCACCACCAGCATTTGTCATCCTCTCATTGTCCAAACCACTTTAGGTACGTTCTAGTTGGCTCATGCCCACTCTGCAGTCTGTTAAACCTTGCTGCCAGTGATTTCACGCTTGTCATTGGGACGGATCTCTTACTCCTGGCTTTGCCCTTCAGTCTATAGCTGTATTTTCTGGAGGGCTTGCTGGCCTCCCACTCCGCCTTGGGCGCTGTCCTTGCTTCAAACATCCGTCTGGAACTATTCACGGCCGAAGTGTATATTTGCTTGTGTACTGTGGAGCATTGGTCTTCTCATGCCTGCTTTGCCAGGTGGTCAGCCTCATGGTTTCCGAGGATCCCCAAGTGTCCCAGGACACAGTGGATCCTGGCTTCGATGCCGTGGGCATGGAGGACCCAAGCATGTTCATTGATTGCTCATGGTAGTTGCTGCCCTGGCCCAGGGTCCAGGTGCGCCGTCAGTCTGATTGCTGCCTTCGAATCACTGAAAACTGCCATTGTCATGACTGCGGGTGCTCGCAGCGCCTCCGCACTTGCAATGGACTTTCGGAGTCCAAGCCTGATTGCCCAGAGTTCAGCGTTAAGCGCCTCCATTCATCCCGTACCGAGGTAACTGTGGAAGACTGTCCAGCCATCTCCATTTGAACACATCGCTGCAGCTCCAACCCATCTATCGTCCAGATGAGATCCATCCATCCACCTCATCCAGGTGCCACATCCCACCGTACATTCCGTTTCTCATGCCCATGGCTCAGCGGCTCTCTTGGCCACAGCACTGTCTTCCAGTATGGTTGTCTTGACTGCTGGCTCCTCCCCAGGGTCTGGCCAGCACATTGCCTCTGCGGTCTTGCCGCATGCTTGATCAATTGCAGCTACTCTGCCTACCTGTGCACCAGGTGCGGGGTAATCGTACAGCTCTTTCGACTTGGATCCTGTGCACACAATTGCTAGCCTTGCCACCATCCATTGTTGTCTGGCATCGAGGGCCAATGCCACAAGTGTGAGCCCTGAGTCTCTCATTAGCACTCCCCTCAGAGTTGTCGGCAGCGCGCCAAGGGTTGACCTGGCTTGTGGATTCAGGAGAAGCTGGAGGTCATCTCGCCGGCTGCCTTCCTTTGGATCCCACCAAAGCTCGCTTCTATACAGCGTGATGGCCTGGACAGAGGCTCTCTGTACTCGTCTCAAACATGCTGGTACAACTCCGTATGGTCCGGTGAGTGACTGCAGTTGTTCTTCTGGGGCCCTCACTTTTTTCCTGCATTGATTGTGATGCTCCTTGAACATTTGTTGGGCGTCCATCCAGACCCCCAGCTACCTGGTTGCATCCTTGTCACACCTGACGAAGCCGTTCCCAACTCTTATGTTTGCTGTGAGCGTAGGGCGCATGGGCTTCTCGTGGCCTCGTCGACGGGTGAAGTGAGCTGCATCAGTTCTTGCAGTTTCAAACTCCAACTCCCACAATGCTGCCCAGGTGATGCTCTCACTGGCGCAGGTGTCAAGTTTTCAGACTATTTCTTTAAAGTTGCTTCCAGTAGCCACACATCCGACATTGTCCACCAAAGTCAGCCCTTTGACTCAGTAGATGCTCTCCTCGAGCCATGTTCAACGCCCTGACTTGACAATTGTGAAGAGTATCAGAGGCACCGATAAACCCTGTGGTATACCTAGTTCAATCAGTTGTCTCTCCAATGCATTAGTGTGGATTATGATTTCGACCGTGTGATCTGTGAGACAACTTGCCCTCCACCGTACGAGGTCTCTGTCCATCCCCTCACCTCTCATTGTGTCGATCAGTCTCCCCCTCCCTATGCTCAGGAAAGCTGCCATGATGTCCATCAGGAATATGCCAGTTATGTGGCCCTCTCTCCAGGCTGGGTGTGAGCTGTCGACCATGACTACCGCCACGTCAACTGCCAACCACCTTTTCCTGCTTCTTTACTGGCTGTCGCTTAGCTGTCCTCTTCTTTCCACCTCATCAGCCAGTAGCTCTGCAACCACTTTTCCGACAACTTTCCCCATGCAGCATGGTAGAGAAATGGAGCAATATGCCTTGAGTTGCTTGTAGTCATCCTTTCGTGGCTTGCGGAATACCACCCACCTAGCCTGCTTCCACTCAGCTTGGTGTCGGCCTGTTGGGGCAACTGCCCTCGCTAGTCCTACAATTCTGTTTTTCTCCTACCTCCTGAGTAGGCATACGGCTCAAAAAGACAGCTTCCCCAGGCCTGGCACTTTCCCAATACATTGCGAGAATAGGGCTTGTTTGACTGTATGCACAGTGACGGACGGGTGTGCTGGCCCTGCCAGGAGTTGTTCGAGGTACTTGTTCTGCTGATTTGGGGAAAAAGACACTCGTCTCAGTATTTCTTCTATCTCAGTGATCGTGTTTGCCTGATTCCCATCAGTGTTGGTCAGGGCCTGCAAGGTCGCTCCAGCCCGCGGGTTGGCAAACTTCATTGCTCTCCAGACCTCATCTCCCTTTAGGTTATTCAAGGCGTCATTCCACCGCCTGTCTTTTGCGATCGGAATTGACTTCTGCAACCCAGTCTTTGGCTGGGCTGTCGCCGCAGATCTGCGCCTTCTTCTCTTTTCTCTTCCAAGTTGGCTGCTCTTCTCATCAATCTTGCCATTCCACCATCTCTTTGCCGAAGCGCAGATCCTTATTTTCTTTGCAGGGGCATCGAGTACCTTGCCAAGTGCTTCCTGGTACCACTCAGCTTCGCTCTTGACCTCATCGCCTATGTGCTCTACTCCCATGTATGCCCTACCCCTTGCCTGCTCTTTCCAGAGCTTCTCAGCCTGCTCCTTGTCCTCCTGTGACATGGCCAGCTGGTTCTACCCTATGACATGGGTGCCTCCTGCTTCCTACTGCCTCTACATGTCCACCTCCCATTCAATGATCTCATGATCACACCCCATGGAATGACTCCCCTCCAACATCATCCACTTTGAAAACCGTCGGTTCACCAAGGTCAGGTCTATGATTGATTCGCCCTCGCATTCGTTCCTTGTCCAGTACTGAGTGGGCTTGTCATCATTTCCAATTACCAGCCCATGCTTGTGTATAGTTTCTTCCCAATACGAGGCTTCCCTCCATTCTATGCACGTTGGGTCCCAGCATTGGCGGTGGGCGTTGAAGTCTCCTGTAACCACTGTGCCACCTCCCCTCTGCCTGACGATTGTCTGCCAGTTCAGTTTCATTGCTGGTATCTCTCCTGTCTCCCTTGCTCGCTGATCGTAAATGTTTAGGATCCTTATCATCTTCTCACCCCTCCTGTTGATGTGAATTACAGTTACATCATCACTTGCATTCTTGCTCTAGTCGGTTCTTTCTTTCTTTGTAAACCCACTTCCCCTGCGCACCCCAGTCCAGACTCTCTTTCTCTTTCACATGTTGTATGGCAGCTGGCTGATTCCGGTTCCTGCTCGATCTCTCAGTGATTCTTGCTGGCACACCACATCCGCCTTCCCTTTCAGCCGCATCTCAAGCGTGGCCATAGGCCATCTGTACCACTTGTCACAGTTGGGTTGGATCACTCTAAACATCAGGCATAGATGCTCCCATTCCATTTCCATGTTCAATGCCGGTCCCCGCAACTGTAGTAGTTCCTGTCAGAGGTGGTGTTGGCATTGCCATTGTGGTTGGCATTGCGCTCTCGGTGATTGTGACATCCTCTGCTTCCCCTCCATATTCATCTGCATCCGCCATCTCCTCTCCACTCCCGCCTCTTTCTCCTACATCTAGTGCCCTAGTCCTCTGGCCGAGCGCTGTCCTGTTCGCTCCTGAGGTTGGTCCTGGGGTCTGTGTGGTCCATCCTGCCGGTTCTCTTCTCCTCCGCTCCCATTTGTCTCTGGTGGCTTCCACCCTCTTTGCGCATCTACTGCTAAATGTGATGTGGTTTCCTTTGCAGTTTGGGCGTTTGTATTGTGTGTGGCTGCAGCGAGAGCCCTGCTTGACAGTGCCTCCCACAATGTTGCACTTATGGGTACTGGTGAGGTGTGGCCCTGAGCAGTCCATCAGCAAAATGTAAAATGGTTTGGAAGTCATAACCGAACAACTCAGCAACTGTGAACAGCCACACTGATCCTTCCAGATGCTCCCAGATGCTCCCAGATAGGCTGAATGCAAAGCGATGTGCTCTCAGGTGCTCCGAGACTACTTCACCGGTGCTCCTGAATACTCCGGAAGTTGTGGA
>Ga0307515_10003167_pt1 | contig 34824 bp, 47 predicted proteins | sample 17_EM_MG_FD_194513 | JGI IMG/M metagenome (GOLD analysis project Ga0307515, IMG submission 194513) | Populus trichocarpa ectomycorrhiza microbial communities from riparian zone in the Pacific Northwest, United States - 17_EM | ecosystem: Host-associated > Plants > Roots > Unclassified | place...
GAGGGAGACCGAGGAAAGAGCGAGTCTTGGGAACGAAGACTTGATCCTGAGTCAAATGACCGGTGGAAGCGTGGTGCTTGCCGTGTGTGATGCGCCAGGAATGGAATGGAACTCCGAGACTAAGAGAAAATTAATGCAACCTGATGGGTGAAAAAGGCCGGTAAAAATACATACCCAGAGTGGAGGATCCAACCGACGGCGTAGTTGACAAACTTGGACTCTGCGTAGGCCTGGTGACCGCATTCGTGGGCGATGACCCAAAGACCGGTGGCGACGAGACCAGTCCAGAAAGTATAGAGAGACCAGAGCGCAAATTTGGCGGCACCGTAGAGGATCGGGTATGGGAGTCGAATAACCTCCGGGTGAATACGGGCATCGAGAAAAGTGGTAGTCTTATAGATAGCAGCCAAGGCAACAAAATCCGCGGCGCTGGGGCATATGTGCGTCAAATTTCACGTGACAACGAACAAAGGAAAAAGAGACGGACACGTAGAGCGAGGATCGCCATCCATTTCGCTTGAAACAGTGAGCCCTGAAAAGGAAGGGATGAGATGGAGGTGTTGTTGGACAGAGGTGACACGTCGGCATACGGGATTGCACCCAAGAGATCTTTAATTGTGAGGTCTGGAATGACGACCGGTTCTTGGTCTACGGAGATACGGTCGGCGGAGTCGTGCACCATGGCTGCTGTCTGAGAACCAGGGGAGAAAAAGAGAGAGAGAGGGGGAGGAGGCGATTCCTGTCTATGTTTTTATGAGGGGAGGGTACAGGACGGAGAAGAAAGAGGGGGCTGACACCTCCCCTCGTATTTGAGCCAAGCCCGGCTGTCCCTCACGTGTTCGTTCCCCAACAACAAATCGGCATCTGCCAATTTCCGATTATTTTTTGTCTTGTTTTTTTTTTCCTTCTTCCCCACTCCCCAGGGTACAAGAAACGGGTAAGGGGTGCGGTGTGTGTATTTCTCCCAGTGTGTTTGCCTTGTTCCCCTCAGGTGAGACACAACAGCAGAGTGCAGTCCTCGAACCCCAGTGGCTGGAAATCCCGATCGCTGGGGTGATCACGGCATACGGCCACAGTAGTATCCCGGGCGCGGGTGGATACCCCAGCTACGGTGATCTCCATTCTTTGATGCTATAGGGATGTGTGTGCTTACAACGATCTTACATGACGAATACATCTCTAAAATACTGTGGTCCCTTTACTTGATCTCCTTCAGTCTCGTGCTCAGCGCATACAAAAACTCGAACGCCGTCTTGGGCAGTGTCTTACCCTTGCTCGAATCAATCTCGGTCCCAAACGCTTTCACTAGTCCAGCTAGTGCCCTATTCGTCTCAGCCCTCCCCAGGTCCGCTTTCAGCGTCACCAGCCTTCCTCGCCTCGCCCTCCCCTTCGCCAGCGCATCCACCTCTTGCGTGTCATTGACCGAACCACCACTCCGTTTGGACGTCCGCATCGGTTGCACGAACACCGACGGATCCGCAAGCTGTTTGTATAACGTGTCCAGAAAAGCGAACCCTTCCACCGTAAGACTTTTCGAGTAAGTCTTCTCCAGCACCTCCACGAATTCTAACAGCAGCTTCGACAGCGTGGCGTTATCGGTGGCGGCAGAAACCTTCGTCCGTAAAAGATATATCCTCCTCGCTTTCGGAACGGGCTTCGTCGAATCGTCCTCGTCGTCGCTGCTAATGACGATCACGTCATCTGACGATGGTTTATTCACCGCTTCTCGTGCTTGTTGTACCGCATCGGCAATCTGTTTCCGGTCGCCCAGAACTTGAGGCGTCTCCTCCAGTCGTAATCGACCCAGATCGTCAAGGACCTTTGCGATCTCTGCTCCTTTGTTGGCAGGCTCCTTCCTAGGAGAAGGCACCACTGCATGTGCTTTTGGCTACAGAAAACGTCAAGGTGTCAGTCAGGCGGTCCGGCGTACCCGGCGTCAGGGGACCTACCGGTAGAGGCCCCGGCGGCCACACAAACGCATCGCTCTCCGGGAACCCGTGCGACTTGGCCACTCCCCGAAACTCATCAATCCAGTGGCCGTAGTCCGGTGTTTCTGCGAACTTGAGTTTCCTACAATACCTCAGGAACTCTTCGAACTCGTCTGGCATTCCCCGGCAAATATCTTCCGGTCGCGCCATCAATTTCGTTCGTTTGAGCCGGTCATGCTCAACATTGTCCTTTGGTACTCCATTCCTTGTCCACGGTAGGCCGCCAGGTGTGAGGAGGTGGATTAGCATCAATGCAAGCGCTTCCAGGTCATCCCTGCGCGACGGAACTGGTCAATTCCCATCAGCACTCGACGTGAGTAGATCGACACATATGTTAGCTTGCCTCTTCCTCGACAATGCACGCCGACAGAACTAAACCAGTAGTTCCCAATAAAGTCCCTCTTCACCTTACTGTCTGGTATGTGCCGATTCGTCTTCGGGTCGATGTACTGTTTCGAGAATCCAAAGTCGATCATGTAGATAGTCTGTTCGTTTGGCGGTAATCCGATGGCGCAGTTTCCTAATTGAATATCGCGATGGAGGATCCCACGTCCGTGCATGAATTCTAATCTCGCCAACTATCCAGCAGAGTGGATCTGTTCTTCAGCTCGGGGAAAAACGCATACCGCCGGTAGACTCACGACTTGCATCCCGATGCACAACACGCTCCTCAGATCCATCGTGCTCTTGTTAGATTTCCAAAACAGCGAGTGCAGACTCGAGCCCAGTAGGTCCATCGCGAGGTAGTCCCACGATCCATCCACACCTGACGCCCACAACGTCGGCATCCCAAGACCGCCTTGTAAGATTGGGTAAAAAAACCGTTCATATCGGTTGGTCGGACAAGACTCGTCCGTTCGTTGTAGCTTCAGAGCAACGACCTGTTGCGGTTTGGTATACACATTGACGGCTCGGTAGATGGCCCCTGGGTGTTGCAAACAGTCAGGTCAACTTCAAACATATGGCCGTACCCAAGGTTGGCCATGAATCTCAATGTGGTGGAAAGCACCTGGCACTCACCGGAGAAACCAGATCCAAGTTTTTCGAGCAACAACCAATTGCCGATCCGGCGGTGGGAGAGGTTACTGTTGCTGTAGCTGAAGTTAGACATGGAGTGTGTGATACGACAGCATGAACCGCCTGTTCAGATGTAAAGGCCGTCTATCCTTCACTCCTGACGGACAGACGCGCCGGCGAACAAAACATCACGTGTCGGCTGGTTCTCACAACAAGCGCTCATTGCACCCTCAAAAAATATGTGTAGTATGGGATCGCATTTCGCGATGCAGTGATACAGTTTTTGTAATGGGAGAAAGCGTCACAGCATACATGGAAACACTTGAAGAAGATGGATTTACTCCTCTTCCTCCTCCTCACCCTCTTCACCCTCCTCTTCTTCCTCTTCTTCCTCTTCCTTGGCAGCCTCGACAACAGCCGTTGCGATACGGTCCAAATCTCGCTGACCGTCCTGACTGATCCGCCTGCCGCCATTTTCCGTCTGCTCCAACACCCCAATCTTCTCCAGCGACTGGCAGATTTTTCGTTGAACGGAAGCTGAAGCGTTCGCGTGATGTGATGGCCTATTTCCTCGTCGGTTGCGGCCACCGTGGAGTTTTATCAGAGCACCGACACCGACATCTTTCCTGAGGTAGATGTGTCTGGCAACGGCAGCTGGTCACCGAGAATCAGCTCGGTCAGGTCGGCTTTCGAGATTCCATGGTTGAGGAATCGATTGGACGCACCCGCTCGCACATAGTACCAGTCTGGGTCATAGGGTGCCAGCTCCTTGTATGCCCCTGTTTTCACGATGTCGGCCCAAGTTGGGACCTCAAGCTTTCCCGAACGCTTGAGATGTGAAGCGTATGCAGTGATGAAAGCGTCCGCACTGAACCCCAAACCTTGTCATCTAGATTACACGGTCGAGAGAACTCCAGAGCGTACGCACCTGATGTCTCGTACACCTGGCATGGCGGTGGGGGTGAACGGCGATTATTTGAGGACGTTTGTTGGCTTGCGGGCGGGGGGAATGATGAGACGGTGTTTGGTGTGTGTACCGGATTTGGAAAGTGATGTATAGTTCTCGCATCAGTTTTCTCACGAATGCTGCGCCTTCTCAACAGAACCAAGATCAAGTTTTGGGGTTTGACTCGTGCTGAACCCATGCGCCAGGGTCCGCCGGTCGTGTGCGCAGGCATAACGGGTTTCCGTCTCATATTGTTTACCTTCGGGAGCAGCAGCACACCCGGCGGCGCGTATAGGTGGCCAATCATTCTGAACGAGCATCCGCCAAGGGTCTCACAAGGCACAACCCTCATCCATTATCGATTGATAACCTACCTGCGGAATGCAATATCAGGTAGTCTCTCCCGCCTCAAGCCTCTTGCGGCGTCATGTGCCACGTCCCTTTGGACATCATTCTGCTCACGAAAGAGGCAAGACATTCCACAACATTTATACCCGATCCTACCTGCCCACAATAATATCTAGATATCTCAGTCTAGTCGAGGGGCTCGTATCCTATTTTCTATTACTCCAAAAGACTAGCTCTGATCGCGAAGATTTTCTTTACCGCCTCCCTCTCGGTCAACTCCTTGTGCCACCTGTTTCATCATCAGCTCTAACTTATCCGCACTCGGCCGACGCCAAACACTCACCTCGCAAGTGCAGAGTAGTTCTTCTCGATGTCGATGTCAGGAATGAGCCGGTTCACAACTCCAGCGTTCCACGGGATGAACGACAGATCCGCGATCGTCACCTTGTCCCCGACCAAGTACTTCTGCTTCGAGAGAACCCCGTCCAACACTCCAAACACCCGCCTGACCTCGTTATCGTACCTCTCGATCGCGCTCGGTAGTTTCTCAGCGTGGAAATTTTGGAACCACCCTAATTGACCAAAGTACGGACTACATCGCCGCCTTAGAGATGTGTTGGGTGCCTCAGGGAAGAAGATAGACGCACCCTTGACCCGAGACCTGGAACGCGAGCCACTGCAGCTCGGTATACTTGTCCTGGCCGGTGCTCGACAGCTTGTGATCCTTGTCGTACTTGTCGACCAAATACTCCAATATCGCCAGAGTCTCCCTGGATCTCGGTCAGCCGTCGACCGGCGTGGATGGTTACAGCGAAGACCTACCAGACGATGGTGTCATTATTATGGTGGTCAACGATGGCAGGGATGCGACCGTTGGGGTTGATCTTCAAGTAATCTGGAGCCTTCTGCTCGCCCTTAGCGAAGTCGAGATAGACAGGTTCGTATGTCAACCCTAGTTCTTCGAGGACGATTGCGACCTTCCTGGTCATGGGGTTAGTTTTCAGACTTCCGTGGCATTTGAGGGAGGCAGAAATGAACGTACCAGCCGTTGGGTCCACTCTTGTGGGTGTACAGAGTGAACTGCTTTCCATGAGACATAGTTTGCTGGTTGCTGTTGTTATGCGAAGGGTTCTAAGACGAGTTGGTGACCTTTATGGGTGCCTGCTCTCCCTTCGCATGCCCTGGGTGTCATTTATACCATTCCAAGACCTACCAGAGATTCTGCTGACGTGAAGCAGATTACGCGGGTTGAACCAGGAATTGACATGGGATTCCAATTGTATCTGTAATCCGCAGTCAATCTTAATAAGCCTCCGTGAACCGTGATCGTCTCGAGCGACATTCGATGGAAGCTTTCAAATCGTCGGTACCTTTTATGAGTGAGTGGGTGACTGTCCATGAGGCCACATCGCGTACATTTGCATCCGAACGAATATTCATAGCCTTTTACGGGAGCTGTCAGGACCCCAAGAATTGTACCGGGTTGTGTATATTGTCTCCAGACTGTGCATTCGAAACCCAGAAAACTCAAATTAGAGCGATCACGGGATTTGCTGTCCTACAGGGACTACGGAACTCGACTGCGTATCAAAACACTTTTTCTTGAACCCCATTACAGACATACTATTTGTAACAGCCATGTTCTTGTACAAAAATTGTCAAGCTTGGAGGCCCTCGCATGCCTCTGTGATCTTGGTCACTAATTTTCGCAACTTCTGCTCTCCGTTAGCTTCGAGGGCATCATAATCCCACCGCTCTTGTGGCGCAGCATCAATCATGAACCCAGGATCTCTGGGAATGTGTTTAGGAGTGATTGTTCTCTGCGCCTTTTCGAACTCGTAGAAGCAGAGCTTGGTCCCCATCGCACTGATGCCGTAGAGAATGTCGAGAGGCGTGTTCCCTGAAGGGAAGGATTCAGGGGTAAGATCGCGAGAACACTATCTGCAACGAAGCCACACACCAAAATCGACCAAATCGACCAAACGGAGACGAATCTGCGTGTCAGCTGCCTCCCGCTTCGAACTGAGCAACAGTTGCCGGGGAGGCCTAACCTCTAGGATGAGTACGGGGTGTTGACGAAAGGTGATTTCGAACGAGACGACTCATCCGCCCTCCATAGCGAAACTTGTATCGGAGTTCGAATGGGGCCACTCATTAGCCGCGTGTGAACTGAGCCGCTCGTTCAGGACCATCAACATGCCTTGGCCTTCGTACACAACCAAAGCCTTCGCCACCGCCGAAGAACTTGTGGTTGATGCCGTCGCTTACGAGAACCGGTACCACGGCCCATACAACAAACTTCTCTGCACCCTATTTCCTCTGGACACTGGTTTCATCGTCTCGCCCATTTACAGAAGGAATGATCTCGACGGCGGTGTAGAATTCATCGTCTCGTTCGAAATCACCTTTCGTCAACACCCCGTACTCATCCTAGAGGTTAGGCCTCCCCGGCAACTGTTGCTCAGTTCGAAGCGGGAGGCAGCTGACACGCAGATTCGTCTCCGTTTGGTCGATTTGGTCGATTTTGGTGTGTGGCTTCGTTGCAGATAGTGTTCTCGCGATCTTACCCCTGAATCCTTCCCTTCAGGGAACACGCCTCTCGACATTCTCTACGGCATCAGTGCGATGGGGACCAAGCTCTGCTTCTACGAGTTCGAAAAGGCGCAGAGAACAATCACTCCTAAACACATTCCCAGAGATCCTGGGTTCATGATTGATGCTGCGCCACGAGAGCAGTGGGATTACGATGTCCTCGAAGCTAACGGAGAGCAGAAGTTGCGAAAATTAGTGACCAAGATCACAGAGGCATGCGAGGGCCTCCAAGCTTGACGATGTTTGTACAAGAACATGACTGTATAAATAGCACGTCTGCAGCGGGATTCAGGAAAACCGGAGTTGATCGGTGGTAACATGCTCTCGAGTCTTGTTCTACGGCTACTTCCTGTGATCACTGGTACTCACTGGTTAGTGGTACTTACCTGATTGGCTCGTGCCACCTGATATACGCAAGCGTTATTTTATATATATTTTTTTTTTGGTGTTAGCTGTACGCTAGGTCATTTTGTAGGGGCGTTCGGGCCCCTATATGACACCCGGGGGAAATGCTCTTACGCGCTCGTCGTTTGACGTGTGTGGGGCTCGCGCCGGGTGACGGGGAAGCCGTCATTTGTTTCGGTCCGGTGGCCTCTTTGGCGCTATACCCACTAAAACCCCCCGGCCACACCAGTTTCTTGTCTCGTGCAGGTTGTCTTTTAGGCACTTCTCCCATGTCTTTAGGACGGTTTTCGTTTTTAGGGATTTGTCTTTGAAGATCTTGCGGTTTGTCTGGACGCTATCCATGCGCAAACGTGTGTTGATGGCTTGGAGCCATTTGTTGTGGATTTCGATGGCAGAGTGTGATTTGGACGGGTCGTTGTTCCGGGTTATGACGCGCTCGTACCTAATCTATCTATATCTATATATACAAGCGAAGGATGGTGGGCGGGAACACTCATGATTCGTTCGGAAAATCCGCGGAGGTGTTCATGATTGGCCGACGAAACGCGCGGGAGCACTCATGATTGGCCGGGGACTCGCCCCCTGACTAGGACTCCTGAGTGACGCAAGGCTGGGGTCACGGGCAGGTCACGGGTGTCGCGTGCCCGGCGGTCGCCCGGCAAGCTCGCAAGTGCCTTCCATTGATTCCGTTGGATTTCCGTAGATATTACCAGGACGTGGTTTGTGTATAGTCAAAAAATATATTGATACCGCCTTCGACAGATGGCTGAGGTGGAACGGGCGCCAGCGGTGAAAAACAGATAGCGCGTGCAGTTACTGCGGATACGGGTGCAGGGGGAGCTCAGAGCGCTCACTACGCGGATTACTGGAATTGATCGCGCTTTCCTTTTTGGGAACCTGGCAGCTCTCGTCCGCTCGGAGCTGCATCCCATTCCCCCCCACGCCCAGGGGCCATACATGTATGTTGGGGCTTAGCCATCGTATGTGTTAATCATTATACTGACTCTAGTTCTGTGGGCAGGAGATTCCCTCGCAAACGGAGGCAGCCACGTACATACGGGGTTTCTTTATATATCTCGCTGCCCGAATGATCGACCTTTTTCACCACACTCTACTAATGCTAATCTCGAACGAGTCGTCGCCGCTCCCAGCGTCATAAAAGCTATGCTCCACCTGACCACGATCCAGCGGTCCAATCTTAAAGGTAAACCCATAAAGAGGGAGAGACCTACCCGATGTGCCAAAGCGCTGGTAATGACATCCGGGGCCACGGTGATGTGGTGAGGATTGCGGTTTCCTCTGATCACCAACGCCTGGACCCGCCCGGATTGGAGTTCAGGACAAGAGCGGGAAAAAATCCAGTCGTTGCCCGCTGTCAGGGCTCTACGGATGACATCCTCCCTGCGGTGGGGTGATTAACTTGGTATGTGAATTGAATAGGTAGTCAGTGGGGGCCTGACGTAAGGGATCTGACACAGGCATGCATTCCGCCAACCGTTTGGGGGACGTGCTCTCCGAGATGGTCATAGAAAATGACTTGAGTCCTGTTACCGGCACGAAGCCGGACGACTGACCTGAGTGATTTCAGCATTTCGATTGTTGGATCACGCAAGAGATGATCAGAAAAACTAGGCAAAAACCTTGCCTGCGAAAGATCTATCCGCTATTGCAACGGTATTATTTGTACCACCGTGAGTGGTGGGGCTCATTTAAAAGTTTAACAACCATGGGCGGGATGTGTTGCCCCACGATTACAGACATACGAAAAAGTTGTAAATCCAGACGCAGGCGGCCGCTTCATTCTAGGATGTGCAGGACGCCTCATCCACGACATGCCGCGGAACCAATGATCAGTGGAATGACCTCGTGGACAGTTGAAGTTTAACGGCAAGGACCTCACGCCGGAAGGCGCATCGAAGGCGCATCGCAAGCCAGAATCTATTTTACACAATTGCGGTGGTAGCCGGTCGAGAGATACTGCTGGGAGACTTTATCTTACATACATGGTCCAACTTAAATGTCAAAAGGTCTAAACGTCGTAAGCCACCCGTGCGCCAATCCAAGCGTATGGGTAGTTATGTTGATAATAGTTTCGCAACGACCTCCTATTCGCTTGACGAGGAACGGTCGCGAATGAGCCGCCGATCTATTGGACGCGGGTTAGTCTCGACCAGTTAAGGCATTCAACACGAATGGAGACGTACAACCACCCTATGATGCGAGTCAAAAAAGTCTTGACTGTACCTATTATCCAGGTTAGCGTCAGCCAAAGATAGTTTCGGTAGTGAGAGGACTCACCCAGGGTAGAGTCTAGAAGGTTCAAAACCTTCGTAATGATCGAAAATGGTACTCGTCCATTCCCATACGCCCCCGTTATGACCCTTCCCACCTTTCACGGGGATCCCAGTGGTGGCACTACATCGTGTCAGGTCAACCCACAAGCAAATACCGGAGAAACGCGAGAGGGCTTACGGGACAGGGTGAAAGTTGCGGAAACCAACGTTTGCTCCGGCTTCATAACCGTACTCGAACTTGTCCAAGAACAATCTGAGTTCCGGCTCGGTAGGGATTCTGCCCCCCTTGACGATCGCATATGTGGAAAGATCGTTGTAGGTGGTCATGACAGGCCATAAATGGGCGATTTTCATCGGAACGGGACCGTACATGGTGAGAACCTGCCGATGGATTTAGCGAAATTTCCACCTGCGGCACGAGAAATAAACGCACGCAGACTTCACCATCAATCATACACCAGCTCTCCGGGAACGCGACCTTGTCGCTCCCTCCGGAATTGTAGAACTCATAAAAATCACCATTGGAGACTGGTCGCCACTCGATTCTAAACTCGCCGACATCGACTTGTCGCTGCGGATGCTCATTGTCCCACCCGAATTCGTGGTTCTCCACCGCTTTGGAGGCATCGTCATTCTCGGAGTCGTTATGGCCCAGTGTGATGGTCTCCGGGCCTAAGACGGTGGTAGATGAGAGAGGCAGAGGGGCTTTGTTCCAACTGTCGGAAAGAGTGCTCCACGGAGGTGGGGTAAAGCCGGATGGAGGTAATGTCCCTTTTCCGACAGTACGGAGGAGCATATACAACAAGGTCTAAGATGCGGTTAAGGATATAGCCGATATGGTTCCGCTGGCCCGTTGCTCACCTCTGAGTGAAATGCTTCATGCTCCCAGGTCATAAACAAAACGCGTCCCACCTTCCTGGTCATCTCGAGCTTTCCAGAAGCGAGATCGCTGTACACTTTTAGCAGGCGCTGACGAACCCGAGATTTGAAATCGAGAATAGAAGCGAGCGTTGGCCAATCTTCCTCATCCTGAGGTACTTCGGAATGCGCCTGTGATCAGGCGTTCAGTAGGGACTCGTCATACAAGTGCTTGTGGTACGCTTACGTGACACTGAGTTGGATCGTCGACGTTTGGATCGATACCTCTTTCGAAGATATACTAACGTGAGGTTATTTAGTACCGATCAAAGATCGCGACAGGCCGGAACCCACCTTGAAATTCTCGGGTTCAGTATGTGGCTCGCTCAGGAGCCTTGACAGGTGGATGTCCAGGAAGGTCGGGATGTGACCGAGATAGAACAAACAGATGTGGCGGAGGTCGATCGGTTTCTCGTAGAGTAGGTCGGAAGAAACCATTCCCATTGTGATCATGTCCCATGCGGACCAGATGGTTTCCCACTCGACGAGAGAGGGGGTTGAGAAAGGGTTCGAGTGAACGGCCTCGTCGGGGGATTTGAGGAGAGGGAACATAAACGGCGGCCTCTCAAGAAGCCATAATGAGTAACGAGAGGTAGGGTCCATCCAACGTTGGATTGGACGAAGGTCTGCGTTCGTAAACAACGTGAAGGTATCCTGTTCGCTGAACTGCCCCAGCGTGAGTCAAGGGAGCCAGGCGTGACACGAAATGAGAGACACACCTTGTGCGAATACTCAACGTTGATCAACTCCTCTGCGAGAAACTCGAACTGCTCCCCAGATGGAATGCGAACGGTTTGATTTGCTTTGGAGACGTAGTAACCCTCATGACGACCTGGCGAACTGTTCAGCCCTGTTTCGTACTGTGTGGCGGTGGCACCCACGTTGTTCCTGGTTGTATTTGCCGACGTAGTCCCACTTGTCTTCGCCAAACAAGGTCTCGTCTCCCAAAGCGGCGCCGGCAGCCTTCAATCCTATTAGGGAGTGAAGTCATGAGGTCGTGTTGATCGATAAGGTTAGAAGAGATCTACCTTGCATCACAAACCTCCTCGTGATCCCGAGGGAATCATCGTACGCTCGCACAATCTCCGCAGGATCATTGTCATGATCGAGCCCCAATAAGAGGGTGTCACCGGATCCTGGCCGCAATGGCAGACCTCGAAGGAACTTGGCGTCATCACCTCGCATGAAGTTACCGAGGGAAGAACCGAGGAACAAGATGTGCAGTGGGGTCTGTGGTATTTCTGGGGTCGAAGGGGCGGTCATTACGTCAGAGCCGGAACCGTTCTCGGAGGAACGAGTCCCAGCAGACTCAGAGTCCCTGTACGACACAGGCGACAGGTCCCTCAGGCTCTCAAAAGTGAGGTCCTCCATGAGGATCCGGGAGACGGCATCCCGACCGCGAATGCCGCCTTCTTGAATAAACTTGAGACCTCCATCGTAAGTACCCCACATTCCTTTGGTCGCGACCTTGCCTTGGAGTTTGGATCCGACGTCGGAGGCGGCCATTTCGGAGAGGGTGCGCTCGAGTTCCGGTTTCTCGAGATCGAGGGCGTAGTAGGTGATCGGTGGGGTGGAACTCTTCCCGTCGGCCAAGTGAGATAAGGCGAGGAGGATGTGAGAGGTCTTCCTGAGAGACCTGATCAAGATAGTTAGGACATTTCCGTTAAAGTTAGGCCGGCCGAGCATCCCGGATCTCCCACGGGAGAGTTTGAGGAGGTGGGATCATAGGGGAGATGACTTGCCCGGCACCAAGCTCAACGACAGACTCGCCCTCGAAACATCCTCGAGGATGCATGGCCCGGATGATCTCATCCCCGTGTTTCTTCAGGATCTCTTCTTCTGCACCGAACAGATAGTACTCTGTCGCCTTGGTCGTGAGCTCATCGTAAATCCTGAGCCCGGTCTCAGTATACAAGAGCAGGGTCGGAAGCGTCCGTTGGTGTGCAGGTTTGGATAGACCACACACGATGGCAGCGGGGACGTCGTTTCCGACGTCGCCGGAGCTTGTAGAGTGCACGTCGATTATGTCTGTTGTGGCAACAAGGGGCATTTTCAGAGGGGAAATCTGGATCAAGTGGTCCAAAGCGTACTGGCACCTCGGCCCCCCTTATATACCGTAGCAACCTAAGCTAGTAAAGGGGTACTACGGATCTTCTGCGAGCGTAATGCAGGTTGTGTAAGGTATCATACAAAACGTGCGGTAGATACATAAAAATACTGAAATAATAATAAACTCCGTCACAAGTCTTTGTCTGCATTGCGGAGGTCATCAGCCAGCTTTGCGAGCATCTCCTCCGAACGTGGGTTTCTTGGGAACGTACGGCCGTCGCCCCTTCTGTTGTTCTCGGGCGTGGTAAGCCGGGCTCCATCGAGGGTCAATATTAGAAATGGATGACGTACCCAGCGCCTCCCAGGAGAAGCCTATGAACCCACCCACGCCGTTGTTCCCATCCGAAAACCTGACCCCAATTCTTCCTCCACCCCACGTTATACAATTGTATTTGTCTGTGCGCGCGCTTCACCACCCTTCGCTGATTGAAACTTAGCCGATGTTCTGGGGTTGGAAAGGGACCATGCGGGTTCGTCAAATTCGGGATCAGACGTAAGAGCAAAAATGGGGATAAGTCCTCCAGGGTCGTTCTGTTAATCCTTTGAGGAGAGTCAGTCCACGTGGTGGCGGTGAAGAGGGGTGAACGTGCCGTACGAGATAAGATATAAGTGGTATCCCAGGAAAGAGCCGACGACCGCCGTGATGACCAACCCAGCAAACCCGACCCCCAGTTCATGCAACGGTGTCCTTTCGTCCTGTCATGATGTCGGCTACCAGCGTTTATCTAGACGGCATCTCACGTACGATGTCCATCGGATTGGTGAAAGCATAGTGGACCCCCGAGATGGCCACACCGCCCATGTGCATGGCCATGAGAACGACGCATGTCAAAAAGTGAATGAAGGCGGGATATGTACGATGTCCCTATACGAACGAACTAATAAGCACCCCTAACACGGAATGGAGTGAGGTAACTTACGATGCACTTATTTGCCATCCACTGACAATGGTGATCTGCACGGCCGGGGTCGGTTAGTGCGGGAATTTGAAGAGCCAGCGTGTGGGGTCGTACCCATCTTCAACACACATCTTCTGCAGATAGAACAGTGGTGGGTTCTTTCAGGCTTAGCGGCCCAACATTTCTTGCACCACTTTTCGGGGCCATTGAAGTCATCTGGAACGGGTGTCATAAGAGCTTCGGAAAGACTAGTCTCTTCGTTCTCATTCTGGGCGTCCTCTGGAGACGATACCGGTCCGGGGTCGCGGGCAAGGCATACAATGAGTGATGTGCACGCAAGGGACATTAGGGTATAGCTGATGAGCAGGTGGGTAGCGAACCATCCGTAGGATTTTAGTGTGAGTATGTGGTGATAGATGAGGATGATCAGCCAAGACGGATGGGGTGCAAGCAACATCAGAAGCATCACTGTGGAAGGGTTGTAAGTGAAGCGACTCGCTGGTCCCCCGGGTGCTCGAAAAGAAGCGTACCGCAGACCGGAAAGTAGTCAAACCACCTCTTTGGAGGTGAATCCTCATCTTCCTCTTGCAGAGACATATCTCTTTCCGAAGTCCAGGGATTCTCTCCGAAAGAGAGCGGAACGAGCGGGGTCGGCGATTCCATCTCGTCTCACGAAGGACAACACCCCAGTGGAAGTGGTACAAAGCAAAGTTGAGACGCGAACAACAGACGCTGCCAGGCTTACTCGTAACAAAGTATGGTCAGGTTTGGAAGACGGGACCAGAAGACGCCGGCGCGATCATGCGCAGCGGCGGCACGGGCGGGGGCTGACCGGACGGCAGAGTGAGTGTGATTCGAGAATTCGAGGCTCGGATCTGCAGTCTTTATAATAAAGAGGGGAACGTCTCTGGATACAACATCACACCGTCTAATACACTTATTATGGTATCGTATCGATGAAATGCACATCAGCCGAGTCTTTCCATGACCAGAATCTCCGTGTCTTCCTCCGGGCTCATGGTGTCGGGAGAGGAAGTCACCTCCACAGGTTCCAAGACCGTCCCACCGCCGCGCTGCGATCTCACGCATCTCCGAATAACCATCATCAACCAAAACACAAGATAGAAAACCCCCAGCAAACAAAAGAGCGTTCCTCCAAACCTCATCCGCCACACCCAGCATTCGTAAGCAAACGAGCCAGGTACAATGTTGCATGACGCCGACCCAATCGCCATGACTGGGTTGCTGCCGTGCATGATGCGGCGGGTGACTTTGATCCGCTTCCTGGAAACATGGTGACTCTGTTCGAGGGATGTGTAGGATTGGCGGACGCGTCGGTAACGAGATCTAAATATGAGGTGGATGGTGAGGGAAAGCAGGGATATCGACCAGCCGATGGCAAACAGTAGAGAGATGCGAGGTTTGGGCGGAAAGTTTGTCCAGGGATGGACGATAATGCCCAGGATCCTATGGGCTGTCGGAGAACGTAGATGATTGACAGACCATATCAGCGAAACCTCGCATGCAGTCAAGGTCCAGAAAAAAGCCTTGAGCGTCCCAGAATGAATTTCCATACCCACGGATAGAGAGATTACACGAAAGGACGCACCCTGAACGCGAAGATCAAATACGCGACGAACAACGACCTCGATCGAAGTTTTGATATTTTCTGGTCGGATAGGGAGATGTGGTTTGTGGTTGCGACGACGAGCAGTACAGGGATTTTGTACCACCACATTCAACGTCGCAGTACACGCTGAAAGCACGGCCCCACTGCCCTCAGGTGTGGTGCACGATTCAAACTTTGCGAGGGCGCCCAACGTACTTGTTTTTACGTATAAGCTCTACGGCGCGCCGACGGGTGACATTGCCCACGGTCGACGCGCGTTTGCTCCAAGGAGGCCTGAAATCCCCCTTGGATGTCGCGATGTGATGTGTATTCGTTCCAACCTTGCGGTCTTCGTTGTTGTACCTTTCCAGCTTGAAGCCCGGACAATCTTTCTAACGATTTCGGATCGTTTTCCGGCCCGTATTCCCGTATTCCCGCATGACGACCAACCCGTTCCCGTTTGACGATGTTGCCCTCGAGACCATCACGTAGTTAACGCTGCTCTTCCGGTTTTTTGAATCAGGGCGGGATCGGTGCGTACCGCATGGTACCAAACTCCAATTCCACCCTGAGTTGCTCCGCAAATAATTGGCCCCAACAGCTCGAGGGAAGGCGAGTTCATCAGCGCATCGCCATGCTCTCCCTCCCTTGCGGTCGTGGGGATAAATAAATATACAGTGACCAGCAACTTATAGCAAAAAAAGCAGGACAATATGCGTGCATGTACTGTGTTATGGTTCCAGAGTCAAAAGTCATCCGTAAAATGATCAGCAAGGCTCTCCCTAACCTCTGCAACCCTTGCGGAGGTCGCAGCCAACGCGTTCTCCTTGCAGTAAGGAACATCATCGCCTGCGACGCCCGCGGACGAAAACTCTCCCTCAACAATTGCCTTCATGCAACTCTCGGCCAATATCAGCTTCCCCAACACGTCGCCCGTCTGAAGAGGTAGAATCCCTGTTCCTTTTTCAAGAATCAACCGCCACAGCTGCACCCAGGAACGGGAACACCGTTGTTGCGACGTGCATCTCCCCGAATGAGCCAAAGGTGGCGTTTGGCTAGGCATAGACTCCCATAATTTGCTCAACGAATAATACCCCGCGAGTAGTCGCACCTTCTGGTTCCTCGTAAGCAGCGGTTCGGAATCCCAATGAGCTCTTCCGTTGAGCATCATGGAATGATAAGCCAAACCGAGCAACGGCCGTAGGTTAAGTCGCTCCGCGAGGCCAATTGCGAGAGCGACGTCCTTGCCCTCCGACACCAGCCGCTCCCACTTGTCAACCCCAGCCTCGAGGAGCTCACGAATTTCGCATAGCCCAGCGAGTTCGGTTATTTGTGTCAACGAGGGGGTGTTGGCGTCATCGCTGTCGTTGGTAACCGTAGACAGACCCTCGAACGCGCCTATACGTGTGTAATAGCGCGAGAGAGCGGCCGACGCCCACGTCTCGATGGACTTGAATTGGTACTTGTGGGCTATCCGGGCGATGTGGAGGAGTTGCATACAGTTGGCATCATCTGTCATTGCGACCATCAACTCATTCGGCCTGCGTGATACCAACTTCAACGTTCAAAATTTATCCAATGTGTAGAGAAACAAAGCTTACAACGCGTAAAGCGCCCACAGCAACGCTCGGAATTCCTCCGCAGTATCCCCTTGGAGGCGTATTGGATTGTCATCGCTTTCGCCTTCTGGTCCGACGGTCATGCTCGAATCCGAAGAAGAATCGGAAGGCAGAGAGAACATCGTGTCAAACGTGGACTTATCCTTGGTCAAGGTGGATCGGTGAACCTAGCGTCTCCGGTGCCAGGTCAAAATTCATTGTGTCGAAGGGAGATTTCGAGGTCGTACCTTGAACAGGATGTTCTCAACCAACAGAACCGTATTCCCATCCGAAATGTAGTAGTCGTTATCTCTGGTGGGAATGGAAAGCGAGAGCATGCTGTCCCTGAGGAACTTTGAGTTGCTCATCGTCATGAGGGATCGGTTCAAGGAAGCCGTCCCTGCAGTGGCAGGGGGGCCGACGTTCACATTGGCTCCTTGCATGGCAATACCGGCCGGGGAGGTTCTTTGCGCGGGATTTTCGCCCTCTTCGCTGGCAGGGTTGGCGACCGGAAATGGGGAGAGACATCCAAATGAGTCGACCGTTGTTATTCAATTCGGCCGCACTCGCCAAGCGCAGGCCAGGCGGTGTTTCAGCAACGAGGCGCGCGCGGTGGGACCAGGGCCCGCTCTCGGGTCGGGCGGTCGAGGCACAGTGACAGATACACAACCATTTTATTAGAGCAACCCCAACCCAGCTTTCAGCTCCTTCTCCAGATCCGTCGGGGGCCCGTCCTCTCGTGGCCCATCGACATCTCCTGCGGTTAATCCTTCCTCTTTACACCTCTCACATTCACACCTGAAACTCCACTCCCGAAGCTTGTGTTGCCTGGATGAAACCGGTAAGGCAGGATCTACGTAGCTGATAAGAAGCTCTTCTCCTAAGGTGATGTCAGATGGGATTTGCAACATCCCTGCCACGAAAAAACTAACCCGCCGCGATGTCTCGTTTTGCGACGAGAGAAATCTTAGAGAGGTTTGTACTCCGGTGAAGGTGACGAACAGAAACGTTCGGCGTGCATGAATGGTTCAGATGGGAATGTAGGATATAAAGGCCCCCGTGACCCTCGAGATCTAAACGGCGATAAGCAGATCGAACGGTGCACACAGGGAACGATCATACTGAGGCTCATCCTCCCCAAATTCCGGAGGAACGCATCGTAACTGAAAAATTCTTCATTGAATTTCTTTTTGAGGACCTCCGTCTCTACAGACTGGAATGTTATCTTCGACAGTTTTGCGAGCCGTTTCTTGTCCGCGTCTGTAGGAGGATCCCATAACGCCTGGCGGTATAGCCGGAACGCTTCCTTCCATGTCGGATGTATATGCTCGTGGCTACCAAGCCTAGGACGTTGAATGAGCAGAGGGGAAGACACTACCGAGCGAGGTCTCTTACCACGCTTCGCGATCCGCGAGGCTCAATGAGGCGAAACTATTAAACACGACCCATTCCTCATCCAAGGAAGGTTCTGGTTGCTTTGGGCTGGGGGCAACAGTCGAAAGCAACAGCCTTGTGGTACATTGCACCAGCGCATGCAAAGCCATCCAGTGATTCACTCTTATGAACTGAAACAGTTCCCTGGCTTTTGGATTACGCGCAGGACACAGAAGGGTGTGCGAGACCTTAGTGCCCCGTGTCAAACAAAGTCTGTTGCAGAACCTTGCAGGGCAATAGGCCGAAGAGGAGCTATGAGGGCATTTGATGATGAGAGGGGACGAATGGTCACTGAAGGGCGTTGAACAGAAGGTGCATGCGACAGAGTTTGTGGTTAGGTCGTATATCTCCCTGGGAATTACGCACTTTTCAATACATCGAACTCAGTGTCACCCAGCAAACACGGAGGGTGTATTGCGGGGGAAGAGGACTCACCATTCTGGGGCAAGGGCGAAGGGGTCTTCTCTCCATATTACTGTGCCCTCTGGAATGTCCGTTGTGGCGATCAACCCTTTCCCCTTCCTCTGATCAAAGTATTCCACCCGAAGGGCGGGCCCTTTCAGCGTATACTTGAGGGGATCGAGGCCGTCGAGTAGTTTACTGGAGGGAGATTTAAGTCCTCCCTCGGAATCGGAGGGCGGATTTTTGGCCGCGTTGGTCAAACCGAGGCTCTGGAGGAATTTCCGCGTTCGTTTTTCGCTGACGAGCCATCCCGGGTTTTCCGACAACAACAACGCGTGGAGTTTTGAGATACCCAAAGCAGGGTTCTCCCCGCGCAGTGCTGCAAGGGTAGCAGTGAGATCAGAATCTGAGGGTGAGGTTCGAGTATCTGACATCCCAAACGGCAAACCCAGATTAGATTCTCTGACGGTAGCTCGGGAGGGCAAAGCGAGTGTGGGAATTTGCTGATTCGTCTCTTTCAATCAATCCAACATTTTCGTTCAAAAAACTGTGTCGTCGCATTCGTCCGGCTGGTATAAGTCCACGCATGACAACGCCACCCTCCGTATTCACTCGCATCTTGACAAACGTCTACGTTCCTATGCAAGCCGCGAGTTGCTAATGGGAGGGGAGAGTGATTTGCTCAAACCCGAGGCATTTTTTCGGTCCCTTCTCGCTTTCCACGAGGAGGGCCTTTACGAGGTGCCTCACATACTATAAACACCTTTTTCCTTTACTATTACGTGGCGTGTCCCTCACGGGTGTGGATCTAACACTCAGTATTTCTACGGGTAACAATACCACACATGTATCTACCGCTTGAGTCCGAACTCCTTCTCTCCTCGGTATCATGGCGTGTGAGTATCCTCAAAAAATCCACCACAGGAGGGCATAGATCATGGCACCGGCGATAAGTGCCGAAGCGGCGGTTTTCTTCAAACTCGACTTGGTAGTTCCTGTAGCCGAAGGAGGTCTATTAGCACCTCCCTTGTCAATGTCGACAATCTCATCTCGAGGGGTTTCTTGGAGTTTGTCAGGGAAGGTGTTGGTTCAACGCGTAAAGGACGCGGCGAGCAGGACAAACGTTACAATCACAACACCCTTGGAGCGGACCTGGTTTCAGCAGTGAACTTAATCAACTCGAACTTGCACTCACGGCAGTTGTATAGATTGAAGGAGATCTACCTCAAGTCAGCCCACGTGTTTCCGTTGTAACAAGCAGACGCGTGCCTAGTTTACAGCGGGGGTGACCGTTGCGGCTTTCAAGATCTCCTGGAGGTTATCAAAAGTGTGGACGCATTAAGCACCGGGGATATGAACGAGATACAAGTTCAACTTTTTCAATCGCAGCCTGAAGAAATAATCGGCCAATGTTGCGCGGAAATAGAGCGCCTCATTGAAACTTGTTGTGATGGATCCGTGTACATCCACCGTGGCATATTTTGTGGCAATGTAGAAATTTATCCTGCTTCGGGACCGACGCTTTCTTCATTCGCGTGTACTGAAAGTTGGGTTGAGTGGATCCGATGTCCTGTGGGAGTGATTGAAGGATACGTCACGGGCAGCTGTATCTTTGTGGACGAAACTTGTTTCAAGGGCCTGCACCACGTATTTTACAACATTCCGGGGTTGCGGTCATTGTTTTTTTTTGGCGTCTCGGATCCTGATCACCATCCTAACCCGAGGATGCATAGTTGAAAACTTTGGCCACTGCACTGGCGAACAAAGTCTCGCGAACGCTCGGGCCGAATAGTGAGCCCCAAAAGGCGGTCAATTCGTGGACGCGTTGGAAGCCACCGACCGTGGCGCGACCCCAGTCCACCAAGGAATCCGAGCGCAATTGGAAAAGTTTTGCGCGAAGTGTGGATGGAGGACAGGTCGGGTTGGGTGTGGACGGGAGTGTAAATGTGTCCCTCACCAGTTACCGGTCAATCGATCATCGAAGTTGGTCGGGAGTGTACGCAGCTACTCCGTTGTTGAGGATTCCAAACCTGACGCATTCGACACCGCTGACAACGGGGTCAAACAGGAACTACGTCGTGCTCCACGAGATCTTGGTGCACTCACGCGGCGTTTATGTACTATGACTTCTTGGAATTGAACCGAATGGGCTTCAGCTAACCGATACGGAAGTTTTGATCTGCGGTGGTAGGTTGTGCAGCACCGCCCTCGCAGCCACTGACACAAAGAAAGAGACAGGTCAAATCGAATTTTCGGTTTCGTTGTACAATATCCTCCACCTACGCTGTGTATACTACAATGAAGCCAGCCGCCGTCAACCATCAAGCCTTCCTTTTTTTCTTGCCTTTCACCCATCTCATGCTCGTGGATGGCAATTCATCCGTCAGGAGCCCAAATTCGTTGGCAATGTCCCTTTCGGAAGAAGGTACAAGTGGTGATTGGTTGGTCATGATGGATGGCCCGATGTTGTCCCCAGCGTTGGGCTTCGGGCCAGATGGATGGTCGGGCTCCAACATGCTCTGCATGATGACGTCTATGTCTCCGGTTGGGGTGAGGCTATCTTGCCCAACCTGGGTGCCTTTGATAATAGTTTGTTCAAAGAGTTCGTTATCTTGAAGCTTTTTGATTTCTGTGCGGAGGTTTTGCATGAAAATCGGGACGAACTTCGCTGCGTAATCCAACCCAAGGTCAGATGCGTTCCAAATGATTAGCTCAAGAGACCTGCCTGCTTGCTCGGGATCGATCCTGTGGCCTGCATGATATACTGGCCGTCGCATAGCGGACGTCTCTTCCGTCGTAGGCTCATCGATCCTGAGTGTTTTCCAGCATTTGGCGTCAAACTCCTCCTGTGTGAGCCTAGCATCATCCGGATCCGTTTCGTCGTCGGGCAACCTCGAACCGATGGAACTCGTGGGCGATGGAGCCGATATCAACGCCGACGCGTAAGTCGGGTCAATCGTTTGCATTTCGACTTGAGGAGGCATGGTGTGGATGGGATGTGTTTGCCGCCCGATGCTGGTTATCAACATTCAATACTAATCACGTGCACCTCCAAACAGGTCATGCACTTTTAGTCTTACCCAGGGTTGGATTTTGAGGAAAGGGAGCCTTGGGCGCGTCTCCTATCGGATGACGCGTGCAGAACACGCTCGCCACCTCGATACGCGTTGGATGCGAGAACAACGTTAACGGAGAGATCGTCGACGCATTTGATTCCGGACCTTATCCTGTTTGGGTCGTAGTCAGCTGATTTTGCTTATAAATTGTTCAAGCGCGTCTCCACCGCGTTCACGCTCCCTCTCACCTCTACCTCCATCTTCCCCCGCTCATCCTCCCTGTAATATCGTACCCTCACTACCGTGATCATGGCCTACGTTTTCAAGCGAGGTGAGCCCCCGTCCTGCTTAGAATAAGACGCGAGATCTTATCTGATCTGCCCGTTGCAGATGGGTTAGTTGATATACAACGCGTTCATTGGCCCACTCCTGACATCTAACTTCACCTAGCCGCAAGGAGTCAGTTCAGTTTGATAAGGTGCGCCCAAGGCCGCGTGGTCGTCGCCTTTGACGCGTTTTTACACGTCGAACAGATCACTGCAAGGATACGCAAGCTCTGCTATGGGCTTGATACTGATCATGTAGATGCCATCGCGTACGTATCTCATTAGTAACGTGCGTCCCGCCGTATGTTTACCCGGTCAATAGCATCTCTCAAAAGGTCATTGCCGGCGTATATAACGGCGTCACGACGAAGGAGCTGGATGTAAGCGGTTGATCCTGAAGTAGGGGGAGTGTTCTAATGACCCGATCGATTATAGAACCTGGCCGCAGAGACTGCTGCATATTTGACGACGAAACATCCCGATTACGCGATTCTCGCTGCTCGTATCGCAGTTTCGAACCTGCATAAGGAGACGAAGAAAAACTTCTCTCAGGTCATTCACGATCTCTACAGCTATGGTAAGCAGCATCCTGCCGGCTTGAAGCACACCTGACTGTTTTTGAAGTGAACCCCAAGAACGGACGACGAGCAGGAATGATCTCCGAGGAAACATACAAGGTCGTCAAGGAGAACGCTACGATCCTCGATTCTGCTATCATCTATGATCGTGACTTCAACTATAACTTGTGCGTCTTTTCCCCGATTGCCTGCAGTTCTGTGATTGAGCCCTGCTCAGCTTTGGTTTCAAAACCCTTGAACGGTCCTACTTGCTGAAGATCGACAATGTCCCTGCCGAGCGACCACAACACATGCTTATGCGTGTTGCTGTAGGAATCCACGGATCCGACATCAAGCGTGTTATTGAGACCTACAACCTTATGTCCGAACGCTATTTCACCCACGCCTCGCCTACCCTTTTCAATGCTGGTACTCCTCGCCCTCAACTGAGTTCTTGCTTTTTGGTCTGCATGAAGGACGATTCCATTGAGGGTATTTACGACACCCTCAAAAACTGTGCCATGATCAGTAAGTCCGCAGGGGGTATCGGGGTGAACATCCATTGTATCCGCGCCACTGGGTAAGGACACTCACTACCTTCGTTAATCAATGGTTCTCTGACCTCACAGTTTAGCTCCTACATTGCTGGAACCAATGGCTATTCAAACGGCATCGTGCCAATGCTTAGAGCTTACGACGCCACCGCACGCTACGTAGATCAGGGTGGTAACAAGCGTCCCGGTGCCTTTGCCATTTACATTGAGCCCTGGCACCCTGATGTGTTTGAGTTCCTTGACTTAAGGAAGAATCACGGCAAAGAAGAAGTCCGCGCTCGTGATCTCTTCTACGCCCTCTGGACCCCCGACCTCTTGTGAGTAGTTTCCTCTTGGTGCTCCTAACACCTTCGTTCACGCCGCGAATAGTATGAAGCGTGTCGAGGCCGATGGCGAATGGTCATTATTCTGCCCTAACGAAGCCCCAGGGCTCCATGAAGTCTGGGGACGGGAATTTGAAGAGCTCTATGAGAAGTACGAGCAAGAAGGACGTGCCCGCAAGACCATCAAGGCTCAAGAATTGTGGTACGCGATCTTGGCTTCCCAGATTGAGACCGGCGGACCATTCATGCTGTACAAGGATGCCTGCAACGGTAGCTTATCTCTTGATCTCAATCCCACCGTTTATTGATGATTTTATCAGCCAAATCGAATCAAAAGAACTTGGGGACGATCAAATCCTCCAATTTGTGCACGGAAATTGTCGAGTACTCCTCCCCAGATGAGACGGCGGTCTGCAACCTCGCGTCTATCGCGCTCCCTACCTTTGTCTCCCACGGCCAGTACGACTTTAAGAAGTTGCATGACGTCGCTAAGGTTGTCGCATTCAACTTGAATCGCGTCATCGACGTCAACTACTACCCCATCCCCGAAGCGAGGAAGTCCAACATGCGCCATCGACCGATCGGAATCGGTGTACAGGGTCTTGCCGATACTTTCATGATGCTCCGCATGCCATTTGACTCTGCGGCTGCCAAGGAACTCAACATCCAAATCTTCGAGACCATCTACCATGCCGCCCTTGAGGCCAGTAGCGAGATGGCCGAGGCAGATGGTCCTTACGAGACCTACGAAGGTAGCCCAGTTTCTCAAGGTCAACTTCAGTACGACCTGTGGGGAGTTACTCCCACTTCTCTGTGGGACTGGGTTTCGGTGAAAGAGAGAATTGCAAGGACTGGTCTCAGAAACTCTCTCCTCCTTGCGCCAATGCCTACTGCCTCCACCAGCCAGATCCTTGGGTTCAATGAGTGTTTCGAGCCATATACGAGGTTAGAGGTTTGCCTATTTTCATAAGTTCTCGCTGACGATCGTTTTGAACCAGCAATATCTACACCCGTCGCGTTCTCGCAGGGGAGTTCCAGATTGTCTGCCCTTGGCTTCTCAAAGAACTCGTTGACCTTGGCCTTTGGAATGAAGACATGAAGAACATGATCATTGCCAACAACGGCTCAATCCAGAGCATTTCTGGCATTCCGGACGATATCAAGGCAATCTACAAAACTGTCTGGGAGATCAGTCAGAAGAAAGTTCTTGACCTCGCCGCTGATCGTGGCGCCTTCATCTGCCAGAGCCAGAGTTTGAACGTTCACCTTCAATCCCCAACCAATGGACAACTGACGAGCATGCACTTTTACGGATGGAAGAAGGGATTGAAGACCGGAATGTACTACCTGAGGACTAGACCTGCGGCTCAGGCCATTCAATTCACCGTCGACGCTTCCTACCTCAAAAGCGCGAAGAAGGCTCAACAGGAGGCGAAGACGCCGAAGAAGCCGCAACCAGTTTCTAATCCTGCCCCCAATGTTTCCTCATCGCCCGTTGTCGCAAAAATCTCTACCCCAACTCCTATAACCCCCGCTTTAAGTGCCACGACTTCCTCCCCGACAACAACAACCAGCGAGACCACGGTTTCCAATCCCAGCACGGATGACGCCCCCACTGATGGAAAGGAGGTTGACCCTGAGTATGCTGAAGCCTTGAGACGTCAGAAAGAGAAAGAACTCGAGCAAGAGAAGCTGATGTGTTCGTTGGAGAACAAGGAAGCCTGTGTGATGTGCTCAGGTTAATCATTCCATCTACACTGTTTCTTGTTTCATTGTGTCGCTTGTCCAGCACACGTCCAGTTTGTTTTAGTTAGATCGTCTTACACTGTAATTCTACGAGCATCACCAGTTATCCCCGGCGGTCGTTGGCTCATCATCGACATCATCAACGAGCGCCCGTCTCAGGGACGAACCCAGTGACTGCGATCGACTCGCCCGCCCCTCAGGTCCCGCGCTCCCACTTCATCTGTCCCGCCATGCCCTCCATTGGGAATTTGCCCGCGGAGCTCCTCATCGACGTTTTCGAGAAATGCTCGTGGAGCACACCCCTTGCCTCCCTGACGCTATCGTTCGTTTGCCATATGTGGCATGACATCGTCTACACCAGCCCCCGAGTCTGGCAACTCATCTCACTCCAGGATGTTCGCGATCATAAAGTCGTCGCCATTGAGAAGTTGCAAATGCAGGCCAGCATATGGTTAGCCAACTCGTCACCCCTACCATTCAATGTGACTGTCGACTTCCAGTCGCATTCACAAGAACAATTCTTGGCGATCATTTCCATCCTCATAGGTGGATTGGACCGTTGGACAAGTTGCACGTTCGTCAGAGGGAAGCATAAGGAGATGGTGGACATATCTGGGATAGTACTCGCCGCGAGGTCGCACTCGGACTACACGGATTCGGATTCAAGTGACGAGGACAGCGAGAGCGAGGAACACGGGAAACGCTCAGTCCTACAGACAGGAAAGGCGGTGGTGGATCATCTGGAGGTGATAGTGGACGAGGCTGTTGGGTTGAGGTTGCAATCGGACGACGAAGACGGGTTGGATTCGGAGGACTCGGACGACGATGAGGACGACATGGATCTCGAAGGAAAGTTGCCGACGTTCAGACGCCTACGCACCGGATCCATCGTTTTGAATTATCCCGTTCCCAACCTCCCATTACCGAGCCAGATAAACCCGATGGGCATCACCGTCCTGACGATAACGGAGATGGGTTTCGGCCCACCAAACCCCGTTCGGTTGTTACGTTTCTTAACCGCATTTCCGGAGATAGAGACTCTCACTTTTGATGGACACGCTCTCGAGCCAGATCACGATGAAGACGATGTTCCACCGGTCGTCACATTGCCGAAACTGTACGAGCTCACCGTTGGGAGTACGTGTTCCATTCGAATGATCCTCTCCCATCTCGTCGTCCCAGGACTCACGAGGTTATACCTTCAACACCTCAACACCGACGCCATTCTTCCTAATCAACCGACCGGGGAGGACGGCGACAGTGAGGATGAGGCTCACGATTACTCTCAATCTCCTTCCAGCGACCACGCGACCGGTATGGGCCTCCGCATGCTGCAGAGGCGATCCAATCCTCCTCTCCGGGTGTTGGATATGGACTACTCCGACTTACGCACAAAGGATTTCCTCTTCTGCTTCGATCACTTCTCTCTCCTAAGGGAATTTAGGATCGTGGCATCCGACATGTCAGACAAGGTCATTGAGATGCTTGCACCTTACGATGGCCCGAGTGGGAGGCGGGAGATACGGCTACCGTATCTGAAGGAGCTGGAATTGTATCACTGTCAGAGGGTGACAGGAAGTGCGATAGTAAGCGCGTTGAGAAAAAGGGCATCTTTCGTGGATCGATCCCCCATCCATCCGCAGATGGACCACGTCAGCGTGGTCGGTTGCGCTGAGGTTCTTCCTGAGCACAATCTCGCACTTTCTGACATCTTCGGCTCGAGGTTCCATTCATCGCGTATGTCATCAAACTCGGTCACATATGAGCTGCGTGGGTCCTGACATCTGCCTCAGATTGAACACCCTCTCCGACATTTTCACTCCGCGTTCTGCGTCGAGTCCCATACAGGGTTCTGCCGGCTGTTTATAAACCTTCACGGTAGGTGGTTCATCACATCTACGTAGGTATATTACTGACCCGGGTTTCATCGATAACAGGTCCTATGTTTGTCCACTCAGCGTTGATGAGAGGGTTGTTTATCACGATGTCAATGTATCAACAGATATCCATTCCCACATATCTCTGGAGGCTTGATGACCGGGGGTTGGCATCTTAAAGGGCTCATTGATTCACGCTTCACAGAAAGTGGGGCGGATAAGACCCCGGCGTTCTTCATTTTGGAGTAATCAGTATAACCCGTCCACTCTATGTACACGTACACCCCCATCGGATCTGTATCCGTTCGTTCAACTGCCAGCTATCCCGTTCCATGATGTTTGCTTTCGGTAATACACTGCAAAAGGCATCCGGTGTATGACTTCGATCAGGATAGATCTAGCCCGTATCACCGAGGCCGCGTAGCCCCTGCATATTCTGCGAATTTCAGGCCACGCGAAATCGTTCCAGACTGCCTTCGCGGTCCGTGCCTAATCCTCGAGGCCGGTTGACACTGAATGGCTTTGTACCTTTTTCAACTACAACACACGATATATAGTCACCGACTTTCGCACCAGAACCTGAGTTATCCATTGTGGCGAAAACTGTATACATCGTGCACGCAGTCACATAACAGCACTGAAGTTGAGGATGCGTGGTTGGAGATGCTATAAGAAGGTTGTCTCGGTTAGTTACGACATCGTCCAGTTTGCAGCGGCGACGTACGGAGATCAGCGCGAAGTGCCGATAGCGAGCAGAAGTGGGGAATTGGTCTGGGTAGGATTCAAAAAACGCCTTATGACCTCTCTCGTCCAAGAATTCGTTGGCCCCCAAAAAGGCGGTACGTTTACTCCCGTCCGCAATGGATGGTTCATGTCCCGTATCCTAGTTCTGCGGCGAGTCGAGTGGCGCTTTGGCCAGACTGGTAATAGGAGCTAGCCAGGCGGGGCGCGATATCACAGACTCGAGCTCTCCGGGCTTAACAAGGGCAGACCTGCCGCCAATTACGAGGGCGTTGAGGCCTTTGATGAATTAACTGGTGATACGGGAGGCTGTCATTTTTGGATGACATGGCAGCAGCCTCTGTAGTAGATTGTGGCGAGGGAGGAGGGAGGACTGTGGGCTCTCGGTAGTCACTGTTTACAATTTTGTTGGCCGAGAGCCAATTCTAGTAGGGCCTTGCTGTAAATGGGCCGATGGCGAGCTGCCTTGTTGGGGGAATAATGACCAGTGAGCGGGATCCCCGCTACACTGGATCGCGTCTGCGGCCGGCCATCGCCGCGATAAAGAATAAAAGAAGTAAACAAACTCCATCCACTTCACACGTACATGACACCTATCTTATCGAGTTCCAAAAGAAGAGGTGGGAGTGGCAAGGTCTGCCGCATCCGACTTGCCAGCGGCAACGTCGATGTATCGTTTGGCAATGTCCGCCACCGATTCGTAGACTCCCCCGACCTTCCCTTCGTCTGCTAGCCCGGGGATTCCCATTGCTCGCAAGTACTCGTTTGCGAGGAAAAACGCTGGGATAAAGTTTAAATGAATGACATGATGGTAGCTGCCGCTTGGTGATCCGGGCTTGTGGGAATATTGGACCCACAAGTCGAGTACAAGGAGAGCGCAGATATTGTGGCCAGGAATTTTGGTGAGATCGAGCGCAACAAGGATTCGTATGTTCATTTCATGTCCTTACTTGAAGTCAAATGGTTATGCATTGTTGTTAGAAATGGCAGGCCACAGAACATTGTCATTTCATTCCAAATTCCTTCCCGCTCGACAACTTGTATGAACCCATGGATTTCATCTGCCGGCTAGTAAGTTACTGCGGCCAAGACCCACCACACAGCTAGGATTCCATATCTGACTGTTTAAGGTAGGAGAGGACTTGGTTGACTCGAGGATTTCTGCCGCTCTCCACCGTCGCTCGAGCCAAAAGGTCTACCGTTCGAGGGCGTTGGCATGACTTACAAAAGCTAGACGGCTAACCGGCACTAAGCACATACCGACGTCAGTGTCTGTTGGAGTTATAGCGAAAATTTTTAGTTCCCAGCCGCTGAGGCGCAACGATACGCCCTCATTACTTGTCCCTGGATTCCACCCTAAGGCCTCGGCAAGAGGTTTCTCTATATACGAAGTTTGGCCATCCAGCACGACTCTGAACTGCCGAACCCGAGGGGTTGCTGATGAAGAGTGTCTGTGCCCGCGGAACGCGCAGACTACATTGCGGAAACGTGAGAGGAACATACGAGGTTGGCGGCAACTTCCGCCGATCCTGTCAGTGGGCGCTACAATGCACAAATGAGACCGAGTCGCAGGCTCGCAGCTTCTGAGGGTCATGTGTAGTGATTCCAAGAATGTGTGTAGGTTCTCATTCGTAGACAGAGGGGTTCAAAATCCCAGGACGGAATCCGAGCGTCTGTTTCCGATAATTGAGGCGCGTAAATAGAGCACTGAGATCTCCCCCATATCCAACACGGCCAACCACCTACTAGGATTCTACCTACTGGATATCGCAAAACGTGGGTGACACTATGCGCAAGTTACCTTGGTGAGGAGTAATAGTGGAACTGTGTATTGTCGCAATGATGTACAGTAAATTATTCATTACCGGCCACGAGCGCGGTGTGAAGTGTGTTGTAGTTGTGGAAACAACACGAAGTATCAAGGGGCGGTACGTACGCATAACGATTGGTCGTCATCGAGTCGATGAATTTACGGACCAGCCCCCGGGGAACGCATCTAATCCTGATGGAACAGTGCGTAGTAGAACGTGGCGTGGAGGTCGACCAAACTTATATTATACCTGGCCGCGTCCACCCCGTCTTTTTCATTTTGGCAAGTTGTCCGGACTCGAGGAGCGACCGGATCAGGAACCACAATCGACATTGATCCGGACGTACGGACCGCGCGGCGCGCGCCGTACGGCTCTCCTCGATCGGTCATAGGGAAGTTCCGGGGGGGGGACCCGGCGGTGTGGGATATATTACACTGTTCAACATATTCATCTACAAGTATGTCGTTGTTTTTGTGAGACCCGATTTCTATATGAACCCCTTCGAGGTCAGGTACTCGACAATGACCGCTACAGACTGAGTGACATCCAACTCGTTTGTCTTGAGGTGAACCTCTGGGTTTGGTGGTGCCTCGTACGGCGCAGAGACCCCGGTAAATTCTTGGAGGGACAGAACGGTCGGGTGTAAATACACACAAGGTGACGGGTGCAACGGGCGTACCTTTGATCTCCCCAGTCCTAGCCTTCTTGTACAAACCTTTAGGATCACGTTCTTCAACAACCTCCAAGGGTGCGTCGACGAAAACCTCTGCGAATGCTAACGATGACTTCTCGTGCAACTCTCGGACAAGTGCGCGATCCGAGATATACGGCGAGATGAAGGCGGTGATCGTGATCGCACAAGCATCCGTGAACAGTTTGGCCACCTGAGTCGAATCACGTCTGAGTCAGATAGACGGAGTCGTTCATACGGAAGAAAACGGACCTCGCCGATCCTTCGGATGTTCTCGTTCCTCGACCTTTCGTCGAACCCGAGGTCCTTGTTCAATCCGAACCGAACGTTATCGCCATCGAGCCTGTACGAAAACTTGCCGAGGTGCAACAAGTGCTGCTCTAACGCACAAGCAATCGTCGACTGAATTCTTCTTGAGCCATCCGCATCTCCCCAGAGATGTCGATTGATAATTCACCTTTCCACTGGCGCTGAGACCCGTCAACCATATGGTGACACCCTTCTGTCTTAGTAGGTCGACGCGCTCTGATGACCCCACAGAGCCGGGATGGAAGGTAATGTTGGTGGCCATGGTAAGAGGGCAATAAAATTTCGAGCGATTGCGCGATCCTTACGTTGACACACTCAACTTTTCAGCGACTGAACGAGTCCTTGCAGAGCCGGGCCGAAGTCGCACCGAGCATCCAACGGAGTTAGGCTGGAATCCAACCTCGAAGTCAGAGGCGGGGAGGACACCTTTGCAACTGAGGCAGACTCAGTAGTACTATAGTAGTAGTAGTAGAGGGGAGCGATCGAGTGACTTAAGTTCTGATCACGCCCCTCCACCCCCACCTGTACACCATCGCGAGTTTATTATCTTATTCCCTCGTCCCCCCCTCTCTCGTCCCATACGGACTTGGACGAGAGGCCAGAAGTGAGATTAGTTGCAAGTGCCGAAGTGGCAGATCAGCGGCTTGTGGTGTTACGAAATTCACCATCATGGATGGAGTTCACGCCCTCCCGGTCTCCTTGCGCATCTGACCGAGTGGCGCTCGGCCGAGCCCAACCACATCCATTCATCACGGACCCGCCTACCTGTTTAGCATACTCGTAGCGACGTTGGAAGCTAAGAGCATCACCCAACTAACCGTCGGCATACAGCGCACGGTGTAGGATCCTCGGGTCGCGAGCAACTTTTGGCACGTTCACGACACTGATCGTTGGTGGGAGAACGGCGGTACAAACACTCCAAGACGTCAGATGGTGTCGATATTGCGTCTTTTGATGATCATAAAGGGCACGGTAAATTTTACACACGTACGCGACTCATGTAACGTGCAGCGACAGATCCTACAGATGGCGGACCCAATTTGCCTCTGGCATCATTCCGGAGATGGATCTTAAAGAGGTTCAATGTGGGGAATAGGCCCTACAGGAACGATCCTCTGTGGGTTGATCTGTACAACATGTTAATCGGCGTTCCGATATGTCGATCAGGAAAGTGGCATACGAAAGTGTGGGACCAGAAGTAGTGAGTCTTGATGTGGTCAAAGTTCGTGGAGTCCTTGAACGCGGGGTTTTTCCAATACAACTCCTTCATCCACCTAATCCAAGGTCAGTTGACACAATCCCAGAGATGAAACCAACCAACCTGTTGATATTCGGATATCCATGACGGATATCACGGATGTTACATTTGAAGTGTCTGACGTAGACTGGATCGAAGCGAATCTAGAACGATCGTAAAAGATCAGATACTCCTGAAACAGCAAGCACGAAAGTGGCGCGGTGACGCAAAAACGCACGATAGTGACCCAGAGCCTAATGTCGGCTTCGGTGAGCTGATCGCCGACGAAGAATTCCTTGCCCTCGAGTATCTTTTCGACCTTGTCCAGACTCTCAAATACTTTATTAACCGCAGCCTCATATGCTTCGGTGCTGCTCGCAAAACCAGCCTTGTAGACGCCGTCTGTACAGCCAACATGTCAGCGCCTCAAACGCGAGGGAACACCGGAACGACCAACTGTTGATAGCATTGTAAACCCACTCGTTAGCGGAGTCGATTTCCTCGCGAAGTTCCTTAGGATAGATGTCGATTTTAGCCTTGTCAGCGGGGATAAGGTCATTGAACTCCGTATTGAAGATTCTGATGATCTCGGAGCTCTCGTTATTCACGATTTTCTGATTCTTCTTGTCCCAGAGCACAGGAACGGTGAACCTGTGGGGCTGTTACGAGACGAGTTCCGGACATCAGATCATGGTGAGGCGGACGGACCTTCCAGCGTAATTTGGCTCGGCCTTGAGATACAAATCCTTGACGTGTTCCGAGCCGTACAGGGGATCGATGTCTGCTGCAGGGTACTCGTCTACACTTGCGAAGGGCCACCCGTTCTCGCCCATACGAGGAGAAACAACGGTTACAGCTAGGTGTGACGAGGGCAACGTCAGATCTACTTTTTCCCATGAACGGATTACTACTATGACGTACGAATTATTTCATCGAGACCCTTGAGCTTTCGGGTAATGAGCGTCCTCGTCGCCCAGGCTACACACGGGATGCCCTTCAATCCACATTCTCGTTCACGTTCGCTCGGCTAATTACTCACGGCAAGCATATGACACGTAGAGATGGTAGCGATCTACAACGGGCGGTACAATGACAACGTCGCGAGGATCCGGACAGGGAAGGGTTTCGGTAGCGTACCTTTTTCAGGAGGGAATTGGCCTCCCTTCTGAATGAAATTCCTGAAGGAGGAGGGCGCTCTTTTGAAAGAACCGTCGGGTTCGACATTCATCTTGCTGATGTCGGACTGGCCGGAGACGTCTCGAGACATTTTGATTTTTCGTATTTGCCGGTAGTTGGAGTTGGTTGCGAGGAGAGGAGGTGTGAGGGGGGCTAGCCCAGCGAGGAGTGCTTTATTTGCCCCTCGGATGGGGATGCTTACAAACCCCCTAGACACGGTCCCCCTGAATGACCTGGACAGTGGGAAAAACATCCCGAGAAGGAATCCGAGTTCGAAGCAAAGTCACAAGATCGTTTGATTGCAAAGCGCCGAACCGGTCGAATACCAAAAATGAAGCCCATGGCCGTCTTCTACTATCTGAATGCCCGACACCCCCTCTTCAAACCTCGTGTTCAACAACGTCATGCCCTTTCCCACAACTGTCTCCACCTCGGGACCGCACAATGACTGCCCATTGAACACCGACCAACCCCGAAGCACCTTGTCTTGCCCGGCAGCAAAGATGAATCGTTCGGAAGGATCCACAGTGAACGCCTGAGTACGGCATTTAGTAAACATCGAGGGGTTAACCCACTACGGAAACTTGACTGACAAGCTTTTGGCTGTACGAGTTCACGTGCCCAGGGAATGAAGTGATGGGAGTGGACTCGAGCGGGTATCTGAGGTCGAAGAGTTCCAGTCGACCGTCTATGCAGCCGACCAATAACCGGTCCCGCCCAATCGTACGTAGATTTGTGATGGAGCTCGCCTTATATCGATCGGATAGAACAGGCTTTTGGTTGTGGGACCACGTTCTGGTGTCCCACCTCACAATCGCCCCGCCACGCGTCCCTGTGTATACGAGATTCTGAAGAGCAGGTCAGCTGAACAAGGGAATCAAAAGGAAGGACGAGGCTAGTGAAATAAACCGACCGGCTCTTGATGGATCGCGAGCACGTCCGAAAACGTATCCAAGGCACGGAAGCCGGCGGAAGCATTAACATCAGGAATGAAGATTCCCTTGTCATGCACACCTGGATGGAAGATTATGTGGTGTGTTTTGAACCGGAGGCGATCGCGATCGCAAAACTTACCCAGTGCCAAGCTATTGCCCATCAGGTGGGAGGTCCAAACGTCGTACACGGACTTGGTTCTCGGACTGAGAATGAACGACCTGTGGCTGGGTCAGACCTTTGTCACGAAGTAAAAATAAAGACTGTCATATCTTGCGAGTTTTACTTACTCCGAGGTCGCCGCATTTTGAACGACGATTTTGCTAGGTGATCCGAAAGTTGTCGTCCTAAAGTCAGACACTGCTATATGAGTCATGACACGTAAGGATCAAGAAACAAGAACCCACACACAAAGCGTTCCAGAAGAACTGATGGAGGAAATCTACGCAGAATGAGGTGAAAATTTCAACCAAGGGTACGTATATCGTACGCGTGAAGGGAGCCTCAGCTCTCTCGTTGGGGTAGCGTTGCCGTTACTCAAGGAGTAGAGCCAGTAGCTGGAATCGCCGATTACAGTATGGGTATCGTCGTCTTGCAGTTGGATAATCTATGGTGCGGTTCACGCTGGGAATGCAGACCGGGGGTGGGAGAATTACTGACATTGAAAGCACTTATAGTGCCTGGTGTATGAATAGCCCCAGAGTGCGGAGGCCTGGGAGTTTTCACAATCTGGGAACAGATGATTTGGCTACCATCGGGAGGGCGCACTATCATCGTCCCTCAATAAATCCGAGAATGCATGTCAATACACTCACTGTTGGAGCCGCGAGAGACGTGAGAGGGTGGAAGGAGCCCGCAACACGTGGCTGATCCCCCGATAGACAGATGGAATCACGGATGCTTTTGGCGAGTTGACCGATTGCAGAGG
>Ga0307515_10003168_pt1 | contig 34805 bp, 15 predicted proteins | sample 17_EM_MG_FD_194513 | JGI IMG/M metagenome (GOLD analysis project Ga0307515, IMG submission 194513) | Populus trichocarpa ectomycorrhiza microbial communities from riparian zone in the Pacific Northwest, United States - 17_EM | ecosystem: Host-associated > Plants > Roots > Unclassified | place...
AATGGAAAAACACAAGGATCAAATCGACGCCGCACGGGGGACGCCAACAACGCTGCTTTGAATAGAACCAATATGTTGCTCATAGAAAAGATGACCAAGACAGATGAGCAAATGGACGAAGTTGCTGCACATGCTCGGATTATTAGAATCAATGCGCGAAATGTGGGAGGGGACATCATTTGCTATCGCCAAAGCCTAGCTGAAACCGATGCTTTTCTAGGGAAGATTGAGAACCGCGGCTTTGCCTTTTTACCTTTGGCTAGAGAGTTTATGGAGGAAAAAGATTAATATGTTGTATTTCCTTTTTATTTCTAAATGTAATAAGCTTATCAAGCATTAATGAAAATGGCGTTGACCCATCTTCTTATGCAAAATCTATCTCTTGGTGAATATGATTCAAACAAACAACTCGAAAGACAGTACTCCTAGCAAAGCAATGTGACAAGAGAACCCATGTTTATAAGGTGGTGGCTATTATTCATTCACGAGAAGACTGCATCCATATCCAATATACAAATGCATTCGTATCACAATCATGCATTATATCATGCATTTTCTTATACAGCTATGCACGCATCTGCAAACCTAAAAACATAGGTCCCCCTTTTAGAATCCACAACACTCGACTAAGAAAAAGGATGGAGATGAAGAAAGGTCACACCCAGAAGCTTAGTATAAAAAAGAGCTTGAAGAAGTTCGGAATGATGTTGCGCACCTAATCAGTTTGCTCGAGCAAATGTTTTAAGCCAACCTTTTTCCTTTTAATGAGATCATGCATTTTTAAAATGTTTTACTATGCATTTACACGTCACTTTCCGCTTTCAAGAACCCTGAAAGCGGATTTTCCACAAACAACACACATTTTTATACTGAGAATGAATGGCCAAACTTAGGGGAAGAGGAAGAATGAGAGGAAAATAACATTAGGGAATTCACAAAAATTAATAAAACAGCATGAACAAGCTTGGAAACCCGCTAAAAAGGAACTTGAAACCATAGATGTGGCAATGAAAAAGAGAAAAACTGAGGATAGGGATTGTGATCACTCCTAAAGTAAGAGAAGATTTGATTGCATTACTCCGAGATTATATAGATATCTTTGTCTGGTCCTATAAAGATATGCCTGGTGGATAGGGTACCACTAGTAGAAGGATGCAAATCGGTTAAACAGAAGTTGAGGAGAGCTCATCCGAAGGTCTTAATCAAAGTAAAGGCAGAAATTGAAAAACAATGGAACGCTGGTTTTTTGGCAGTAGTCAAGTATCCATAATGGATGTCGAACATAGTGGTGGTACCCAAAAAGGAAGGTAAAATCAGAGTTTGTGTGGACTTTAGGGACTTAAACCGGGCTAGCCCTAAAGATAATTTCCTTCTACCACACATAGATATGTTAGTTGATAATGCAGCACGCAGCTCCACATATTCCTTTATAGATGGATTTTCGGGCTACAATCAGATAAAAATGGCGCAAGAGGATAAGGTGAAGACAACCTTTGTAACACCATGGGGAACCTTTTGCTACAAAGTCATGCCATTTGGTTTAAAGAATGCTAGGGCCACCTACCATTATTGTCGCATAAGGAATCGTGGCATAATAAGGATCGTTTTCTTGCGATTTCAATCCTGAATTCAAACTCATCATTCTCTCTCATATGATTGAGTTACTGAGTATATATATATATATATATAGCCCAAACAATACACGAAGGTCTAGTTTAACAAATTTAAAACTTTTTAACCTAAACATTCTGAATCAGCCTAATCAATTCCTCTTATATCTTTTTAGTTTTAGACCTTGTAATAGGCACAATTGGTACCTCTAATGAATCCTCTGGTAATGCTTACTGGTTTTCAGTATAGTTTTTTTAGGAACACCTTTTTCTAGCATATTCTTTTAGTATAGGTAATAGTTATTTAAATATTGATCATTGATCGATCAAATGTGAAGTTTCCTATCTTGGTTTGCTAGGTGATATGCACATCTCTTTAGAACTTTATCAATAACATATGGACCCTCCTAATTATGGGACCATCTGTTATATTTTGAATTCACTCATAAAGGTTGTGTAGTGTAACATTGAAATTTTAAATTATCAATGCTAGATGAGTTAGAGGACTAGGATAAGGTAATACTCCATGTATTAGATCATTTGTTAGCATATAAAAAAAAAAGGTCAAATGAGCATTTAACAAACATGTTTGATCAAAATATTTCATAGAAGAATGATTTAGTGTGAAAGGTCATACATTAGGGTTATGATAAGGTTACTAAATTAGTTTTCTATGAAGTTCTATATGCTTACAGTGTTTTTAACAAAGCATCATACCAAGCTTTAATATTATTTTGACCACATTTTGAATGTTAAGCATAAGAGTTTTGTTGGTCGATTACACCTGCTCGTTTGATTGTTTAAAATAGATCCTAGAGGGCACCTTTTCTTAAGACCTCAAATATTCATTGAACCATAGTGTAGAGGAGCCTTAATATAATTGCAAAAGGATATTAGTCCTCTTTTTATTACCAAGCAAATTATAATAAAGGTGTTATAAGATTATAAGGTTGCCAAACAATCTTTCAAAACCTAAAAGGAATCACAGGAAGTTCAATAATCAATGGTCCAAAATGCTAACAAGTCTCATTAAAGATTCCTCCCTCCGAGTCTAGTTTTATTAAGTTAAGATGGATCGTATGAGGGAAGATTGACTAGTGTTGAGAAGGATTTCACGAAGATAATTGCACCCAACATCACGACGACCATTATGAATTAGAAAAATAATAGAACATATTTTTTGGCATCATGTTCTTTAAGGGGGAAACTTTTGTTTAAGAAGTTTCTACCTAGTATTATGGTCATTAGAAACTCTAATTGGTCAATAAAGGTTTTATGGTGCGAGATTGGTTATGTAAAAGGAAAGATATTATCACTTTAAAACGTCTTATTCGAGGTAGACTGCATTGTTGGTTCTGTCTTAAATTGCTAAGGGATTGTTATGTTATGTTATGTTATCGATGGTCTGCCTATAATATTCCTAACTTTAGCATTAGTGAATATTTAACTACAAATACTTCTAACTTTGGCGTTAATAAATATTACATGAAAAAGCAAGTATGATATTTCTAACTTTGCCGTTAGTGAATATTGAGGTTCAAAATAATTCTCAATTCTAGCTTCAATATTCCTAACTTTGATGTTAGTGAATACCTAGAGTATTTCTAATCTTGGCATTAGTGAATACAAATATTTTTTACTCTAGCGTTAGTGAATAGTGAGCTAAAAGTTATTTCTAATTCTAATGCTAATACTCCTAACTCTTGTCTTAGTGAATATTAAATGTATTATCAATTCTAACATTGATGAATACAAATATTGACTCCAACATTGTGAATACATATTAAAAAAAACTTTTGACAAAAATTATTTTTGTTGAAAATTTAGGAAGTGTGTTTTTGTTTTGATTGTTCTAGGCAATGGCTTGCTATAAGTCCACTGACCTCAAACATGGGAAAAACATTTTTTAATTTTAAAAGATAGGGTTGAGGGTTTTATTATTTTGAAAATTTGGATGTCGACTCAATGAGCATTTAATTTTGGCCGAGTCTTAATGGGTTTTATAAACCTGTTATAAAGTCCAAATATGTATGCAATTTTGTTTTTGTGAAAATGCTTTTTTTTTTTTTGTAAAATGCTAAAACATGCAAAATATTTTTGGGCTTTTTTTATGGAAATGCTAAAGAGCGCGTGAGAATATATATGTCGCGGGGCGACGTTGAACGGTGCGCTAAAGTGCCTCTTAAGAGGTGTTATTGGGAAATGAAAGAGTTTTGGGTTTAATCATAAAATTATGATTAAGATTCAAGAGTTGCCACCTAATATTATGGTTACTAGAAAACCTAATGGTCTACGAAAGTCTGGGTAAGGGACTGATTGTGTAAGGGGAATGAAAGAGTATTTCTAATCTTGGCATTAGTGAATACAAATATTTTTTACTCTAGCGTTAGTGAATAGTGAGCTAAAAGTTATTTCTAATTCTAATGCTAATACTCCTAACTCTTGTCTTAGTGAATATTAAATGTATTATCAATTCTAACATTGATGAATACAAATATTGACTCCAACATTGTGAATACATATTAAAAAAAACTTTTGACAAAAATTATTTTTGTTGAAAATTTAGGAAGTGTGTTTTTGTTTTGATTGTTCTAGGCAATGGCTTGCTATAAGTCCACTGACCTCAAACATGGGAAAAACATTTTTTAATTTTAAAAGATAGGGTTGAGGGTTTTATTATTTTGAAAATTTGGATGTCGACTCAATGAGCATTTAATTTTGGCCGAGTCTTAATGGGTTTTATAAACCTGTTATAAAGTCCAAATATGTATGCAATTTTGTTTTTGTGAAAATGCTTTTTTTTTTTTTGTAAAATGCTAAAACATGCAAAATATTTTTGGGCTTTTTTTATGGAAATGCTAAAGAGCGCGTGAGAATATATATGTCGCGGGGCGACGTTGAACGGTGCGCTAAAGTGCCTCTTAAGAGGTGTTATTGGGAAATGAAAGAGTTTTGGGTTTAATCATAAAATTATGATTAAGATTCAAGAGTTGCCACCTAATATTATGGTTACTAGAAAACCTAATGGTCTACGAAAGTCTGGGTAAGGGACTGATTGTGTAAGGGGAAGACGCATCCCCCTAGTGCACCCTACCTAAGATAAACTGCATTATTGTTTGATTGTTTTTCTAGATCACATTTATATTCGTTGGTCTTTTTCTAAGGTCGAAGACACATCTTCCTTTGTGAGAGAGTCTCTATCTTATTGGGCTACATCCTAACCGTTCTAAAGTCCAAATTTTAGCATCATATTTATTTGGCACGTTGCATGTTTAATAACTGAGGGTGTAGTCTATTGTGTAGTTTTACACCCCTAAATATTAAAGTCTACAGCTAAACCCTAACACTTTGAATATAAAGTGAACAAAATGATTGGTGAAGGATATTTGATATTTTAGCTAAGCTCTAGCAGACAATCATAAACTAGTTATGATATCTATTTTTGCATTTCAAAATATGAGAAAGATGCATTTTTGTTTTGTTTTTTTATAAAAAGTATGCTTAGAAAACTTTTAGGATTTGACTGCATGCATGAAAACAAAATATTTTTTATTTTTTTAAATAAGAAATTAATTTAAAAATTTTGAGATTTTTTTTAATTGTCAATTTTTTTAGAAATGTTTCAGAGAAAATCAGATATTTTAATACCATATCTGTATCTTATAGTGTAAATATACAACCTAATATTATGTAAAAATGGTAGAAAAACATGTGAGAAAATTAGAAATATTTTGAAATGACCTTTAGAATTTTTTTGGATTTGTTTTGTTTTTTTTATTATTATATTGGGCAGGGCCCGACCCAACCAACTAGGCTAACCCAAGCTGAGTGGGGTTGATTGGCAGCCCAACAAGCTTATCTTAATTTTTTTTTGCAGGGCTAGACCCGACCTTGACATTATGGGTTGGCTGGAATGGTTCCAGCCTAGCATGCAAATCAATTATGCCACCACTGTATGTAATGGTTGGCATGGGGTAAAAAAAGGAATAAAAATACAATGGGGAAGGCTTACCTGGCCAGCAAAATGGCCGACGATGTTCCTGGTGTTGCAAGGAAGGTCAATGAGTGGTTTGTGGCGACAACAATGGCTGAGGTGTGGCGGAGGAAATGACCAAAGTAGTGGTCGAGAGGGGGTAGAAAGAAAAACTAGGCGGAAATGGTTTTTTTTTTTTATCAATTTTGACATCTTATTTATCCTCCCCCAAGCCATAAAATCCACCCCTATTTATAGAGGGTAGAAGATGGATATTTTATCTTTAATGGTGTCAAATCTTAGCCCTTGATTCAACCTGGAAGGATCCCAACCGTTGGCTCAAAGTGGCTATCATGGACTGTTAGATTTGTTATAGGAAAGGGCTGGTCGAGTTGGTCACTTTAAGGCGTTGCCACAACCACTGTGGGTCAATTAACCACAACAGACCACACCGGGGTGTAGTTAGATGTCAGGTCATCGTTTGCATGCAAGTTTTGTCAAATTTGATGGAGAGTTGAAGCATTAAATGCCTTGGAAAGGTAGCCTTTCGGGTGAAAACCTGAAGAAGAAGATGAATAGTTAACCTAAAACAACGCCATTTTGGTAAAGTTCATTTTAGTCTTTTGATTTATGATTTCTCTCAATTACACCCCTAAATGGCTTCAAACTTTCAATTTTGTTCAATTTTACCCCTGACAAACTTTAATGTCAACCCTAGATTTCAACGTGTTTTTCATTTTGGTCATTGGTTTTGGATTTATGCCATTTGACCCTTAATTGACCATTAAACTTTCAAATCTCTTCACTTTCACCCCTGATTTCAGCCAATTGGGTCCCTAAAGTTCGACATCTTATTTGAAAAGATCGATGGCTGTGAATTTCTTCAATTTAGCCCTTAATTGACCATTAAACTATCAAATATCTTCAATTTCACCCCTAATTCCAGCTAATTGGGTCCCTAGAGTTTGACATCATTTTCAAAATGGTCTTGCTGCGAATTTCTTCAATTTAGCCCTTAATTAACCCTAAAAGTTTGATTTTCTTGCAATTTTACCCTTAATTCCAATCAATTGACTTTGTAAAAATTAAATTTAGTCTCCTAAAATTTTAATCTTCTTAATTAAGCCCAAACTAGGCTTCCAAACTTAAAATTTTCACCAATTAAACCCCTAATAAAATTAATTTGACTCATTTAAAGTATAATTGAACATAATTAAATCCTTCAATTGGACCTAAATTAATTCTTAAAATAATTAAACTTTAATTTGGCCTATAATTAAATCGAATTGGCGTATTAAATGTCTCTAGACTTAATTTTTATGCAGATTCGTCCAATAATCATGTAACTTGACTTTGAATTTGCATTGTCTCTCCAATTTTAGGTATAATAGAGTACAATTAGGCTCCTGATTCCATCTAAAATTATAGCTTGATTTTTTCTACATGTAAAATCCGCCCCGTTTACTTTTTCAAAAGAAAGAAAATGAATTTGGGAAAAAACCCAGAAATGAGTTATAACTATAACTATATATATTAAAGTAACTATAATTATATATATTAAAGAAAAAAAACTTGGCCATGAAAATAAATTTTATACGAATAAAGTACAAATAAATGCACAACCTATATAAACAAGAATGTATGAACCTAGCCCATACAATTAACAAATAGAAGCCCAAAGAAAAACACGTGCAACCTTGGCCCATATAAAATCAGCTCAATAGAAAAACATAGCCTACAAAACTCACACTAGCCCAAAATGAAAAGTAGCCAAAACAACCTGGCCCACATACAAACTTTAACCCATATAACCTACTCAAAGCCAAAACTAATTATGATAAAACCTCACACACAAAGGCCCAACTTATTTGTATTTCAATTAAAAATATGGTATGTCATTCATTATTCTTAGTTCATACTTTTGTCTTCCAAGTAAGGATTAAACACATGCAAACATCCAGTTAATAAAACAATATTTACCATAAAAAAGTCTTAGTTCCTTTTTATTTCGCGAGGGCCATGATTTTTAACAAGACCAACACAAACACCTTATACCAAAAAGGGAAGAACATCCTTTATTTTACAAGTAAAGTCATGCATCTAACAATTATACATCTTTATTTTTCTCTAGATTCTCTTTATTACCCGAAAGTTTGAAGCTTTTTTTATGCTAGAATACAAAACTCAATAGTAAATAAGAATACATCTGTAGAGGACTAATTACTTTGTTCATTTTACTTTCTTGAGACAAACCTAAACCCTTTATAGTACATACTTCATGATCTAAACAAAAAAAAGGAACTTGATCCCAAAATACTTCAGCAAAAGTTGATGGTATCAAGATTGAGCTTAAAAAAGAAAGACAAGAAGTGATCCCATACTTGTAAAAGGGATGACAACTTGACAACTTTGACACGATGAACTTATGTAATGTTTTGACTCCAAAATGCCTTGATATCTGATCTTGTTAAATAGCCTGCAATCTTTAAAGGATAAAGATGCTAGCTTCAGAAGAGGTTAGGTTTGAATTATGATAGGGATAACCTTTTTAGTGTTTGGATGATGAGAATCTTGAGTGTTAGTATTAAGTGGGTATGAGAGATTTTGCAAGGTGAGCTTCTAGAGGTTGAAGGTGATGGTTGCTAAGGTTCTTGGAAAAAACTTCTCGGTCCTTTTTTTCTCTCCCCTATAACAGAGGCCTTCCTTTGGCCTTTAGAGGGCCAACATAGGATCATCTCCCTCAAAATCCGTCATTTATCTCTTGGGATAGTGATCCTGTGGATGCAGATAACTACAACTCAAGTTTATTCTGCGTTTACTGGAAAGAAAACACCAACAATCCTGCCACTGTTTGATTGTTGAGGATGAATTTTCGTCGAGTCAAATGATCATCATAGGGGCAAAGGAAAATGAACTAACTAATAGGATTTGAAATAGACAAGTCGATCTATAATTTGATATGATTTGGTGGGAAGATTGGGTTGAACCAAAGCCATTTTAGTGGCTTCTCGGGTGACTTTCTTTGGTTCAAAAGGAAGAAGAAAATGAACAATGATCAAACAACATGTTATTCGTATCCTTGGTTTAAAAAACAGGTGACGTGTTATTTACTAAAAAAGGAATTAAGTTAGGTTAATATTAGCTTTTAATTTGCCCCCTGAACTTCTGAAACCTTTCAATTAAACCCATAATTATCCTTATCTTTTATAATCTTTCTAATTTCATCCCTGGAATTTTGCAATTGGACTCTTAGATTTTTGTGTGCCTTACTAAATGGTCCTTGTTTTTTGGTTTCTCCAATCCAATCCTCAATTGACCCTTCAAACTTCTAATTCCTTTAATTTTAACCCTAATTACATTAATCAAACCAATTCAAAGTTCAATTAAGTCTTTAAACTTATTAATTCTTCAAATTTTGGCCAAACTTACACAAATACTTTTGAATAATAACCACGACTGATCTTTTTTGTTTTTCATGCTTGCAACATTATTATTCCTTTTCCATCGAAGGTTGAATGTCATAAAATAATCTTCTACACTTATCAACTTCTTGATCTAAAACCTTATACCAAGCCTTAATTTTTTCCATTCTTGCTCTGGAATCCTCCTATGCTCCCTCTCCTTTGCTGAATACATGACACCTCTTTTTTAATACCAAAAGACTCAATTCAATGCAACCAATCAAGAATAACATAGGAAGAAGACAATATGACCAAAACTAATTTGAAACAAGATGAGACCCAAAACAAAGAAAGATTGATGTTGAAGATAAAAACAAGAATACAAGAAATAAAATGCTATTACCTGATTCAGAACCTAGCCAACTGATGCGAACCTCATGATCACGCAACCCATAATCAAGACTGAGATCTGATCCTGAAAAGCCAAAAGATGTTTGATAGGAGTGTGACACAATGAAAGCTTGTCCCAAGACACCAGCACTATTGGAATGAAATCAAATGATGCCATATAGCCAGTTAATCTTCGATAAGTTAGATTTAGTTCGTTCAAGAACAAAAATGTAAAAATCTCTCTCTCGCATGAAACTAAAACGCTTAAAAATGATATTCATTAAAGGTTTCAAAATTTAAGCTTTACATGTTTTTAAATAGTTTTGTAAAATTAAACCTATTGGATCCACCCTTGTGGGCTGAATTAACCCACTTAGAAAAACTGACCCAAAACCTTTACTAGTAAGCTCAAACCTTGATACAAACAAACATTAGATTTTAGATGAAAACCAAAGTATTAATTAAGCTTAAACATAGAAATAATAATGATAACAACAAGTCTAGAAAGTAGTTTGTTGATGCCGTATATAATAGAAACAAAAACAAGATAAAATATATTAATTTCCTAGCTTAAATAACTATTTGCCAAGATCCACCTTCCTAAACACTCTAGGATTGCTTAGCCAACTTTTAAAGTCCTTTAGATGCTAGGAAATTTGATATGAATAAGAATTTAATTGTTAAAGTCTTTTTTCCTTGTATAACTAGGATTTCCCTTCAGAACATGGGAAAACAATCTTATAAATTTATTTGCCTTGTAGCCGCCCATCACTTTCCTTCCCTGACTAAAAGAATCAAATTTTTAACATTAAATAATCATTTCAAGTCAAGGATTCAGATCTGACATCCCCCTTTAGTTTCCTTGTATGACTAGGAAACTTCCTCGTTTATTGCTAAATATTATCTTAAATAATAGGGACAATAATGAACAAATTTTCCTTTCATTTTTAGAAGAATATTTTGTTGATCCTTGTAAAAAAAGGATCTCAATATCTTATTTAGCCCAAGCCAACTTTGGACCCTTTATAGCCTAAATCGATACTCATTGATATAACCTAAATGAGACCTGATACAAGCTCCCAACAAGTCTACATTGTTGTCCAAATCATACCCATTCATGGACTGGCTTGATTTGGCTAAATGAACCACCAAAGAAATTAGACCAAACCCATCATCATGCACAAGTCAAGGTTGACTAAAAGTATCCCATGTAAAAACCCTATCATGGCCGAATGGAACACAAACTAAATTCCAAGGAAAAACACAATCTTGGCCAAATCGCCTCCCCATCAAACCCAAGCACAAAATGAAAGGTCATTCATGAGAAATCCATGGTTAAATTATATCATTGGACTAAACACATCATCATGCACAAATCCAAGCTAGCTAAAACTATCTCATGGTAAAAATCACATCATGTCCGAATGGAACACAAGCTAAATTCCAAGGAAAAACACAATCTAAGTTGAATGGTCTCCCCCCATCAAATCCAAGCACAAAATCAAAGTCCCTTCATGAGAAATCAATGGCTCAACCGTATCAAATCACTATTATCATTGTTTATCCTACATTTTTTATTTACCAAACATCATATCTAATATTTCATGATGATTTGCTATCAAATTTTGAATAATAATTCTGAAAAAAAGAAATTGAAATCCCATATGGTTAAAATGATAACTTAGGACACCTTCAGCATACCCCTTGAACTAAAATTTAAAGTTAGCAATTTTAACCATGCAAAAACTATTTTTTGATGACATTATGAAAGGTACAAGTGATGTGATATTGATGGAATTGAAAGAAGGATGAAGAAGATTTGATTAAAAAAAGAAAGAAAATATAAATTCATCTGAATCTTATTTTTTTATTTAACTTTAGTTTTGATTTAAAAAATGATGATATTGTTATTAAGTGTCAATTGAAGTTGGAAGGATTTAAAGATTTTTTTGAGAAACTGATGTGAACTTTATGATCACATGGTCACGCAACCTACAATCAAGATTGAAATCTGATCCCGAAAAGTCAAGAGAGGTTTGATAGGATTGTGACATAATGAAAACTTGTCCAAAGACACCAGCACTATTAGAATTAAATTAAATGATGCCTTGAAGCTAGTTAATCTTCAATAAGTCGGTTTAGTTCTTTTAAGAATAAAAAAAAAATACAAGAATCACTCTCACACACAAGCTGAAAATTAATAATGATATTATTCAGTGATTGTTGAATTTTAGGCTTATAAAGAGTTTAAATACTCATAGAAAATAACCTTAATGGATCTACGCTTGTGGAATAAATTAGCCCACTTACAAAATTGACCCCAAATTATATTGATTAGCCCAAAACACTAATCCAAGTAAGCCTTAGATCTTTTAGCTGAAAATCAAGTATTAATTAAGTCTGAACAAGTCTTGGGCTATAGTTGAAATAATAAAAATAAAAAACATAAATTAATTCCTTATACTGCCATGAGAAGTGAAGAAGAAAATAAAACAATACAAGTTTGTTATAAGGCTTATTTATAGCCTACAATATCGTCCAATGATCCTAGAACACAAAGAGAGAAGTTGTTACCCCTATTGTTTCCAAGATAGAAAAGGATTTTAATTGTAGCCTTGTATTTATCCTTCTTTTGTAAGGAAAAGTTGTTGCCTTTATTGTTCCTATTTGCCACCAATTAATTGTCCTTTCATCACTAGGAATAACAATTAAAGTTGATGAAATATTCTCCTTGTAAATCTGGGAAACTTTATCTCCACCTTGTTTCCTTTTTAAGCTTGGATTCTTTGTTTTCTTTTGTTGTGTATTCTCCTCACCTGACATGAAAATAAATTAAACAAGATATCCTAATACATAAAAGAAATAATTAATATTCCTATATATAATAGAAAATTTGTAATTAGTATGGGATCCACAAAGCGCATGGAAACAACACAAAAACAAGGATGGCCTAAACTAGTGCAAAATTGGCAACCTTGTTGCTAAAAGTTTATGGTCCAAATGAGGTTGGATTGGGCCCCTCTTGCAAATGAATTAAATGAACTAAGACCTCCTCTTTATGCTCCAAGAGATCTTTAATCTTTGCCTTGGCCAAAACTTGCAAGACTAGTCCATTTAATGCTTCTTTCAATGCCTTCATTTTAGACCTTATAATTGACCCATTTGGAACATGTAATGGATCCTTGTTGTAAATCTTTGGATAAATCCATAAAATTAATAAGAAAACTATTATGTTAAATGAGCAAATCGAGTATTTGAATTAAAAAGGTGACTTTGGATTTTTAGAATTTGAAATAAAATGTTCATGTGTTAGTTTAGCAAATAAAAGTATTAAAATAGTGGAAAAATAAAAAACAAAGAAAAATAGATAAAAAAAAAACAAATGGAAAGGATAAAAATGGAAAGTGATGTTTTGGGATAAGGTTTAATGAAATTCTATGTGGTCATCTTAAACTCGATATTAAAAATGCATTTGAATTTAGAAAATATGATCTGGTAAACATAAAGGGTATAACGTGAACATGTAGCCTGAAAAATTGATAAACTAGTGATTAATATGGGGAATTTTTATAAATTTGAGGTGAAAACATTTATAAAATAATTTGGAATTTTATAGCTAATTAATGTATGGTTTTACGCTCGAATGACTCTGACCGCCGATATAAGCTTGTGTATGATCACATAGTTTTAACCCGGAAAGGGATGAAATTTAGGAATAATTTTATTATAAATATGGATGTAAGTCCCTAATGCATTATTTTGGAAATATTGATGATTTGAATAGGTACAATAATACATAAATTCAGATTTTGGCGTAAAAATTACTTACTAGTGAGTTTTACATCATCAGACATAACTTTCAATCTGATTGTTGGATCGAGCTAAAATTTTACAAGTCATCTCTTGACATATCATTTGACTTTGGATTAAAATTATGTGCTAATAAGAGTCTAAAAAGGACTCATGATAGTGCTGGGATTCAAGTAAAATAACATGTGGACAATAAATGAGGGTAAAATTGGAATTTCAGCCAAAAACTCTTCCTTTACCCTTTAAAAAATTTGATGTGCATATGTGAAGAAGAAGGAGGCCAAGAGTCTTCATTTTCTTTCTTTTCTTCTTAATTTATTCTTCTTCTCTCTTGAGGATGGTGTGAGGGGGTGAAAAAGAACGATTGGAGGGAAAAGAAACATACATGAATGCATAAAAATTAGGGAGAAAGGAAGAAATATGGAGAGAGGGACGACTGGAGAAAGAGAAAAAGAGAAGCTTGGAGGAGGAAGGAGAAATTGGAAACATTGGTTTACAAAGCAAAGGTTTAAGCATCCATCTTGCTTTGTAATGCATCTTTAAACCTTAATACTCTCATTAATTTAAGTAGTTAGCATGTTAGTATTGAATTTTAAATTTTTAGTTAATTAGGGTTCTTGAATGATTTTGGGGGAATTACAAATTACTTTTAAAATCATGTAAATGGGCTAGAATAATTTAAAAATTATGTGAAATCACTTGTTATTGAAGTAGGAAACTTGGTGAATTAATGGCCAAAGGGGCTGCCTAAGTAAAAAAGAATGAAAGGATGAATTTAACTGGGTTTAGTATTTATAATTGTGTATAATTATGCATTGTAGCATAATTCATATGATTATTGAAATGTAATTAACTATTGAAATTTAATATGATTGAATGATGTATGTACTTTGATGAAGGAATGTTGTGATCACATAGTTATAATGCTAAATTTTAATATGATTGGGTTATGATTTATGAGATATGCAATTAGTGATAAATTAAAGAAAATCAAGACAACTTGTAAAGAAAAAAACTTGATATTTTGTTAAGGGCTGGTGATTGAATGATGTATGTACTTTGATGAAGGAATGTTGTGATCACATAGTTATAATGCTAAATTTTAATATGATTGGGTTATGATTTATGAGATATGCAATTAGTTATAAATTAAAGAAAATCAAGACAACTTGTAAAGAAAAAAACTTGATATTTTGTTAAGTTAAGGGCTGGCCATGTTGGTATGAAAATGTGAAGTTGTAGAGTTAAGCGAAATATTTACCTATTCATATATGTGTTTAGCAATGTGTAAGCATTAATAATGATCAAATGAATTTGAGTATTTCTTCTAATCATAATTGAATCTCTATTATATTTTGAATTATGATTTTATGACGAATGGATGGGATAAATAAATTATGGTTCTGTTTGGTTTGTGAAATGTATAATGAATGTTAATGATGTGTGGTGATTTTGACATAAATGAGTATTTTGAGAAATATTGAGCATTATATTGTTTAATCCAGTGAAATTATGTATGGATTATTGATAAACCAAATTAATAGATACCAAGATAAATGATAATGGTGTAGATTTTTTATGAAATTGAAAAGTATAAGAAGTTTTACTTGTTGATTAAGTTAAGAATTTGGAGTGAGTGAGAAGTTGAATTAGAATTTTCAATACGAGTTGAATAGGTGATGCTGATTAAATCCTTATTAGTACATGAGAGGTTACGGTATCAGGAAGGCAGTAGGGAATCACGATTAAAGCTCAAACAACATGTAGGTGCCTACCACCTATATTTTGTAATCTTTGCACCAATAAAATTGTTAGATTTACTTCCTTGTGTTTCTTGTATTAGTATGGAAAATTGTTAAATAAGAAAACAAAAAGGAAAGAAAGAAAGAAAAAAGGGAATGGATGGAAAAACTTTATTAGCTACTCCTAATATTAAGGCTAATGATGGCAATGAGTTGTTTGACATCGACATTATTGAATGCTAAGTGAAAGTATAAAAGACTTGATTAACTATTTTAGGATTCAGAACACTAATGATATCAATGAGTTACATTGATAACAACATTTACTTGAATATGGTTAGTAGATCTTGGTAAAGGAAACTAATGATGCTAATAAGGTTTATTTAGCATCGGCATAACCACCAAAAGGATGGGAAATAAAAGAAAAATAGATTTGATTAGCTTCCTTGGATAATGGGAAAAACTAATGATGTCAAGTTCGAAACCTTGGCATTGACATGTTCCTTAAAGATTATGATTAGCTAACCATGAAACAGTAGCTAATGATGCTAATGAGTTTGGTGTCAGCATCTTGATTAACCATCCATTAGGTGATGGTTAATGATATCAATTTGAAATTGATATCAACATCAAGGAAATTATCCAGGTTATGGTTATCTAATAGTATGATGAAGTTAACGTGGGAAGTTAAATAAACAAGAATCAATGTATAATAAGAAATGTCTTATCTTCGAGTTGAAATAAAGGAAAAGAAATTTATGAATGCTTTTCAGTGTATTAGTTATTATTAGTTATTTAAATAGTTATATTTGAATGTTGTACTTTTCAAGACCATCTCACTTATGTTAATATAAACTTAGTATGTTGTGTATATTTTGGGATTGTAATGTATTCGTTGCACTTTGAATTATTGATGTTCGAGGATAATTGTTCCTCTTTATATTTTGTATTTCTATAAATTCACATACATATATTGGTTTCTATTTTTCTTTCAAACTTTCATAATTGCTATGGTGTAATATCATATGGATTAATATCATGTGATGAGTACAATTGATGTGACTGAGATTCATGATGATTAGATTAGAAATTGAGAATGTGAATAGAAGTGAAACAAGTTTTAGTCGATAACTTGGGATCTCCCGATATAGGGGAAACTCTGCCATAATTTTGGTAGAAATTATGGTAGAACCTGAAAGATAAATATTGTTGAATTTACAGTTAAGTATATAAAATTTGTTATCAATTCATGATATCATTGATCGGAAAGTGTATTTAAAATTTGGGCTATTACACAAATTGTATAAGAATGAGGATTAATAGACTTTGGTTAATATATTGTACATGTTTTAATGCTTGTAATGATATTCGGTCATTCATGATATTGATTACTTGATTTCAGGTTCATCATAGACTAGATAAAAACAGGGGATCATTAGTAGATTGTCTTTTATAGATGAAAGCAATATCCATGTGCATATAATTTGTCTGATGAGATAGTAAATAATTGACTTTGTATTTTATGGCACGTATGTTAAATAATGTTATTTGGAGGTCTATACAAACTTTAGTTGGAGTATTTAGCCATTATTTGGAGGTGTATACAAACTTTAGTTGGAGTATTTAGCCATTATTTAGTATTATAATTTTAATTGTCTTGCATGTTAATTTTATTATTTAATATGAAATTTTATGGAATGTTGGAAGATTGATTATGGTTAAATGTTAACGAGGTAGTTGTGTGGTTGCCATGGAACCATGTTGGAATAAAATCCAGGATTATTGAGTCGGATATATATATATATATATATGTATGTGTGTGTGTGTGTGTGTGTGTCTCTGTGTGTGTGTGTGTGTTGAGTTATAAGTGTGTTTTATAGGTTGAGAAAATTTAGGAATGATCAATTTAATGGGAAACTCTATTGTAGAGATACTAATGATCTTAAAAAATCATAAATATGCCACCAAAAATTGAAATTGAGATATAGATGTTTTTAAAAGAATTAACATAGTTGTTGAAATAAATAAATTATTCATGGTTGTTTAGAGGATTAAATAGATTAAAGAATTCATAATTAGATTAGAGTGTGATCTATAAGTATTATTGGATTATTGAATCCATAGTTAAGTCGACAGTACTAGGTGAGCATAAAATGAATTGCAAAATATTGGATATCAAAGATTAAGGGTGAATTAGGGGTTGATGTAGAACTACAAATGCATCTTTGATTGTCAAGTTAGAAAAATATAAATTTATTACTTGGAAGTTAAATGTGGTTATTAGATAGAGAAATTGTGATAATTACTTGGAATCAATTGAATTTTTAAGGGTTTCAAAATAAGAAAATTTATAGATATTAATGAGTGATGACTTATATTAATTATGTGTTACAAGTATTTTTCCTTGAAAACCTCAATTTCTTTTAGAATATTAGTGAGGTAGCTAGGCTTATATGTTGAAGAGATCCTTGTATTTTCAAATGATTATTTTAAGAACAATTTATATGCATGTAATTTAATAAGTGTTTGTAATTAGAAATGTGTGGAAAAGAATTTTGTACCATTATAGTAATTAACGAAGTTGTTTGATGATGAGTTGAGATTGCCCTTATTATTATTATATAAAAAACATTACCCAAATTTTACATACATGATTAATGGATTTAAGTATAAATGTAGAAGAAACTATAACACTTGTTGATGTTTATGGGCTGCTCCACATCATCCTTTGTATCCTAAAAATGATTCAACCTCGAATCAAGACCTATGTCAAACGAAGTAAGATCAACAACATTAAAGGTAGAATTAACACCATACTCACCTGGAAGATTAACTTTGTATGCATTGTCATAGATCCTCTCTACAACTTGCAATGGACCATCACTAAGAGGCTGTAATTTTGATTTCCTATGGTTAGGAAATCTTTCTTTATTCATGTGCATCCAAACCCAATCACCTAGTTGGAAAACATCTTGCTTCCGATCCTTATTTGGTTTGGAGGCATGTAAGCTGTTCATTTTCTCAATCTGTAGCTAAACTTTCTCTTGGAGTTGTCTCACCGTCTTTTCTTTTTCTACCATTTAAACTTACAAGGAAAATGAATTAAATCCATGAGTTAGTGGATTAAAATCATAAATCACTTAAAAAGGAGAAAAAACAGTAGTATAATGCATAATTTTATTATAAGCAAATTCAATGAAAGATAAACATTATTTTCAGCTTTACCCAGAGTTTCCCGAAATATTTTTCTATATAGGGGTATAATTTTAGGTTAATTAGAGTTCGGGAAGGTCTACAATATATGTCAGAACAAGTTGTATGAATTTTGTTATTTACTTCTTTTTAACTTGTGGACTTCTTATTTAGCAATGATACTTTTTCTGCAAGGATGTGACAACTTATTTTTAGAATTTCTTAGTTCTACAAGGATATTTAATGGGTTGCAACATAATTTTCAAATGTGGTAAGAATTTATTAATGTTTCAAAATCCTTTTATTATAAGGATTCCTTATTAATCCTAGCCACGCAAGGAAAAAATAGTTGTGATATTTAATGACAAATTGATTAGCTTATTTTGAAGAGTTTTCTAATCCTACAAGGAAGGTTAAAGAAAGGCAACAAGAGTTTCTATGTTTTGAGAGGATTTTTTAAAGTTATAATTAATTATCTTAGACAAACAAGAAAACTAAAGGGAAAACAACTTCAACAATCAATTTTCTAGCTTATTTTAGATATCTAAATGTGGCAACAAAGATTCTAGTGTTTCTAGAATGAGAATTTCATTCATGACATTATTTAAACTAGGAAAATTATCTATCTTAGACTATTTTTTTTAATTAAATGCAATTTTAGTTTATTTGCTAGATTTGTTATTTTTATTATTTTCTTCATGTTTGGACTTAGTTAACATATTTTGTTTGTGTTTATTGTAAGTGAATAAATATTATCCCACAAGTTTTGGGTTCATTAAGGTTACTAGTTGAACTATTATATAAGGTTTTGTAAGCCGAAATTTTCAGCAGCGATGAATTTATGAAATAAACTTTTGTTTTGCGTGGTGCAACATATTTTCTTTGCTGGGATAAAAAACAAATTCGACTTATCAAGTTATAACCGACCTTGTAACATCTTTCTTATACTTCTCGTTCGGAAATTGATATTCATTATGTGAGAGTTTTTAATTCTAATAGTATTGATGTCTTAAGACAAGTTTTCATTGTGTCATATTCATATTAAATCTGATTTATTAGCTTGCTGGGAATTGTATCATCTTTGTTATGGGTTGCTTGACATAATTACGCTATAAAATTTCTTTATTCAACTCTTTTTTGGACCGTATCATCCTATTGCTATCTCGGTTTGGCTATTTATTTAAGAATGATAAGTTGTCGAAAATAAAAATTTAGTAATTTGTTTTTTATAAAATCTTCTAAAAATAATTAAAAAACTTAACATCATGATTTGAAATTATACTTTTAAAATTATACTCTTAAAAATATCATGCAAACATATAATTTTTCTGAAGAACAAGTCTGGTAAATCTTTGGAATAAAATTAAAAATAGCATATAAACATCCATAGGAAATTTAAATTTACCCAAAAGTCTCCCAAGACCAGACACGACAAGAAACGGTACCGTTTGGTAAAGACAATTAGTTTGGAAGTGGCAGAGGGAAAGGGGAGGGATAATATAGGAGGAGGGCCTGCCTTAGTCCTCGGGATAGATGGAAAACTGAAATTATCTCTCTCCAATCCAAAACCAAAAGATGACATGTTATGGTGGGGTTGCAGCAGCGGCAGCCCTTCCTTCTCTTCCACCTACAACTCTGACTACGCTTCCTTCTTCATCCAGTAACACCTCTGTAAGAGTAAGAGTAAGCACCAAACCCATCTCTCTTTTTGGTTTTTGATGTTTGCCCCGAAGGAGATGATGAAATGTTATATTCCTTTTCTTTTCTTTTCTTTTCTGAGAACAGGATGTGGGCAGTGGTGGCGCAGAACATCCTAATACGGTATTGAAGCCAACCGTTGATGGGTTTAAGTGGCGCTTACTTATATCTTATGATGGCACTCACTATAAAGGTTTCTTTCCCCTCGTTCCTACTTATCATTCTCTCTCCTTTCTTGAGCTTCCGAATTTCTAATTTCTTCTTCTTAGCTATCATTATTATCGATAATTGCCTTCGTTCCCGCTGTTTTCTGTATGTTAAAAATGTCCTCTCTTTTTATCTTGTCTGTTCAACAAGATTCAAACATGCCCAAAATTATATATATTCATGTCTATGCTGCAACATGTACAATTTTAATGTTCTGATTATCTTTAACCTTGTGGAGTTAAAATTTTAGGCTGGCAATTTCAGCAAACCCCTCCAACTATACAGTGCATTCTAGAAAAAGCTTTAACTCGAGCTACAAAGCTTGAAAGGAAGGATCTTCATTTAGTTGGTGCCAGTAGGACAGATGGAGGAGTGCATGCCTGGGGTCAGGTCTGACTTTCTTACTCTTTTGAGCGTCCAACTAGCATCCATTGATTGAAAAAAACAAGCTTACATTCAGTTAAGATTCCAGGTGGCACACTTTGTTACACCTTTCAATTATGACAGCTTGGATAGCATTCATGCAGCTCTCAATGGTCTTCTTCCTCCTGACATTCGTGTTAGAGAAATTAGTGCTGTAGTTCCTGAGTTCCATGCTCGATTTTCTGCCAAGGGAAAGACTTATCACTACAAGATATTTAATGATACTGTCATGGATCCATTTCAGCGTCTGTATGCATACCATGTTACTCATAAACTCAATGCTGCTGTAATGAGAGAAGCAGCAAATCATTTTATTGGAACCCGCGATTTCTCTGCTTTTGTCAATTCATCACGCAATGATGGAGTGCCAAATCCAGTGAAGACTATTTTTCGATTTGATATCATCAAAATGGTAATCAAATCCCATAATGATCTTGCTCCAAAAGATGGGTTGGTTTCTTTGATTTGTCCTTTTGATTGCCACTGAATGACTGGACTTGGTTCCAACCCAAATTGTACATGCTCTTCTTGAATATCTTCTTTTGAGTTCTTTGATCATAATCAAATACCGGTCTTTTAGATGGACTATTTTCTTTTATTATTATTCAGGGAGCTCTCCTACAGCTAGAAGTTGAAGGCTCCGGTTTCATGTATAGACAAGTGCGGAACATGGTAAATTATAATTCTTAGAAATCTGGATCATGAAGTTAGCTTTTACATGTTGGAATGTAGCAATCAGGAGTTGCTATAATGAATGCTGCTCAGTTTTTGGGATGTCAGCATGAGCTAGTTCTTGGAGATGGCTTCTGACAATTCACAAGAAATTTTCTGATCTTCGCTTTTGTAGGTTGCTTTGCTGCTCCAAATTGGCAAGGAAGCAATTTCTCCTGATATTGTCCCAAAGATTTTAGCTACTCGTGATCGCAAGGAGCTCGCTAAATATACCTTGGCTGCCCCACCTCACGGACTCTGTCTTGTAGCTGTTAAGTATAATGAAGAGCACCTACAACTTCCGTTAGGTTGCCCTACAACCAGTCTTGGTAGGCATCACAGCATAAGCAAGTGTAAGGTTCCATTTTATTAAGAGATTCATTACCTAAACACCTGCAGTGGGAAGATAAAGAAATGATTATTATCTGATTTTAAAGATATAAATGCAATCCTGTTATGTTCTAGAAATATTAGTCAATATTCATGCTGTTTTTAATACATTTAGCCATCATGTTTGTGTGTTTCAAAACAGCTCTCAATTTTCATTGCTTGTTCCTAAAAGAAACTGACTAAGCTAATGCAAATCAGAAATCATATAAACTAAGATTCATCCATACCTTACTTTATTGTGAAGAACTTGATGCAAAATGCACATATTGTGAATTGGAACCATGGTTTATCTATGGTGCTGAAAAAGGCCCATTTTAACACTTGCCAGTTTAATCTCAAACAAGACTTCACAAACTATGCGTGGGCAATTTTTCTCATTGCCATATTGAGAGCATTAGGCAGTTATATAACTTCTCAAACATACATTTATTTGTTATGGGATTCGAGTGACTGAAGTATGCAAAGTAGTTTAACTATTGTTGTTTTTATATTTTCAAATTTAATTAAGCACTTTTCTATTCTATTGCATGTATCAATTAAGTCACCAATATTGCTATTTATGAATTACTAAGTTAAAGATAATTAACCCTATAGACTTTTGTTTGACCGATGTTAAAGTAGTGGAGTTTCTAGGTTGTAAGGCTACAAAAACTATAGTTTTGGGTTCCCTAACTTGTTAATTTCTACAAATCAAGTTAAATAACAGTCAATGAATGAGGTAAAAACTAATTTAACGGTGATTAAAATAACAAATCAAAAAATTGTTAACTTCAATTCATGACAAAAAAAGTTAGAAGTAAGTGCATAATAACGTGAAAGAGACATGGACTCACATTCATATTATTAGGAATGTGTACATGGATTGAAATCTTCTTTGACATGATTTGCAATATGAATCGCCATTTTAGTAGAACAAGTGAGAACCAAGAAGCAATTCAACAGTGTACTAGTTGTTTATAAGTTCAAGACTATAGCCTACAAGATTACTGTCTACAAATTACTGCCTACATTCTACAGCCTAAAGTTTCAGTTTGTTTGAAACTTGAAAAGGGTGTACTGAGTGCATTGCAATCTGCAGATGAGTTGTTCTATGTTTGTTGTGTTCTGTTTGTAGTTTTCTTGTAGCTTCTATGCTATATCTGCTTTTGTTGCTCTTTAAATGTTCCCCACGAACTCCAAGCTAGATATATGTTCATAGCTTGGTTGGGGCACGTTCATAACTACTTTTTCATTCTTTTAACAGTATAAATATTCATAGGCATACATATGGTGGAGTTATTGGTCATTTCCCATTAATAATTTAAACCATAAAACTCTTCTGATTGTCTCAAGTCCATTATCAACCAATGAGTCTGGTTTAATGCATTGAGTGGGTAGAACATCTGCCTCTTTTGTTTTCCCCTTCCATATGCAAGTATTTTCACGAGCGTATGTGTGGATAGAATGTTCATTTTGCCATCATTAACTGCTCCTATTTCCTAGGTGCAGCAATTATTTTATTTTTACCTGTTGATACTGCAACCTTTTGTTTTCCACAACTTATTTAAGAGCACCATCCATTGCATCTATCACTGTTCATTCCAGCTCCTAGTTCTCTGTATACCTATTGTTCATATTTTACTATCTCTTTTTAATCTTACCATGAACTCTAGAAAGTATTCACTTTCTGCAATCTTAAAGCCCAAAGCTAGAGACTCCCAAGACCCTTCTTTAAATTGTAGTATATCAAATCTACAATTTCATTTCTTGTGTGGGCAGGCCCCTCCTAAACGTGAGAACTACCCCTTGACATCCCTACAGACTCTGAAACCCCACATGGGTACACTCTAGGGCCCTGTCTTTTTCATTCCCTAGGCTATAGAGATTTAGTTGAAAAAGCGTGTGGACTTCTTCTAGGCCTTTTAATCCCAGATTTTCATATTGAAAACTATTGCGAGAGAGAGATTGCACCTTTTGCACCTTTTGTCGTTTAGAATAATTTCGCTAGTTGTTCCATATGCCCAACAAGGAATTAGCCTGCCTATCAACTTGAGGTTCGCATTCTTATGCTTGCAGATTACCCTAAAATTTTAGGGAAATGGAGAAGAATGAGGACGATATGGATTTTTTATGTGGCCTTGAACCATATTGCTGACAAAAATATTCCATTGTTAGGTGCCATTGTTTCATTGTGGGATATTGGAATTAATTAAATCCAAATTGCCAGGGGCCTTATGGGAGTAACTATGGAGGATGTAGTGTCTCTAACTGTGTGTTCCCCAATTGGTGTTAGACTGTTTTAGAACCTACATTACTACTACTGTAGTGGATTACAAGAAGATCCTCCAAAGGCATCTGTAGAAGTTTGTGCTTACACCACTTATGCTAAAAAAACATATGGCTACTAATAATCGGGACATCATGGAAATGGCTTTTATTCGCTACGGTTTTGCAAATATATCATCTGTTATAAGAGTATTACGATAAATAGCAGGTACATTCTTATTGCCCATGCCATGTTTTTATGTCAAAACCCTCTTTCTTTTGCTCATTTACTTCTTGCTTATGCTAATTACAACATGTATCTTGTTGTAACTGAGAGTTTGCATCCAAACACCTCTAGTCCTCTTTGGTTGGTGACTCTTTGGGCCACTGCTTATTTTACCCATCTTGTGACCAGTAGCCTTGTTTTTAGAGAAATTGACGTAAGATTTTTTATCGTTATTTCACTCTTATACTACTACACTGAACAAGCATAATTATGAAGATTTCATGAGAGGAATCTGTTTTCACTATTTACCTACTTCTTGGACCCCTTTTAGTGGAAGAAAGGAAGTTTGGCCCTGATTGGTATAAGGTTTCATCCTCAGGAGTGGGTTGGAAGGACTTGGAATATTGGAAGGTGGTGTTGATTCTCGAAGAAATCCTTGTTTTCATGACTGACCAATTCATAGTGGAGCCTTACTTCCCAGATCTCTTTGCTAGGCAATTTGGATTGTGTGAGGACATCCCCAACCCTTTATTGGCTGTATATAATCACCAAGGCATATCCATAGGGCTATTCTCCCCTTTTGAGGTCTTTGACCTTATGTAGAAGAACATCATGGACTATAAGATTGTGACCTCCCTTTTTAAACTACAATTGCATTTACCTATGGTGTAGCTTTCATTAAATGGTGGAGCTTTCATATCTCTTGTGCTATTTTTGCCCTCGAAAGGCATTTTGAGGCTCAACTCAAATGATACGTGAAAAATTAGAAGCATGTGAAGAGAGGACTTCCACGAGATTTGCTCCTTTGATAATTTAATCCTTAGAATTCTACAGAAGATTGTGAACGTGGAAAGTCTGCAGATGAGCTGGACATACCTTGAACTGAGCCCTTCATGAAGGGTAAGATAAAAACAATTTCTTAAAGGTATGTCACTTGTTGATTTCTTTTTTTGTCAATTTTCACACACGTTTCCTTATTTATATATTTCTCTTATTTGTTTTTTTGAAGTTGTTGCCAAAAAAATAAATATAGAATCCAACCCGTACCAGGAGTCTATAAATTCTAGGAAGCCAGTCCTCTCTTACAAGGAGAAAAACAACGATCCTATTGATACCGCTCCAATTTCTCTTCGAACACGAGGCGTTTCCGCACCTAGGGATGGAATTATCAAAGGGACTCCTGGAACTCTTTCGCCTAAGGTTACTTCATTACCTCCAACAACAGAAGTGATCCATCTTGAAAAAGATGCTCTTTTAGAGGCTGTTATTGCTGCTTCTTTAAGAACTCTAACCTTCCCAGCTTTCAGAATTAAGCTTGTGGATCAAGTACAAAAAGTGACTCTTGTTCCAATGAAAGTTTAAAGTACCTTCGTCATACTCTTTTCTACTGCCTTTTAGTTGGGTTATTGAATATCACACACCACATAAATAATAAAACAAAATTATTTAGGAGTTTTTATGATTTAATTAGATAAATTTAAAATTTAAAAATTTATTATTTAAAGATTTGATCTTCTTCTACTTTAAATAATTTTTTAAAAGTTAGGTTGTCGCTAGTTTTTAAATAACACAAAAACTAGAGAATCTAAAATATTATTCTTGTCGTGAATATGATGGACGTACAACAACATAATATTTAAAAATAATTATATTGAAAGCAATAATATATAGAGAAGAGAATATATATATATATTCTCAATGCTACGCACTATCATAATTCCTTATAATTCCTCATTTAATATTCTTCTAAAACTTCTAAATTTATTCTTTCGGGAATCACTAAACATTTTCATTTCATTAATACTAGAACCCAATCTCCTTCGAGAATACCAATTATACCACTTTTTCCAAAAACTTGGGGAGGGAATGCCGACACTAATGTTTCTCTTTGGTGTCATTAGTCGCCCTTGTCGAGACTGATTGATTAAGTTTATGGTAATGATGACATCAATGCAGCTGATTGATGTCATTAACTATTTTCAACCCGAAATAGTTAATTAATTTTCCATAATACCTTGGAATATCTTTGGAAATGTCGATGTCAAGGATTCTTGATATCATTAGCTTTCACATTAGGAATAGCTAATCAACTTTCTTGGGTTTGCTAATATCAACGTCATCCGTCGATATCATTAACTATTCTTAACCCGAATTGTTAATCAAGTTTAATATTTCTCATTCTCTAAAATGATCATGTCGATGTTAGCAAATCTTACTAACATCATTAGCCTCTCATATTCGGGACCATCTAATCAAATCTAAGAAGCGATTATTCATGAAATTCATTACCATAGTTTATTATTCTTAAACGAATCCATAAATCAAATATTCATTACCATAGTTTATTATTCTTAAACGAATCCATAAATCAAATATGATTTCATTCCTCATTCATTTCATTTTATCTTATCTTTTCTCTTTTTGGCTTCACCCGTAGGTATGAAATCCAAGAATTGAATAGATTACTAAAATTACCATTATTTAAGGAAGGCATAGGTATAAAATACCTACTTGCTACGGAAGCTCGGCTCGCGCTCCCTTGCTGCTGTTGTGCCCCTTCTACGGTTCATCCTAAATCTATAAGCATGCTACATTATTCCTTACTCAAGTCACATTTTACAAAATAACAATAATAATAACGACAATGTTTATTCCTCCTTTTATAATTGTTTCCTTACATTTGCGGTTCCATTACATCTCTTAAGATTATAGTTCATTATCAAATCATAACTAACATCACAAATTGAATTTCAAATATGGTTTAAGACATGACGCTACATATTTTTTTAAGGAAAGAAACCTGATTCTACCCCTAACTTGACTAAATTTTCCCGTTTTGCTAATTTGTTGAATCTGTCAATAGAGGTTGGACTTGTTGGAAAGCTAATATCCTTGGTTATAACTTCTATGAAGAAACCTTCCCTGAATTTTATCATTGTTTTGGCTCGAATCCTTTTTGGAACCAAGGTGATGAATTTGCCTAGTTTCGTTAACGATTTTTATATGAACTTTCAATTATCCCCATTTCCTTTTCTTCTCTCAAGACAACTATTTCTACGTTTCACAACTCCCTTTAAGATATATCATAGGATATACATAAGGTTAATATCCTCGTTTTCTCCTCACATAACACACGCATTTGACTCTTGAAGTTCCGTACTACCAAGTTATCTTACTTTCCCTCATTAGTAAACTTTCTACTACACCTAATTCATGCATCATTAACATATGACATCCCCATACTCTTCCTCCCTCTCCTTAATTTGGCCTTAGTTGAAACTTGGCCTAAACAATTTAGGTGTTTTTCTTTCAAATTTGGTGAAATAAAAATCTAAAATCTTCCCATTTTTTTGTCTCAAATGTCCGGCCACATGGAGGAGAGAATGGAGTATTTATAGTTCTATTCTCTTTTAATTATACTTTATCCTATTCTTTCTTTTTGTTTCACAATTAAGTTATACCTCTTTTCTTCTTTTAAAATCCTCCCCTTAGCAATTTAATTTATTTGATTTTTCTCCACACATTTAACCATCTCCACTTTTTTTTTTTTTTTTGTAATTATTCTCAAGTTTTACATAAAGTCTTTAACAAACTTTCTATAAAAATTAGCTAACCCATGAAAACTTCTTACCTTAGTTATCAATTTAGGTGTAGATCATTCATGGATAGCCTTAACCTTTTTCTTATTAATTTCGATACCTTTTGCACACATAACATTACCAAGAAACATAATTATTTTCATGCAAAAAGTATACTTTTTTAGATTAGCATACAATGATCTTCATGTAAAACATCAAACACATTACGTAAATATTCAACATGCTTATCCAATGTAAACACCTAAAAAAAAGAGAAGTAAAGCCGAAATGACTCCACCATTGTTGTCGATTTCTGAATCGGCAGCGACACAATTTTTGGCTTTCGATTTCTTAATCGACAACGGCATTGTTTGGTTGCCGATTTTGGAATCGGCAGCGATGCACTTTTCGTTGCCGATTTCTAACTCAATTTTCGCTGCCAATTTCTGAATCGGCAACGACTGAGTCTAATTAAAAGTTTAAGAAACAAACCAAACTGTCTTAAGTAGCTAAGAGGGAGGGGTAAAACCGATTTTGGACAGACCAAAACAGGGACAAGAACACATCTAAACCAACCCCAAACACCCCATCTCATTTAATGGGAAGTATAAATGAAAGTAGAGAGAGAGAGAAGGTGACCCTTCCTCTTCCCAATGTTGTCTGCAACAGTTGCATGTCTCTCTTCTCTTCCTCTTTCCCAACAGAAACTTAAACCAAACCAGTAGAGAGTGTCCATTTGAACGTGTGAGAGAGAGCAAGAGAGAGAGAGAGAGAGAGTTGAGACCTTGAGTGAAGGCTGAATAGCTGCTTAGAGGAAGGGAGAAGGGGCTGTAACAGGTGGGAAGAAACTTATAGAAGAAAGAGAATCGAGAGAGGAAGAGGAAGAGGAAGGGGGATAACTAAAAAAAGGAGAGAAGGAATACTATCAAACTATTTAGACCCATTTAGATTCAAAAGGTAAGGGTCATGTAGTCTCCTTTTCCCCCTTGTTCTTGAGACCCAAAACTGAAAATGATAAAGAAGTCCCTAAGAAAATTGACCTAAGACCCCTATGCTAGCTGTGAAGGAAACCAAAATCAACTAAGAGGAAAAGGAAACATAGATGAAATGAGGCCAATTTCCAGAATATCTAACAAAGAAAAAATGAATAAAATGGAAAGAACAAAACATGGTAGAGGGCCGACCATAGTTATGGGGTTGGCGAGAATGCATTGTGGAATTGAAAATGCATGTGTGTGTTCATGTTAATATTATGTAGCTGTGCTGGGATTTAATGATAGATATGTGCTGGAATTGAAAATGCTTGTGTGTGTTCATGTTAAGATCATGTAACTTTGCTGGGATTTGATGATAGATAGGTGCTGGAATTGAAAATGCATGTGTGTTCATGTTAAGATCATGTAGCTCTACTAGGATTTGGCGACAGATTATGCGCTGGAATTGAAAATGTATGTGTGTGTTCATGTTAAAATCATGTGACATTGGAACCTAATGAAAAATTTCATGCCTGTAGCGAATTGGCATTTGCTGTTGAAAGTGTGTGTTCTGCAACAAATTTGTGATTCGCTGCTGAAATTGAGTTCTCTGCAGTGAATTAGCTTTCGCTGCCGAAAGTGCGTGTCCTACAGTGAATTTGTGATTCGCTGCTGAAATTGAGTCGTTTGCAGCGAATTAGCGTTTGTTGCCGAAAATGTGTGTCCTACTATGAATTTGTGATTCACTGTCAAAATTGAGTTGTTTGCAGCGAATTAGCGTTCATTGCAGAAAGTGTGTGTTTTGCAGTGAATTTGTGATTCGCTGCCAAAAGTGTGTTCTGCAGCGAATTTGTGATTCACTGCCGAAATTGAGTCGTCTGCAGCGAATTAGCGTTCGCTGTCGAAAGTGTGTCATACAACGAATTTATGATTTGCTGTCGAAATTGAGTCATTTGTAGCGAATTAGCATTCGTAGCTGAAAGTGTGTATTCTGCAGCGACTTAGCACTCGCTGTCGAAATTGTGTTGCCTGCAGTGAATTAGCACTCGCTGCCGAAGTTGTGTCGTTTGCAGCGAATTAGCATTCGCTGCTGAAAGTGTGTATTCTGCAACGACTTAGCACTCATTGTGAAATTGTGTTGCCTGCAGTGAATTAGCATTCGTTGCCGAAGTTGTGTTGTCTGCAGCGAATCAACGTTCGCTGTCGAAAGTGTGTTGTCTGCTACGAATTTGTGGTTCATTGCCAAAATTGAGTTGTTTACGGCAAATTAGCACTCGCTGCTGAAATTATGTTATACTCTACAGTGAATGAGCATTCGCTGTCGAAATGGTGTTGTCTGCAGCGAATCAATGTCCGCTGCTGAAAGTGTATTGTCTGCAGTGAATCAGCATTGGCTGCCGAAAGTGTGTTTTGCAGCAAATTTATGATTCGTTGCCAAAATCAAGTTGTCTACAGCGAATTAGCATTCGTTGCCGAGATTTTGTTGGCTGCAGCGAATTAGCATTCGCTGTTGAAGTTGAGTTGTTCTGCAGTGAATCATCGTTCGCTGCCGAAAGTGCATTGATTGTAGCGAAATTGCGATTCGCTGTCGAAATTGAGTTGCTTGCAGCGAATTAATATTCACTGGTGAAAGTGTGTTGGCTACAGCAAAGTAGCATTCGCTGCTGAAATTAAAGTGTCTGCAGCGAAACAGTTTCCGTTGCCGAACTGTGTGGCCTGCAGCGAATCAGTTTTCACTGTCGAATTGTGCGGCAAGCAGCGAACCAGTTTTCGCTGCTGATTTTCTACAATAGACTCCCCAGTCATAAATGACTTAAATGCTTGTAACAATTTCATTGTATGAAGGTGTAAAATGTGGAACACTTGAATGTAGACATATGGATTCTTGAAATAAGTATGATGATGAATGTGATTTAAGGATGCAAATATACTGATTTGTGGCATTGATGTCTTAGGTGGTGCGGCCGGGATTAGACCATCGTCAGGACAAGGACAAACCACAGGTGGAATAGGTAGGTGGTTTCCACCTTTTTCTCGTATGATGTTTATGATTTGAAATGATTTACTTATGATGATATATTATTGAATCCTTGACGAATGATGAAACGACAATGAAATGTTTGATTGAATTCTTAATGATTGTTGAAACGACTATGAAATGTTGATCGAGTTTGAAACGATGTTGAAAATGTTAATGTTCTGAAATGTCCTATTTAAGGTGAACATATTATTGTGTTGCGATGCGTATTAAACCGACTTTGAGATGTTGATTGGGCTATAATGAATTTAGGCTACTGACGAATGGTTGTATGAGTATTACAAAGGATCTACCGTTGTATTATATTGAATAGAATTGTTACGAATGATTGTATAAGTATTATGAAGGATCTACCGTTGTATTATACTAAATGTTATGGAAGAAAAGTACAGAATACTCGCTTTGGGAATCTTCAGATTGGTGTTATTTCTGAACCTAACGAGAATAATCAGTTTAGAGGCAGCCGCAACTTTCATTGAGTACAAAAATAGTCAGATAAATCTCACTACGACAATACTAGGAGAGACTATCCTAACACTCAATCATTGTAGAAAAGTTGGCAAAGGGTCAATGAGATGTTGTGAACAATTGTTGTACATATGGTTGATTAGCCATATAGAAACCAAGAAACCGGTATTTAATAATTTCTAGTGAATTAGTCGAAAACCATTAGAGATAGTTGAAGAGGAAGAATGAAAGGATCTGAGTATGGAAAAATGGAAAGAGAAACTGCATGGATTAGTCGAAAACCATTAGAGATAGTTAAAGAGGAAGAATGAAAGGATCTGAGTAAGGAAGAATGGAAAGAGTAACTGCGTGGAATCCCACAATGAAAAGTTAAGGGGAAAGCTTCGTTGATGAGAGCAACAAATTGTTTGATGAGTTGTGGACAAAGATAGTGAGTGCCTTTGATTGGGATAACCAGATATGTTAGCTATAATATGTGCTAAGGACGGCCAAATTATCACAATCTTCTAGGTTATTCAAAGACCAGTCTGCTTTGAAAGTTGTGGAAAGCATCAAACAAAACAGGAAGTTTCTGGTATTGATAAAAAAGAATTAGATTTGTGATATCCAGTTACTAGTAAAAAATACCTGAGGTGAAGAAATCTATCATTGATAATTATCCCTATGAATCTCGGATTTGAAGACAAAACTTCCCCAATTGCTGAACTAAATAAAAGAAAGCATATTAACAACGATGAAAAACTGAGAGAATAACTAGAAAAGCTTCAAGTGGAATTAGGCACTAGTAAAGCCCTTAGGATCTCTATCAAGGAACAACTCCTCACTGGAAAAAAAAAAAAAAGAGGAAATTTATGAAGCAACAGTTGATGTAAAAAGACAAAAAAAAAGGTCACATCTTTAGAGAAGTAGTTGAAAAAGGAAAAATGGCTAGAAACCGAGCTAAGAAAGAGCAATAAGAATTGGAAGCAAGTTAGATGCAAAGCAATACCAAATTAGAGACATTGAAAGCTAATTTCCATGATTGCCAAGAAAGGGTTGATATGTCTTTAAGGATCCAAGCTGAATTAGAAAGTTGAATTGAACGGTATGAGCAGTTATACAAGAAACATGTGATGTTTGAGAGTGAGTTGGCTGAAGCAAAAGCTAAAGGAAAAGCTATCAAAAATTCCAAGACGGATGAGATGAACCTGCTGAAGAGAGTTTGACAACGTAAAAATTAGGGCAAAACATTTAGAAAAGAAGAACAAGTTGCTGGAGCACCATAATCAAATGATTGATACCAATAGCAATCAACTGGATATAAGCAACATGTTGCTATAAGAAAACATGAATAACATGAATGAGCAAATTGACCGAGCTTTTACCTACGCTCGAAGAATCTCGACAAGTTAGGAGAAATCTTCACCAATATCAACAAAGTATAGCTAAAACTTATGTTTTTCTTAGGGATATAGAAAACAAGGACTTTGCCTTTCTCCTTATAAATGATGATGAATAGACTAGTTTTCAATGTAAAAACTTTCCTTGAACATTAATGAAAAAGGCTTAGACTCGATCTTTTAAGCAACATCTTGTTTTGATGAGTATAAAGTTATTAAGTATTGGCTCAGATCAAATTGTCTTGACAGCTACGAAAGGATCAGAAACCTTACCCGAATGATATCAACCCATAGATTTGGTTAACCTATATCCAACATGCATCATCATGCATCCATATACACTCGTATTTATGAATTTTGGAATGTGCATAACATGTATTTGAAATATAGGTCCCCTAGTTAAAATCTACAATTCCAGGCTTCGCAAAAGGATGTAAAACGAAGAAAGAGCTCACTTTGAGGCCCACTACCAAAAAGAGCTGGATGGTGTTAAGAATAATATGGCTCGAATGACTAGCTTACTCAAGCAACTCCTGCGAGCACAGTTTGGGGAAAGGACATCCAGTCAGTAGCCGACTCTGCTACCACCGCCAACAGCTCCAGTTATCATCGACCCACAAAACTTGGAGGCAAATCCCACTGTTAGACCATAAAGAACAACAAGCATTTTGATTGCTTGCCCAATTACATCTACTCAAGTTCCGACCACAATAAATCATTGAACAAGATAAGTAGGCTGTTTGGGAGGAAAGATTGAGAGCTATTACGGGATTTGACATCTATGACCCGGTTAAAGCAGCTAAGATATGCCTAGTGCCAAATAAGTGGTACCCAAAAAGTTTAGAGTACCAGAATTTATCAAGTATATGGGGTTGGAATGCCCTAATACACACTTGAGGTTATATTGCAACAAAATGGCGAAGGTCATACACAATGACAAGTTGCTCATTCATTTCTTTTTAAACAACTTGACTTGTTTTGCGTTAAATTGGTATATGATCTTAGATAACACAAGGGTCAAGAAATGGAGTGATCTTGTTGATGTCTTCTTAAGACAATACAAATTCAATGTTGACATCGCTCCAGACCGGACAAGTCTAATGGTGATGAAGAAGAGCAACAAGAAAATAGTGAGGGAGTATGCTCATAGATGGAAAGACAAGGCAATGCATGTACAACCATCTTTGTTAAAGAAAGAGATGATGACTCTATTCACCAATACTTTCAAGTCTTTATACTATGAGTACCTGATGGCTAAAATTAATTTAAAAAAAATATAAATCTATTCAAGTTAACTCGTATAACACGTAACTCAAGCTATAAAACCTAGATAACCTCATAAAAAAATCAAAATAAATCATAAAATCTAATTTCTAATTAATCTAATGTTGAAGAACAAAATTAAAAAAAATTCTAAGTAAAAAAAAAAAAACTTGAGTCAATTAGATCAACTGGCCAAACTCGTGAGACATGTCATAAAACTATGATAACCACATACAAAGCAACCTGTAATAAATCATAAAGTTTAATTTTTAATAAACTAAATGTTAAAGGATGAAATTAAAAAAATATTGCAATAAATAGTGTTTTGTAAAGTGATGCACAATAAAAGCACAATTTCTTTTAATTTTTGTTAATAATAATAATACCATGGAAATGATAGTTTGAATAATGTCTTTTTAATACAAATGGCTAAAATTAGAGATGATTATTTAACTTGAATATAATAAATATTAACCTGACTTGAATTAATAAGTTTTTAAATAGTTATATTAATAAATATAATATAGATGTAGTTGAATTCAATCCCAAACTACCCCAACCTAACTTGATATATATATTATTTTATGTTGAACAATAAATAATACTTAATAATAAATATTCAAAATTCAATAAATAAAATATAAATTTTTAAATTTTTTACCAGACAAATAATTAGAATATAGATATAATACAAATATAATATGTAAATATCCATTATACAAAATTATCAATAAAAAAATAATTAAATTTTTATGAAACATTATTTGTAACACAGCCCCTTAGGCTATGTTTGTTTACTGGAAAGTGGTTTCTCATGTTTACTGGAAAGTGGTTTCTGAGAAACCACTTTCCAAACTTTCCTGTGTTTGTTTGCCATTGGAAAAGTTGGTCAACGGAAAACACTTTCCAGTCAAAGGAAAATTTGGCTTGGTTTTCACGAAAGTGTTTTCCTGGAAAATTTGGACGGAAAACACTTTCTGAAAGTTGTGAAAAATTTAGAAATGTCATATTATTTGCTGATTATATCAAATTTGATCCTCAAACTTTTGATTGCTATATATATTTTGTTTTGAATATTTATTTTTCAA